>ERZ808240.214-NODE-214-length-79810-cov-5.940794_pt1 | contig 79810 bp, 57 predicted proteins | sample MGYA00521084_ERZ808240 | MGnify/ENA primary metagenome ERZ808240 (study PRJEB31516, sample SAMN03275571) | gut metagenome | biome: mammalia-associated habitat; material: feces | host: Papio cynocephalus | place: Kenya | collected 2012-08-06 ...
GAAACCCGCGTCCGATCGCTCAGTCCACCGGGCCCTCCACCGCTTTGAGCGGCTCGACGGGCAACGGGTTTTTGCAGAAACCCGCGTCCGATCGCTCAGTCCACCGGGCCCTCCACCGCTTTGAGCGGCTCATAAGGCTGGGCAGGCGCGTCTTTGATGTCGCGGATGAGGATGAAGGGGGTCAGCTCGTCGTCCTGTCCGGCGGGGTTATCCCGAATGCGGTCCGCCAGCGCCGTGTCCGGCACCTCCGCCAGATCGGGAGACTTACCGAGAATCTCCACATCAATATCGTTGGCATCCACCAGAATGCAGCTGATCCCCAGTTTCTCATAGATGGTGGCGCAGACCTTATCCGGCTCTCTGGGGTTCAGCACCGCCAGAGTATGGTAGGTGTCGAACGCCGAATGGCTGTAAAAGCCGTCAATCCCGGCCACATCCTGTCCCACGATCTTGTAGAACACGCCCCGCTTGCCGAAGATGCGGGCCACTCCGCCGCAGAACACCGCCCACAGGATCAGGGGCAGACCCTTCAGATTGATAGCCAGCTGGAGTTTGTACGGCTCGTCCATGCCGATGCCGTTATGGTTGCTGGTAGCGAACTTCGACAGAAACTTCGCCCAGAATCCCACACGCACGTCCTCCATGCGCACCGTGTTGTTCTGGCACATGGAGATGACCTTTTCGCTCATGCTGACCACATCGCCGGACTGATACAGCGGCGCTACGTAGCGCCGCAGCACCTCCACGTAGTCCTCGCCCCGCTCCACGAAATGGGTCTTGACCGCATACCGCTCATAGCGAACGCCGTCCACCTCCTGCACCCCGCGGATGTAATAGGTGATCCCGTCCTGCTCCCGCTCATTGGATTTCAAATTGCGGTTGCCCTCATACCAAATTGCCATATTCCCTCATCCTCTCCCGCAGATACCGGACGCTGCGGTTCCCTTTTCACCGACGAACAGCCGACAAAAGCCGACCATTCATCAACCGGCGGCGGGAGAACACGCCCCCGCCGCCGGTCTCATGGCCGACAGCGCACAAACTCAGTGTGCGCCGCCGATTTGCTGTTTATACGACCGGCCGCTCCTCAGATCTCCTCTGCCAGATCGGCCACGCGCGCCGGGATCTCGGACTTATCCGCCGAAACGGACATGACCACCCGGGTGTTCAGGTGCCCCAGTTTTTCTACAAAGTTTGCCAACGCTTCCAGGTCGGAACCGCCGATCTTCAACACGGAATCCACGAAGATGTCGGTGATGTCGTAGTTGCCGGCGCACATACCGGCGATATAGCCATACAATGCATCAAACCCTTTGATGGCATAGTCCTCCGCAGCTACCAGACGCGCCTTGTGGCTCAGATCATAGGTCAGGGTATTATCCTTTTCGATAAAGACCACGTTCCCTTTCGACTGCTCCACAGCGGCGTTGCACAGATCCATGAGCTTCTTGGTCTTGCCGGAGCCCTTGTGTCCGAGAATCAAAGTGATCATTGTATTGTCCTCCTAAAAGATTTAGTATATTGGAAACCGTCCGTTGTTAAGGGACGGATGCTCCCGATCCGTTGGCATTATTTCCCCAGCCGCGCTTCCAGAGCGGCTTTGGCATCCTCATAGCCGGGCTTGCCCAGCAGAGCGAACATATTCTTCTTATAGCTCTCCACACCGGGCTGGTCAAAAGGATTGACTCCCAGCATATAGCCGGACACGGCGCAGGCCTTCTCGAAGAAATAAATCAGATACCCCAGCTCCGCCTCGTTCATGGCGGGCACCTCCAGCACCAGATTGGGGGTGCTGCCGTCGGTGTGGGCCAGCACGGTACCTTCAAAGGCCTTCTCATTGATAAAGGACATGGGCTTTCCGGCCAGGAAATTCAGTCCGTCGCCGTTCTCCTGCTCCTCTTCAATGAAGATCTCCCGCTGGGGCTTCTGGAATTTCACCACCGTCTCAAACAGCACATTGGAGCCGTCCTGCACAAACTGTCCCAGCGAATGCAGGTCGGTGGAATAGATCACCGAATCCGGCAGGAGGCCCTTGCCGTCCTTGCCCTCGCTCTCACCGAACAGCTGCTTCCACCACTCGTTCATCATGGCGTACTGGGGCTCATAGCTGACCATCAGCTCCACCGCAAAGCCCCGGCGCAGCAGCGCCGTGCGTGCCGCCGCATACCGATAGGCGGCGTTATGCTCCAGCGACGGGTCGCGCAGCGCCTCACGGGCAGCGGCAGCTCCCTGCATCAGCGCGTCGATATCGCACCCGGCGGCAGCGATGGGCAGCAGCCCCACCGCCGTCAGCACCGAGAACCGGCCGCCCACATCGTCCGGCACCACGAAGGTCTCGTAGCCCTCCCGATCCGCCAGCGCCTTGAGGGTGCCCCGGCTCTTATCGGTGGTGACATAGATGCGCTTGACCGCCTCATCGTGACCGCAGGTCTCCTCCAGATACTTCCGGAATACCCGGAAAGCAATCGCCGGCTCCGTGGTGGTGCCGGATTTGGAGATCACATTGACCGACACCCGCTTGCCCGCGCACAGCTCCAGCAGCTCGCTGAGCTGGGTGCCGGAAATGCTGTTGCCGGCGAAGAAGATGGAGGGGGTGTCCTTCTCCTTGAGATTATAGTTGTTGGACTTGAGGAATTCGATGGCGGCGCGGGCCCCCAGATACGAGCCGCCGATGCCGATGACGATCAGCACATCCGAATCCGCCTGGATCCGGGCTGCCGCCGCCTTGATGCGGGCAAATTCCTCTTTGCCGTAGTCAACGGGCAGATCCAGCCAGCCGAGGAAATCGCTGCCCAGACCCGTGCCGTTGTGGAGCATATCGTGCGCCAGCGTCACCTGGGGCTGCAATGCCAAAATTTCCCGCTCGCTGACCAGATCGCCGATGTACCGTGTGTTGATGCTTACCGCCATGTCGCTCTCCCTTTCTGTGTGCAAGACCTATATGGTCAAAACACTATACATATGTATTATCCCCCAAAAAGGGCACAGCGACAATAGAGAATTGTTGCATCCGTACACGAAATATGTTCCATCTCTATTTTACACGATAAACGGCGTTTTTGCAATGGTTTTTTTCCGGTTCACACATTTTTTACACATACGCGCCTTTTCGCCCCTCTGCGACAGGGATGCGGCAAGCCCGGGAGGAATTTTGCGGTTGACAATATCGGCCGTAACCGATATAATTAGGAATGATTTTTCGGGATTCTTGACCGATGCACGATCTGCATACGGAATGAATGAGAGGTGCGGCAAAATGAATATGCGCACGCTTGCGTCGATCCTGCGGCGACAGATCCGGTGGATCCTGGCGGCGGCCGTTGCCGGGGCGGTGCTGGCCGGTGCCGGGAGCAAGCTGCTCATCGGCAGCACGTATGAATCCGGGTTTCAGATGTATGTCAGCAGCTACACGAGCTACTCACGGGTGGACACTTCAACGAACGGAGCCGCCGGCGGTCTGGCCGCGGCGCATACATTGGCCGGCGAGTATACGGTGATCCTCCAAAATGATCTGGTGCTCAGCGAGGTGTCCGAGCGTCTGGTGCGGCAGGGATACGCCGCCACCGCCTCCCAGATCCGTAAGGCGCTGAAGGTATCCTCCGTGAAGGATACGGCGATGCTGGATATAACGGTCACGACCGACGATCCGAATCTGTCCAAAGCGATCTGCGACGGATTGGCGGATATAGCCCCCGGCAAACTGAAAGAGATCACACAGATGGGCAGCATCACCGTCATGGCTCCGGCCAAAAAAGGCGTGAAAGTGGGGCCTCACGCGATTGCGAACGCCGCGCTGGGCTTCGTGATCGGAGCGGCGGTCGTCTGCATCGTGGCGATACTGCGCTATCTAACCGATACCACCGTCAGTGGCGAGCAGGAGATCCGCCGCCGGCTGAATTTGACGGTGCTGGGCGAGATCCCCGGCATCCGGCCGGGGAAGAAAGGGGGCGCGGCTTATGCCGGGAAAGAGTGGTAAGAGCGGCTATACCGCCGACCCCAACCGCAGCGCCAATTTCCGTATCGCGGAAGCCTATAAGCTCATCCGCACCAATCTGCTGTTCACCCTGGCCAACACCGATAACCGGGCCGTGCTGTTCACCAGCGCCGAGCCGGGCGCCGGAAAGTCCACCACCTGCTGCAATCTGGGCATTGTGATGGCGCAGACCGGCGCGCGGGTGATCGTCGTGGACGCCGATATGCGCAAGCCCTCTCAGCACCGGAATTTCCGCGTCAGCAAGACCGAGGGCTTATCCAAAATTCTCGGCGGCCTGAGTGCACCGGATGCGTGCATACAGAAAAACGTCGTACCCAATCTGGATCTGATCCCCGCCGGGACGATCCCGCCCAACCCCTCCGAGCTGCTGGGCTCGGCGCGGATGGCGGCGCTGCTGGAGGAGCTGCGGAAGCGCTACGACTACGTGTTTCTGGACACCCCGCCCCTGACGGTGGTAGCCGATGCGCTGGTGGTGGCGCCTCACGTGGCGGGGACGGTGCTGGTGGCACGGCAGCGGCAGACCACCTACGATGAGCTGAAGGACTGCGCAGAGGCGATCCGTCACATCAACGCCGATCTGCTGGGGGTCATCGTATCCGATGTGCGGGATACCGGCTATTCCCGCTATGAGAAAGATCGCTACTACCGCGCCTACAATTATGAATACAGCACACGCTATGATACAAAGCATACGGATTGATTTTCATTCCCATTGTCTGCCCGGCATCGACGACGGCGCTGCCCATGCGCAGGAATCCATCGAGATGCTGCGGGAATCTCTGCGTCAGGGGATTCGCACCGTTGTGGTCACCCCCCACTTCTATGACGGAGACGGGACGCCGGAGGCATTTTTGCAGGCGCGGGAGCAGGCGATGGCGGTGCTGCAGCGGAAGATGACCTGCGCGCCGGAGCTGTCCGGCCGTCTGCGCCTGATCCCGGGGGCGGAGGTGCTGCTGCGCCGGGGGATCGGCCGGGTCGATCTGCGCCCGCTGTGCATCCGGGACACCAACGCCGTGCTGCTGGAGCTGCCGCTCATGACGCCCCAGCCCTGGGTGTATGACGAACTGGAGGACATCGCTCTGGGGCAGCGGCTGACGGTGATCCTGGCTCACGTGGATCGCTACCGCCACTGGTATTCATCCGCAGAGATCGCCCGGCTCATGCAGTTGCCCGACGCAGTGGTGCAGCTGAATGCCGAAGCCTTTCTCGACCCGCGTACATACCGCAGACTGCGCCGCTGGCTGCCCCGGCCCGACCGGCTGGTGCTCGGGTCGGATATGCACCATCTCCACAGCCGTCCGCCGAACATCGGGCCTGCCTGTCAGAAAATGCGTTGGCATCGCCGTTGCGGACAGCAATGGCTGGCGCAGATGGCACAAACCGCCGACGAGCTGCTGTATCCTCCTTTGCTGTGATCCCGATGACCGCCGGAACCGCTCGGTTTCCGGCGGTCTTTGTCGCAGCGAACGCCCCGGCCGAAAGAATTTTTCGGAAAATTCCCTTTAGACGGTTGAGAAACCGTGAAAAAAATGCTATACTGATGGACAAGGAACGGTCGGCGGCGGAAAAGCCGCCGGTATGGACCAAGTGAGAAAGGCGGCGGTGTGTATGACAGAAATCGAGAAAAGCTATGCCCGTTGGTGTGACCGGGCGACGGAGGATCCGGATGTGGCGGAGGAGCTGCGCTCCATCGCCGGGAACGAGAGCGAGATCCGAGAGCGGTTTTACCGCCCGCTGGCATTCGGCACCGGCGGACTGCGGGGAGTCATCGGCGCCGGCACCAATCGGATGAACATATATACCGTGCGCCGGGCGACCCAGGGACTGGCCAACTATCTGAATGCCCGCTATGCGGGTGCGGCGGTAGCCATCTCTTTCGATTCCCGGATCAAATCCGACCGGTTTGCCCGGGAGGCGGCGCGGGTGCTGGCGGCCAACGGCTGCACGGTGCATCTCTTCCCGCAGCTGGAGCCGACGCCGGTGCTCAGCTATGCCGTGCGGTATTTCGGCTGCAAGGCGGGCATTATGGTGACCGCCAGCCACAATCCGGCCAAATATAACGGCTACAAGTGCTATGGACCCGACGGCTGCCAGATGACCGACGCGGATGCCAATGCCGTGACGGCGTGCATCGACACGGTGGATGTGTTCGACGATGTGCGGGTGGCAGATCTTGATGAAGCGGTGGCCGCCGGCACCATCCGCATGGTGGGCGACGAGCTGCTGGACAGCTATATGACCGAGGTGCTCAAGCAGCAGATTCATCCGGACGTCAGCGCCCGGGCGGGGCTGCGGCTGATCTATACCCCTCTCAACGGTACCGGCAACCTCCCTGTGCGGGAGATGCTGCGCCGGGTGGGGGTCACCCGGGTGGCGGTGGTGCCGGAGCAGGAGCTGCCGGACGGCCACTTCCCCACCGCCCCCTATCCGAACCCGGAGATCCGGCAGGCCTTTGAGCGAGCGCTGGCAATGGCGGAAACGGAACACCCCGATCTGCTGCTGGCCACCGACCCGGACTGCGACCGGGTGGGTATCGCCGTGCGGGACGGAGACGGATACACCCTCATGTCCGGCAACGAGGTAGGCTGCCTCCTGACGGAATACGTGCTGTCCAGCCGCAAAGCGGCAGGCACGCTGCCGGAGAATCCGGTGGTGATCAAAACCATCGTCACTACCAATCTGGCGGCGGCCATCGCCAGAGATTACGGCTGCGAGGTGCGGGATCTGCTGACCGGTTTCAAATATATCGGCGAGCAGATCGGCGTGCTGGAGCGGGAGGGCCACCCGGAGCGGTATGTGCTGGGCTTTGAGGAGAGCTACGGCTATCTGGCAGGTACCTATGTACGGGATAAGGATGCCGTGGTGGCCTCCATGCTCATCGTGGAGATGGCCAGCTACTACCGGGAGCAGGGAATCACGCTGCTCCAGCAAATGCAAAAGCTGTACGAAAAATACGGCTATTACCGCAACGCTCTGCTGAACGTATCTTTCGAGGGCGAAGCGGGCATGAAGCAGATGCAGAGCATCATGGACGGACTGCGGGAACACGCGCCGGAGAGCATCGGCGGCCGTCGGGTGCTGGCGGTGGCGGACTATCAGCGGCGGGTACGGCGGGACATCGCCACCGGCGTCGAAACGCCTCTGACGCTGCCGGTCTCCAATGTGCTGTCCTACACACTGGAGGGAGATGCGGGCGTGATCGTGCGTCCCTCCGGCACCGAGCCGAAGATCAAGGCGTATATCACCGCCACCGGTGCGGACGCGGCACAGGCGCAGGCGCTGGAGGAAACGCTGTTGGCGGCAGCCAAAACGATGCTGGAAGGCTAACAGGGACACAGAAAGCTCCGGAGCTGCGTATGCAGCCCCGGAGCTTTGTCTGTCGGAACACCGTCGATGTGTGCCGAACCGCCCCATATACGCCCCTGTATGCAAAGCGATCGGGGTACGATCATTTTTTCGGCTGAGCCGCGCGTGTACCGGTTTTGTTGCCGCTCCACAGCATACGCCAGTATATGGGGTCGTAGCGCCACGCCGCTGCGACACACAGCTTGCCGAAGATCTCCGGCCTGAAGGGAGGCAATATTCTGTTTCAGGAGCGGTCGTGCCCCGATTGTTTTACCCATACGATGAAACGTACGCAATAAAAGCCGCCGTTTGCGGAAAAACAACCGCGCCGGGGTCAAAGAACCCCGGCGCGGTTGTTCGTAGCTTATTCCCCCATCGTATAGTTGGGAGCTTCCTTGGTGATATGAATGTCGTGGGGGTGGCTCTCCTTGAGGCCCGCCCCGGTGATGCGGATGAACTGTCCCTTTTCCTGCAGCTCGGCAATGGTGCGGCAGCCGCAATAACCCATGCCGGAGCGCAGACCGCCCATCAGCTGATATACCGTGTCGCTGAGCGCGCCCTTATAGGGCACCCGTCCCTCGACGCCCTCCGGCACCAGCTTTTTGTTGTTCTCCTGAAAATACCGGTCCCGGCTGCCCCGCGCCATGGCGCCCAGGCTGCCCATGCCCCGGTATACCTTGAATTGCCGTCCCTGATACAGCTCGGTGTCTCCGGGGGACTCCTCGCAGCCCGCCACCAGCGAGCCGACCATCACCACATTGGCGCCGGCGGCCAGGGCCTTGACCATATCGCCGGACAGCTTGATGCCGCCGTCGGCAATGACCGGAATGCCATATTTCGCCGCAGCGCAGGCGGCGTCGTAGATAGCGGTGATCTGGGGCACGCCGATGCCCGCCACCACCCGGGTGGTGCAGATGGAGCCGGGGCCGATGCCCACCTTCACCGCGTCCGCGCCGGCGGCGATGAGCGCCTCGGTAGCGGCGGCGGTGGCGACGTTACCGGCGATCAGCGACACCTGCGGGAAAGCGGTCTTGACCTTTTCCACCGCCTTGAGGATATTGGCGCTGTGGCCGTGGGCAGAATCCAGCACCAGCACGTCCGCCTGGGCCTCCACCAGCGCCGCAGCCCGCTCCAGCACGTCGGCGGTGGCGCCGATGGCGGCGGCGCACAGCAGCCGCCCGCCCGCATCCCGGGCGGAATTGGGGTACTTGACGCTCTTTTCGATATCCTTGATGGTGATCAGCCCCCGCAGCATACCGGCATCGTCCACCAGCGGCAGCTTTTCAATGCGGTAGCGGGAGAGAATTTCTTTTGCCTGCTCCAGGGTGGTGCCCACCGGCGCTGTCACCAGATGGTCCTTGGTCATCACATCCCCGATGCGGCGGCTGAAATCGGTGATGAACCGCATATCCCGGTTGGTAATGATGCCCACCAGCCGTCCGTCCACACAGATGGGCACACCGGAGATGCGGTATTTCCCCATCAGCGCGTCCGCGTCCGCCACCGTATGGTCAGGGGTCAGGGAGAAGGGGTTGACGATGACCCCGTTTTCCGACCGCTTCACCATGTCCACCTGATCGGCCTGCGCCTCGATGGACATATTCTTATGGATGACGCCGATACCGCCCTCCCGGGCAATGGCAATCGCCATTTTCGCCTCGGTGACGGTGTCCATGGCCGCCGTCATGAGCGGGGTATTCAGCGTGATCGTCCTGGTCAACGGTGTGCGAATATCCACATCGGCAGGCAGAATATCCGAGCGGGCGGGAATGAGCAACACATCGTCGAAGGTCAGACCCTCTTTTACAAACTTTTCACCGGCATTACAGTTGACCATGACTTGTCCTCCTTACAGATTCGTATTTCGCACAGTATACCACAACCTATCGGCAAAAAACAACCCCTTTTCGCCGATTTTTTGCAAATATGCGGCGGATTTCGGCACCGTTTACGCCAAAAGACCCGGCTTGTCCGAAATATTTTGAGTTTTTTTGGAAAAACAGTAGCCAAACCGCAAATTATCTGGTATAATAACCAGTGGCTTTCAGCGAAACGTTAAAAACGGCGTTTCGGCTGTGAGAAAAACAATAATTTTGGAGGTAAAAGAAGTATGAGTCACAAGTACGTCTATATGTTCAGCGAAGGCAACGCTTCCATGCGTGAGCTGCTGGGCGGCAAGGGTGCGAACCTGGCCGAGATGACCAACATCGGTCTGCCGGTTCCCCAGGGCTTCACCATCACCACCGAGGCCTGCACCCAGTATTACGAGGACGGCCGCAAGATCAACGACGATATTATGGCGCAGGCCATGGCCGGCGTTGCCGAGATGGAGAAGATCAACGGCAAGAAGTTCGGCGACCTGAAGAACCCGCTGCTGGTTTCCGTGCGTTCCGGCGCCCGCGCTTCCATGCCCGGCATGATGGATACCATCCTGAACCTGGGTTTGAACGACGAAGTGGTGGCCGCCATGATCGCCGGCAACCCCGACCCCAAGTTCGAGCGGTTCGTATATGACTCCTACCGTCGGTTCATCCAGATGTTCTCCGACGTGGTTATGGAAGTCGGCAAGAAGTATTTCGAGCAGCTCATCGACAAGATGAAAGAGGAAAAGGGCGTGCACTTCGACATCGAGCTGACCGCCGCCGACCTGAAAGAGCTGGCTGGCCAGTTCAAGGCTGAGTATAAGGCGCAGCTGGGTCAGGACTTCCCCTCCGACCCCGTGGAGCAGCTGAAGCTGGCCATCGAGGCCGTGTTCCGCAGCTGGGACAACCCCCGTGCCAACGTGTATCGTCGCGACAACGACATCCCCTATTCCTGGGGTACTGCGGTCAACGTCATGCCCATGGTGTTCGGTAACCTGAACGACGAGTCCGGCACCGGCGTGGCCTTCACCCGTGATCCCGCCACCGGCGAGAAGAAGCTGATGGGCGAGTTCCTCATCAACGCTCAGGGCGAAGATGTGGTGGCCGGTGTGCGTACGCCCATGCCCATCGCCCAGATGGAGAAGGAGTTCCCCGAGGCCTATGCCGAGTTCGTGAAGGTGTGCGACCTGCTGGAGAACCACTATCACGATATGCAGGATATGGAGTTCACCGTTGAGAACAAGAAGCTGTATATGCTGCAGTGCCGCAACGGCAAGCGTACCGCTCCCGCCGCGCTGAAGATCGCCTGCGACCTGGTGGACGAGGGCATGAAGACCGAGCAGGAGGCCGTTCTGATGATCGACCCCCGCAACCTGGATACGCTGCTGCACCCGCAGTTTGATGTAAAGGCTCTGAAGGCGGCTACCCCGCTGGGCAAGGGCCTGGGCGCCTCCCCCGGCGCTGCCTGCGGTAAGGTCGTGTTCACCGCCGACGATGCCGAAGCCTGGCACGCCCGCGGCGAGAAGGTCGTTCTGGTGCGTCTGGAGACCTCTCCCGAGGACATCACCGGTATGAAGGCCTCTCAGGGCATCCTGACCGTGCGCGGCGGCATGACCTCTCACGCCGCTGTGGTGGCGCGCGGCATGGGCACCTGCTGCGTGTCCGGCTGCGGCGAGATCAAGATGGACGAGGAGAACAAGAAGTTCGAGCTGGGCGGCAAGACCTTCCACGAGGGCGACATCATCTCCATCGACGGCTCCACCGGTAACATCTACGGCGAGGCCATCCCCACCGTGGACGCCGAGATTGCCGGCGAGTTCGGCCGCATCATGGGCTGGGCGGACAAGTATCGCCGCCTGAAGGTGCGCACCAATGCCGACACCCCCCGCGACGCCAAGAAGGCGCGTGAGCTGGGCGCCGAGGGCATCGGTCTGTGCCGCACGGAGCATATGTTCTTCGAGCCGGAGCGCATCGCGGCGTTCCGCGAGATGATCTGCTCCGATACCGTAGGGGAGCGCGAGGCCGCTCTGGCGAAGATCATGCCCATGCAGCAGGCGGACTTTGAGGCGCTGTATGAGGCTCTGGAGGGCAATCCGGTGACCATCCGGTTCCTGGATCCCCCGCTGCACGAGTTCGTGCCCACCGAGGAAGCTGAAATCGCCGCGCTGGCGAAAGCGCAGGGCAAGACCGTGGAGGCCATCAAGGCCATCATCAGCAGCCTGCACGAGACCAACCCCATGATGGGTCACCGTGGCTGCCGTCTGTGCGTCACCTACCCCGAGATCGCCGAGATGCAGACCAAGGCCGTCATCCGTGCCGCTATCAACGTGAAGAAAGCGCATCCGGATTGGACCATCGTGCCCGAGATCATGATCCCGCTGGTCGGCGAAGTCAAGGAGTTCAAGTTTGTGAAAGATATCGTGGTCAAGACCGCCGACGCGGAGATCGCCGCCGCCGGCAGCGACCTGAAGTATGAGGTCGGCACCATGATCGAGATCCCCCGCGCGGCTCTGACCGCCGACCAGATCGCGGAAGAGGCGGAATTCTTCTGCTTCGGCACCAACGATCTGACCCAGATGACCTTCGGCTTCAGCCGTGACGACGCCGGCAAGTTCCTGGGCGCCTACTACGACAACAAGATCTATGAGAACGATCCCTTTGCCAAGCTGGATCAGACCGGCGTGGGCAAGCTGATGGAGATGGCGGTCACCATGGGTAAGGACGTGCGTCCGTCCATGCACTGCGGTATCTGCGGCGAGCACGGCGGCGACCCGGTCTCCGTGGAGTTCTGCCATAAGATCGGCCTGGATTATGTCTCCTGCTCCCCCTTCCGTGTACCGATTGCCCGTCTGGCAGCGGCACAGGCTGCGATCAAGGAAGGACAGAACTAAGTTATCCCATTTGGTTTAACTTTGTTCCGATGATCGACGATGTAAAAGTGTTCCACCTATGGACTCGACAAAACGAAGAGTCCACAGGTGGAATGACATCACCGTCAAAGACGTATCAAACAAGAAAAGGCAGGTTTTGCAACCTGCCTTTTCTTTTATCCAACCTATCTGCATCCAATAAGATGCAGATAGGTTTTCTTTATCTCACCGAATTCTTTTCTATTCTTGCTCTATTGCACATAAAACTGTCGATCCTCAACAGAACGGGAAACTTCTCTCTGAAAATAATCGAGCAAAACAAGAACGGCATCCACATCATCTTTTTTCGCAAAGCCGAGGCCAACCGCTTTGTCGCTTTCCGCCATGTGCTTTGGCCGCCCGATGATCCCCCCGGCTTGCCTCTCCCGCTCAGTATAGATCACATCTCTTTCGAAAAGGCCTTTAACCAGGCATCCGCAATGAGCTGATGTCCGGCCGGGGTTGGATGCACCCCATCTCCCAACCAATAGGATGCGGGCTGCGTCTCGCACACGGAATCAAAAACATTTTGCAACGGCACAAACACCGCGCCCTGTTCCTCTGCCAGCCGCCGCACAACCTCGGCCCGCAGCGCAACCTCTTTCCGGAACATCTCCCACGCCCCCTCGGTCGCCGTGCCGGGCAAAACAAACGGCTCAAGCAGCATAAAGCGCACATTGGGGAGCCGTTTCTTTGTATCCTGCAACAGCATCCGATAGACCGCCTCGAAGCGATCGGCCTCCACGCCGTTCGGTGTGTCTCCGACGTCATGCCAGACATCATTGACCCCGATCAGGATGCTGATCCGGTCCGGAGCGGCGTTCCACGCATCGGTTTTGATCCGGGCGTACAGATCTACGACGCGGCTGCCGCTGACCCCCTTGTTGTCAAATCGGTATTCGCCCGGCTGCTGTGCGCTTAGCTTTGCCGCCACCAGCAGAGCGTAGCCCTGTCCGATCGAAACAAGACTGCCCGCAGTTGCGTTGCGTCCAACGTCTGTGATCGAATCGCCTAAAAATACAATATTCATTGCCATTTCCCCTTTTCGTCCAATCGTTCAGATGGTCTCCGCTTTCTCCGGCACGCAAAAAATCACAGGAGCGTCCAAGCTTTTTCACGCATCAAACCGGGTATCGGTAACTGTAAGCCCTTCAATATGCTCCAAACGGATCCCGTTTCGTTCACCGGCACCGTATATGATATCGCCGCACGCACCGTAATGGTACGCCCCCTGCACCTTTTCAAAGCTGCAACCGGATAACGAGAGGTTCCGAATCGGCACATCCTTCCTGCCACGAATGAACGGAAGCTCCGCACTCACCGCCCGGAATCCGCTGATGCGAATATTGGCCACGCGCGTTGCCCGTGTCCATTCGCAGTCGGCAATATCCATCCAGATGGGACAAGATCTGCCCCGGTCAAAAATGATGTTTTCAAAAGAGAGATTCTCAATGACCGTCGATTCACGTCCTTCGTCCAACAACCGTTCTTCTCCCCTTGACGGTAAAACGATCCCGATCCCCACGGAGGTATCCGTAATAACCAGACCGGTCATCGTCACATCACGTATCGTACCGTCATTCAGCCATCCGATGCGTATCGCGTTACACCACGAGGTCAGTATGCAGTTTGTTACCACGACCCTTTCACACGGCACATTTTCCTTCAATGAGGCACTGTTGGCGCGCACAACGATGCAATCATCCCCACAGGTTATCACGGAATTGGAAACCGTCACATTTCTGCTGCAATTGATGTGCACCCCGTCGGTATTTGGCCAATCCACCGATGAGGTGATCCTGATCCTGTCCACGGTCACATGATCGCAGTCGTGGATCCAATAGGCCCAACCCGCCGGCGGATTGGTCAGTGTCACATCGACCACACGGACATTTCGACAGCCGCCAAAGAAGACCGCCCTCGCCGGTGTCGGCCCCTCGATACGCCTGTACGGCATCCAGAACTCCTTATCCTCAATCAGAAAACTGCGCCCGTTGCCGTCGATCGTTCCGCGCCCCGTAATTGCAACGTTTTCGCATTCCTCGGCAAAAATGATACAGGAATTGCAGCCACGCGGCAGAAAATGCGTTTCCATATGTTTCACCCGGCGTTCCGGAAACGCTGTAAGATCGGACGATGCCAGCAAAGTCGCTCCGGCAGCCAAATGCAGTTCCACATTACTCCGCAAGCAGATCGTACCGATCAGAAAGGTCCCGGCAGGAAGATACACCTGGCCGCCTCCGGCCGCAGCACATACATCTATGGCCTTTTGAATTGCGGCGGTGCAGGGCGTACTGTCCCCCGCTACCGCACCAAACTCGGTGATGTCAAAAATGTGCTTTGTCATATCGTCTTTCCTTTCTTTTCCAATTCATCAATCCTCCCGCAATGAAAACCGGCGACAACACCGCATTCGATCCCATGGATTCACCTTAGTGAAACACAAACAGCCAGCGCTCGCAGAACAGATCGGTAACGCCCCGATCCCCTCGCCGCAGAGATTTTTGTGCGTTCCATTTCCTGCCTGTTTTAACACGTCAATTTAGAGTTGATTTCCCACATCCGTCGATCCATCCGGCCGCATTCGCGCATCACCGCAAGCATTTTTCGCCGGAATTCTTACCGATATCCGGTCGAACGGTACAATCGGCAGATAACTGAATTGATCATACGGGATCAATCCGGCCTCGCAAAAACCGTCGCACGACACCATCGCACAGCTTTCAACCGGGCGCGGAAATCGAAGTTGAATCCGGTCATTTTCGCACACATAGCCATCCGGCAGCATCCGTCCGCGGGCATCGGTCAGCGAGAACGGCAGCAGACCCACGGGGTTTTCGTCCGAATACAAGCGATCATACACATTTGTAAACATCAGTGCCACCTCTCGCTCGCCAATCAGCGTAGCCCCCATGATCTGCGGTGCATCGCAGATCACCTCCCGGTGATAGATATACCGCAGAGCGCTGTTGGCCGCCCGCTGTCCGATCACAAGATTTGCCATGGCTGCGTTGTGTATTCCATCGCACACCGGCAGATCTATGCTCGGCACAAGATGTACATCCGGAATCTCATCGGCCACACGCCGCTGCGCCTCCCGAATCTCCGCAAAGCCGCGGCGGATCGGCTCCGGATCCTTCATCCCCGTGCAGGTGCTTTTATTCAGCTGCACGGCAATGATCGGCAAACCGCCCAGCTCCCGGCGCATATCCGAAAAAACGTAGCAGGACCGCGCAAAATACGTCGTCCGCAGCCCGGGGTCAAACACATCGTTACATCCGTGATACCAGAGGATACCACGGGCTCCGCCGCCACTGTCCCGCAACACGCGAAGCATATGTGCGAAAAAGCGGCCATCCTCCCGTCTGTCCCAGAAGCTCAACGGAATCCCGCCCTTCGTGGCCGGGATTAACCCGATCGGATACCCCAGCCGCGCTGCCAATATTTTGGCGAAACTCAGCCACGGGCTGTGCCCCGTTTCCACACTTTCGGCAAATTCCGGATAGCGCGTGTCCGTCGTATCATGCAATGGATGCGCCGCAATATCCCAATGCCCGCACAGCCGATACTGATGCACGCGCGGATCGACCGGATCGTTCACCCCATCCTTGCCCACGCCGACGGCGTTACTCTGTCCGGCGATGATATAGTTATCCCCCACACCAACATGAAAGCGGCGGTCGCCGCGTTTTTGCCCCTGTGCACCAAAACGCAGATAGCTTTCAATCCGATAAGGACCGCCCGCCGGCAGACGCAATCTTGCCTGCCAATGCCCGTCTTCGATAGAACAGAACACCGGCGGCGCGACACGTGTGCCATTTTCCTCATCCACGGCACGCACCACCACAGACGCTTGTTGGGCAAGTACAGATTCTTCGGTCTCGACGCGCCCTTGCAGTGTGACGGAAGCAAAGCCATCCGTCTGCTGGATGATCTGCCAGTCCTGCGGCCCCTTTTCAATGATCACACCGTACATCCAATATCGCTCCTTACAGTCCGTTTTCTTTCCGATATCTTGCCCATGCCGTGCGGAGCGCAGCGTAATCCCCCTCGTCCATCGGCGTACGGAATGATGAGGTTACATAATAAAGATCCGGCACCCCGATAGACGGCTGCGCTTCCATATATCGCAAAAAATCACGATGACTACCCGTTCCGCCACTGTCCGTATCAATGGAGATGTTTCCATAGATCGCTTCGGCAATTCTTTTACGGAACGTCATCACTTCAACACTTGAGCGCAAAGCTCCCTGATAATCATGCAATCGGATCTGATCGCACACATCCGCCACATACGGATGGGCGCAGCTGGCGTTGATCAGCGCGTCCCTCTTGGCGTCCTTTGCCGCAGTACACACCAATTCCAGCCATGCTCGAATAAGTTCCACACCATAGCAGTTTCCGTCAAACGGACGCAAGAGTTCGCCTTTCGGGGTACAGTTGATAAAATCAATTTTAAAGCCGTCGCAATCAAAGCAGCCCGGTTCATTGGATAGCAGCGTGTGGATATTTTTCCGTGTGCGCTCGATAAACCGCGGGTTCGTTGGATCGGCGGCTATCGGATTGCACAATAAGTCAATACATTCATTCCTCGGCAGTCCCTCGGCGTCCCATGACTTGATCCACAGCAGAACGTGCTTACCCTCGGCGTGCATCCGGTCAGTAAACCCACGCAGATCCGGCCATTTTCCCCGGTCCACCTCCAGCGCCCCAAAATGTTTCTGCCATTTCGCATCAATGATCACGATTCCCGGCTCGATGCCGTCATCCTTAAGATGCGCCAACATCCGCTCATAGTTTTCCTGCGTGGCGTAATCGGCCGCATACCGCCCCTGTTCACGACCCATCTTCTGTTGCTCGCCCCAGCCGCAAAAAATCGGCTCCCGCCACCATGTCGGCATACGGGCATAGTCTTCGTGCCGCACGGCGATCCCGTTTGTATGATACCAGTCGGCATACGCCCGCAGCACCGCCATTGCGTCTATACCATAGCCGCCCCAAATGCCGGGCAATGTCTTCTCTACGGTGATCGTCAGCCGATCGTCCAAGGGCAAGGTAAAGGAAAACCCGCGTTCATAGATAAAACGATCGAAATTATGCGCTCCCTTTTGCGCAAACAGACCGATGCCGAACCAACCATCCATTCCCTCGGTATAAAACGGGTAAACAAAAGGACACGGGGCGTAATAATCAAAGGAAAGCTGTGAATTTTCAAAAACATTGCGCAAACATTCGCTTTCCTTGAATTGTCCCGCGTGCGGCAACAGATATCCGGCAAATTCATAATTCTTTTCGGCTCCGGAGGAAAAGTATCGGATCTGATGAACCGTGCCGCTGCCCTTGACCGTCACTTCATAAGCAAAGCCGGCCTCATTTGCCGTGATCCGATAGCGCTTCTCAGCCCACAGTTTACTGGAAGACTGATATTCGGCAATAACCGTTCCGTTTTCCTCGCGCACCGTATGGTGTAACCGTTCTGTGTGCTCCTCGTCGTCCCGTACCACACCGCTCTCAAGTATCGCCGATCCGGTCGGCCGCATACGGATATCCTCATACCGATCCACCGCCGACACGACCGGCACGGAGAAAAGCTGTACGGTGTCCTTGTAAACCGAAAAGGCTGCCTTTTCAAACTCAATTGTATAGTTCTTAAAGTTCATCGTATATCTCCTCGCACATCCGGACTACTAACAGATTTACTTATCCAGCCCATCGTACACCAGATTCAGGATCCGGTTGTGCGGATGAGCCATATAGCCATCCCGGGTTTGCATCGCCATGACCTCCTGCACATAAACGAGGGAGACGCGGCGCTCACGATCAATGAATGTACGACAGCCTGCCGCACCGCCCCACCCGAACACGCCCAGCGGACAGTGAAACGGGTACGGCTCCTTTTCCAGCAGCACCGAGACACCGTACCCGTAGCCATGCCCGTAGTGCTGCGTCGCACGATGAAAATCGTCCCGCTGCACTGCGTTCAGCTGATCGCGATCCATCTCGGTGACCAGGCGCTCCCCGAGCACGGAATACCCATTGTAAGCCACACCGTTGCAGGCAAGCGCATCCGCAAATTTCACGTAATCCGCCAATGTACTGTATAGCCCCGCGCCGCCGCCCTCAAACGCATTTGACAGCTGATACACCGGCCGTGCATCGGTAGGAGCAACGCTGCCGTCCTCTCTCATACGAAACGTCGGCACTCTGCGCGCGCGCATCGCCGGTGTCAGACGGAATCCGGTGTCCGCCATCTCAAGCGGCGAGAAAATTTCACGGTGAAGATATTCGCCAAAGGACACGCCGCTCACCGCTTCAACCACCGCCCCAAGCACATCGAAGCAGAGACTGTAAAGATAGTGTTCACCGGGCGCAAAAGCCAGCGGTTCGGCCGCCAAGGCGCGGATGACCGTCTGCGTATCGGCGTCGGTGCCGACAAACCGGCGGATGTTTTCGCTGCCGACCTGATAGGTGAAACCCGCCGTCATCGTCAACAGTTCCCGAATCGTCGGCGCCCTTCCGGCGGGCTCTGCCTTTCCGTCTCTTTCCACGACTAAGCCGGAAAATTCCGGGTAAAACCGATCCAGACGATCCGACAGCGACAGTTTTCCCTGCTCGACCAGCCGCAGCACAGCGACGGCTGTAACGACCTTCGTCATACTCCAGAGCAGATACACATCATCCGTCGAGGACGGACGTTTTTTCTCCGTATCGGCCCATCCGACCGCGCGGGAGAACACCTCGCGGTGATCGACCCACACCTTCAATCCCAAACCGGGAACGATTGTATCCGCCAATTCTTCCAAATAGGTATGCAGCGCTGAAAAATCCATGGTTCTTCCTCCTTATCTGCCTGTACGCAAAGGCTATCTCTTTTTTACCGCTCGGAAACGATACCGCCCGCTGCCAACCGTCATCCGGATGTACCCGTCCGTGCGGGAAAAAGCGGTGTCGGGCAGCCGCAGTTCCCCGTCAAACAGCGTCATGTCACCGCCTGGATCCGGTAATCCGATCTCAGCTGTCGTATTCACCGGAACGTCGATGTGCAGCTCCACACCGACCGTATACCGATAAATCGCCAGGCGGATCACTCCGGCAGCCGTGTCCCGATCACAGCGCAGCCATGACATTCCCTGCGGGAGCCGGGGAAAGACCGCAAAACGCGTGTATCCGTTCTCCAGCGGTCGAATCCCGCCCAAGCCGGCCGCAAACATTTCACCGACACCACCAAACATCGCGTGGTCATGAGAATTCATCCGGCCGCGAGAGGACCACTGCTCCCACAGCGAGGTAGCTCCATCCGCGATTTGGTCGAGAAAGCCCGGATAGGTCGGACGGTGCAAAAGCTCTAAGAGCAGATCGTACGCTTTACGCTCCGGCAACACACGGGCCAGCGCCTGAACTCCAAATATTCCGAGGTCCAGGGGCTGCGTATCCAAACAGTTTTTTAATGTCAAAAAGACCCGATCGGCCTCCGCAGCCGGCAAAAGGCCAACCGAAAGCGGCATAAGCTGTTCCGTTTGCTTTCCCTCGCCCACGATCTCTCCGTGCAGATATTCGGACAAAAAAGCCGTTCGCACTGCCTGCCGTTTTTCGGCGTAGTGCGCCGCATCCTTTTCTTTTCCCAAAACCCGTGCGATCCGTTCCATTCGGTCGTATACGGCAAACAGCAGACTGCTGTTGACGACCGGCACGCACGAATGAAAGCTCTCCCACGTGTTCTCATTCGGGTGACACCAATCCCCGAATCCCTCTCTCCATAAATGATCCGCGCTTTTTTCCTCAAACACACGGACATAGCGTTTCAGGAGCGGATATCGCTGCCGGACAAAGTCGCGGTCGTCATATTCCTCGATCAAACGGTATGCCAACAGGATGCGGTCGCCGTCCCAGTCCGGGTTGCCGTGATCCTCAATATCGTCCGCCGCCACAAGAATATCATCCAGCCATTTGCGGTAATAGGCTTGCATCCGGAACTGATCCATCGCGACTTTTTCCACACACTGCGAGTCCATCAGGCAGGGGGTGCGTTCGTTTCGAGAGGGGCAATCGGTGGGTATGGCCGTGAAATTATTGCGCAGTGTGCGCACGGTGTTTTCATAGAGACGCTCCAGCGTGCTGTCTGAACAGGAGAACCGGCTTTGGGAATCCACATCGGCCGACAGAACGATAGCCTCGACCGAAAAATGCGTCACATCCTTTGTCAGACCGCCGATCTTGAGATAGCGAAAACCGTGATAGGTAAATGTCGGCATATAGACTTCATAGGCATCGCCGCCGCTGATATAGCTGTCGCAGCTCTTCGCCTTATAGTTGGATGCCGTACACAGGCGTCCGTCCGGCTCGATCAGCTCGCTCGTTTGCAGCGTGATTCGGTGTCCGCGCGGTGCGGTAATGCAGATCCGCACGAGCCCGGACAACATCTCTCCCATATCGAATAAACCGACCGTTCCGCTCTTGCGGCACGACAGCGGTACAATGCGGCGGATCCTGCGCACCGGCGGCATTTCGCTGACAGCATAGCAGCCCGCAGGCGCCGTACCGCCCGTCTCGGCAAAGCACAATCTGCGCGGCGTATACGTTGCATCGAAATCCTCACCGTCATACATATCGCATGATCGGATGCGGTCATCCAAAACCTCCCACGATGCATCCGAAACGATCTCTTCCGTCGTGCCGTCAGCATAGCGGATCCGAATCAGAACATACGCCCCCTTGCCTTGCTGCCAACGCCAACCCCATTGGGAATAACAGCTTGTGTAACCACCGCCCAGCAAGAGCGAAAATTCATTTCCCCCCACCTTCAGGTTCTCAAGCGGGTAGTCCACATACAGGCATTTTTGCGCATACGGTGTGTTCGGAGGAAGAAAAAATTCATCCTCCCGCAACGTGACCCCGTTGAGGGATACTCTCTGCCACGCCGTCGAGAACACATACGCCGCCGCCCGCTGTACCGGTTTATGCAGGCAGAACCGCTTGTTGAACCGAATAGCCTGCCTTTCGTACTTTTCACCCGCAGTCATCCACAAAGCTCCATGCGCGCCAAACCGATCACCCAGAAGCCCGGTGGAAAAATGCTGTGGCTTGCTTGTCAGATCCTGTCCGTCACTCAAGCGCACAGACACCGTCCACACATACTGTGAAAATGGACGCAAGAGTTTCTTTGGCACAGTCAGTCGTGTGATCCGTCCTTTTCCCCTCCGCTCGAACACCGTCACTCCCTCGCAGGACAGAACGAAAGCAAAGCTACGCTGAAAAACATCCCGCTCCCAGCCGCTGCCAAAACTCCAGGCAAACGTCGGGGCGGTGTCGATACACAATGGGCCGTCGGCGCCGTTACACGTCAGCCGAAAAAAATCCGTCATTCGTTTTTCTCCTCAAAATCCCAGTATCAGCTCAATCGCAAATGCCGCCGACCACCCGAAATCGTGCGCTCCGAGTCCTTCTCCCGTTCTTGCGTCATAGTATTCATAGATGCCGCGTTTTTCTGCCGCCACCATATCGAGCAGCCGCTCTTTCATGTCCTCCGCCAAACCGCAATAACCGTACTCTTTCAACCCCTTCAGCGCAAAATACGCGGTATTGAGCCAGGTCGGCCCCCGCCAATAATCGCGCGCATCGAAGCCGGGATCGTCGTAGGAAACCGTCGGCATCAGCGGATAGAACCGCGTAGGATCGGAAGCAAGCGCTGCCATATGTGCCGCGCGCTCCCGGGGCGCGATTCCGATATAGAGCGGCATAAAAGATGCCGGCGACAGCACTCCTGTGCTCTCCCGGTCCTCGATCGTAATGTCCGTATAGGCCTGCAACGATTCATCCCAGAAATTGCGCTCGATCATGGCGCTGAGTGCCTGCTCTTTCTGCTGCCATACGGCTCCATCGCCGTTTTTCAGAATCTGTGCCATTTCAAAAAGCGCCCGATACATCATCACAGCGTAACAATTCAGGTCGATCGGATACAGGTTCTCGGCATGATACCGATCCCAGCGCACCGAAGTGTCCCACCCGGATTCATATCGGGCGTAGATGCCGCCATCCTCCGACCAATAGTGGAACAGTCCGTTTTTCGACCGCTCATTCACCCAGAAGCTCTCGTTCTTTTTGTACTTCTCATATGCCGTCCGCAGCATCTCCTCATCCGGCTGTAAATGCCATGCCCGCATGAACGCCCATGGAAACACCGGCGGCTTGCAGGCGGTGTACATGGTCTTTCCGTCGGCATATGTTGCATCACAGAACATCCCGTTTTCCTTTTGGGTATTCCAAATAATTCGGCATTGTTCATAGGCGAGATCCTTATCCCATCGGGCAACGGCCAGAGCGTGGAACGCCGCGTCCCAGTTCCATACTCCGGCATAGGTCGTCAGAGATGGAACGATTCCGCGCAGCGGGCTCCACGGATACCCGTCCCCCGGCAAAACATTGCCCGTCAGCACCGCAGACGCCCGTTCGAGCAACGCGCGGTCACGGTCGCTGACCGTATCCTTCCAAAACGGTTTCATCTTTCCGTCCTCCCGTCTTTCAATATACTATATCCAAATGACTGCAAATGCACCGTGTCGCCGCGCAATTCCGCACGGGCCGACAGGGCGGTTTCCCAACCGGCGCCGACCGGATAACTCCGGGGCTCGCCCAGCGGATTGATCGCAATCAAATACCGCTCGCCGTCGATCTCCCGCCGATACACCAGCGGATAGCCGCCGTTTTGCCGGTTGAGAAAGGTGATATCGCCGTCCGCGCACAGTGCCCGGCTGCTCTGCCGCAACCGAATCAGCTTCTGCACTGTTCGGAGCAACGATCCTCCATCCGCCAGCTGCTGCCGCACATGCGGACCGCCCTTCTCCACAGGCAGATACAATCGTTCCGGTGCAGCGGTGGAAAAGCCGGCGTTCTCTGTATCGTCCCACTGCATCGGTGTGCGCGCACCGGTGCGATTATAGCCGCCCTCCTTGGAAGGCAGTTCCGGACAGTAACGCATACCGATTTCATCACCGTAATAGATAAACGGAACCCCCGGCATAGTCAACAGAAAGGCAAATACACACGCCAGTTCCTCTTTTGTGCGCCCATACGAAATCCGCGGCAGGTCGTGATTGCCGCTGGGCAAAGAGATATACCCCTGCCCGGCCGTCGCCGCCCGTTCCGGCAGATAATCCGCCAGAAAATCCTCGATTGATCCATTCCCGTCCCGACAGAAAAAGCTGTGTCCGGCAAATTTGTCGGACACGTTCCGTCCCGGTTCGGCGCGGAACAGCCTGGTATATGCCGGAAGATTATCGTGGATCAGAAAGTCGATATGGAATCCCGCACCGATTGCCTGTGACGGATGCGACCATTCCGAAATCAATACGCACTCCGGATATTTTTTATCGAACAGATCCCGTATTTCCCGCCAGAACCGTCGAATGCCGCTGCCGTCCGGGTCGTTTTTGATCAGCGATGCCGCCATATCCACCCGGAATCCGTCTGCCCCCAGACCGATCCAGTACTCCATGATCCGGATCAGCTCCCGCTTGGTTTCACGGCACGCCGGCGCATCCATCGGCATCTGCCATGCAGGGTCCTCCACCTTGGCGAAGCCGTAGTTGAGCGCCGGCTGACAATAGAAGAAATTGCGCATATACCGCCCGTTCCGCCCACTGTAACCGCCGATACAGCAGCCGTCGTAATCCTTCAGCCAGTCATCCGTCCAAACATACCGGTCGGTATACTCGTTCCGCTCCGGCAGACAGGACTGCCGGAACCATTCGTGCTCCAGCGCCGTGTGCCCCGCCACCAGATCAATACACACACGTATCCCCAGACGATGCGCTTCGGCGCACAGGGCGACGAAATCCTCATTTGTCCCGTAGCGGGGATCCACACGGTAAAAATCCGCCACATCGTAGCCGGCATCGCGAAAGGGAGAAACGTAAAACGGATTCAGCCAAACAGCGGTAAACCCCATATCGCGCACATAGCCCAGCTTTTGCTGGATTCCGTACAGATCGCCGATGCCATCTCCGTTTGAGTCGTAAAAGGATTGCGGATAAATATTATAGAATACGGCCTTTTCCAGCCAGGCGGGTATATGCTTCATTGCGATTTTACCTCACTTTTCAGTTCACACATTTTTCCGGGCTCCACTGCATACAGCACATGATCCTTTTCGACCCATACCGTTATGCAGGACGGATTATAGGCGCGGGTACAGGCGGCCGAATAGCGCAGCCGCCTATATGCCTCCACATAGTCGTAGATCTCACCGTTTGTCGCATACCAGACCGTTTCATGCCGTCCGATGCGTTCAAACAAATCCCTCAGCTTTTCCCATCCGTCATTCCGATCCAGCTCAAAGCTGTGTCCCCACAGATAAAAAAGATACGGCTCCGCCATCGGCTTATCCGATAAAAACCGCTCTGTCAACTCCGGCAGCAACGGGTCGTTATGGTGGCAAGTGGTGCGCAGTCTCAGCCATCCGTCCGCCGTGTCCGGTACAAGCGAAAAGCCGTGTGTTGACTCCACCGTGCGGGAATACAGCACCCCACAGGCCGCAAGCCTTTCCATCGTGCCGGGGGAATACCGACCATTGGGATAAGCCATGCCCTGTACCACTGTCCCGTATTCTTCCTCCAGAATTTCCCGTTCCCAGAGGACCTCATACCGTCCGTTGGCATCTGCCATGGCGGGCATTGAATCGTGGTGCAGTCCATGCAGTGCGATCTCCTGCCCGCCGGTTTTATATACTTCCGTCGGACAACGCCCCTCCTGGTGGAGAAACCCGCCGTTTAGATTAAATGTTCCGCGAATCCCATACTGTTCCATCAGACGGATCAGCGCCTCATCCTGCTGAAACCCGTCGTCATAGCTCATTGTGAAAGCTTTGACACGCCCGTTCGGCCATCGCATATAGATCGCCATGTGTCCTTATCCCCTCTTTTTCCGCAGCACACACAGCAGCACGGCGCATACAGCGGCGGCTACAACCGCCGCTCCTGCGATCCAGCCCCAAATCGGCACGGCGCAGCCTCGCTCGATCTGCGCTCCGGCAGCCGTGAGCCTCTCATCGAACTTTTCCCGTACCGCGCGGCAGGCAACGCCCGAGAACAGCACGCCGTTCCACGACCGCTCGCCGTCCGCACCTGCGAGCGCTGTCTCAGCGCCGTCGATGTGCGCATCCTGCACCAGCACGCCGTCCATCTCCTGCGCCGACAGGTCAATGAACGCACCCTGGGTCAGTGTATCCCGACGCAACGCGACCCCGACAGCCGTGCCGTTTCCGGTCAGCGACAGCACGGTACAGCGGTTTTCGCCGTCTGCCACACCGTAGTATTTGAACCACTGGCTATCGCTGACCGTTGTGCCAACGATACTCAGATATTGAATATCGCCCCCGGTCGTATCGGCAACGATCCCGCTGCTGCGGCGCAGCCGCACACCGTCCACGATCAGATTCTTTCCGCCGCCGCCCAGACGCAGCACACCGGTATTATACAGATCGAGCGCCGAAAATATCACCTGCTCATAGGCCTTACCGTCTCCGTCAAGCACGACCGTTTCGCGCTCGCCGCCCATATTGTCCTCCCACGATCCGCGGGCAAAATAGATTCGGCTGCCGGACAGCTGCACACCGGTATCGTTCCAGGTCACATCCTCGATCACTGCGCGCTCCAGCCCGGTCAACGCCGCCATGCTCGCCCGATACAGATTGTTCGGCGGCAGCTTCACCCCGCGGAGGAACACATTTTCGGCATCGGTCAATACAAGCGGCCGACCGCTGGACAAAATTTCACAGTTCTCGATGCGGATGTTTTTTCCGGAGCACACGAGAATATCCGAACGATGTTCCTCCAGCTCTTTTGCGATCCCGTCAAACACATAGGCATCGCCCTGCCCTCCCAAAGTGGGCGCGCCGCCAAAGGAATCAAAATGAAACCGGCATTTTTCCACCGTTATTCCGTCGCCGTCAGCGACCAGAAATCTTCCGATCCGGGCGCCGGAAACCGTCAGCTCCCGCAAAGCGCATTGTCCGCTGCTTTTGAGGATATAGTCGGGCAATTCATTCAAGCTCCAGGTAAAGGACGTCCAAAACAGCAGCGTTTCTTCCTGCGAAGCCCCGCGCACGACGGTCTTTTCCGGGATCGTAAAGGAATTGGTCAGCAGATACCGCCCCGCCGGGAAAAGCACGATGCCTCCCCCGTTAGCGGCTGCGGCATCGAGCGCCGCCTGAAAAGCGTAGTTGAAACGGGCATTGCCATCCGCCGGGTCATCGGTATAGTCGGTCACGGTGAACACCTCCTGCGGCCATGTGGACTGTGCCGAGGGTGCGATCTTCACCGTCACAGGGGTGCTCTGGCAGGTGCCGTCGCCCCGACCGTTATAAACGGTCAGGGCATATTCCCCGGTCGGCAGCTCTGCGGGCAGAACGACGCGCAGAGAATATGCGTCGATCGTTTCCGCAGCGCATACCTGCGTCTGTTCGCCGGAGGAAAGTGTCACCCGCACGCCTGCAGCATCCAGCGACAGGTTCTCCCCCTGTATACGAATCCATCCGCCGGGAGAGGCGGTCTGGCCGCCATCGCCGACGGTAAAGCGCACTACCGGGGCATTGACGGTGATCCGCTGCTCCTCGACACCACTCAACCGCAACCGATAGATCCCCTCCGAAAACGACGCCGGAATCCGGCATTTAAGCGACCGGCCGGTGTTCTGACGGATGCGGCACTTCACCGCACCCCGTCCGTTCCATTCCGGCTCGCCGGACGTGCCCGCCGGGTCGTCCTCCACCCGGTACATCTCAGCCGTTGTAAATGCCTCCAGTCCGCGACCGCAGAGCACAACATCCTCGCCGGGCAGCAGCGTTACATTGCCCGCATAGTCGATCTCAACCGTCGGGCTGTCCGCCAGAACGCCGCCCGGCAGCAGCACGAGCGTAAGCAGCGTCGCCGCAAGCAGCGCCAGAATCTTTCGGCTCATTTCGACGCCCCCTTCCCATATGTTTTCCAATCGTAGTTGCCTTGTGCCAGATTATCCTCGATCCCGCCGTGTTCGTCCCGCAGCGTATACACGGCAAGGTCGTCGATATCAAGCTTTGTGGCTTCGACAGACAGTCCGGCCCGTCCGGACAGAAGCGATACATTCGACCGATCGGTGTAATGGATCCACTCCGTGCCGTCCAACGACACGACCAGCCGCTCATCCACAGCGTCGATCGTCAGCGTATGCCACTGCCCGTCAAAAACAGAACGATCCAGCTTGGCCGTTTGTAAGACGGTTTTCAGATCCTGATCCGCACGGTAGGAGGTGCCGCCGCGGTACAGTTTCAGAGTATCGCCGTTCTCCACTGCCGCCGCATAATGGCTCGGTGTGCCGCTGAGCGCCGTATTCTCTATGGCGCGGGAGATCAACTGCAGCGCCTGCGTTCCTTTCTTCTCGTCCGCCACAACCGAAGAATCGTACCGGAAACGTACCTGCACCCGCATATCATGCAAGACGTCGGTATCGACCAATTCCCGTCTCATTGCCGCTTCCTCAAAGCGCCACGTTCCGGCATCTGTCCGTCCGCCGACCGTGAACGTCTTTTCGCTGTCCGAGAATGTCCACCGCCGGATCTCCCGATCCACGCGGATCGGCTCTGTTTCCGGCACGGACGCCGTCGGAGCGCTGTAACTCTGCTCCGGTGTAACCGGATCGCCGTCTGCATCAAAGAAGGCCGTGCGCAGCTGACCGGCGGCATTCTTATCCGTCAAAAGAGAGTCCGCATAGGAATAGTTCCCCACATTCTCGCTCAATGTATTGTCTACAAACGCCACTGCATCCGCTGCGGACTGACCGTAGCCGATCCGGATCGCCGCTCCGCGACAGCCGGTGACCGTGTTGCGTTGCACCAGCACATTCTGCATCGCCTCCATACCCGCCTGTGCAGCGAACGACATGAAAGCGCCGTCGCCGAGCCGGTTGTCGCGCACAGTCAAGCCGAGATTGATCCCCGACCCCTTACCGTTGGCGGTGAATTTCAGATGGGTGGCATTGTTTTCGTTGTCTGCACCGTAATACTTGAAATACTCCGCATCCGCGACCTCATTATCGGTAAAAGAGGTATACCAGTTGACCTGCAACGCACCGTATACGAACCGCGCCCAGCCCGACAGACCGGCCGCCCTGGCCAGCTTCATTCCGGACAGCACCGTGTTTGTCGCAAAGCCGTACAGCTGAAAAGCGCCGCTGTTTTCAATCGTATCCCGCACGAAAAAGATAGAATCCCGCTCCGAGCCCAGGGATACGACCGAGCTATCATCCGGGTCGATGAAAAACGGCTCGTCCAGCACCACCGTATCGTCCGCCGGGCGCGACAGGATACGACGGTATTGTCCCGCTCCCTTGCCCCCCGCAATGTACAGCATCAATTCTTCGGTGTTGCCGGTCTTGTAGAAGCCCTTCGGATCGCTCAGGGTAAACGTGACCCGATCCTCTGCCATGCGCACAGCGCCGTTATATCCACCGCTGCCGCCGTCCGTCGTCATACTCTCCCGGTTGTTGCCGATGTGATCCTGCCAGCTTTGATCCGCCAGATACATCTTGTTCCCGGACACTCCGTATGTGCTGTTGTACCAGTCCACACGCTCCACAATGGTCTTTTGCCCGACCATAGTGGACCAGCTATGTTTCTGTCGGATATCTTGCACCAGCAGATACTCCCCCGAAATACCAATCGGCCGGTTGAACACATACAGCTCCAGATCGCCCAGCTGGACGTTCTCCGACTCCCGGATCGACAGAAACGGCTCGCCCTGCTCTTCCACCAGCATATCCGCCACCGTAGACAATACGCCCGTTTGCGACGGCATCCCGGCATATTCATCGAAGGTGAAGCGACAACGGCGGACATAGATATTGCGGTATTCCTTTTTCTCGGCTTTCTCGGCATCCCCCCGCAGAGAGCCCTGAATCTCGCGCGGACTGGCCGCTCCGGCAGCCAAAAACGTTGTCACACGCGCCCCGGAAAACGTAATATCTTCGAGAGCAAAGTTCTGTGTGCCGTCAAACAGACAGTCGGGTAGTTCTTTGTATTCCCAATCAAATGCCGTAAAGTACACCAGCGTTTCTTCCGCCGAGTCGCCACGGATCACCGTATTTTCCGGGATCTGAAAGCCCCCCTTCGTCAGAAGATACCGTCCGCGCGGAAAATACACGATCCCGCCGCCGTTTTTCTCCGCCGCGGCCAGAGCATCCTGCAGTGCGGCATTGCAGCGCTGTGTGCCGTCGCTCACCGCGCCGAAATCGGTTACATCGAACACCTTGCCCGGCCAGCTCTTGCGGGGCGACGGCGCGATCTCGATCGGATAGGGCTCGCTCCACGCCGTTTCGCCGCCAAATCCGTTATAATAGAGCACTTCATAGGCGCCGGTTTTGATGCTTTTCGGCACGGCAAACCGAACGGAATAGGCATCATACACCTGCTCCGCCTTCAGTTCCGTCAGTTTACCGGTATCCTTGCGGCGCAGAAAAGCACGCACGTTTTCGCTGCGCTCGCCACCCGACAGGCAGGTCCCCTGTGCCCGCAGCCAGCCGCCGGGGGTCGCGCTGCCGCCCTCATCGCCCTGCGCCCACTCAAGGATCGGTGCGTTGAGATAATAGAACACCGCCTTGTCATCCTCGCCGAAACCGAGCCGCACCGCCCAGACACCATCCTCGGCGTCCGCCGGAACAAGAAATTTGAGCGAATTCTCGGTTTGCTGCAACACCTTGGCGGTCACGGCCGCCCCGGACGACCATTCCGCCCCCGCCGAACCGGCCGCAATTTCTTCGTCCGGCAGCTCCTTGTAGCTTGTACGATAGATGTATTCCGGCTTTTTCGCCACGCGGCCGGTGTCCTCCATCCGATACAGCTCGACCGACCGGACACGGTCCAGATTCGCCCCGTGCACCATAGCTACATCCCCCGGCTTTGTCCAGGTGTTTCCGGTATAATAGAGATACGGTTCCTCGATTGTACTGGTGTGCAGCGCCACCCGTTCTACCGGCGCGCTGTCCGCTTCGGCCGCCTGCCCGCCCGGCACGCAGCACAGCAGCAGCGCCGCGCACAAGGCCGCTGCTATTACCCGTTTTTTACCGCTCATATCATTCACCTCCGTCAACCGCCTCGTTGAATTTACCGCCCAGCTGGTTATCCGCTGTGCCGCCGAGGCTGTCCTCGATCTCGGTCACCGTCAATTCCCCGATCCATAACGATACATTTTCGGCGGAAAAGCCGTATTTCCCGTATAACACCGAATCGCCGCCGGAAACGCTCTGCCGCAGAAGCTCCTGCCCATCCAGGAACACGATCAGCCATTCATCCACCGCATCAACGGCGACTGTATGCGTCTGTCCGTCGGCAAGCGAGGAGGGCAGAGCGACACACGCCAACTCTTTCTCCTGGGAGGCGACACATTTGATCAGACGCAGCGTATCGGCATTCTCGATTTCGACCGCATAATAGAACTTGCCGTAGAAGGTCGTTTCCCGCGCCCGGTGCAGCAGACGCACGCGGCTGCCTTCCGTGCCGCCGTCATAGCGCAGCTGCACCTCCACCCGATAGTCGTAAAAGGTGCTGCTCTTTCCGCCGATGATCTTCTCCGGTGCGCCGTCCGGGAGACTCCATCCGCCGCTCGCCGCCGCTCCCACATCAAAGCAGGTATTCTCCCCCTGAAACGTCCATTTTTTCAGCGACTTGCCATACGTATACGGCGACACCGGTTCTGCGCCCGTCTCCTTTGCCTGCCCTGCGCATCCGCCCAGAAGCAGACACAGAACAACGAGCAGGATCGTCCATTGCCAAAGACCGTGTTTCATGCTGTTTCCCCCTCTGTGTTTTTGTGTGTGATTTCTATTCCAAACAACTGCACAGCGTTTCTGTACAGAATCCGCTCCAAAGCTGCCCCGCCGTCCGCCGCCCGCGCGAAATACGGCGCATAGTACACCGGATCGGCATAGGTATCCGCTCCCGCAATCGGGCTATCCGTACCGAACAGGAGTTTATTCTCCAGACCGAGCGCACAGGCCCGTTCCACATCGTCGAACCTGACCCAGGCTGTATCGCCATACAGGTTTTCATACGCCCGCAACAATTCAAACGGATACGGTTTATCTCCGCTCAAAGAAAGATGCCCCATAATAATCTTTACATGGGGAAAACGGTCTGCGACCTTGGCTACACGCCGACAGGAGGAAAAAGCCGTTTCCTGCGTATGAACAAGCACCGGCAGACCGTACCGCCCGGCCATCTCCAGATACGGCGCCACTTTTTCATCGTCAAACGGCAGACCGGATATATCCGGATGAATCTTCAGCCCCTTGACGATGTCCTTTTCCCGCAGAAAAAGCTGCTCAAATTCCTCCGTGTACCCCCGTTCTGCGTTCGGTCGGCACCAAAGCAGCAGCCCAAGGCGGCTGCGATGCCGCCGCACAAAGGCTGCCGCCTCGGTATTGATCCGTACCTGCAGATCGGTTTGCCCGTCGCCGCGGGTCTGGCTTTCACCGCACCGGATATCGGAAATCAGTGCATAGTCGATCCCATAGCGTTCCATTGCGGCCAGCTGCATTTCCGGCGGCATGGTAAAATTTCCCGGCACAACGCCCATGTGGGTATGGATATCCAAGATCATGTGTGAACATCTCCTAATATTTCTAATCAAAGCATAACAAAAAATAGAGAAGTAGGAAATCTCACGATTATGACATTCTTTTGATTTCATGACATTTTTCGCCCATGAAAACAGCGGAGCATCCCACAGGGACACTCCGCTGCTCTCATTATTCCTGCAACGCCGCCCACACCTGCCGGTTGGTGGCATAGGTTACATCCCCGCGCCCGGCCAGATGCTGTAAAAGCCGTTCAAACGACGCAAAATCATAGGGGGCACCCTTACGCGTCATCTCATATGAATGCCCATAAAGATAAAGCACACCGGTCTCTTCTGCGGGCAAGGCCAAAAAGCGCTCCACAAGCTCCGGCACACGCGCGTCGTCGTAGCGACAGGTGGGATCCCACGCCAAAAATTCCTGCGGAACGGCAAAATCATACGTACAGTTTGTCGTGCGGGCGTAGCGAATACCCATAGCCCGCAGCGCCGGGATGTGCGCAGGCGTATAGCTGCCGCCCGGATACGCCAGACCGTCCACCGGGTAGCCGCACAGGTCAGACAAAACCCGGCAGGACTCTCCCACGCTGCCGGGCAGATCGTCGATGGGGCACGTATGCGCCGCCGTATGGCTGGCCACCTCCATACCCCGGTAGGTCGTAGGCAGCTCGTCTGCGGACACCCGCTCCACCGTTGTGTCCTCCCCATAGCGATGGAACGGACACTTCATCCCGAGCTGTCCGGAGATGAGGAAGAATGTAGCCCCCATCCCATACCGACGAAAAAGTTCCGCCAGACGCCGGTCGTGTATCTCGCAATCGTCAAAGCCAAAGGTCAGATACTTTGCCATCGTTCATTCCTCCGCCGGGCCGCGCACGACCGTGACCGCATTGTTCTCCCGCATCCGCCCGTAGGGAATGGTGTCCACCGCACCGAGCGGCTCTCCGTTCAGCGTCACCGATCGGATGCGCGGGCCGCTGCCGCACATCCGGACCGAAAACGTGCGCGCCCCGAAATGCAGGTTATCCAGCCGCATTTCCTCACCGGAATACGGATACAGCCGCATCCCATCTCCGTCAAAGCCGACCCCTACCACGCCGTGCACAATCGCATTGTAAAAACCGCGGATATTGTAGCCCTGCCATATACCGCTCATGGCGTTCCAGTGGTCGAACGGAACGTCCGCCCGTCCGCTGTAACAGTCGATCCCCTCCGGGATCATCAGCCGCTCGGACCAGTATTCCAGCCAGCCACAATACTGCCGGATCAATTGCGGACGATCCAATCCGTTGATCAGGCGGATATAGAACTCACTCATCACCGCCCACCAGCAATGGAGCTGGTTTGCATCCGCATCGTAGGCGCCGCTGCTTTCTGGCAGCGGGCGCAGCCCGGCCGGGCTGACCAGCTCCCGCTCATAGAACCGCAGACATTCCTCCGCCCGCGGCCAGACCAGATCGCGGCAATCGTCGCTTTCCCACTTCACCGCATTGTTGCTCAGCACACCGCGCTGCACACCGCTGCCGATCTCTGCCGATGAATCGAAAAAGCCCGCCTGCTCGTTATACAGCACAGAATCAAAGTTCTTTTGCAGCCGATCCCCGAATGCCTCGGCAGCGTCCATCGTCCGATCATCACCGACCGCTCGGGCGATCCGCGCCATCGCACGGATCGCGCAATAGGAAACCGTGTTATTGAATGTGCTGATATCCCGTCCGTTCTCGCCAATCAGTTCACGAAAATCGGGGTACAGCGACGTTCCGGAGCATAATCCGGTACGGCCGACCTCGGTCTCAACGATCCGATCAAACAGCCGCACCGCAAAGGGGTAATACGGACTCACATTGCCGCCGGCCATACGGTAACGATCCAGCAGGGTCAGATACATCCCCTGCGCCGGAGCAGGCGCGGAACCCTCACAACGCATATCCCGGTCAAAGGCGTGCGCGATGCCGTTCTCATCGGCATACTGCATAAAGCAGTCCAGCATCTGCTCAATGAAAGTGAGGTCGCCCCAGTAGAAGCAGGCATCGCCGGAGGTCATGCTGTCCCAGCCCCACACCCAGTAATGGCTGGACTGCGCCCGGATCGCCCCCGGCACGTCGGTGGCTTTCAGGGATTCGTGATACAGCGGCGCCAGCGCAAAAAACTGATCCAGCAACGGCCGACCGCTATGCAGCACCGGCGCCCGTTCAGCCACGGCGCGATACCGTTTGCACTGCGCATCCACGGCGGCGTCGTAGTCGATAACCTTTCCGGTCAGGGACAGACAAACCGTCACCGCTTCATTGGTCGGCTCGGACGAGAGGGTATATTTACGGTTTTTCTCGGTTTGCCGCAGTGTGAGCGGCCGATTCGCCGCAAAGGTCAAACAGCCGTCGTACCCCTCCTCCTGATAGGCAACGCGCACAGTCCGTCCGTCGCTCTCCGGACACATCCATTTACGCGGCAGACCGCGCAGACGGATATCCGGCGTGTCGGAGTTGTCCGGCACAAACAGGAATTCTTCATAAAACTGTATTTCTAACGCACGGCACCCACGCGGCTGAAAGCGAAAGAGGATGCATCCATCCGCCACGAAAAGCGAGAATTCACCGCAGTCGGTTTCGGCTGAATAGCCATACGGCCAGATCCGGCAGCGACGCGGTACGATCTGCCGCCGCGCTCCGTCCTGTACGGCGAAAAAGCGCATCCCGCCCCAAAACCGTCGGCGGCAAACAATGTAGCTGCCCTTGGAGCCCGCTGCGAAATGGTCGATCTGGCCGATTCCGTCGTCATCCACCTGCACCGCCAGCCGCCCATCGCAAAACCAGCGCGGCGCCCATGGCAGCCCCTTGTCGCTGATGATCTCTCCGGCGTTCACCTGATAGTCCTTCATGCATATACCCTCACTTCCGCAATGGCCGCCGGTGCATCGCCATGCATCGACTCAACCGTTATGCGAATCGCATCGCACTGTACCTCCGGGTGCAGTGTGCATCGACGCTGGTGATTGTCCCGCACCCGCTCCTGCCGTAAAACCGTCCCGCCAAGCAAGTACTCCACCGTAAAATCACGCACGAGCGTGGCCGGGACACCGGGATTCTGCCGCACATGATGCCAATGCGACAGGCTGATCATAATTTCCTCGGTCCAATCGGCACCGAAGGTCAGCAATAACGTTTTCACGGCGCAGGGCGTATCAAATTGAAGGGCGATCCACGGCCGTTCATCCTCTGCTCCGGCGCGCCAAAGATTGCTGATCTCCCCTTCAAGGCGGGCGATCCCGTTGATCACGTTTTCCGCCGGCGAACCCGGCTCGCAGGAACTGGAAACCGCGGTGGCGTGCCGGGCAAGATCGTTTTCATCGGTATTCCGCACACCGGGAATGTAGCAGCCGTTTTTCAGCAATTCCTGTTGCAGCCGCGCCACATTCACCGCACGCGGCAACACATCCGTCTGCACAGCCAAAGCCGCCGCCACACCGCAAGCCTCTCCTTCCACGGCACAGGTAGCCATGACCCGCGAGGAAGAAAATGCCCGGTGCGAAGCGCTTAAAATGCGCCCGCCGATATACAGGTTTTCCACATCCCGCGCATAGATCGACCGATACGGGATCGTGTAGATTCCGTCGAACAGCACAGCCTTATCCTCGTTCTGCGGCCGATTATGGATAAACGCGTAAAATCCCTCCGGCCGATGGGAATCCAGATGCCAGCCGCCGTATGCGATCGCATCGGGAAACCGACGATTCTCCAGCACATCGTTTTCCGTCAGCACGTAGTCTCCGATGATCCTCCGGCTCTCCCGCTTGGCGGGCAGGAAGGAAACCCAGTCAAGGTATAGATTTTCCGCTTCCTTTTTCCTGGCAGAATGATTCTTGATATAGTCCCAAATTCCAAACAGGATCCGGAGCATCTCGTCGCGCGTCAGCTCGGCGTCCGCCACACAATCCAGTTCTGTTCCGCCGAGCTCCAGCCACCAATAGCCGCTGGTGATCTCGACCCACGACTGCTTTTTCGCCCAGTCCGCCTGTGAATAATCATACGCCCACTCCGGACGCACGAACGGTACCGGGTGCCCGGCATCCAAGCTGCGAAATTGAATGGAATTGCCCATCGTTACCCGATCCGCATGCTCAACCGCATTCGGTTCGCCAAACTGCTCCCGGCTCTCGCGGCCGAGCATAAACCCGGCGCCTGCTTTGAAGGCAACAGAACCATCGCCGGTGCAATCAATAAAGATTTTTGCCGAGAAACGCAGCGTTTTTTCGGTTGTGCTCTGTTCACCGATAACGGCGCAGATCCGTGCGCCCTCCGTTTCCACACGGCGAATATAGGTATTCAGATACAATGTCAGCGTCGGCTCGTTGCGTACAATTTCCCAGAGTAATGTGTCGAACAAGCCGTAGGAATGCTCCGGGTTCCGGTATTTATTTTCCAGCAGAATCTCCTCGATCAGGCCGGTTTCCCGCAGATTCTTCCGTTTTCCGTGCCGTGTGGCCCCGACAATGTGCATACGCACCTCGCTGGAGGCATTGCCGCCCAGCACCGGGCGATCCTGCACCAGCGCCACCCGGCAGCCGCGTCTGGCCGCCGCCACCGCTGCACAAATGCCGGACATCCCGCCGCCGACCACCACGATATCCTCGTATACCTCATCCATCGGCATATCTCTCCTTTCCATCCGTTCCGGTGTGCCGCCTCACAGGCAAAGCACCACCAACGATACAACACCCCCGACCAGACCAATGATCTGCCTGCGGGATATCCGCTCCTTGAAAATCACCACTGCGCAAAGGGAACTGAGCACGATCGCACTGCCGTTGAGCAACGGGAAATAAATCTGACTGGGAAGCATACCGGACAGCTTTAACCCCCAATAATTCATGGTGAATGAAAACAGCCCCGAAAGCAGCACAGGCACTATTACGCGGCGTTCCGGGCGGATTGTGACCGCGCCGCGCCGCGATGCGATCCATGCGTAGACAAACGACAGCAGGAAGGAACACGCCAAAAATCCAAACAGCTCATTCTTGTGCGAAGAGGACTGATGAATCTTTTGCAAAACGCCGATACCGCCCATAGAGAAAAAAGCCACTACACAAGCCCACAGCCACGGCCCGTTTGTCGAGCGGCCGCTGCCCTTGCCCCAATCCAGTGAGAAAAACAAAAACACGATCAACGCCACCGTAGCGATCAGTTTTTCGACGCGCAGCGGCTCGCCGAACCATACCACGCCCGCCAAGGACGGAATAATCATGGACGACGTGGTGATCAGAACGGTCATATGCATCGGACCGGCCGCCAGCGCTTTGATCTTACAAACACCTGCCAGCACGGTGAGCAGTCCAAAGACCGATCCAAGCACCAGGCTGTATAAGGAAATCGGTCTGCCGATCGCCAGAGCCGCAAAAGCCGCAACGCAAACCACATAGGTATACGCATTAAAACGGTATACATCGGCACCCGTTTTAAGCACCCGGATGCCCAAGGCATTTTGCAGTGCGTTTTGCAGCACCACCACAGCTATATCGGAAAACAACAGAAGGTATCCCACCTGTACAGCCCCTTTCCGACGACCGGCTCACCCAATCGGAGTGAGCGAATAGAGCCGCTGTCCAAATTCCCGATAACGGGCATACCGCTCTGCATACTGTGCGACTCGCTGCGACTGCGGCTCGGCCACCAGACGCTTACGGACGATCTGCCGTGCGGCCGCCTCCACCGTGGGATACTCCCCGCAGCCGACCATCGCAAGCATCGCCGCCCCAAAGCTCGGACCCTGCTCCGTTTCGGGCAGCGCGACCGGCAGCTCCAGCACATCGGACAGAATCTGCCGCCATGCCGGACTTTTGGCTCCGCCGCCGCATATTGTGGCGGCCGAAAGAGCTGCTCCGTCCTCCTGCGCAGCCGCCAGACAATCCCGCAGCGCAAATGCCACGCCCTCCATCACCGCACGGCTCATCTGCGCGCGCGTCGTGTCCGCCGAAAGGCCGAGGAACGCCCCACGCAGCGAGGTGTCGTTATACGGACAACGCTCTCCCATCAAATATGGCAGGAATACCACATCGCCGGTATCGACCGCAGCAACTCCCGCCTCATCGGCGGCATAATCGTCCGTTCCCAACACTTCCTCCAGCCACCAGCGGCGACAGGAAGCCGCCGACAGAATGCAACCCATCCGATGATAGCGCCCGTTGGCATGGGCAAAGCTGTGCAGCGCATTCTCCGGATCGACGGAAAAGCGATCCTGCGGAAGAAACAGCGTCCCGCTCGTTCCCAAGCTGATGCTGCACGTCCCATCCTCCACTGTGCCGGTGCCGACAGCCGCAGCCGCGTTATCGCCCGCTCCGGCGCAAACCACCGCCCGCGGCAGGCCGAAACACGGCAGGACCAAACCGACCGGTGCAAAGCTCTCATACAGCGGCGGCAGCCATTCTTCGCCGATACCGCAGATCCGGCACATCTCCGCCGACCAGCAGCGGTGCTCCACATCAAGCAGCAACGTCCCGGAAGCATCGGAATAGTCCGAGGAAAACTTACCCGTCAACCGATAGACCAGATAATCCTTCGGCAGCATCACCTTGGCGATCCGCGCATAGTTTTCCGGCTCATGCTCCCGCAGCCACAGCAGCTTCGGTAAGGTGAAGCCTGCAAAAGCGATGTTGCCGGTCAGCGCGGACAGCCGCGCACGACCGATCGTTTCATTCAGCCAGGCGGTTTGCTTTTCCGTTCGGCCGTCATTCCACAGGATGCAGGGACGGATGACCCGTCCCTCCGCATCCAGCGCGACCAACCCGTGCATCTGTCCGCCGACGGCGATGCCGCGCACTTCTTCAGCGTGACCGTTCGCCAAGGTGCGGAGAACCCGCTCCATGGCGTGCTCCCATTCCGCAGGTTCCTGCTCGCTCCAGCCCGGCTGCGGATACCGCACGGCATAGCTTTCCGCCGCCTCGCGCAGGATGTGTCCCTCACGGTCAACGAGCAGCCCCTTGAGCGAGGACGTACCCAAATCCAAACCGATATACAGCCCCATCTTCACACCCCAAACATAATCGTGTTGAGGATGCTTTGCAGACCCTCCTGGTCCCCACTGCCCGGCAATGCGGGCGCACCCAGCGTATCGGCATAGGCGGCCAGCTCCTCCAGCGTGGCCGTTCCGTCCACGATCCTTTTGCCGATGCCGGTGGTGTAGCTTGCATACCGTACCTTGACAAAGGCATCCAGACGTCCGTCCTCCAGAATCCGGGCGGCATTGCGCAGACCGAGAGCGAACGTATCCATACCCAGAATAAACCCTTTGAACAGATCTTCGGAAGTATAGCTCGGGCGGCGGTTTTTGGCATCAAAATTCAACCCGCCGGTCAGACCGCCCGCGCGCAGCACCTCCAGCATCGCAAACGTCGCCGCATACGCGTCAAACGGGAATTCATCCGTGTCCCATCCCAGCTGAGGATCACCCTGATTGGCGTCAATGCTGCCGAGCATCCCGTTCATCGCCGCGATCCGCAGCTCATGCTCAAAGGTGTGTCCGGCAAGGGTAGCGTGGTTGGCTTCGATATTCAGCTTAAAGTCTTTATCCAGACCGTAGCGACGCAAAAAGCCGATCGCCGTCGCCGCATCGTAGTCATACTGATGCTTCATCGGCTCCTTCGGTTTCGGCTCGATATAAAAATCACCCGTAAAACCGATTTTGCGGCCGTAATCGACGGCCATATGCATCAAGCGCGCAATGTTGTCCTGTTCAAAACGAACATCGGTATTCAGCAGCGTTTCATATCCCTCACGGCCACCCCAAAACACATAGCCGCGCCCGCCGAGTTTTACCGTCAGATCCAGCGCTTTTTTCACCTGTGCCGCCGCAAACACAAATACATCCGCCGAATTCGTCGAGCCCGCCCCGTTCATATAGCGCGGATGTCCGAACATATTCGCCGTGCCCCACAGACAACGGATTCCGGTCTCTCGCATTTTGTCCAAAATCCGATCGGTGATCTCATCCAGGCGACGATTCGTTTCGCGGATATCCTCCGCCTCCGGCACCAGGTCCACATCATGGAAGCAGAAATATCGGATCCCGAGCTTCTGCATCAATTCAAAGCCCGCCTCCACCTTGGCATACGCGTGCTCCATCGTCCCCGGCGCACAACCAAAGCTCTTATCCGCTGTGCCGCGGCCGAACATATCCGCGCCGTTCGCGCCCAAAGCGTGCCACCACGCCATGGCAAACGGCAGGTGCTCCTTCATGGGTTTACCCAGAACGAGCGCATCCGGATTGTAAAACTTAAACGCCATAGGCTCACGGCTCTGCGGCCCCTGATACTCAATTTTTCCGATACCTTCAAAAAACTCTCTCATAGATATTCCCTCCATTTTCATTGCCGTATGATCAGGCACAGATCACCCACGACATTGCGCTTTTCCCGATCGACGCTTTCGGAGCAGTCGATTTCGGTCTCCACATTGTCAAACACATTATCCGTGATGTATGTGCCGTCGCCATCAACCGACACCCCGATACCCGTGAATGCGCCGTCAATCCGGTTGCTCTGTACGATTGCTCCGTTCCACGGATCACTCCGGAATTTATTGGGGCCGGACAGCCGGATACTGTACCCATCCTCGAATACATTGCGGCGCACGAGAACATCTTTTTGCAGATTTGTCGTCGCCCCGTTGCCCAGCAGAAACAGACCGTATTCCGGCCGATCTCCGCCGGAATATGTGTCCTTGAACATCCCCAGACGATCAAAATAGGTGTTATCCGAAAAACGGTTGGCGCAGAATGAATTGTACCAGTTGGGCTGTAACGAGCTATATACATAATATCCACGCGACACAATGCCCTTAACCTTTTTCATCTGCTGACTATCGACCACGGTATTGAGCTGCGTGCCATAGAATTGGAGCACCGATCCGTTTTGATACAGGTTACTAAAGAAGATCATATTGGAGCGAGGCATAAAGATCACAACTTTAGTTTCGCCGCTTACGGGTGCGACCGTGAAAGCGTCCGACAAGACGATCTCATCGCCGCTGTTTTCCACGATCCGACGCATCTGTCCCGCTCCGACACCTTCCAACAATAACAGCTGCATCCCGACCAGACTACCGTCCGGAAAGGCGTATTTCAGACGATACCGTCTCCCCTCATCATCCAACGCCCAGACAAACACATTGCCGTCAAACGAACCGTAAATGCCGTGCCCATCCGTTGTCATCAGCTCGCGGTTGTTTGTCAACTGGTTTTCGGTGATATTATGGGCATAAAACACGCGGTCACCGTTCACCCCTGTACAGCATTGGTAGCGGTTATGCAGGAACATTGCATTGATACAAGAGGAGGTCGCCCCCGATATCGCGCCGAAATCCGTGTGCTCCAACAATACGTTACGGCAGCCGATCAGCTGATGTGCGCCAAGGCCCTCACTGCGCACGTGCAGATGGGAGAAGATCAGATCCTCGCACCCGGCAAAGCTCAGCACAAGTGCCGGCGTATGCGAATACGCATGATACCAGAAGCTCAGCTCATTGCTGATCGCGCGATAAAGCTCCGATGCGGTGTACTCTTCGCCCTTGCACAGCGTATTTGTCGGCCCGCCGGCATAAATCTCAAACATAACCGAGCAACGCTCAATGCGAATACCGCGGGCATTCTGCGCCCCAAACAGCGCCCGGATCCGTGAACCGCTGAAATCCATGTCGTGTACATACACGTTGCCGTGCAGACAGATCATCCTTTCCGGCAATTCACCAAGATCCCACAGAAACGGCAAAAAGCCCAGAGAGGTCTTTGTCTGTCCGTCGCCGCGAATTTCCACATTCTGAGGGATGTCCAGCGGGAAAGCCAACGTATAATTGCCCTGCGGGAAATACAGCACGCCGCCGCCATTCTCCCGCACCGCCTGTACCGCCTTCAGGATCGCAGCGGTATCGTTGTGCCATGCGCCGATGCCCTTTGCCCCGTAATCGCGCACATTGAAAATTTCTTTCGGCCACAGGCTCTCCGGCGCGGGCGCGACGGTAAAGCGCCGCGGCTCCGCCCAGCACCGATCGTCCCCGAAGCCGTTATGCACCGTGATCTCATAGTCGCCGCAGGACATATCCTCCGGCAGACGGAAGGTCAACCTATACGGCGGATCCTGCTCCGCAGGGAGCAGGATAACAGTTTCCCGCTCATTCTTCAGGCACAGCCGCGGCGCATACGGCGCGCCCGGCGGGCAAAGACAGGGACCGGCCACCCGCAGCAAACCGCCCGGCGCGGTGCTGCCTCCGGCATCGCCCAGCACCGTTTGCAGCACGGGCAAATTCAGCATCTCGGTTCCGAGCAGCCGATCGCCGCCGTACAGCATCACTCGATAAAGACCGTTCTTCTGCGGCAGCGCAAATTTGACAGCATCCACCGTTCTCTGCACGATCGGCACCTCGACCCCCTCGCCCGCGTCCACATCCATGCAGGCAATGTGCGCGGCCCGATAAGCCGTGTGATCATAATAAGTCTGTCGGACATACGCCGTCTCCCGGGGTTCTCCGTCGGCGATCCTCTCTACACAGACACGATCGACCTCACGGCCGACCTGCTCGCCGGAGAGCACCGCGATATCCCCCTGCTCCTGCCAGGTATTGCCTCGGTAAAAGACTTTCATATTGCTATCCTCCTCAGCCGTGATCCGGCGCGATCCAGGAAGCGCCGTCGGTATAGCTGTAACAGAATCCCTCCGGCGCCGGGTCGTCCCAGCCGCCGCCGATCAGATTATCGTATGCACCGTTCGGATCATACAGCTCCGTCACTTCGATCTGCCCGATATACACATCGACCGCCGCATCCGTCGTCAGGCCGATATTGCCGATCCCGCAGATACACACGTTCTCGTCGGTATAGTGCAGGACCGATTCCCCATCCCAGAACACCGTGACCCGCTGATCGAGCGCCTCGATCCGCAGCGTGTGCCAGACACCCGGTCGATCCGCATAGGAAAATGCCGTCCTCGCCACCGGACCGCTCAGCTGAGCCGTCCCGGCAAACGTGCGATGGATCTGTATCTCGTCGCCGTTGGCTAAAGCGACGCCGTAGCCGAACGCCCCATAGCACGCCGTTTCCCTGTGACGCACCCAGAAAGCGACCCGGCCTTGCGGCCGCTCCGGGAACATAACCCGTACCGTCATGGCATAGTCTGCCCATCGGGCGTTGCCGGCAAAGTGTTTGCCGGGCATATGCGCTTTATGCCAGGCGTACACCGTATTTGCGCCCTCCTGCACGGCAACGATATTGGCCCCCTTTACACCGCTCCAGAACAGCGATGCATCCGGGTCCGTCTCCAAATCGCCGCCGTTATATCGTTCACAGAACAGCTGTCCGTCCGCCTTTTCCGGCAGATCGACCGCAGCAGCGGCCGGCGGCACATCACCGCAGACACACCGTGAACCGTAGCCGCTGACCCGCGCTTCCGTAAAAGCGGTTCCGTCGCCGGAATAAGCAACGACTCCGGTCAGCACCTGCTGCGGCAGATCAATGCGGATCAGACTGTCGGGCGAGATCGCTTTCCAATCCGAATCGTCTGCCTGACGGTAAAACGCGAGAATATACCCTCCACGCACTTCCAGACGGAGATCAACCGGCAATTTCACATCTCCGGCATTGCCTGCCGCATAGCTATGGCAGGAATCACAGCCGTCACGCTCCCGCAGCATGATTCGGATCGCCTGTCGCCGCACGACCAGCGCCACGCTGGCGGAATCGTCATGCACCCGCGGACCGGAACGGATCATCACGCCGACGGAGGCATTGTTCGACGGAAGCATCGCCTCCTCGATCCGCGCTGTGACCGTCAGAGCATCCCGTTCATACCCGGAAAATGGGATCGGTCCATCCTCATGGACAAAGGTTATATGGTCCCGCGGACTCCAGCTGTCTTTTGCATTCGTCCGGATCCGGATCGAACCGTCCCGTTGCTCCACCTCAGACCGTATGTCTTCGGCGCTGTTGTACACATTCATTGCTGTTCCCCCTTATCTGTTTCGGACACGATCCGCTTTTCCGTCACGTGTCCGTTTTTCCATTGCATATCCAGCACCTGCCCGCCCGGCAGGTGATATCCGAACAGGGCGCCGCTCTGCCACTCGTGCGGCAAGGACGGCAGCAGACGCACTCCGCCCTTTTCCGGCCGCACAAGCATCTCCAGAATCCCACTGCAAGCGCCCATATTGCCGTCGATCTGAAACGGCGGGTGCGCGCACAATAGCGAGCAGTAGCTGCCACCCGGTTTTTCTCTGGCCGTCCATGGCGCAATCGGACGGAGCTGTCGCTTGAGCAGCCGCAGCGCATGATCGCCGTCACCGAGACGCGCCCACAGCCCTATTTTCCATGCCATGCTCCAGCCCGTCCCCTCGTCCCCGCGCTTTTCCAGCGAGCGGCGGCAGGCCGCCAGCAATGCCGGATCCTCGTCGGTGATCTGCCGCGACGGATACAACCCATACAGATGCGACACATGGCGGTGATGCGGCTCCGCTTCCGTTCGTTCCATTCGCCATTCGCACAGAGTACCGTCTGCACAGACCCGATAGGGCGCCAGCTGCGCTTTCGCTTTGCGCCAGGCGGACACATCTGCGTCCAATAGCTCACCGGCCTCAATGGCGTCCTCCAGCACATCCCGCACGATCGCCGTCGAAATCTGTGTACCGGTATCCAGCGCACACTCGTTAGCGCCGTCTAAATAGACATTCTCCGGAGAGGTGGAGGGACACACGACCAGTTCGCCGTCGCACGCGCACAGAATCCCGCAACAAAACTCGGCCGCATCGCGCACCACAGGCCACAGTTCCCGCAACACACCCCTATCTCCGGTGTGCCGATAGAATTCCATACCCATATGCGACAGCCACCCGCCGGCCAGCGGAAAATACGCCCATTTCGCGCTATCCGGCAGAAGATTGCTGCTGGAATGTGTCACACGCCACAGATCGGTCGCATGGTGACAGACAAAACCGGGCGCTCCGTAATACTGCATCGCCGTATGCCGTCCGGCCTCGTGCAGCTCCCGCAGCAGCCGCAAAAACGGCTCATAGCACTCCTCCAGCCCTGCGGCAAGCGTAGGCCAATAATTCATTTCGGTGTTGATGTTGAGCGTGTAGTTTGAGGACCACGGCGGCAGCCGCTGCTCGTTCCAAATCCCCTGCAGATTCATCGGCTGTGTACCGGGGCGGGACGCTGCCATCGTCAGATAGCGGCCGAAATGAAACAAAAGCGCATACAATGCCGGATCGTTTTTGCCCGCGGCAAGCAGCCGGAGCCGCTCGTCGGTCGGCCGTGCGCTGTTTTGGCTAATACCCAAATCCAGTTCGGTGCGGTCATACAGCCGCCGGTGCTCCGCCACAGCGTCCCGTCGTAAGGTCTCGTACCCCTTCTCGGCAGCCAAAGTGAGATCGCGCGAGCACGGCTCCCGATAGGGGATGCCGTCCGTCACCGGATGGCGAAACGCTCCTGCGAAGCTTGTGCGCACCGCAAACAGCAATGTGACCGCATTGGCCCGTCGCACATGCAGCCCCTGGGCATCGGTGTCCAAGCTGCCCCCCTCGGCGTATGCCTTCAGCTCTGCCCGATAACCGACGCCCTTGCGGGAATCGTCCTCAAAATAATACAGATCCTCCGTTGAGGTGGGCGCTTCGCCACGTCCCACAAGGCAAATCGGACAATTGCCATCCAGCCAAAGTCCCTCTGCCGTCCGACCGCTTTCGCAGCGCAACGCGCCCTCCAGCTGCGCATCAAATGTCAGCATCCCCCGCCGGTCGGCGGTCAGCCGAATCACCAGCACCTGATCGGGCACGCTGATAAAGCACTCCCGACGGTACCGCACCTCTCCGATGGTGTACGCAACCGTATGAATCCCCGTATCCAGCCGCAGTTCACGCCGATATTCGCTCACATCGCCGGTATGTCCCATCGTAAGATGCACTGTGCCCAGCGGCAGGTACATCTGCACCAGAAAGTCGCCGAACTCCTGCTCGATCAATTTCTGCGCCCGGCCAAGCTCCCCCTGTAAGGAAAGCTCACGCGCCCGGCGATAGGCCGCCGTATACTCGCCGTCGGAACCACGCGGATAGCCGCTCCACAGAGTATCCTCGTTGAGACCGATCCGCTCCCGGCACGCGTCCCCGAAGATCATCGCACCGATCCGTCCGTTGCCCAGGGGCATAGCCTCGTGCCAATGCGCCGCCGGCCGCGCATACCACAGTCGATGCGCATCCACCGAACCTTTCATTTCATCTCTCCTTCAGCATCCGCCTAAGGTTCTTTTCGATCAGTCGCACAGCCGTCCGCGCGGCCGCCTGCTGAGGGGTATATTCCGCCAGCAGGAAGGCATGATCGGTATCCGGCAGCCAAATCAGCTCGCTCGGTCGTCCGGTCTCCAGCATTGTCCGGTGGAAATCCGCCGATTGCTGCGGCGGCACACAGCTGTCGCTGTCTCCGTGCAGCAATAAAATCGGCGGCGTATCCGCCCCGATATGGTGCACAGGCGACAGCGCGCATTCCCGCTCCTCGTCCGTCAACGTCCGCAGCAGCGCACAATCGGTGCTGTGCGGCACGGCCTTGTGCCAATGACCGGTCAGTGCAGTGATGGCGTTGACCAGCACCCCGGCGCGGAAACGAATCGGCAGCGATTCATACGGAAAGGTCAACAGCGCCGCAGCCAAATAGCCGCCGGCCGATTCGCCCAGCACCGCCACGCGGTCGGTATCCAGCCCGAACGCCGCACCCCGTCCGGCGATATAGCGCACCGCATCCGCACAGTCCCCGTACAGATCGGTCAGCTGATAGCCCGCAGTCTGGGCATTATCCCGCGCCATGCGGTAGTCGATGCTGACCGCGAGGATCCCCCGCTCGGCCAAATAGCGACCCAAAAAGCCCAGATAGTCGCCGCTCCATGCGGTCTGATCGGGGAATATCTTGCGCCCCTGCCATCCGCCGCCGTGAATCAAAATCACCCCCGGATAACGATTGTGCGCATCGGGCTGCGGCAGATACCACGCCGCCCGCAATTCTTCTTCACCCACGGTTTTATAGACTTCCGTGATGTCGCCGCTGTGCCGCGCACAGTCAGGGGAAAGGTCCAGCGGCTCACCATCCAGTGGGCATCTGTATTCATGCTCCATATCCGTCTCCCTCTTTTCAATCGAGTGCCGCATCGACCGGTGCGATACGACGCCAGCAGGGCGTCCCGTCATCCCAGGGACGAAAACATCGGTCCACCCGTGCCGAGATATCCGCCGGACGGCTGTGGGTATCCAGCTTCCCGGGATAGTCCGCCGTATCGCGCTCGTTCGGTCTCTCACCGTACATGATCACCCGGTCGCCCAGCAGAAAAATCATGGAAAACTTGTTTTGCAGCATCCGCGGACGTTCCTCCTGCAATAGATAGTGATAGTAAGCATACGCGGTCACACATTCCGGACGAAGCTGCGCCTCGCACATTTCCGGCTGCCGACCCGGGTGCTTGCGTACCCAGTGCTCAGCCGATTGCGGGGATGAATAGTGAAATACATCCGTCATGCGCTGCCAGTGCGTCCCATCCGGATAGGGCAGCAATTCCCCCTCAACCAGCATATCCGGCTGCATATCCTCCATGTCGCTCTCAGCATACAGATACCGCCGCTGCCCGGACGCAAACAGCGCGATATTGCGGACCCCATCCGTACGCCGCACCCGCAGCGCACCATTGGCAAATCCAAGGAAAGCATACCGCACGATCAAGCTCATCCCTCCGTCATGTGCCGCACCAGCTGCTTGAGCAGGCCGATCCCGGCAGGATCATCCGTCAGTTTCAACGTACACACGGCCGTACGATCGCCGACCCGCAGAAGATATCCCTGCAGCCGGGCATTGAAACGCGTTTTCACCGAACCCGTCTGTTCCTTGATCGCATTGGGGTCCTGCACGATGCTCTCAGTCTCGGCAATCGGCGGCAATTTTGAAACAGAGCAAATCACTGGCACGACCGTTTCGTCGAACAAGGTCCGAATCTTCTGGGGCTCCAGAATTCTGGCCGATTGGATCAGTCCATAGAAATGCAGGTCGCAGAAGCCCTCATGCGGGAAATCGCCGAGCAGCGGATCCGGTTTGATCAATGTGACCAGATCGCCCTTGTCCCACCCGGCACGAAAACTGGTATAGAACCGTCCGGTATCCCGGTCGCCCAGCTCGCGGCAGATCGGTGGAAGCATCCAGTCCTCCGGCAGGGCGCCCCCGTCGATCAGCAGCACACGGCTGCCATTCCGGATACACGCCGCCACCGTATCGTCATAGCGATCGGCGATCAGTAGAATCTTCTTCCGATCCGCGGCCGTTTTGACCAGCTGCGGATCCCGCCAGCTGCGGCAGCCGATCACCGCCGAATCCACGGAGGAAAGACGCTGCGCACACGGAAAAACGCGCTTGATCGCCCGGAACAGCGTGATATCCTCAACGTACAGATCTATCTCGGTATCCTCCGCCGCCGTATCGAATGCCCATAACGGCCAACGGTTCTCGGCGAGCGTACGCCCATCCTGGGTCAAACGGGCCTGCAACCATAGCTTTTTTCCGGCATGGGCTGGCGGTACGGCAAAGCGCAGTTCCGCCTGCTCGAGCGTTTCACCCGGTACGGTACGGCTGTGCCGCCGCACCTCCGCAATCGTCTCATCGCCATCCAGCAGCGCGACCCACAGTTCTCCGTCGGCAACCGCGGTGGAAAAATTCGACACCGTGATCCGAATCCGCTGTTCTACGCCGCACGGGAACGCCCGATTCTGAAATCCCCGATCCATCAGCAGCGCAATCTCGGCATTGCAGCCGGCGGCAAAGCTCTGCTCTTCCCCGTTCGTATGGATACCCAGATCATCCGCAAGCCCGGCATTCGCTCCGCAACGGCGGAAAAATGTCCAGTGCGCATACCCGCTCACATATGGCTGCCGTCTGGCTTCTTCCAGAATAATCCGCGTAAACAGATTGGACGCCCGACGGGAATTCTCGATCAGCTGCGGCTCATCCGCCGCCATGCCGTTTTCCACCAAAAAGCGGTGGCTCTGCGTGGCGTGATCCGGCTTTATCCCGCCGGGCACCGTTGTGTCCCGCTCTTCCTCCAAGCTGGGCCATACGCCGAACTTGCCGTATTCATGGACGATACACGGCTTTCCGCCGGTCGTTTGACCGACCGCCGCCCACGGGATATCGGTCAGGCCGTCATACGCCCACAGGAAGTTTTCACTCCACAAATGAGGGGTCTCCACATCGTTCGGCAGCTCCGGCAGTTCGCCCTGAATACCAAATGCAATCAATCCCAGCTGATCGTCGGTGTTTTCCTTGATGATCCGGTAAGCCATCCGCGCGCGATTGCATTCGATCCGGCTGTCCACCATCAGCTGCGAGCCCTCGTTGCCGATGCAATACATCACCACCGACGGGTGTCTCCGGCTCTGGCGGATGAACCGTCGCCACATCTCCATTCCCAGCTCGATCGGTGTGGTCTTATTGAAATTGGACACCAATCCGAACTCCACATCCAGCATGATCCCCATCTCGTCAGCCACATCCATTTCCGCCTCCGTCGGTATGTGCGTATGGCAGCGGTAAAAATTGAAGCCATACCGTTTCAAAGCGCTATACCGCGCCCGGAGGATCGACCGATCACTGAGCGGTGCAATCGTGGGCGAATAATACTCCGATCCGGTTCCCTTGAAGAATGTCGGCTGTCCGTCCACCAGGATGCGTCCGCCGGCCGTTTCGATCCGGCGCAGACCGGTACGATAGGCCTCTTCGGCCACAGAGCCGTCCGCAGCCGCAAATGTCTGCTCCACCGTGAAAAGCTCGCGCGCGCGGTAGCTCCATCGCGGCAATCCCTCCGCCGGAATCTCTACGGAGAAGTCGGTCGCTCCCCCGGCATCGACCGACAGCGGCATCCTCCGCTCCTGTCCGCCGACGCGCACCGTCAGCACCCCGTCGCAAGCCTGTCCATCGTTGTGCAGCGTACCTTCGGCAAAGACCTTTTCTCCGCGGCAAGCAAGATAGCCGTCGGAAAAATGCTCCGCACTGCCGATCTCGATGCAGCTGTCGCCGTAGATGCCGGACCAGTCCATCCCCGCAAAGCGCATTCCGGTGATCAGCGTGGCGTACTGCTCCGTGACCGCCACGGTCACGCGGTTCACGCCCGCCGTGACCCGGCCTGTGATATCCGCCACATACCGGCAAACGCCGAAAATGCTCTTGCCTATGTACTGCCCGTTCACCCAGATATGAGCCGACGGCCCCACACCGCCCAGAATCAGGCGGCAGTGCTGCTGCGCCGTCAGCTGCGGCAGTTCAACCGTTCTCTCCATGAAAAACACGCCATTGTATCCGTTTCGCATATCGTTATGCGGGGGATACGTCTCAGCCAGCTCATCCAGCTGCTGGATACAGCCCGGTACAGCCACCTCATGCTCCGCCCGGATCGGTGCAGCCGCCCAATTCTCCGCCAGACCGTTTTCTTCCGGATCCGTCCGCACAAGCCAGCGGCCGTTCAGGTCTATCTTCGGCATCTCACGCTCTCCTTTCGCAGTCGATCACCACATGGATATGCCCGGCGGGCGAAGCGTTGCGCAGATCGAAGGCCTGCTGTATTTCCTCCAGCGGGAAAGTATCCGTGATCATCTCCGATGTGTTCACCAGTCCATCCATGACCATCTGGATCCCCTCCTGGAAATAGCGGCGCATATCAATATCCCGCCGCGGCTCGGTCAGATAGAATTCCAACCGTTTGCGATGGGCACGGAAAAAGTCGATCGGCTTGCGGCAAACGCCAATGCAGCCATACAGCACGATCCGCGCGCACATAGCCGCACACTCGATCGCATCCACCACGCCGTCCCCTTCAAGCAGACAAGGGATCACCACATCGAATCCGTCCGGGAAATCCGCCCGCGCCTGATCCATCGTCGGCTCGTCCTTGCTGCCGAGAAGATACGTATGGGTCGCGCCGTATTTGCGGGCAAGCGCCAGTTTTGCGGGATCCAGATCGGTGCACACCAGATTCTTCGGACTGAACTGCGCTACAACCTGCGTCATAATCAACCCGCTTACCCCCTGCCCCATGATCAGCACGTTTTTCGTCTGGTCGATTTTGCCCAGTTCGGCGGCATGGATGATCCCCGGCAGCACCTCGATCGGACTGATCTCCAGCATCGGAAAGTCCGGCGGCAGCACCTTGACATTGAACGGCTTGCATACTATGTATTCGGCATAAGCCCCCCAAACATAGCGGCACGTCACCTTGTCGCCGACCTTCAGTCCGATGACCTGCGCACCCACCATGTCGATCGTGCCGGATACCTCATGTCCCAGCCGCGCCGGCGTCGATACAAACTCCGGCGAACGCGTACCGCGGTATGCCTCCAGATCGGAGCCGCAGATCCCCACCCATTTGATCTTGATGCGCACCTCGTCCGCCGCCGGCAGCGGAATCCGGGCATTGCGCAGGGTCATACGGTACGGTTCCTCCAGCACGGCTACCTTTTGCGTATCCGGACCTTCATGGTCGGTGAGCTGCAGATCGGCCATCGCCATTTTCGTTGCCATCAGAAATCGACCTCCATTTTTTGTTTGTGCCTTTATTATAACGGGCTTATGCAATTTTTACGATTATAATATAATGACATCCTTTTGAATTCATGACATTTTATCTCCATGGCCCTTTGCGGGGACATCTCCGTCGCATAGTCATTCTGTCCGTCATACGTTTTTCTCCCGTTCACAGCACCGCTCGATGAAAGCGGATACCATTCCGGCAAAAAGCGAATCGCCCTTTTGATCAAATTCCCCCACATACGAACAATGCCCGCTATTCTCCACACAGCGGAAAAACACCTTGCCCATATCATGTCCGCAACAGGCTATGGTGGAGAGCATAAGCTGCGTTTGTTCCGGGCGGTTTTTCATATCGTGGTCACTCACCACGAATTCCATCGGCGCATAGTCCCGGGTACTATCGACAAAAAACATCGGCGCCGCCTCGTCCACCACTACCCGTTTGGGGTCCGCTCCGCGCTCTTTAAGCACATTGAAATGCACGGTCGGCTGCCCCGCATCAAAGAAATAGCCGGATATTGCATCAGCGTCGATCCCGTGTATCCCCAGGTATTTTTTATCAAAGCACAGCATCTGCGCTAAATACCCTCCGGCGGAGCTGCCACCGATGAACAGCTTGTTCCCCGCCCCATAGGAAGAGAGGTGATTTTTCGACCAGGCTGCCGCAGCCGCCGCATCCCGGATGAATTCCGGGAAAACGGCATGCGGATACAGACCGTACGATGCCGACACAACACCGATCCCCTTTTTGACCAGCGCCTCGGCAAAGGGGGCGTCCGTTTTATCTCCCCCCACAAGACCGCCGCCATGAAAATACAGAAAAACGGGGAAATTCCGCACTCCGTCCGGGAGATATAGATCCAGCAGACAGCGTTTCTTCTCACCATAGGGGATATCCTTGACTAACTTCAAATTGAACACTCCTTATTGTCGGTTGTGTTTAGAGCCCCGTCAAAACGACGGGGCTCTAAAATATCACTGAGCGTACTGCTCGTTATACTGCTTTGCAAACAATTCCAATTTCGCCTGTACCGTCGCAATCGACGTAGCCGGCGGCAGCTCCCACAGACAGCTGTATTCATTCGCATTCGCCGTGAAATCATTTGTCAGGCCGGGAACGGGATAGCTGTAACTGATCCGCTTTTTCTGCCCCTGCATATACTCGCGCAGAGAAGCCAGATACTCGGCGTCATAATAGGGATTTGCCGTGGCATTTTTCTTGTCGCGCTCATTGCGCTGCGCCAAATACTCCAGATACGCCTTGCTCTCCTCGGTCGTGCCGCGCAGACCGGGATAGTCAAACTCATAGCCGCTGTTCATCTTCATCTCGCAGACTACACCGGCCTCCAGAATATAGTCCATCACCGCCATGCCCAGCTCCAGATCGGCGCCGCTGAACACACCAAGCTGATAGAAGTTCAGCTCCTGCGTATACTCCGCATCGTCCGCCTTCCACTTCGGCAGCGGCACCATCTCCAGCCAGTGCTTGTTCTTATTCATGACGTTCATGCCAAAAGCATTGCCGCCCTGCAGATCGTAGATATCCACGACCTTGTAACTCATCACAACATTCTTGCTATCAAAGGAGCCCGTGTCCGCATTGCCGATTGCCAGCGCGTCGGCGGTGTAGAGATCGTTCATGATCTGCGCCGCCGCGCGGTTGCGCGGGGTATCGAGCACGATGGACAGCTTACCGTTTGCCTCGCGCTTGATCGAATTCATAAACAGACGGGAGAACTGATATGACGCAAAGCCGAGGGTATCCTTTTTGCCGTCGCCGTTCGTATCCCGGCTAACTTCCTTGGCAACCTGCTCAAAGGTGTCAAAATTCCAATTGCCTTCCTCAAAATAGGTGCGGGGCGTCTTGATGCCCTGCTCCTCAAAGAAATCGCGATCATACGCCACCATGTAATACTCGTTCCAGGGCAGATACACCGAATAATACTCGCCCTGATACTCGCTCAGGTCGATCCACTGATCGCCGTATTTCTTCGCTATCTGATCGTGATAGCTGCTGATGGGCTGGAGAATATTTTGCGCCGCGATGGAGGGATACTGCATATACCCGAAATAGAGCGTCGGAGATTCCTTCGCCGCAACAGCGGAGGCGAGCACCGAGGTATCGCGCGTGACCAGCTGCGACCAGGTGCAGCCGTTTGCCTTGCAGAATTCGTCCAGCGCATGATGGATCAGTGCGCGGTAATAATAGCTGTCCTTATTCTGATCCTCATCCTCCGTGAAATCCAGATCAAGCCATGTGGCGACCTCGATATTCTGTCCCTTCCACTTTGAATTGCCCGCGGCATCCTGGGAATTGGGCGAGCCGGAAGAGCAGCCGAACAGGGTCAGAATAACCGCAACAACCAGTGCAAGGGAAATCAGCGTTCTGCATTTTCTCATTTGTCGATCACCTCGTCCATATTCTTTTTACGGATCACAAAATACCACACGCATACGCCGCCGGTGCCCAGCACCGCGACGCCCAGAACGATCCACAGCCACACAAGGCTGCCGCTCCGACCCGCCGGCTCAACATCGCCGGAAAGGGAGCTGTCATTGTCCGGGAGAATATCGTCCTCCCCGCTCACATCGGGCGGAATATCCAGACCGCTCTCCCCGTCGGAATTCTCGGGATCGGTCACCGAATCGCCGCCGGATGTCCCGCCGGAGCTGTTCGGCTTGCCCGGTGTCTTGTTGCCGGAGTTATTCGGTGTGCCCGAAGTGTTGCCGCTGCTGCTTGTATTGCCGCCGGAGTTATTCGGCGTATCGGCGCCGATCTTACCGATGATGGTGCGTCCCGCCGCGTGGATGGCTTTGATGACCGGATAATAGCCGTCCACATCCTGCCAGATGCCACTGTCCAGTTTCATCGCCGCCACAGCGCCCTTACCGCTCATCTGGGAGGAAGCAAGTTTCTTCAGCTCCCCGGTCTTCATCAGCCCATAGGTATCGCTGCCGACCTCCGGCACGCTGCACACGCTGCCGTCGGCATAACAGTTCTTCACCGTCTGTTTGGTGTCCTCGGGCTTGGCGGTCGAACCGATCAGCGCACCGGCCCCTTCCTCCGCCGTCACCTTGCCGACATTCACGCAGTTCTGAATCTTCGTTTCCGGTTTGCGTCCGTCCGGCTGCGCATCGTCCTTTGTGCTGATACCGATTACTCCCACCAATCCGCCGACAGCCGACTTACCTTTCACGCTGCCCACATTCAGGCAGTTCTCAATCGTGCCGTAACACCGGGCGTTGCCCAGCGTGCCGCAGATACCGCCCACCTCGGTGTTGTTCATATTGATGGTGCCGTAGTTGATGCAATTCCGCACATAGCTGCTGATGTTGGCATCCTCCCCAGAGCCGCCCGCACCGATGGAGCCGACGATACCGCCTGCCAGACGTGCCTCGCCCTCGATGCTGCCGCGGAAAGTGCAATTCTCCAGAACCGCGCCTCGGGTCAGCTCGCCGCAGATGCCACCGATCGACCGGCCGCCCTTCTGATAGCACACGATCTTACCGTTCACATGGCAGTTGCTGACCGTAGCGCCCGCGTCAAAGCCGCCCAGCATACCGGACCGGCCGGTGAGATACATCAGGCACTTATCCAGGTTCACGTTCTTCACAACGGCCTTTTGACCACACGCAGCGATAAAGCCGCCGCCGAGCTCATCCGTGAACACCTGATAGAGACCATAGATCGTATGACCCTTTCCGTCAAATGTACCACTCATCAAAGCATACCCATTGCGTCCGATCGCTTTTGTCCACTGATTTTTCGGCGCCTTGTCCTTCAGCCCCCAGTTGTCGAAATTGGACACATCGTTCATGTAGATGTCGTTCGTCAGGACAAAGTAATCGCCGCCGTATGTTTCCTCATACGGAAGCCAATCCTTGAGCACCGTGTTGCAGAACAAATACTGCATATAGGCCAGTTCTTTGCCGTTGCTGATCTGCCACGGATCCTCTGCCGTGCCGCTGCCGCCGGCAAATCCTGTCGCCCGCTTGCCGTCCCAGACCTCCGGCTTTGCTGCCGCCGTCGAAACCGAAAACAGCGCAGCAAAGGAACATACCAGACAAATCACAGCCAAAATGGATACAAGCCGTTTCATTGAATCTCCTCCTTTTGTTGTTGCTTTTTACGGATCACAAAAAGATATATACACACGCCGCCCGCACCGAGCGCCGCGACCCCCAGAACGATCCACAGCCAGGTGAGACCGCCGTGCCGGGCATCCACACCCGAACCATCGGCTGCGGTGCCGTTGTCCTCTATGCCAACAACGTCCGTGTCACTTGTATCGGGAGGGACAATTTGTCCGTCTCCCTCGCCGGATGCATCCGGCGTAGTAACCGTATCATCGCCGCCGGCAGTCGAATTACCGGGCGTGCCCGCGGAGGTGTTGCCGGAGCTGTTCGGCGTACCCGACGTGTGGCTGCCGGAAGTATTCGGCATGGCCGGTGTGGCACTGCCGGAACTGTTCGGATTATCGTTTCCGCCCAGCTTGCCGATCACTGTCCAGCCCTTGGCGTACAACGCCTTGATGACCGGATAGTACCCATCCACATCCTGCCAGATACCGCCGTCCAGTTTCATCGTCGCCACGGCGCCCTTGCCGCTCAGCTTTGCCGTAGGCAGACCACCGCCGGAAAGACCGGCCTCGTTCTTCCCCGCCACCGATCCGGAAAAACGGTCGGTGTCGTAGTAACTGTTCGTAACCTTTGTAATATTCTTGACCGACCATCCGACCAGACCGCCGGCCGTTTTGTCCGTTTTCACTGTCACTTTGCCGATGGACAGGCTATTCTTTATCTCTGTGACCGGCGTGCGCCCTTCTTTGACATCATAGCTGAACAGCCCCTCCTTGCCGACTGGGCAGTCTCCGCCCGAGCCGACCAGTCCGCCTACATAGGCACGCCCGGAAATATCGCCCGCATTAAGGCAGTTCTCGATGCGCGTGCTGTTGGAGCAGACCGAAGCCAACCCAATGATGCCGCCCACGGCATCGTTTGTGGAGCTGACAGCACCGTAGTTGATGCAGCCCCGGATCGTGGACACGAACAGCGGTGCATTGCCGCCGCGTCCGCTGCGCCCGGCAATACCGCCGCAGCCCTCACGCTCTGCCGTCACTGTGCCGGAAAAGACACAGTTCTCGATCAACCCACCGTCAAAGTCACCCACGATCCCGCCGACACTGAAGCGGTGGTCGCCCGGCGTATTATAACCGATCATCTTACCGGAAATTCGGCAATTGACAATGGAGGAAGTCTCATCGGACAAACCGCCCAAAATGCCGCCGTCCGACGCATAAACCATACACTTGTCCATGTTCAGGTTCTTGACCGTGCCGCCGTTGCAGATCGAGATCAGCCCGCCGAACTCGTCCGTTACCTGATACATCCCATAGATCGTGTGCCCCTGTCCATCCAGCACGCCGCCGCTCAGCGCGTAGCCGTTGCGCCCGATGGCTTTCGTCCACTGGTTCTTTGGCGCTTTATCCTTTAATCCCCAGCTGTCGAAATTGGACACATCGTTAAGATAAATATCATTCGTCAGCACAAAATGGTCGATGCCGTAAATTTCATTGTACGGCAGCCAGTCCTTGAGCACCGTATTGCAAAAAAGATACTGCATAAGGGCCAACTCTTTGCCGTTGCTGATCTGCCACGGATCCTCTGCCGTGCCGCTGCCGCCGGCAAATTTCGTTGCCTTTTTTCCGTCCCAGATCTCCGGCTTTGCCGCCATCGCCGACCATGAAAACGCCGAAAAGCTACACAGCAGCACCGCTGCGGTCAATAGATACGAGAAGATCCGTTTCATATCACCACTCCATCGCCTATATCGGAAATGTGCCTTGGATGCCCGGGGAGGAGAACCATCTCCTCCCCGGCGCATCGAAGGCGCTTACTCAGTTATATGTCTCTCAGATGTGTGCGCGTTTACGCGAGATCACCACAGCCGCCACGCTGCACAGCAGCACAGCAAACAGTGTGATCGGGAACGCCTCACCGGTTCTCGGAGACTCAGGTGTATTCTGATTTCCGCCGTTTCCGTCGTTACCCGGCGTCTGGGAACCACCGTTGTTTCCGCCATCATCCGCAGGCTTGCTGAGCGTATAGGCGAACACCGGATAGTCCTTCTCCTGAGCCGTGAAGATCTTCTCGTCCAGCTTCATGGTTTTCACCGCATCCATGCCCTGCATCTTCGCGGTCTCAAGAGCGGTGATGTTCTTCGTCTGATCATCCAGATCGTCGCCGATTGCTTTCTGGGTGCCGGCGATGTCCTTGTTGATGTACACATTCTTGATGGTGTTGCTGTTGACCAGATTGCCTTCCGGCACCTGACCGATGGCCGCACCGACCGACGTCGCGGTCTGTCCTTCCTTCTGCGTCACCTTACCAGCGGTGAACGCATTCTCAACCGTGCCGCCCGCGACCTTGAAGTAGCCGACCAGACCGCCCAGACGCTCATTCGCCGTGATCTCGCCCAGGTTGTAGCAGTTCTTAATGACGGTGTTCGCGTCCATCTCGCCGACGATGCCGCCGACGTATTTCAGGCCGTTCACCGTGCCCAGGTTCGCGCAGTTTTCGATTGTGACATTTTTGCTGCACGCCGCGATACCGGCGGTCTTATTGCCCCGCTCCTGCAGAATCGTAGCGGAGCTCACGCAGTTGCGGATCACCAGATTCTCGCCCAGCAGCCAGCAGGCGATACCCGCACAGTAGTCGCCGCCGGTCGCCCGCAGGATCGTATCCTTTACGGTGCAGCCGTCGATTGTGCCGCCGTTCATGACACCGGCGATACCGAAGATGTACTTTCCGCCCATGATATAGGAGTTGGCGATGGTCAGATTCTTGATCACAGCGCCCTCGCCCATCTGCCACAGGAAGCCCTTACCGTTGCCGGCATTGGAATACAGACCCTTGATGGTCTTGCCGTTGCCGTCGAACGTGCCGGTCAGCGTGGCGTTGCTCAGCTGGCCGATGGCGACCCAAGCATACGCCGGAGCGGTATCGCCCCACTTCGCATAGTCGTTGCTGTTCGCATTAAGCTCGATGTCCGCAGTCAGCTTATAGTTGAGCGACAGGAACAGGGCACCGGAGGCCAGATTGTTGGAAAGCTCCGCAAAACGCTTGAGTTGATCGGCAGTGGCGATCTCAAAGGGTTTCTCCGCCGAGCCGTCGCCGCCCGCAAAAGCAAACTCACCGTTGCCGAAGGTGGGATAGGTCTTGGTCACAAGCCAGGTCTTGGCGTCCAGCTTCATGGTTTTCACCGCATCCAAGCCCTGCATCTTCGCGGTTTCAAGAGCGGTGATGTTCTTCGTCTGATCGTCCAGATCGTCGCCGATTGCTTTCTGGGTGCCGGCAACATTCTTGTCGATATACACGTTCTTGATGGTGTTGCTGTTGACCATGTTGCCTTCCGGCACCTGGCCAACCACCGCGCCGACCGACGTCGCGGTCTGTCCTTCTTTCAGGGTAACCTTACCGGCATTGAACGCATTCTCGATCGTGCCGCCCGCTGCCTTGAAGTAGCCGGCCAGACCGCCCAGACGCTCATTCGCCGTGATCTCGCCCAGGTTGTAGCAGTTCTTAATGACGGTGTTCGCGTCCATCTCGCCGACGATGCCGCCGACGTATTTCAGGCCGTTCACCGTGCCCAGGTTCGCGCAGTTTTCGATTGTGACATTTTTGCTGCACGCCGCGATACCGGCGGTCTTATTGCCCCGCTCCTGCAGAATCGTAGCGGAGCTCACGCAGTTGCGGATCACCAGATTCTCGCCCAGCAGCCAGCAGGCGATACCCGCACAGTAGTCGCCGCCGGTCGCCCGCAGGATCGTATCCTTTACGGTGCAGCCGTCGATTGTGCCGCCGTTCATGACACCGGCGATACCGAAGATGTACTTTCCGCCCATGATATAGGAGTTGGCGATGGTCAGATTCTTGATCACAGCGCCCTCGCCCATCTGCCACAGGAAGCCCTTTCCGTTGCCGGAATTGGAATACAGACCCTTGATGGTCATGCCGTTGCCGTCGAACGTACCGGTCAGCGAAACATTGCTCAGCTGGCCGATGGCGACCCACGCATACGCCGGAGCGGTATCGCCCCACTTCGCATAGTCCTTGCTGTTCGCATTAAGCTCAAGGTTCGCCATCAGCTTATAGTGCTTAGCAAGGTACTCGGCGGCCGTTGCCGTGTCATTGGACAGGTCGTTCAGCTTCTTCAGGTCATCGACCGTCTTGATCTGATACGGATCCTCTGCCGTACCGGTACCGCCCGAAAACGGTCCGGTCTCCGCTGCAAATGCCGTGAACCCGACCGAGCACAGGCTCAACAGCAACGCAACAGAAAGAATGATGGATGCCAGTTTTTTCATATGTCTTATCCTTCCCGACTATTGATATTTGAGGTGTCTCCACCCCTCTAGTCAAGTTCATTATAGTGCCCACAGGAAAGCAGAATCAATATCAATATCATGTACTGATTTCGTTTTCATGACATTGTTTTGTAAATCGCCAAACAATTCAGAAAACAAACTGGTTATATTGCACAACAGACACGAGACGCAATTGTGCACTTAGCCCTTGACCCCCGAGCGATCCATACTTTCTACAAAGAACTTCTGTCCCAGAATGAAAACCAGCAGCAGCGGCAGCACAGTCATCAGATAGACCGCGCATGCCTGCACCACCTGCTGGGCATCATCCACCCCGGCAAAAGTTACGATCATGCTCTGCTGGAGCTTGACCATGATCGGCTGAGGTTTTGCCTGTGCGTTAAACATCGCACCGATGACAACATCGTTCCAATAATTGATCATCGACAGCAGCGCCACAGTGACATACACCGGCACGGCGTTCGGCAGCATGACGCGGAACAGCGTCCCCCACCGGCCACAGCCGTCCACCCGGGCCGCTTCCTCAAGAGCCACGGGAATGGAGCGGAACATCTGCCGGAACAGGAAAATATACAGCCCCGACCACAACCCAACGCCAAGCAACGCCGGCAGGAAATAGACCCACATGGTATTGAGCAGTTTGACGGTGAACGGCTGTCCGGTGAACAGTCCGATCAGCTTGCCCAAACCGAAAAAGTCGAAATGCTGATATTCCAGATACAGCGGAATCTGCGCCGTCTGGATCGGCAGAATAATGCTGACGATCACGCAGCCGAACAACAGCCCGGAGCCGCGGAAATGATACCGCGCCAGCCCATACCCGGCGAGGCTGGTCGACAACAGCTGCGCCGCCGTCGCAATGATCGTAAACAGCGCCGTATACCTTAGCGAGCTGAGGAAATCGAAGGCCTTGATCGCCTCGCGGAAATTCTCGAATGTCACGGTTTTCGGCAGATACACGGTCGTACCCTCTTTCACTTCCGTCCAAAGGGTGAGCGACTTCGTCGTCATCTGAAACAGCGGCAGGATCATCAGGTAGGCGATACCGAACAGCAGCACATACCGCACGATGACCCAGATCAGGTGGAATCGCCCGTACCGTGCATAAGCCGCCAGCTTCTTTTGTGCGGTCGAAAATGCTTCGACAATTTGTTTCATGGGCTACTCCTCCTTTCAGTCCAGATAGACGGTCTTTTTGGAAATCAGTTTATACACAACGGCGACCAGCAGCACCACCGCCGCCGAATAGACCCACGTCTGGACGCAGGCATATTCGATCTTTTGCTGCATATTGTCGCTGATCGACTCAATGATCGAGTTGTTCCGCATAATGGTGCTGATGATCGAATAAATCGTACACAGCAGAATCGTCGGCGACAGCAGCGGGAATGTGATCTTCCAGAACGTTTCCCATGCGGTCGCCCCCTCCATCGTGCAGACCTCGTACAGATCCGTCGGGACAGCGCTCAAGCCCACGATAAACAGCACGATCTGAATACCCGAGGTCCAGGCAAGCTGAAAAATATTGTTGATATAGGAATTGATCGTCCCCATCAGCGAATCGCTCATCCCGAAAGCGGCCATCAGTTCCTGCATAAAGCCGCCCGCGCTCTCATTGACCACGAAGAACAAATTGCTCTCCGTAGCCAGGGTGGCGCCGCCGGTCTGCCGGTTGAGCAGACCCATCACCGTTTCCGAAGCAAAAATAACCGGCAAAAACATCACACAGCGAAAGAACAACCGGCCGGGAAATTTATCCTTCATCAACAGCGCCACCAGCATACTGAATACGATCTTCAACGGGATCTGCCAGAAGAACGAAGCAAGCTGGGAATAGATTTGCTTGAGAAACGATACATCGTTGATGAGCTGAATGTAGTTTTTCATCCCCACCCATTCAAGCGCCATACCGTCGTTTGAAAACGCAAGGTGGTGAAAGGTATACACCAGCGAAACAATCATGGGCTTGGCGAACAGAAACACAAAGCCGATAATGAACGGGATCAAAAATTCGATGCCCGCCAGCTCTTTTTTGAGCCGACCGCGCCGCAGCGCGGATGATTTGCGTACGTTCACTGTGCATCCCCTCCTTCCGTCACAAACTGTCCGGCAGGGACTGTCCGGCCATCGGCCGTATAGTCCTCGCTGCCGTGATTGACATATACCCGCACGCCGTTCCCGTACTCGGTCAGCGTTACCGTATCGGTCAGGCGGCTATGCCGCACGATGGGCTGTCCCTCCACGCGGTCGAGCAATGCCTGCAAAGCCACAGCCTGGGAATAGATCACATCCTGCCAGCGGGCATAATCACAGGCGACCAGTTCGCTGTGCGCGGAATTGATCAGCGCCGAAACATCTCCCGTCAGCACCGCATAGCGGATACCGCAGCCGCCCTCGGCAGCCAGCAGAAACAGCTCCTCGTGGTCGGCGGAAACGTTCAGCGCACCGCTATAACTCGGCACGACCCCGCGCAGCGCGATCTGCATGAACGGCACGCGGTAATCGGTCATGTCGAATCCGCTGTCGGTCAGCGGCACATCCGTCACCCGGTCGGCACACGGATACACATAAGCATTGGCTCCGTTGAGCAGCACCTCGCCGCCGGCCGTGCGCAGACTCTCCAGCGTCTGCTGCCACAGCGCCATCGTCACGCCGCTCGACAGCAGCCCCTGATCGGTGTCATAGTCCGAATACAGCAGGCTGCCCAGTCGATCCACCGCGATCTTATTGCTGCCGAACGTCTGCTGTGACCGGAAATATCCGTCTGCGAGCTTCGGCAAAAGCTGTGGCTTGAGCAGAAACCACCGGGTGCTCATATCCGCCAGACCGGTATTCTGTTTGTATTCATACTGATAGGAATACCCGCCGAAGAAGGTCTTGACCGAATGATCGCTCGTCCGATATCCGTGTCCGTTCCGGTAAATATCCAGCGGATCCCAGCCGAAATACAGCGCACTGCCGGTATCCTCGGCCGTTTGCAGAAGCGCCTGCAATGTCTGCTTTGACCCGAGCGCTTTGGCGGCCGAAAACCGCGTGACAATACTTTCGCGCGTCCCGCCCTGCTGCGCGCCGACGTAGCGCACCACCGTATCCTTTAATCCGGCGGCACGGCTGTCTTGTAGCACAGTAGCCAGCGACTCGTAGGTCGTCAGCGGAATGACCACGTCCCGTTTCACGCCGAACACGTATTTCTCCATCAGCACGCCGCCATAGGCATCCAGCGCAAGCGCACTCTGTGCGGCAGCGGGCGATTGCCGTTTTTCCAGCAGATAGGCGCGATAGCTGTTCGCCATGCCGGTATAATCCGCCGCATCCGCAGAGAGAAACCGGTATTCCACCGAAAAATTGCTGTTTTGCAGCAACGGCGCGCCTGCATCCATCAGGCCGCTGGATGAACCGCTCACCGCATAGAAAGCACTGTTGCGGTATTGCAGCTTGGCGTACACCTGATTATAGGCGGACACCTTGTGGCTGACTGTGGCATAGATCACCGCATCGGCGTCCCCTGCCGTGATGACCGCCGCAAAGCCCTGTCCGTTCTTGCGTATACCGAATACCGGCATACAGGCTGTTTGCGTCGCATCCGGCGCAGTATTCTGCACGACCATGGCGTTCGCCCCATACACCCGCTGGCTGTATACATCGAAACGCTCCTTGCGGTTGTTGAACTCCATCACCGCACCGCTGCCGTCCGGCACAACCATATAGCCCTCGTCCGACAACCCGCCCGCTCCGAAAAAGGGCAGCAGACTGACATCCTCCAGCAGGTACTTTTCCGTCCACAGTTCTTCGATACCGTCTGCCTCCAGAGTGGCGCACAGTCCGTTCTCCGTCAGCGTATAGCACACCGGTATGCGGATACCGTAGGTCGGGAAGCTGAACGTAAAGCGGAGACCGCCCTGAATCTCAGTCACATCCATGCCGCCCACACGCAGCGAGGCATTCGCCGTATCGGCTGTGGCGGTCGCCCCCGTTTCCACATCCAGCACCGTCAGCACCAGCTGCGACGACAGACGGCTCTTGACCGGCGCTATCGAATCGCTGTCACGGTCCTGCGGGTTGCTGTACCACGCCGTATTCGTCTGCCGATCCAGCACACACAGCTCTCCATTGGCCGTATCCGCCTGCAAAACGAAACGATCGGTCTCCGCCACCGTATGCAGACCGCCGGTTCCGTAATCCCGATTGCGGTCCGCCCGGATCGGCGAAACGGTTTCTTCGTCGGAGCCCTGCGCGCGCAGACGGTCGTTCTGTACCACACCGGCCGCACCGATCCCGGTCAAGGTCAGCAGCACCACGGCCAGCGCCAGCGCCACGCCGCGCCAGATCCACGCCCGATGCCGCCGGATGGCCGAAAGCACGGCGGGGGTCTGATTCTTTTTCATTCAATATACCCCCTTACCGATATTGCAGCTCCAGCACAATCGTGGAGATAAACACCACAATCTGCTGATAGAGCTGCACCACGATCAGCCCGACAAAAATGATAATCACGATCCCCACGACCGTCAGCGCCAGAGAAAGCAGCGTCATTCCGGCCGAATATTCGTGCACAGCCTGTAAGCCGAGGAACACGATGATGAAGCCCCAGATCACCGCCACCGTAACGGCATATTGGAAAAACGTCGCCGCCCCGCTGTTGGTAATATAGCTCAACAGAATCTCGCAGATCCGCACGGCGATATAGGGCACAAGCGCCGAGGCCCCCACCGATGCGATATGCAGCAGCCGTCCCTTACCGTCCAGCAGCGTGCAAAAGCACCAGTTGGCAATCACCGCGATCAGGAAGGTCAGAGCGGTGATCACCGCCACGCGCAGCAGACTTTTTTCCTGCCCGACATACGCGTTCAGGTCAAAGTCCGTCAGCTCGATGGCACACAGCTCTGTGAGCATCCACAGCACCACGATCAGCACCGTTTGGAGACCGGAGAACTTCCGGTTATACTTCATCTCCTGGAAGGCGTCCGACGGATGCAGAAGCGAATAGAACAAATACCAGGTGGAACTTTTATCCGCATAGGCGCTATGCTTCATTCCGTCTCTCCTCCCTTCCGGTGTACACGCCGCCACAGATAACGGACGCCGCGTGCAAGCGGCTCATAGAAATAGACCAGCAGGAACACCGCGATCACCACAATCGCCACGGTGGCAAAATTCCTGTTCAGCCACTGTTCCTGACGGGCCGCCTTGGCCAGCGCATAATCGTCCTGATCCATGGCATTTTTGAAATACTCCATAGCCGTGGTGTATTCGCCCAGCTGCATATACGCCTTGCCCATACCGATGTGGGCGCTGAACAGATTCGCGTTTTTGCGCAGCAGATCCTGCCACAGGTCGATACACTCGGCATACTGCCCGTCGCGATAGAGCGCGAGCGCCTGCTGCAGCGTCTGACCGTAGGAGGTCTGGGTAAATACCGACAGGCAGTTCTTCCCGGCGTCGAGCACCAGCAGCTCATTGCGGCTGTTGCTCTCCAGCGCGACCGGATCCTTGAAGGTGTCCTCTGTCGCTCCCTTTCCGCCAAAGACGCCCAGCAGATTGCAATTCTGGTCATACTGGTAGATACGGCCGCTGCTGCGGTCCACCGCCATAAACAAGTCGTTGGTATCCACCGTGATGTCGATGAAATTCTGCTCCTTTTTGGCGGTGTCATCCGGCTCGCCGAATTTGGTCTTGGAGAGCAGGTCATCCCCCACGGCGTTGAGCTTTGTGATCTCGGCGCTGGCATTGCCCGCACTCGGTGTCACGGCGTAAATGCACCGATCCTTCTCCGACCAGTAAATGTTGTTGTACTCGGTGGATTGATAGCTGGTCGAGGCATTGTACTGGGAATAGGAGAAAATCCGCCGCCACACAAACTCCTGCAACACGTCAGCCGTTGTCTCAATCGTGTTCGCACCGAAAAATCCGCCGAAACTGTCATCGGGAAAAATGATCAGCAGACCGGTATTCACGTTCGCCGACTGGGCGAACACGATCCCGAGATTATCGACAATCAGCTTGGTCGGCTGAAAGCTGAGGGAAGCGTCGATCAGCGCCGTCTCCGGCTTCTCAATGATGCGCTCCACATTCCCCTCAAGGTCGGATACCAGAATACGGTCGTGGCCGGTATCGGAGATGTACAGGCGACCTTGACCGTCGTGATAAAACAGCCCCTTCGGCGCACTCAGCGTCAGCTCCTGTCCCTGATAGCGGAATACGGAAAGGGTGCCGCGGTAGGCGCACCGCTCGTCCAGCATCACCACCCGGTTGTTCCCGGTGTCCAGAATGTAGACCCGGTCATCCGCATCCACATACACGTCCGTCGCCTCGGAAAAAGCGCCGCAGGGCATATCGTCCCCCTGCACAGTGTAGCTGAGCGAATAAATATCCGGCGAATATACAGGCTCGTCATCCGGATCAAAAATGTAGGTTGCCGCCGCGCCGGGCAGAGAGAAAACCGCCGCCAGTAACGTGCAGGCCACTAGACCGGCGAGTATACGGCGCAAACCGCACCGCCGAAATTGCTTCGTCACAGTTTTCCCTCCTTCATTCTTTGATACCGGAATGCGCCATCGTTTCAAGCATCCGGCGCTGTGAAATGACAAACGTCACAATCGGCGGAATCATCAACAATAATGTCGCCGCAGCAGCCACGCCCTTACGCGCCGTACCGCTGGAGGCGGTAATCTGACTGATCGCCGTGGGCAGCAGCTTCAGCTGCTCGTCGAACACCGTCGCGCCGGAACCTGCGTTCCACAGACCATTGAATGTCAGCACCGCAACCGTAATCCAGGCAGGTTTCACATTCGGCATAATGATATTCCAGAAAATCCGCAATTCCCCTGCGCCGTCGATGTGGGCGGCATCCAGCAGAGATCCGGGGATCTGCAGCATGAACTGCCGCATGAGAAACATATACAGCGTCGAGGCGACGGACGGCAGGATCATGACCCAATAGGTATTGAGCATACCGAGCTTTGCTTCGATGATGTACACCGCCAGGCTCGTTGCGCCGCCGGAGAACAGCAGCGTCATCATGATGAGGCCCCACAGGAATTTCCTGCCGACAAACTCCATCTTGGCAAAGGGGTAGGCTGCCAGCGCCCCCACCACTACACTGAGAAACGTTGACCCGATGCTGACAAACAGACTGTTGAACAGATACCGGGAGATCGGCACCGTCAGACCGTTGCTCAGCGAAAACAGGTCGGAAATGTTCTTCCCCGTGGGATTCACCACATAAAAGCGCGGCGGGAAAATGAAAATTTCCTCCGGCGGCTTAAACGCCTGCACAATGTTATAGTACAGAGGAAAACCCATGAACACGGCCATCACGATCAGCAAAAACAGCACCAGCGCATCACCGGCACGGGATCGGTTGACTTTCTTTTGATAAAACTGTAAATGAAACTTTCTTTTCAAACCGATCCCCCCTCAGTCGTCCCGCAGCACGCGGTCGATGACCTTATTGACCAGCAGCATGAACAGCAGCAGCACCGTAGAGATTGCACAGGCATACCCCATCTCGTAGCGCGTATTGCCGTAATCGTTGATATGCAGCATAATCGTATGTGTGGCATAATCCGTAGACGGGTTGCCGGTCAGCGAACTCATCACAGTCCCAACGGTGAACGACCCGCTGATCTGCATCACCGCACCAAACAGCAGCTGCGGCTTCATCTGCGGCAGCGTAATGAACAGCAGCTCCTGCGTCCGGTTACGGATGCCGTCGATGGCCGCAGCCTCGTACAGCGTGGTATCCACCGTGCGGAATCCGGCGAGGAAAGACAGAAAGCTGGTACCGAGACTGAGCCATAACTGCACAATGATGCAGCAGACCATCATGTACCGGGTGTCCGTCAAAAACTGCAACGGCGCATCAATCAGATGCAGATTCAGCAAAATGCCGTTGACCACGCCATGACGGTCGCCGCTGAAAATGTATGTCCAGATGGTGAAAGCGCTGCCCGCGATCGTGGGGGCATAGAACAGCAATGTCATCACGGCGCGCAGGGTCGGGCTCAATTCATTGATGAGCCAGGCGAAGCCGAAACAGGCGATATATCCCAACGGCCCGCAGATAAATGCGATGAGCAAGGTGTTTTTCAGCGCGATGATGAACACATCGTCGTTGATGAACAGCGACCGGTAGTTCTCAAATCCGATGAAATTCGGCGTTTGCAGCATATTGAAGTCCGTAAGACTCAGGTAAAACGAGAACAAAACCGGAATGACCTGGAAAATGAAGAAGAATGCCATAAACGGCCCGATCAGCGCATAGGCGGTCCGGGAGGCCCGCAGTTTCTTTTTGAACCAATAACTCTTTGTATCTGTCACTGTCAGTTCCTCCTTTTTATCAATTATTGAGCGAGAACTCGTTGCGTTTACGGGTGATCTCCGAGTTGATCTTGCCCGTCCATTCCCGCAGCGTCTCGCGGGCGCTGATGCCGTTATAGATCACGTCGCGCTGGGCGTTGTTCAGTCCGCGGGTGATGTAATAGTTGCCCGGCACGATCGGAATGTACACAATATTCTCCATCTGCGCGTGCAGCAGCTTTTTCTCCGCAGACGACCAGTTCAGCCGGTCGAGCGCCACACGGTTCGCCGTGGCGTAGCGCCCGGCGATGCCCAGCCGCTTTTCCAGCTCCGTGCCGTATTCGGCCTGTACATCCGCCGAGGCGAACCAGCGTATGAAATCCCACGCCGCATCCTTGACGGTCTCACCGGCCGAAGAAAGCATGGAGATCCCCTCGCCGCCGCTGTCGGCAAAGGCACAGTTCAGAGAACCGTCCGCCTGCACCGTACCGGGCGTGGTATACATGGCCCACAGACCGTTGATCTCCGGTGCAGAATACTTGAGCGTCACATAGGTGCTGTACCCCGCCAGAGCAATGGGCATCTCCCCCGTGCGGAAACGCGACACGAGATCATAGGAGAGCGGGAAACCGTACAGCGTAAAATATCGTCCGACCGTTTCCAGTGCTTCGACCGCCACATCTTCTTCAAACAGCACTTTCGTCTGCTTCTCATCGAAATACTGTCCGCCGTTTTGGAAGATCAGCGTTGCGAACGACGGCGGGCACCCCAGAGACATATTCTGCCGTTCCAGAATCTGTGAGATGTCGATGATCTCGTCCCAGGTTTTCGGCACCGACAGTCCCAGCTGCTGGAAAATATCGGTGCGGACAAACAGCATGGGAAAATCATTTGTCAGCGGAATGCCGTACAGCTCATTTTCCAGCGTCATCGGCGTGAATGAACCGGGAATGTACTCCTCCCGCAGCTCGTCGATCCCTTCACGGTTATCCAGCGGCTCCAGCGCGCCGCGCAGCGCCAGATTCACCACAAGGTCGGCGTTTGTACCGATCACCACATCCGGTCCGATGCCGGACACAATCGCCTGTGTCAGCGACCCGGTCACCAACCGTGTGCGCACACCCACACCGGTGGGCGGCGTGTATTTCTGCCGAATCAGCTGACAGATCAGCTCATACTGTGTCTCGCCGCCGCTGATCAGCCAGATATCCACCGCATCGTCGGCCGTTTCCGTCTCATCAGCCGTGCGCCCCTCATACGAGCGGGAGAACGACCGGATGAACTTACGCACCTGGAAGCACAGCGACTGCCAAAACGTCATCTTCGTACGGGGCAGGCTTTCGCCGGGCGAGTATACGGCAATATAGTCAATATCCAGAGCCTGATTCTGCAAATCAATCATCTTCTGCGACATACCGCTGATGATGTCCTTGAGCGCGGACAGACGCGAATTATATGTAAGCGACCCGATATTGTCCGCCATCTCACCCAGATCAAAAATCACGTCCTCGATATAGGCCGTTTCCGCTCCGCGCTTGCCTACGACGCGGATCAGGCGATCCACTTCCCCCTGCAGAATATCGCATGCCTGCCGCAGATTGGGCACCAGATCGGGGAGCGCCTTATCCAGATAATAGTCCTTATACGGATCCGGCTCCGAGCCGGTGATCATCAGCACCGCCAGATACTGATCGTTGAGCAGGGAGCTGACGTTTTCAAACACGCTGATCGTTTCGGACAGGTCGCCCAGAACGTTTTCCAGCGTAAGCGTGTGCTCCCCGGCGGTCAGATACACCAGATAGTCCTGCGTCGCATCGCCGACGCTCGCCATCTCCCAACCGGTGCAATACCGGAAGGGAATATCGGCCATCTCCTGATACGGCAATTCTCCGTCTATGTACACCGCACGGGAGGAAAACAGACCGTCCAGATAATTTTGCCGGTATTTGAACGCCAGCTGATAAAAGCCCTCCTGCTCAACCGAGAAATTCCACGTCAACCACTCGCCCGGTGTCGTCCACTGTGCCCCGCCGCCGATATTCACCAAATCCTCATCGTAGGAAAACGGCTGCAACAGCACGCTGCCGGTATCCGCCGTCGGAGTCAATGAAGCGTCCGACTGGGAAACGTGCTCTTCCCCCTGAATCAGCTGCAGCACACCGGTTGTGTCCGCCGCACCGCGCTGCTTGTGGTAGGCCAGATAATCCCGATAATCCAGCACATATTCCCTGGCGCTGAGCGTCAGCGCCTCCAGGAGAAACGGAATGCCTTCATCCACCTCGAACGACAGCGTATGAGCGCCCTTTTCCAGATAGACACACACATCGCCCACGAAGCCAGACTGCTCCCGCAAATAACGTGTCTGCCACTCGGTGCGCTGTTCCGCCGTGTGATAGCCGCCCGCATCGGTCGCCGTTTTGCTGTCGAACACACGGGAAAGCGAACAGGCGCGCGCCTCATCGTACGGGTAGGAATCATCGACCATCACGCCAAACTCAATGGCATAATCCACTTCCGGCAGCGCCAGATATTTGGCCCGCAGATAGTACATTCCGCTCTTTTCCACCGTGACCGGCCAGCTCACCACACCGCTTTCCGTCGCCAGACAGACCCCTGCGGCCGAGCCCTCCCGATCCGTGTACAGTTCCGCTGCCTTGAGCGAACCGGAAACCACGGCGGCAGTTGTAACATCCACCTCAATCGACTGATCGGACGTTTTTTTATCCCCATATTTCCTTTGATAGAAATAATAGGACGTTCCTGTGTCCTGCACGGCCGCGCTCGCCGTGATCTCGGTCCCGTTACCGGTATCTTCCGCTCCAGCCGGCAGCGGAACACACAGCCCCGTTGCCAGCAGCAGCGCCGCAGCCACCCCGGCTGCCGCTCTGTGCGCTATCATTCTCATGTTCATATTCATCGCTCCGTTTCGTTTGTTCCGTCGATCACAGGCAATTCGATGCGGGCCGTCACGCCGCCGGCATCGCCGTTGGAACGCAACCGTACGCCGTATTTTTTGCCGAAAATCAGTTTGATACGCGTATTGATGTTATGCAGACCAATGCCGCTGCCGGCGCTGGCAAACTCCCGCTCCAGAGAATCGTTGATCCGCTCCACCGCGCCGGGCGAAACATACTCGCCATCGTTCTCCACATCAATGTACAGGCTATTCCCCTCCATGCCGGTACGCACCGTAATGGAACCAATATAATGGCGGGTGCTCAGCCCGTGCTTGATCGCATTTTCGACCAGCGGCTGGATGGAAGCCTTGAGCACAAAGCACGTCTCCGTCTTGGGCTCAATCGCAAAGCCGAATGTGATCTTATCCTCATAGCGGGTCGTCAGAATCTCTATATAGAGCCGCACATACTCCAGCTCCTCCCGCAGCGGAACCAGCACATTCTCATCGCGAATCAAATTGCGGTACAGCTCGGCGAGCTTCGTCAGCATCACTGAAGTGGGATTGCCAAAGCCGGACTCGCTGACCGACGACCACTTAATGATCTCCAGCGCATTCGACAGAAAGTGGGGGTTCGTCTGAAACTGCAAGGCGCGCGCCTGCGCCTCATTAAACGCCTGCATCCGTCCTCGCAGTTCACGGGCGGTCTGATCGTTTTCTTCCATGACGTTGATAATGCTGCTGGTAATATACAGCAGTTCATTTTCCTTTTTCCCCACCGTCGGGTCCGTGTTGGGGTCATACGGATGCCGGATCACATCCAGAATCCGCCGCATGGGATAATACGTGAAGATGGTGATCACCGCAATCGCCAGCACGCTGCCGACAGCCAGCAGCACAATGGTCAGCGTAAGAAAATGCCGATAGCGCGCTTCTTCCTCCGTGAAAAAGTGCTGCTGTGTCACCAATGCGTAAGTGAAGCAGCGATGCTCCGTCTCCATGACCGAGAAGATGGTGCCGCTGTTCGGCAGAATCCGCGAATGGCCGTCCTCCGTATGCATGAGATCCTGCACAGGCACCCGCTCCACCAGTCCTTCCGGGTCCTCGCCCCGGTAGATTGTGCGCCCGCCGTGATCCAGCAGCAACAGAGTGCTGCGGTTCTGGCTACGGTTCTGGCTGATGGTCTCGCCCAATTGACGCAGGTCGATCTCAATGACGACAAATTCGGTCTTTTTCTCCTGTTGCGTGTGCATCGGGCGGTAGAGAATGATGCGTTCATCTTTCCGACTGTTCAGATAATAGGTCCTGTCATCGTCAATAATCTCCGGAAAATATGTCCACGCATCGTCGATCCGGTCGGCGGAAAACAGCCCGGTATCGCTGAGCACCGTGCGGGTCTTTGACGCATACAAAAACAGGTGACTGATGCACTGAAAGCTCTGCTTATACCGCTGGAACTGTACCATCAGACGGTTGCACAGCTCCTCATAATCCCGGTTCACGCGAAAATCGGCGCCGTACTGCCCGGTTTTGCGTAAAAACAGAGCCGCTTCATTCGATACGGCCAGCTCGTCCGCCGCCATCGCCAGATCGTCCAGCAGACTGTCGCCGAGAGACACACACTTTTCCAGTACGCCCTCGTTGCTGAGCATCATCTGCTTATAGATTTCCTGCCGATAATCGTAATGGTTGACGAACGCGATGATCCCCATCGGCAGCACGATCGCCAGCGCGATACACAGGGTATTGCGGAATAAAAGACTGTTAAAATGGAATTTTTTAATCGACATCCAAACCGATGCCTGTTTCATGTACTGGCCCCCTTCCGTCCCCGCCGCGTATCAGCTGTTCTCTCGCCCGGAGCGCAGCAGCAGGTTATATTCGGAGGGAGCCAGCCCCGTGTGTTTCTTAAAGACGGTGGAAAAATACGACGGCGACTGAAATCCGCACATCTGCACAATGTCCTGGATCTTATACTTGTTCGTTTTCATCAGTGCGATGGCGTGCTCGATCCGCATACGCAGAATATAGGTGCTGATCGGCTCTCCCTCCGCCTGACTGAACAGGCGGCTGAGATACGAAGCGCTGATATTATGCATATCAGCCAGCACCTCGATCCGCAGATCCTCGCTCAGATGCTCGCCGATGTAGGCTTTCACATGGCCGATGATCGGGTAGGCGCTCCCCGCCTCCTCCTCCGCGCCCATCAGCACCCCGCCGATGGTTTCGAGCGCCTGTCCGGCGCAGGTAAAGATCTCATCGCGATCCAGTCCGGTGCCGCGGATCGGCAGGATCCCCTCCGGCACGCTGCCCGCGCGGCCGCGCGCTCCGCAGTTGACCACCACCGCCATCAGCAGATCGTTCATCAGCAGGCAGAGCATCTCGTCGGAAACGGCGGCCGTTTCCCCGCGTACATCCTGTAAAATCTGCCAGACGCGCTCGATATCGCGCATCTCAAACGCGACCATCAGCAGGCGGTAATACTTCACCAGAAACGGCAGAATGTCCTGCCGCCCCTGTTCCGCCTGCGTGCCGCCGGTGTGTCCGCTCGCCGGCTCTGTCGCCGCCGCAGACAGGCGATCCAGACCATATTCTTCCTGCACCTCGGTTTCCACGCCGAAACGGGTGAGCAGCAGCGCGCGCAGCTGCTCCAGTTTACGCATGGCGTGGTCGCGCAGCGTATCGCAGCCAATGTCGGACAGCGCAAAAGCCATCACCGTCACACCGGCATTGTCCGGAATCACAAAATACAAAAAGCGACGGGTCTGAGAAACGGAAAACTCGTTGAGCAGCTCCTCGATATGTAAGAAAAACTCATACCCGACCGTTCCCTCTCCGATCGGTGTGCGGTACGTCAGCCGCTCGACGAGGAGTGGGCAGTTGAGACAGACTTCGGGTATCTGCAAAAGATGCATATTCGTCAAAAGCTCCGTCAGGCTCCCAAAGCAGCGATACTCCACCAGCCGGGCAAACGCCGCCCGCAGATCGTTCTCAATCGGGCCGGCGTCGGCATCCTCCTGCTCCTCGTCCAGCGCGGCGCGGATCGCCTCAAATTTCTCCATCAATTCGATTTCGTTGACCGGCTTGACCAGATAGTAGGTCACGTCGTATTCAATCGCCTTTTGTGCATAGGTGAACTCGCTGTACCCGCTGAGAATCACCACGCGGATGTGCCGGTGGTTTTCGCTGATGTGCTTAGCCAAAGAGATCCCGTCGCCGCCGCCCATCACGATATCGGTCAGGATCACATCGCACGTATCGTGCTCCAGAAACTCCTCCGCCTGCGCCGCATTTTCAAAACTGGCGACAACGGTAAAACCAATCTTCTCCCAGGGCATCAGCTCGCACAGCGCCCGACGGATCGGCAGCTCATCTTCGACTATAACCAATCGGTACATATCCCGTTCTCCACACTTTCTAACAAAATAAATTGCACACATCGACACTTTTCGTCAAAACAAGACAACAAGCATTGTACCATATGCGGCCGAAAAATCCAACGGTATCGGTGCCCAATAGTGTAAGGAAAATTTTGACAGTTTCATCAAACTACACGCATTATTTCGGTCCTTAAAAGCGCGTATCGGTCCTGTTCTCTGCCGCTCGGAATACGGCCGTATTCTCTGACCGGGATGCCGCGCCGCCACAACACGCGGCTCGCCGAACATCTCCGAACGGGACTCCCTCCCAGGGATGGGCCCGACCCGATCCTTTGCTGTCGATCCTATTCCGTCACCGGGAGCGCACAACAAATGTCAACCTCATTCCGTCCGGCCAGCCGGCTCCACGGCACACAGACACCGTCGCACGGCTGCCCATCCACGGTTAAGCCCGGAGTCTCCCCGCGCCGGACCTGAATGCGGCAAACGGTGCCGCGGCAATGCCGCACGGCCGAGAATCCCGGCCAGGCAGCCGGGATCTGCGGGTCGATCCGCAGTCCGTCATACTCGGGGCGGATCCCCAGCAGATACTGCCCCGCGGCATAGTACATCCACGAAGCTGTACCGGTCAGCCAGGAATTTGTGGCTGCGCCGGCCCGCGGATGGGGCGGCGCCAGCATGGTCTGTGAATACACATACGGCTCGGTCAGGCACAGGTCGGCAATGGCGTTGCGGCGGGGCGGCAGGCTGGCCTCATAGCAACGGAACGCCTCCTCTCCGCGGCCGAGCATACACAGAGCGATGATGGGCCACGTGTTGGAGTGGAAAAAGATACCGCCGTTTTCCCGCGCCCCCGCCGGGAAAAGGAAATAGCTCTTGTTTTTCGGATCAAAGCCCTCGGAGGCGGGCCAGTGAGTCATCAGCCCGCGCTCGGTGAACAGATACCGCAGGGCGTTGTCCATGGCGGTATTGGCCTGCTCCCGGTCGGCCAGACCGGAGAGGACGCTCCAAGCCTGCGGGATCAAATGAATCTTGTTCTTTTCGTCCGCCGCCGTACAGAACGGCTCACCCTCCGGTGTGTATGCGCGGATGAACCATCCGCCATCCCAGAGCTGTCCCAGCTTTTCCCGGCAATGCGCCCACACCCGTTCCATTTCCGGCGCGCGCTCCGGCAATCCCACCGCGCGGTAGAGCTGCAGCAGCTCCCGGGCTGCGTGAGCGAGCTGGAAGAACACAAACACGCTCTCCGCGCCGCCCGTGCCGCCGCGATTCATCGGAGCAAGGCTGTCGTCCCAATCGGAGCGAAGCATATCCGGAATCCCGTGCCGCCCCAGATGCGCCATCGTGAAACGGATCCCCTGCTCCAGGTGTTCCAACACACTTGCTTCGCCCCCGTCCACATACGGCACGGAAGTGAACAGGAAGTCGGTATCGCCCGTTTCCCGCACATAGTTGCACACGGAGAGGACGCTCCACAGATGATCGTCGCTGCGGCCGCCGCCCTCCGACGCGCCGGTGGCCGGGTAATAGACACTGCGTGCGCTGCCGTCGCGGTATTGGATGGACAGCAGCAGCCGGATCCGCTCTGCGGCCTGCTGCGGAGCGGCGTGCATGATGCCCAGCACGTCCTGCATACTGTCGCGGAACCCAAACCCGCGATCCACACCCCGCTCGTACAGGCTGATGAACCGCGACCAGTCAAATGTCGTCTTCGCTTGATAGGCGTGCCACACATTGAGCATCAGGTCCATATCGACACACGGGGTGTTGACCTGAAACGCCGCGCGATACTCCCACCAGTGGGCACGGATCGATTCCATACCCCCGGTCACGGAAAGAGCGTCGTCGATCTGCGCGTCGACGGCCGCGCGGTCGTCCGTCGCCCCCAGAACAAAGCGGAATGTCTTACGCTCGCCGGGCTGCAGCACGATCTCGCTACACAGCACACCCACGCAGTCATCGGAGAACATCGTACTGTTGCGGCATTCGCCGCTATCCAGCACCTGGGGGCACCCCTCGTCCCGATAGCGCCCCAGAAACGCCTCCCGGCTGCAATCAAAGCCGATCACCGGCAGATCGGTCGCCAGATAATCCAGCTGCGGCACACCGGTCAACTGCTCCGCCACGGTGTCCACTACGATTTTTTTACCGTCGCAGGTCGCTTTGAACGCCATGCACGGCCAGTGGCACAGCATATCGTATTTTGCATCGTTCCAGGAAAATTCCACGTAGGAATACACACGCAGCCGCCGCTCCCGGGCGCTTTTGTTCTCGACCGCCACATCCCACAGTTCATACCGTTTGCCCAGCGGCACATAATAGCTCACCGCCGCCGCGATACCGTTATAGCCGCTCTCGATGGTCGTATAGCCCAGTCCGTGGCGGCAGCAGAAGGTCTGTTTCTCTTTCATCACCGGCTGCCATGTGGCCGACCAGTATTCGCCGCTGTCCTGATCCCGCAGATAGATATACCGTCCCGGACGGTCAACCGGCTGATTCGTGAATTTATAGCGGGTCACCCGCCGATTCGACGGGTCGCCGTCAAAGCTCAGCCCCCCTCCGGTGGAGGACACGATGCCGCCGTAACCGCCGTTTCCGATATAGTTGATCCACGGCGTAGGCGTGCGCGGATCGGTGACCACATATTCGTCGTTTTCCCGGTCGAAATAGCCATATTGCATTCCTTGCGCCCTCCGCTTTTTCGTGAAAATTTATTGACCGCCTTTATATATCCCATCTATATCATAGCAGAGATTCCGCACGAGAAAAATCTCAGGATCATGACATTCTTTTGATTTCATGACATTTTTCCGGCGTTTTCGTCGCGGTTTCCGGTCGTATCCGGTTTCCCTCTACGGTAAATTTGCTTGGAAGCTCCACCGTATTCCGTTCATTTATCCCGCTGCATCGTCCGGTCGCAAACACCGTCGGGGCATAAAAGGGCACAGCTTGCCGGTGTATCGGTGATATGACCGGTCGGCTTTCGGGAATTGTTCAGAAGGGCTGCCGGCTTTCCGAAAACGCAATAGACTATTGCGATACTATATGGTATAATCAACCTGGAAAGTCAAATCGACGAGGTGAACATATTATGGAACTAAATATAAATTCACCGGTTTATTACAAAGACCACTATGGCATCGACAATGCGGTGTATAGATTCGCCCAAAAGGCGCATTCGTTTTTCAAGGAGAAAGCGTACAGCAACACCCTGCAGATCATAGGGATCGTTCCGATCATAGCTCCGCAGGAAGTATGGGCTGCCGGGAACTATGCGGAGAGGATCAAATTTTTATGCAATAAAAGCGTTGTATCCGTAGAAATCAGCATGGATTTTGATACCTACCACAACACTGACAGTGCAGGTCAAATTGCGCTGACCAAAGAAATGCTTTTAACAGCAGCAAAGCGCATAAAAGCCAAAGTGGATTTTGATTACGACAGGTTTAGAGATGATTTGGAAAGTCTGTCCGCATCTCCGGTGGAGGGAGAGCAATTTTGAAAGAAATGCTTTTATTGGCTCGTGAAATCGGATTACCTGACAATGACATTAGGGACATAGACGAGTATATAGATCATAATGAACAGGGTTTGGCTTTTGAGGTTTTATGCAGTTCTATACAGCAATATGGCCTGAAAGTGTCGGACAATCCATATCAAACGATTTGCGCTTTGGGTGAAAATATGAAGATGGACAATGACTTATGGATGGGCCTAAAGGGCCTCAATTCTCATTTTTGATTGGGATCTGCGGGAGATGTGTTACGATGGAATTTGAGTCATTATTCGGAAAAAGCGCTGGGAAACCCATTCAGTATCACGGGGAAACTCTGATACTGATGGATAAAATTCCGGTTCCGGACAAGTTCAGGCTATCAATCATTCTGCACTCCGCCCATTCCGAATGGCAGCAGGCGATCAAATTCAAAACAAAAGGCAAGATGACCTCCCATAATTCAGGAATTGAATCCCACTGTTTTTTACTGTGGGAAAAGGACCTGCGGGCAGCGCAGGCGCATAACGAGCGATATGAATACGACTGCATTTCAAACAGCAACGAGCTGATGATCTGGAACGCCTGGGCAGATGACAAGGGCGGTTTGGAGGCATGAGTACGAGGCGCGGCAATGAAAAAAGAAGTGATCGCCCCCAACCACTTTCGCTACTACTGCAATGACGGACATATTGATGACAATTTTGATGCGCTGATTTTTGATAGTATCATTGAGTAAAATAAACTCTCCAAAGGAGCCCGATTTGATATGTCTGATAACTATGGAGCAAGCGTCCTATATAAAAGCCGATACAGAGCGTGAAATGCATAACAGAGCCACCGGAGTGGATGCAGAAGATTATATTTTAGTGGATTCTTTATGTGCTGAATTAAATAGGTGTTTAGGAGTTGACTGCAGTTCTTTTCAGGATTTGCGATATAAGAGCATTAGAAACGACGATTGTATCCCGATCATTAGTAAGTATATTCCTCGCTTTACAAATACAGGGGTTGCTTCGTGGAGCACAAGGTAAGGGTCATCGAAGCGCTGCTCCGCATGGGCGCCGATCCCAACCATAAATCCAATCCTTTATTGAAGGCTTTGGGACGCAGAAACCAAGAGAATCCCACCATATTAGAGCTTTTTATCAGATATGGCGTGGATTTGAAAGCAACTGTGAACGGGAATACCGTTGAAGAAACCATCCGCTCTTTTGGGGACGAGGCGCTCAATCAAATACTGGATAAAAATAAACCTCCAAAGACCTGCTAAGAAAAGTCAAGTAGAAATTTCAAAGAAATTTGCTGCGCAAAAGGGGTGCACAAAACCAAGCCGCTTCGCGTTTCAAATTTGAAACGGCGGCCAGCCAATGTTATATGTTGGGGTCAGGCAGCGTGTTCCAGCGACTCCAGATAGGCTTTCACGGTGGCATAGTAGATCCGCAGAAACTTGTTGGCAGAGGCCATCATGTAGACGCGGTAGGGCTTACCCTCGGCGCGTTTCCTGTCCATGAACTGGTAGACCGGTTCATCCAGAGGAGCGTTCTGCAAATAGACGGTCATGACAAGGAACAGCGTCCGCCGCAGAGAAGACGCGCCAACTTTGCTCATGCTCTTGTGCCTGCCGGTCACATCACCGGAATCGTTTGGCGGGGCATCAATGCCGGCGTAGGCCACGAGTGCTTTCTTCGAGTAGAAGCGGCGTACATCTCCGATTTCGGCTATGAGCTGCGGCCCCAGAGCCGGGCCTACGCCGAACATATCCATAACAACGGGATATTCCGGCAGCATGGAAGCTAATGATTGCATTTCCTGCTTGAGCGCAGCAAGCGCTGCAGAAGTCGCCCTAAGCTGGGATACAGCTTGCTCAACGAGTAGTTTCGTCGTTTCAGATTTTGGCATGACACCAATGTGTCCGCTGGCTTCGGCGTGAATCATGTGCGCCTTTGCTTCACTGAAATAGTATCCGTGCTTTCTGCACCAACGCTGGTATTTGTTCGTGAATACTCTTTCGGATCTCTCGCTGACGCAGCGGCAATGCCAGAATTCAGCCACAAAATCCACCCACTTTTC
>ERZ808240.215-NODE-215-length-79668-cov-29.954919_pt1 | contig 79668 bp, 67 predicted proteins | sample MGYA00521084_ERZ808240 | MGnify/ENA primary metagenome ERZ808240 (study PRJEB31516, sample SAMN03275571) | gut metagenome | biome: mammalia-associated habitat; material: feces | host: Papio cynocephalus | place: Kenya | collected 2012-08-06 ...
CCTGTGATTTATTTAATGCAAATTGATGATTATTTTCTGTAGGGCGGTGTTCGCCCGCCTGATTATGGTTAATGTCAATCAAATGGTTATTCTGTAGGGGCTTCCTTAAGTTCGCCCGCTCGGTTTACAGTATGCCCCAACGGGCGAACACAGTTCGCCCCTACAAAAATATCCGCCCCCTTAAAAAAATGTTATCAGTAAGTAGGGACGGGAATAAAAGTTTTTGCCCAGCTTTTTTCAAAAAGCTGGCGGAGTCCAGAGGCAGAGCCTCTGGTCAGGGGTGCGGGGACGAAGTCCCTGCCCTATAATGCTTAATAAATATTTTTAAAAAACATCATTTCCTACAACATACTGAAGAATTTTAAGTGCATCAGCAGATGTAACAGCACCATCACCGTCAACATCAGCACAATATGACTGCATATCACTGAACTGAACGCTTGCTGTGATATTCTGGAGAACCATAAGTGCATCAAGAGATGTTATCTCATTGTCAGAATTTACATCAGCGTTCATATATGTATCAATATCAGTTTCAAATTTTCCGTCACCGTCTTTGTCAGCAGAAATGCCGATTGTATTTTCATCTATTGAATAAATGAATACTGAACTGCTGTCAGTGCTGAAAACAGCAGAGGCTTTTACATCATCATTATGAGCTGATACTTTTATAAGACCAAGATTATCGCCTTCAAGGATATATCCGCCGTCAGTCTTTGAAAGGACTGCCTTGTCAGAAGGATTTCCGACTGAAACATCAATTGTATACCATGGCAGGTCGCAGAGATTTTTATTTAAAGTCATCTGCATATCTGATTTTGATGAATCAGACGATATTTCAATACAGCCGTCAGGAAGAAACTGAACTGATGAAGCAGAATCTGAAACAGCTTTCATTCTTATATCCTCATAACGCATTGTAAGGTCAACAGCAGACGCAGTATCCGGAGTATAGAGATATCCGGAAGCGGTATCTTTAAGCAGAGCCTTGACTGCATTGTTATTTTCAGATGATGAAAGCATATCACTGCTGAATCTTATCTCATCATCATCAATAGCTGAATTGAATGACGGAGAACCATCAGCATTTACTTTTTTAAGTGAAAAATTCCTGTCGGAAGCGGCAGTTCTTATTTCACCGATAAAGCCGTTGTCACTGACTGCTGAAAAACTGCTGTCAAAATATCCGCATTTGTTAAGATATTCAGCATTATCAGTAAAAATGCCTATTACGCCGCCGTCAGCTGATTTTACTTCATATGCAGGTATATACCAGTTTCCGCTGTCGTCATAATAGAGGTTAAATTCCGGACTGTATTCATATGAATTGTTGTCATACATTTTTATATATCCTGTATAGTTGAATCCGCTTACAGTTCCGGATTCTGATTCATTTGCATAGGCAACTACTGCATGACCGCCCCAGCTGAATCCGTAGAAATATCCATGAAAACAGAAAAGAACCGGTTTCCCTGTAGTTTCAGCGTTGTCGCAGAGCTTTTTAAGTTCATTAAGTTTATCGGATTCACTTCTGAAAAAATTGGTATCTATATCCTGTTGAATATAGTCAAGAACCTGAGTCAGAAAATAATAGTTTATAAGTGATTCAGTATTATCCTTTGCAGGAGCATTTATATCATGAAGATAAGATGCACCGTTCTGCCATGACGGAACATTGAAAATACCATTCTTTGCAAGTACTGACAATGTTGCAAGTCCATAGCATGAACCGCCCCAGCCGCTGCTTTTAAGGTCACGGACGTATTCCTTTTCTGTATTGGAGCATTTTGAAAGCAGTTTATTGAGAAATTCATCTGAAATATAGTAATCACTGTAATAGTCAAAATAATCATCTGAATTTGTGAACTGCCAGTTGTCCTTGCCCCATTCAAATTCACCTGACTGCTGGGAATCAGGTGATATTTCTATACAGCCGGCATCAAATGAAGGTTCAAGCACCAAATCAGTATCAGCAGAACTGCTTAAAAATCTTATGATTTTTCCTGAATTTGATACAGTAACCGGATATACCGAACCGGCAGACGGATTTTTTATTCTGAATGTAAGCACTGCAAGTTCACCTGATGCACCCGGATTTGAAGGTACATTGTCGCAGAAAAGAGAATATGTTGCAGATGAAGTATCCTTGTTTACAATGCCTTCATTTGCAGTAACGCCGCTTCCGTTTGATATATCGGTAAGTTCGAGGTCATTTGAATTGTATGTGAATTTGAAAGTACCCTGATTTATATAGCTGCCATCGCTGATAACAAGGCTGAGCTTTACGGTATCAGCGGCTTCTGACAATGTAACAGTTTTCTTTTCAAGAGCAAATTGTATCTGTGCATTATTTGTTTCAGAGGCGGCAATACTTTCTGAATTTACAGCATATGCTTCATATTCAGGGAAAATCATTGAAGAAAATGAAAATGCACATACAAGAGCAGCAAGAATTATTTTCTTTTTAATACTTTTCATCTTTGTACCTCGCTTATAACTTGTCACGGAGTCCGACAATATACTGGAGAACCATAAGAGCGTCCATAGTGGTTACCTGACCGTCACCGTCAATATCAGCACTCTTTATCTGTGAAGCGTTGAATGATGAATCCTGAGTAACTGACTGGAGTATTGCAAGAGCGTCTTCAGCAGTTATCTGACCGTCACCGTTTACATCACCTATGCTTACAGGGTCTTCAATATCAGGGAGTGAATCCGGATTTACAAAGTACATACATGGACTGCTGTTGTTTGTTACATACCATTTTACAAGACCGTCTGATGAGAGGAAAGGCTGACAGTCTGAAAGTCTTGCCCGTGTTTCCTTAGGAGGAGTTATTGTATTTCCCTCTGAATCAACAGTCATCATATATGTACGCTGATATTCGTAAGTTTCGTTATTAAATTCCTCCCACATTACAAGTATCTTGTTTTCGCCGCATTTGACTACCTGAGGAGTATTCGGGTAATATGCTCCGCCTTCGGTATAGTCAGTTATCTTTTTTATGCTGTAATCTGACATATCTTTCTTTACAGTCATGATATAAAGATTATTTGCTGAATCTTCAAGATTTGTATCGGAAGCACCTTCCTGATTTACAGAAATATATCCGATAATACAGTTATCGCCTGCAAGAGCAAGTCCGCCTATTCCGGCATTTGTGGAGTTGTTTCCTATTGAGCCGCCGAATTCAAGCGGAACTGTAAAATCAACATTTGACAGACTGTCAAGAGGACTGCGTGTTACGGCAATGCCTCTCGGATATGCGTCACCGTGGTCAACACGATAGATATACTGACCGTCTGTATCGATAAACTGATTGAATGAATGGCTTGAATAGCCTGTTGAGATATTGCTTACTTCATATCTCTTTTCAGTTGCTGTCATATCGGCTTCATTTATTGCAAATGTCATATTTGCCTGATGGTTATAGCCGTCACTTGACTTATACATTGTGTGGCAGGTATGAATATAAAGTTTTCCGTCTGCTTCAGTCATTCTGAGAGAGCCATGTGTGAACGGCATATATGTATTTATGTCATAGAGCGAGCATTGTGAAACTCTTTCCCAGTCCTTTGTATACTTGACTACACGCAGACATTCCACATCAGCTTTTTCATCGGTATTAGGATTGCCGAATACAAGATAATTATAATCGCTGCCGCAGAAAAATCCGCCGAATCTTGTAAGTTCAATATCAATGCTTTTGCTTGATATGAGCTTGTTTGTACTTGTATACTGTTCAACGGTTATGCAGTCATCAGGGAAATATTCAACTCTTGTGAGAGTTCCCTCGCTGTCCTCATAGAGATATGATTTTATGACAGAGCCGTAGTTATAGCTGCTGTTGGCTGAAATATTGCTGCTTGTCATTCCGAATGTATCAGCGGAATAGCCTGAAGCCTGCACATCAAGATTCATATATCCTTTATGAGATGAAAAAGGAACAGCTGCACATATGGTCAGCGAAAGAAGAAAAGCCATGATTTTTTTGATATTCATATGATTATATCCTTTCATTTTTTATAATTCATCATAGAGTCCGACAGTATACTGGAGCAGACGAAGTGCATCAGCAGATGTAACCATGCCGTCACCGTCGATATCTGCAAGGCATGACTGCATATCATCAAGCTGACTGAGATTTGTTACTGACTGGAGTATTTTAAGAGCATCGGCAGATGTGATATTTCCGTCACCGTCAATATCCCCCATGCTTCCGGTTTCAAGTTCGGTTTCAAATGAACCGTTTCCGTCAGTATCAGCTGATACGCCGATAGTTTTTTCATCAATGCTGTATATCAGAACTTTTTCTGCTGATGTTGAAAATACAGCACTTGTATTTATATCATCGCTGTTTGCACGCACGATAATATTCACGAGATTGTCGCCGGACATGACAAAGCCCTGTTCAGTCTGTTCAAATTTTACGGAATCTGCATATTTTCCGCTTACTCCTACAGTATACCATGGAAGATTACACATATCCTCATTGAATGTTGATTTTATTTCAAAGCTGCTTATATCGGCTTCAATGTCAACATATCCGTCAGGGGTAAAGCGTACTGATTTTCCGTTTGAAAGGTTTACCTCATACATACTGTCAAGGTATTCCATGCTGATATTCATAGCTTCCGCATTGTCGGCAGTATACTGATATCCTGATGTTGAATCCCTGAGCAGCATACTGAATTCCTTGTTTTCGGAATCCGCATACATAGGGTAGATTATTTTTATCTCATCAGTATCAACAGCTCCGTTGAATGAGAATGAACCGTCAACTTCCTTGATTTTTGAGATTGAGAAATTGAAATTATCGGATTCAGATGTCATTTTTGAGATAAATCCGCTGTCTGAACTGTAATTTGTGCCGTTTATAAAGCCTTTGTTGTTTATAAGGCTTATATCTGAAGAAGCAAGATTTATATGGTCATTTTCATGATATACAGAACCTGTTTTATATATCGGTATGCACCATTTTGTGCAGTCATCATTGAGATATATGCAGGCATTGTCTGAAAATTCGCTGTAGTTGTTGTCATAGATAAGAATTCTTTTAGTGCATAAAAGTCCGTCCTTTACCCATGAACCTTTTTCCACTCCGTATGCAGTAACAGCATGACCGCCGTTTAATTTGTCATAAAGTTTTCCCGAGAAGCATACAAGAGCAGGATTTCCGCCGTTTTCAAGGGACTGTACAAGTTCTGAGAGGATAACGCTGTCATCTTTGTATGCGTTTTCAGCGACAGCCTGTTGTATTTCAGTAGTGAACTGTGTAAGGAAATAGTAATTTATAAGTGATTCAGTATCATCATTTGTATCTTTGCTGATAGGTTCTATCTCCCTGAGATATTCAGAGCCTGTCTGCCAGTCGCTGATATTGAAAATGCCTGCGTTTGCAAGTATTGATGTAACAGCCATTCCATAGCATGAACCGTTCCAGCCGGAGCGTTTATGTCTTTTTATGCTGTTCTTTTCAACATTTGATACCTGACTGTATAATCTGTAAAGAGAAGTTTTTGATACATAATATTCTCCCGTGCCGAAATAGTCCTCTCTGTTAGGGAAAACCCATGTATCTTTTTCATATTCAAATTTTCTGTTTGAAGTTTCAGAAGATGATGTTTCCGTTGTTGATGTAGTGGTTGTAGTAGTTGTTGTTGTTGTGGTAACAGGTGGTTCGGTTGTAGTTGTGGTCTTTGCGGAAGTAGTTGTAACAGGCGGTTCAGTAGTGGTTGTAGTCTTTGCAGAAGTAGTTGTAACAGGCGGTTCAGTTGTTGTTGTAGTATTTGCAGATGTCGTGGTAACAGTTGTTTCAGCTGTTGTGACTGTGGTTTCTGTTGTAGTTGTTTCAGGTTCAGAATAATTATAATAAATTGTGGCACTTGTAAGAGGGTCATTGTTAAGACCTGTTTCAATGCTGTTCCATTGAGTTTCTGTTCCTTTATAGTAAACATCTGTCAGACTTTTACACTCGTCAAATGCCTGATATCCGATAGAAGTAATACTATCAGGAATAGTTACTGATGTCATGTTCTTGCAGAAATGAAATGTACGTTCTCCGACAGATGTAACACCATCAGGAATAGTTATTGATTTCAGATTGATGCAAAGGTCAAATGCTGAATCTTCGATAGAGGAAACACTGTCTGGAATATTAACTATTGACAGATTATTACAGACTGTAAATGCTGACTTTCCAATAGATGTAACACCGTCCGGAATTGTATATATTTCATCTTTTTTACCACTGGGATATGCTATTAATAATGATTTGTCTTTATTGAACAGTACTCCGTCAACACTTGAATAGTAATTGTTTCTGCTGTCAACAGTAATGTCCGTTAAACTGCTGCAGCTGTAAAATTCATTTCCGATAGAGGCAACGCTGGCAGGAATATTTATTGATGTCAGACTGCTGCAATAGGCAAATGCGTTGTGTCCAATATAGGCAACGCTGTCAGGAATAGTTACTGATGTCAGACTGCTGCAACCGCCTAATGCCCAGTCTCCTATGGATTTGACACCTTCAGGAATAGTAATTGATGTCAGATTGCCGCAATAGCTGAATGCTGAGGGTTTAATAGAGATAACACTGTCCGCAACAGTCACCGATGTTAAGTTACTGCAATTGTCAAATGCGTAATTTCCGACAGATGTGACACCTTTTTTAATAACAACGGATTTTATATCTGAAGTATAGTCTTCCCATGGTATTTCATAAGATGATTTATATTCAGTCATATCTCCCGTACCGCTGACAGTTAAAGTTCCTGTTGCACTGCTGAATGAATATGTACAGTCATCACCGCATGAGCCTATATAATTTGAATCCTTTGAATAATCGTAATGAACAGCGGCATTATTCAAATCTTCATTATAAGAGCCTGTTTTTATAGTGTTCCATTTTGTTTCTGTTCCTGAATAATAGATATCTGCAAGAGCAGTACAGTTTTCAAATGCATCATCTCCGAATGATACAACACTTTCAGGGATTGCTATTGCTAAAAGACTGCTGCAATTGCGGAATGCTGAATATTCTATTGAAGTAATACCGTCAGGTACAATTACAGATGTAAGACTGCTGCAACCGCCCAATGCCCAGCTTCCTATTGAAGTAACGCTGTCAGGTATCTGTATTGACAAAAGATTTTTGCAGTAATAGAATGCACTGTCACCAATAGAGGTTACACTGTCAGGAATTGATACGGATTTCAGATTGCTGCACTGATAGAATGCAAAGTTTCCGATTGATGTTATACCGTCCTCAATGACAACTGATTTGATATCCTGTTCATAGTCAAACCAGCTTGCTGTGCTGAAATCGCTGTAATCTTTCATAGCTCCTGAACCGCTTATAGTCAGAGTTCCTGTTTCTGAATCAAATGAATATGTACAGTTTTCGCCACACTGATTTTCAGCAACAGTTTCAAAGGCAAGACTGTTTTCCTCTGCGTATGTCTGAGCAGTTGAATCCGCATAGCCGTGGATTGTCACTCCGTCTATAGGAGTTGAAACCGAATACATATATCCGAATGCATTTTCAGATATTTCAGCCTGCGGATTAAGCACATATATATTTTTAAGCAAAGGACAGCTTTCAAATGAACGTCCGCCTATTGATGTCACGCTTTCAGGGAACACTACCTTTACAAGACCGGAACACTCCTTGAATGCAAAGCTTTCAATTGTTTCAGTTTCCGGCGGCAGAGTTATTCCGGTAAGACTTGTACAGCCCCAGAATGACTGGTATCTGATAGTTTTAATGCTGTCAGGCAGATGTACTTCAGAAAGACTTGTACAGTTCATGAATACACCCTGTTCAATAGTTGTGATACTGTCAGGAATTGTTACTTTATAAAGTCCGGTACAGTTGCCGAATGCGTGGTCAGCTATTGAAGTAACGCTGTCCGGAATTGTCAGTTCAGAAAAACTGCTGCATCCTGAAAATGCGAACTGATTTATGTCTGTCATGCCCTGAGGAATAGTTATATCTTTCAGTGACTTGCAGGCTGAAAATGAGGCACTTCCCACTGATGTGACAGAATCAGAGATATCTGCATATTCAAGTGATGAACAGTTATAGAATGCATTGTTTCCTATTGATGTTATGCCGTTTTCAATTGTGACAGACTTTATATCTGCGGCATAGCTGAGCCATGGCTGTGAATCATAGCTGTAATCTTTCATAGCTCCGCTTCCGGTGATTGTTAAAGCTCCTGTTTCAGAATCAAATGACCATTTGCAGTTTTCACCGCATGAGCCGCCATAACCGGTGTTTACAGCTGATACAGCAATATCATTTTTTATGAAATCAGCAGTTTCAATACAAAGCGTGCTTCCGGAAATTATTGTGAGTGCAAGTGCATATGCGATTATTCTTTTAAAATTCAAGAGCAGCATCTCCTTCATTACAGAAAAATAACAATCATCTCTGTATAAATTTGTATGATATTCGTATTATATTATAATTATATCATATTTTATTGTATGTTTCAACATATAAAATCTAAGAATTTTTCAGTATCGATTGACATTTAACGGTTTATATTATATAATAGGCTTATAAATCAAAAAAATATATAATGTAGACAAAATTAAGAAAAGAGGACAAAACTTATGTTAAGAAAAAAAATCGCTGTGCTTATGGCACTCATGACAATTTCGCTGAATGTACCGCTTGAATCGGTTTCAGCAATGGATTTCGGTGATGTTTCAGGAGATTTTGATATCAAAAAAGTTCCTGCACCGCAGATATACAACGACTATCTCAAAAATCCGGATAAATATCTTGTAAAGCCTTCATCAGTAAACAATGAAGACAATGCACCCGTTGATGTATCTGAAAATCTGCCGGAAAGCTTCGACCTGCGTTCAGAGGGACTTGTTTCCTCAGTCAAGAATCAGGGAAATTACGGTACTTGCTGGGCTCAGTGTGCGGCTGCTTCAATGGAAACAAGTCTTATAGCACAGAATCCTTTTATAGATATTTCCGAATGGCAGCTTGCATATTTCGGCATGGTTTCAAGTCATGAATCTGATTACTCATATGGTTCAGCAGCTGATGACAGTTCATCTGATACTGACTTTTACAAGCTTTTTGAACCAGGCGGCTCACAGTCACTGATAATCAACAATGCAATCCACTGGGGCGGAGTTTCAGATGAGGAAAAATTCCCGTACGGCTTTGAAGGCATTGCAAATGAGGATTACAGATATGATTCTGATTATCATGTATCTGATATCTACAGGTCTGTTGAAAACCTTACAGCTTCAGAAAATGTGAACAGTCAGGTAAAGGAACTCGTCTATGACGGCATTTCTGTTACATTGAGCTTCCTTTCATATGACGGATTCTATAATTCTGAAACAGGAGCATATTTCGGTGATTCTACTGTTACAACAGAGGATAATGTATGGGCATCATCTCATGCAGTTGCAATAGTCGGCTGGGACGATAACTATTCAAAGGAAAATTTCAGAGAGGATATGCGTCCTGAAAATGACGGTGCATGGCTCGTCAAGAACAGCTGGGGAAGCGATTTCGGAAATAACGGTTTCTGCTGGATATCCTATGAGGACAATTATGCAAGCTTTGATGCTGCATATTCTCTTGAGTATGCTGATAATTATGATAAATTGTATGAAAATGACAAGGGTCTTGCAAATCCATGGGACTACTATATATCACAGAATACAAAAGAGGGATATATTTCAAATATATTTACTGCTGAGGAAAATGAATATATAAGTGCTGCTGCATTCTTTACAAATGATAACGGTACTGAATATGAAATAACTGTATATACCGACCTTCAGGACGAAACAAATCCGGCTTCAGGAACAGAACATAAAATTACTTCAGGCACTGAAAAATATGCAGGATACCATACATATGATTTCCCTGAGGCTGTATATGTTGAAAAGGGTCAGAAGTATTCCGTTGCTGTAAAGCTTGCAAATCCTGAAAAAAACTTTATTGCAACTGCTTCATCTCTCCCGACTCTTGATAATGCAGATGATTATCAGAAATTCAGAAATTTAAGCTTTGTAAGCCTTGACGGCAAAACATGGTCAGATTCCTCGGAAGAAAACGAAAATGATGTTTCAGTAGGAATAATCAATTTAAGAGCCTTTGCAAACAGTGCGGATAAAATAGAATTTTCAGATTATGCTCCATATGTGGAAAACGGTGAGAAAATTTCTCTTTCTGCCGACAGCGGCAATGACATCTATTTTTCCTATGACGGCAATATATGGGAACTTTACGGAGAGCCGATAGAAATAACTGACAGCGATACAACAATTTACGCTTCACTGTCACAGGACGGTTCTGATGCGGTTTCACATACATATTCACCGCAGACAGCAGTCCTTTCATCTCTTTCAGTCTATAATTCAGATGGATATGTAAAGGATATAACAATAAGCAGCGGCAGCAAGGCTGTAACTGATATAAATGAAAGCATAACAGGCAATATGTCAGAAGGTCTTGCTGTAATTCCGACAGCTCCTGAGGGTACAACTATAAACATAAACGGAAAAGTTGTTGAATCCGGTGAACGCTATTCATTCAGCATGGGCAGCGAACCATCTCTTGAAATAATTGTATCAGCGGAAAATAAAAAAAGTACTGTATATAATGTAAACTATGAGGCACAATATGTTGACTATATAAATGAAATGGTTATTTTCCCTGAATCAGATGTTAAAATAACTGCTCCTGACGGCACTGAACTTGAAAGCTGGCAGAGCATAAGCGACTATATAGGTCAGACTCTTGAAGCTGAATACAAGGACGGTTCAGGAAAATTTGAAATAGTTCTGCCTCAGAGACCTGCAAAGCCGGAAAATGTAACATATACAATAGATTATGACAAGATGAGCATAAAATTCAATCAGGATATAAGCTATTCATTCAGCGGTGATGATTCGGGTTCATGCTATGAAACATATCAGAAGGAAGGATATATCCCGATTGACAGGGTAAACGGTCAGATTATGTACTGCCGTACCCCTGCAACTGAAAATACTTTCAAGAGTGAAGCCGCAGAATTTAAACTTGATGAACTTGCTGATGCCCCTGAGGCTGAAATAGTAGTAAAAAGCATTGCTGACAATTCAATATCAGTAGAACCGATTGACGGCGTTGAATACGGTATAGCACAGGTTTATTCAGAGGGCTATAACTATGAATATGAATGGAGCAGCAGTCCGGTATTTGAAAATCTTTTCCCTGCAACATCATATTCAGTCGCTGTAAGATATCCTTCAAAAGATGGCAAGCCTTTTTCAAAGCTTAAAGCTGTTTCAGTCGAAACAACAGGCGTTGAACTGGTTACTGATATACGCTATCTTACAGGAAAAATTATGGTAATAACTGATGACAAGGTAAGTATTGCTGATTCAGAAGGAAATATCATAAATTATGATGCGGATACTGATACATATCTTGAACAGGTTGATATTTTACAGTACAAGGGCCAGCAGCTTACTGTAACCAATATCACACAGAATTATTCATATAAATTACAGATACCTGATTCTCCGGGATTTGTTTCTGAAGTGTCAGTTGACTACAAAAATGAGCAGCTCAATATAAATACCAATGGAAAATCCGTTTATTACAGCGTTGACAACTGCGAAACATGGGAGCTTGTCGAAAATTCTGACAGTGTGGATTCACTTACAACATTCCTGCCGACTATAGGCGATTATGTTTATTTCAAAAACGGCTGTACCGATAAAAGCTTTGAAAGTGAAATCTATGCCATGTTTATTCCGCAAAGACGTGAGGCTGATTTCAAGGTTGAGCTTGACAAGTCCGGTTCAACCTCATTTTCAATAAAACCTATAGAAAATGCAGAATATACAATCATGCCGTTTGAAGGAATGGGCAGCTTTATATATACTGAAAATACTGAATTTACTGACCTTGAACCTGATACATACTACAGACTTGATATAAGACTCAAGGCAGATGACAGCAATTTTGCTTCAATGTCAAAGAGCGTAACAGTCAAGACTCCGGCTGATTCCAAATCTGCTGTAAAACTCTATGCACAACAGGGCGACCTTGACGGTGACGGAGAAGTTACCTCATATGATGCGTTGCTTGTACTCCAGTATGTTTCAGGAGAATCCTCAATAGATGATGAAATACTGCTTATGGCTGACAATGATTTGTCGCAGGAAATAACTTCATATGATGCACTCCTTGCACTTCAGTATGTTGCAGGACTTGTTGACAATCTTCCGGTTGTCGGGGAAAGCGGTCAGCTTTAATAAACGCCAATTCGATGATAAAATTTTATGATTAAAAACAAGAAATTTCCCATTGTAGGGGCGACCATTGGTCGCCCGCCGGAATTATGGTTAAACCATAAATCTGATATTTGTTTTCTGTACGGGAAAAATGTTGGTTGTCTGCATAAAATTCTGGTAAAACAAACGGGCGACCAATGGTCGCCCCTACAAAACGAATATGCATTTCAGATAAATGAATTACAGAAAATAACCATCGAATTGTTGTTAATAAAAAAATGAAAGGTATATCTGATTTATGGAAAGACGGGATAAAACAAATTATTATCTTGATATAGCTGAAACTGTTCTTGAAAGGAGTACCTGTTTAAGACGTGTTTTTGGTGCTATCATAGTAAAAAATGATGAAATAATTGCTACAGGCTATAACGGTGCTCCAAGAGGAAGAATAAACTGTTCTGACTCAGGATACTGCATAAGACAGAAGCTTAATATACCAAGAGGTCAGCGTTATGAGCTGTGCCGTTCCGTTCATGCAGAGGCAAATGCAATAATTTCAGCTTCAAGACAGAAACTTATAAATTCAACGCTTTATCTTGCCTGCCATAATGCAGAAAACAATGCTCTTGACGGCAATGTTGAACCATGCTCCATGTGCAAAAGACTTATAATAAATGCCGGTATCAGAAACGTCATTATCCGCATTGACAGGGATAATTACAGAGAAATAACTGTTGAAGACTGGATTGAAAATGATGAATCCCTTACCGATAATCAGGGATATTAAAAATATAAAGGAAACCTCTTTTTAAGAAGGGGTTTCTTTTTTTTATCTGTTATAATTCTGAAATATTGTATAATAATATTTATATTAACGCCAATTCGATGAATTATTTCTGTAGGGGCGACCATTGGTCGCCCGCCGGATTATGGTTAAACAATTGTTCGATATTTGTTTTCTGTACGGAAAATCATTGGTTATCAGCATGAAATTCTGGTAACTGCAACGGGCGACCAATGGTCGCCCCTACAGATTATGACGAAAATTTCTTATCTTCAATCATAAATTTTTTTGTCGAATTTGCGTTATATTAATGCAGTTTTATCTGCATAACACTATACAAAAGAAATGTGAGGAATTATAATGTCTGATATAAATGTGCGTGATTTTATAGTAAATAATTATACACCTTATGACGGAAACGCTGATTTTCTTGAAAAACCTACTGAACGAACAGAAAAATTATGGAGCAAGGTTCTTGAACTCCTTCAGGAGGAACGTGAACGGGGCGGAGTCTATGATATAGATGAAAATACTGTTTCAACTATAACCTCCCATGAATGCGGATATATCGACAGGGAACTCGAACAGATAGTCGGACTCCAGACGGATAAGCCTCTCAGACGTGCAATAATGCCGTTCGGAGGGATAAGAATGGTTAAAAATTCACTCAAAGCATATGACCGTACACTTCCCGATGATATCGGCAATATATTTAAATACCGCAAAACCCATAATGACGGCGTTTTTGATGTATATACAGATGATATGAAAAAAGCCCGCCATACCGGAATAATAACAGGTCTTCCCGACTCATACGGCAGGGGAAGAATTATCGGCGATTACAGGAGAGTCCCTCTTTATGGCGTTGATATGCTTATAAATGAAAAAATCAAGGCTAAAAAATCATATGACAATGCAGTTATGGACAATGATACAATAAGACTGCTTGAGGAGATTTCCGAACAGATAAAGGCTCTTGAGGAGCTTAAAAAAATGGCTCTTTGCTATGGATATGACATATCAAAGCCGGCATCTGACACTAAAGAGGCTGTACAGTGGCTCTATTTTGCATATCTTGCGGCGGTCAAGGAACAGAATGGTGCGGCTATGTCAATAGGAAGAATATCAACTTTTCTTGATATTTATTCTGAAAGGGATTTGAAAAGCGGAAAATTCACTGAAAGCGAAATTCAGGAGATAACAGACCATTTTGTTATGAAACTGCGTCTTGTAAGATTTCTGCGTACACCTGAATATGATGAGCTTTTCTCAGGCGACCCGACATGGATTACTGAATCAATTGCAGGTATGTGCTGTGACGGCAGGCATATGGTAACAAAAATGTCATATCGTTTTCTGCATACTTTAATAAATCTCGGTTCTGCACCTGAACCTAATCTTACTATTCTCTGGAGCGACAGACTTCCTGAAAATTTCAAAAATTACTGTGCATATATTTCAATAAAAACATCATCTGTACAGTATGAAAATGATGAGCTTATGCGTGAAAAATTCGGCGATGATTACGGTATAGCCTGTTGTGTATCCGCTATGAGAATCGGCAGGCAGATGCAGTTTTTCGGAGCAAGGGCAAATCTTGCAAAAGCATTGCTCTATGCGATAAATGACGGCTGTGATGAACGATACGGAGAACAGCTCTGCAAAGGTGTAGGAAAGATTTCTGACGGAGTTCTTGATTATAATGAGATAATCGGAAAATTTGATTATGTATGTGAATGGCTTGCAGGACTTTATATGAATACTCTCAATGTAATTCATTTCATGCATGATAAATACTGCTATGAGCGTTTGCAGATGGCACTTCATGATGAAGATGTAAAAAGAACATCAGCCTGCGGAATAGCCGGACTTTCCGTAGTTGCCGACAGTCTTTCAGCTATAAGATATGCAAAGGTGACACCAGTTAAAAATGAAAACGGTTTGTATACTGAATTTGAAATAGAAGGGGATTACCCTAAATTCGGCAATGATGACAGCCGTGCAGATGATATAGCAGTTGAAGTGGTTGAAAAATTTATGAAAGCTCTTTCAGAAAAGAAAGCATACAGAAATTCAGTTCCTACAATGTCAATTCTTACAATTACTTCAAATGTAGTATACGGTAAAAAAACCGGCTCTACACCTGACGGCAGAAAAGCCGGTGAGCCTTTTGCTCCGGGAGCTAATCCAATGCATGGACGTGACAGCAACGGCTGTATCGCTTCAATGCTTTCTGTAGCAAAGCTGCCATATGACTGTGCAGAGGACGGTATATCATATACTTTTTCTGTTATACCTGATGCTATAGGAAAGACAGAAGATGAAAAAATCCGGAATCTGGTATCTTTGCTTGACGGCTACTCAAAACAGCACGGTCATCATATCAACGTGAATGTTCTTGACAGAAATACGCTTATAGACGCTATGGAACACCCTGAAAAATACCCTCAGCTTACGATACGTGTAAGCGGTTATGCGGTAAATTTTGTAAAATTGACAAGGGAGCAGCAGCTTGATGTTATAAATCGAACTTTTCATAGCGTAATATAGTAATATAACGCTGATTCTATGGATTGTTGCTCTGTAGGGGCGACCATTGGTCGCCCGTTGCAGTTACCAGAATTTTATGCTGATAACCAACAGTTTTCCATACAGAAAACAAATATCAGATTTATGGTTAACCATAATTCGGCGGGCGACCAATGGTCGCCCCTACACAAGCAATCCATAAAAATTTTTGTTAGTTATAGTTTCTTTGACTTTTTATTATTTTTCTGATATAATAATAAAAAAGGCGGACTTGGTTCGCCTGTTTTTGTTTCACAGGCTATTTTAATATCAATTCGATGGTTATTATTTGTAGGGGCGACCATTGGTCGCCCGTTATGGTTCATTGGGTTCAGATGGTGAGCTGGGGAGAGTCATGGAGGGTTTGAGGGTTTTTATATTTCTATCATATGAAAATTTGAAAATAAAAATATATATATTAATTATAAAACCGTCTTAACCCTCCGCAACCCTCCACATAGTTATCTTATAAAAAGGAGAAAAAATTATGTATAATCTTACAAGTATAAGTACAATAAAGTCAATTATGTCAAGGCATGGCTTTAACTTTTCAAAGTCATTGGGTCAGAATTTTATAGTCAATCCTTCTGTATGCCCGAAAATCGCCGAGCTGGGCGGTGCAAAAAAAGGCTTCGGAGTTATAGAAGTCGGCACGGGGATAGGCGTTCTTACTGCCGAGCTTGCAAGCCGTGCGGACAAGGTTGTTGCGGTTGAGATTGATAAAAGGCTGCTTCCTGTTCTTGATGAAACTCTTGCCGACTTTGACAATATAAAAATTATAAATGAGGATATACTCAAAGTCGATGTATGCAGGCTTATAGCTGATGAGTTTGACGGACTGGAAGTAGCTGTATGTGCAAATCTTCCGTATTACATAACCTCGCCTGTAATAATGTATCTGCTTGAGAGCAATACACGCATAAAATCACTTACTGTAATGGTTCAGAAAGAAGCCGGTCAGCGTTTATGTGCCGCAGTCGGAACCCGTGAATGCGGAGCAGTTACTGTTGCAGTAAACTATTACGGAGATGCAAAGATGCTTTTCAATGTATCAAGGGGAAGCTTTATGCCGTCACCTAATGTTGATTCATGCGTTATAAGAATTGATTTGAATAAAAAATATAATCTTGACAAAGAGTCAGAAGAATTTTTCTTTAAGATTGTAAAGGCTGCATTTGCCCAGAGAAGAAAAACTCTTGCAAATTCAGTTTCATCATCAATGGGAATAAAAAAAGATACTGTATATGATATACTTTCCGCAATGGGACTTGACAGGTCTGCAAGAGCCGAACAGCTCACAATGGACAGCTTTATTGAATTATCAGAAAAACTTAAATTATCAGCTGATAACTGATAAACTGACATATTATGACGACCGCAAACGACATTTACCGCTGTATATACTGCTGTATAATAATATCATAGTGCCGGTTTATTACTGAGGAAAGGAGTATATTTTTTAATGCGGAAATGTTCAGAAGTATGGGTTGAAAAATGTATTTGTGCGGCGGGTGAATTGTTATGATGAAAGCAAATGCGATATCAGGAAAAGGAAGTACAAATATTATCTATGGCTGTGCGGGAATGATGATTTTATCATTTATAATGGCAGGAACAACTGTATCAGGGGCTGCATCTCCATTTAATGCAGTGCTTGCAGGTACGCTTCCGCCGGCATATTCAACAGCAGTCCTTACGGGAAGCCTTATATTTTATTTCTTTACCGGAAATATAGTTGATTCACTGGCTATGATAGGTGCATTGACCATGACAGTTGTTTCAAGATGGATATTTGACAATGAAACGCCGGTATTCAAGGCTCTTGCATCGCTTGTATGTATGCTTGCCTCATCATCAGCGGTGATACTTTCGGCAGGCATAGAACAGCCGTCCGGATTTGCGGTACATATATGCATGAGTGTTCTTACAGCTATATCAGTATATTTTTTCTCTGATGTACTTGATTCAGGGATAAAGACTATACAGATATCAGGTTCAAAGGGCTGTTCATATGCAGTTGTATGCATATTGCTTATAACTTCTCTTACATCACTTAATATATGGAAATTCAATATTGGCAGAATATTCGGAGTATTTCTGATACTGAGTGCGGCTGCTGAATACAGACAGTTCGGAGGAGCTTTATGCGGCATATTCACAACCTGCGGAACAATGCTCTGTTCAGCGGTGACAGGTGCGGCAACAGTATTCTTTGCGGCAGCCGGACTGATAACCGGTTTTTTCAGTGAATTCAACAGGATAATTTTCGGGATATTTTTCATGGCAGTAAATATTTTAGGGATTTTGCTTATCGGAGTAACGGATAATTCTCTTGGAATGCTTTTTGATACGGCGGCAGGAACTCTGCTTTTCTGGATTATTCCGAAAAGTGCTTTAAAGGCATATTTTCCTGATGACAGAAATGATGACATAAATCCTGTAAGACTTACATCTTCAAGAATTGATATGACAGCACGTTCACTTGCAGAAATAAGAAAAGATACTCAGAATATCATAAAAATACTTGAAAAATCAGACTGCGGTTCAGCTGACAGGAATATAAGGGCAGCCGTTCTTAAAGAAAAACAGTATATGCTTTTTTCCCAGATGCATCTTGCAGAGGAAATGCTCTCAGGATTATGCAGGGGAATGAATGAAAATATACGCTATGACCGCAGAAATACTGATATAATAAAGCATTTTCTGAATGACCGCAGAATAAAATACAATTCAGCTGCTGCATATAAAAATTCAGCCGGACGAATATTCATTGAAATCTGCTGTGACAATATCACGTCCCTTGACTGCAAAAGCTTTATAAAGGAATTTTCAGAAATGTTCCTCAAAAAATTTGAATATTCTGCAAGACAGATATATCAGGGCGAATATATCATATCATTCAGTGAAAGGACAAGCTATTCAGTAAACTGCTTTTCAGCACAGTGCAGTGCCTGCGAGGACGAGCCTTCCGGAGATACTGCGATATGCTTTGAGGACTCATTCGGCAATACTTATCTTGTAATATCTGACGGAATGGGCAGCGGAAGCCTTGCCGCAGTCGACTCAAAAATTACTGTAAGCCTTTTCAGACGCTTTATAACAGGCGGTATAGATACTCTTACTGCCGTTGATATGGTAAATTCAATAATGCTTTCAAAGTCATCAGATGAAAGCTTTGCAACTCTTGATATTGCAAGGATAAATCTTGATACCGGTGAGCTGACACTTATAAAATCCGGTGCTTCGGCAACTCTTATAAAACATGATGACAGCGTTATTATGGTGAATGCTTCGACATTTCCGGTAGGCATTATAAATGAAACAAAGCCGTTTGTCAAAAAATTCAGCTTCAGCAAGGGAGATTCAATAGTAATGCTTTCTGACGGAGTAAGCGATAAAAGCTATCAGTATATAAAGACTCTTATGCTTGAAGATGACTCAGAACTTAACAGAGTACCTGAACGCATCTGTGATAATGCAAAGAAATTTTTCAGCGGCAGACGTGATGATATAACAGTCCTTACTGCAAAACTGACAGCTCAGTAAAAATCAGTTTTTTTATATATTTTTTGAAAAATGCATAAAATATAAACCATTATTAATTAATTATTTTAGCAGATTGTACTAATTAAAACAGGTTAAATAGTTATATTATACGAAATTTTTTTAAAATTTTTAAAAAGACTTGAATAAAAACTTAAACTCTGTTAAAATAAACTGTATAACAGGGGGGAGAAAAATTATGACAAAAATACCTTCAGAAAATAATATTTATGATGTTCCATTGTACTTTTTTCATAATGGCAAAAATTATGAAGCATATAAGTTTTTTGGAGCTAACAAAACTGAAAAAAATACATACAGCTTCAGAGTATGGGCTCCTAATGCCGTAAGCGTTTCCGTTATAGGCGATTTCAATAACTGGGACAGAAACTGTAACCCTATGCACCGTATCTCAGATGAAGTCTGGGAAACAGTTATATCAGACCTTAAAATATATGATGCATATAAATACAGCATTGAAACAAAAACAGGAAAAATACTCAATAAGGCTGACCCTTATGCAAGACATTCAGAACTTCGTCCCGGTACTGCATCAAAAATATTTGACAGCAGCTTTAAATGGTCAGACAGTGAATGGCTTGAAAACAAGGCTTCTCATTCAGTTTATAAATCACCTGTTAATATATATGAGGTGCATTTCAGCTCATGGAAGAAAAATGATGACGGCTCTTTTTACTCATATACCCAGCTTGCATCTGAAATAATACCTTATATGAAAAAAATGTCATATACGCATATCGAGTTTATGCCTCTGGCAGAACACCCGTTTGACGGTTCATGGGGATATCAGGTAACAGGCTATTTTGCTCCTACTTCAAGATTCGGTACTCCGGACGATTTCAAAAAAATGATAAATCAGTTCCATAAAGCCGGAATAGGAGTAATTCTCGACTGGGTTCCGGCACATTTTCCAAAAGACGCTCAGGGACTCTATGAATTTGACGGAACATACTGCTATGAATATGAAGACCCCAAAAAACGTGAACACTACGGCTGGGGTACAAGAGTTTTCGATTACGGAAAAAATGAAGTATGCTCATTCCTTATTTCAAATGCGTGCTACTGGCTTGAGGAATACCATATAGACGGTCTGAGAGTTGATGCTGTGGCTTCAATGCTTTACCTCGACTATGACAGACGTGACGGCGAATGGACTCCGAATATAAACGGCGGCAACGAAAATATTGAAGCAGTCGAATTTTTCAAACATCTTAATGAAGCAGTTTTTTCAAGAAATCCTGATGTTCTGATGATTGCTGAAGAATCAACTGCATGGCCTCTGGTTACAAAACCTACTGATATAGGAGGTCTTGGCTTCAATTTCAAATGGAATATGGGCTGGATGAATGATATGCTCGCATATATGTCGCTTGACCCGATGTACAGAGCTTTCAACCATGATAAGATAACATTCTCATTTTTCTACTGCTTTTCAGAAAACTATATCCTTCCTATCTCACATGATGAGGTAGTTCACGGCAAATGCTCAATGTTCGGCAAGATGTGCGGCAATACAGAACAGAAATATTCCGCATACCGTGCATTTATGTGCTATATGATGGCTCATCCGGGCAAGAAACTTATGTTTATGGGTCAGGAATTTGCTCAGGAAAAAGAATGGAATTTTGAAACATCTCTCGACTGGCAGCTCCTTGATGATGAAAATCATAAAAAATTCCTCGAATTCAATAAAAAACTCAATAAATTCTATCTTGACAATTCTCCTATGTGGCAGAATGACGACTCATGGAACGGTTTCAGCTGGATATCCCACGATGACTACAAACAGAGCGTTATAGCTTTCAGAAGAATTGATGAGGAGAACAATGAAATAATTGCTGTCTGCAACTTCGTTCCCGCAGAACATGAGGATTATAAAATAGGTGTTCCGTATTCAGGAAGATATAAGCTTGTATTCAATTCAGATGATACAGCTTTCGGCGGAAGCGGCATTGCCTGTAAAACTGTCAAATCCCAGAATATACCGATGCATGGCTATGACAACTGTATATCCTTGAAACTCGCTCCGCTTTCAGTCATCTATCTTAAATATGCTCCGATTAAAAAGAGAACAAAGAAAACTGATGATACTGATGAAGCAAAGCCTAAGACAAGGAGAAAAACAAAATCAGCTTCTGATGAAAAAACTGATAAGGATACTCCTTCAGTATGAAAAAATTATACTTTCGGTAAATTATCAGGCAGATTATGACTGCATTTTCAGCGGATTGTTAATTAAATTTAAAAAATAAGCAAATTGAAAAATAAAATAGATTAAACTATTGAAATTTTATCATTTTTACTATATAATATCTAATAGGAAATGTTTTATATCCGCTGAACCTGCGTCAGACTGCGGATATAAAAAAATACAGCAATTATATTGCCGGTTTTATAATTGCACCGGAACGTAATTTTCCGAAAGTTATTTTCATAAACAGTGATTTTTTAAACAGCAAAGCAGACTGATGCTTTCAGAAAAAATTTTTATGTTGATTGAAATATTATGGCAAATATTCAGAGAAAGGAATTGTTACTGATATTATAGAATTTGTAACCGGATTTTTATAATATGTACCCGTTTGCTGACGGGGAATTAACGCCCTCGGAGTGTCATGCCATGGTGTTCTGTGCTTTTTTTCAGAATACTGACACGCAGAACAGGGAATAAACCTTTAAAAAAAGCTCTTGCTTTTATGGTTTTTCAGTAACGTGATACTTATGTATATAAAAAAAGAATGCGTCGCAATGATACTTGCAGGCGGTCAGGGAAGCAGACTGTATGCACTTACACAGAACGTTGCCAAGCCGGCTGTTCCGTTCGGAGGAAAATACAGAATTATAGATTTTCCGCTTTCAAACTGTACTAATTCGGGTATAGATACTGTAGGCGTTCTTACCCAGTATCAGCCGCTTGTGCTTAATGACTATATAGGCAACGGTCAGCCATGGGATTTGGATAAGATAAGAGGAGGCGTTCATATTCTTCCGCCTTATCAGACTGCCGCTGGTGCTTCATGGTATGAAGGTACTGCCAACGCAATCTATCAGAATATCAGCTTTGTTGACAGATATGACCCGGAATATGTTATAGTCCTCGGCGGCGACCATATCTATAAAATGGATTACTCAAAAATGCTCGATTTCCATAAGAAAAACAATGCCGACAGCACTATTGCCGTACTCGACGTTTCACTTGAGGAAGCTTCAAGATTCGGTATAATGACCTGCGACAAGGACGGCAGAGTAGTAAGATTTACAGAAAAGCCAAAAAATCCGGAGTCAACTCTCGCATCAATGGGTATATACATATTCACATGGAGCAAGCTTAAAAAATATCTTATCGAAAATGAAAATGCAAATACCGGTTCAAAGGATTTCGGCAAGGATATAATCCCTGCAATGCTTGCAAATAATGAAAGACTTTTTGCATACGCATTTGACGGCTACTGGAAAGATGTCGGCACTCTCGACAGCCTCTGGGACGCAAATATGGACCTTATCAATCCTAATGTCAACCTTGACCTTTATGATAATGAATGGAAAATCTATTCAAGAAACCCTATAAAGCCTCCGCAGTATATCGGAAAAAATGCTGAAATCGAAAACTCAATGGTCGCAGAAGGAAGCATCATTGAAGGAAAAGTTGATTTCTCAGTTATCTTTGAAGACGTAATTATTGAAGAAGGTGCTGTTGTAAATTACAGTATCGTAATGCCGGGAACTGTAATAAAATCAGGTGCTGTTGTCGAATATGCAATAGTCGGCGAATCCTGTACAGTGGAATCAGGCGTTTCAATAGGTGCAAGTCCGGAAACAGTCGAAAACCGTGACAACTGGGGCATCGCAGTTATAGGTCATGGTCAGAACATCACTGAAGGCACTAAGGTACTTCCTAAACAGATGGTTCCGGATATTAGATAAGGGAGGATTAAAAAATGATTTCAAATAACAGTATTCTTGGTCTGATTTTTTCAAATATGCATGATTCAACTATTCCGAGTCTTACAAAGGAAAGAACTATGGGTTCAGTAATGTTCGGCGGAAGATACAGACTTATAGATTTCCCTCTTTCAAATTTTGTTAATTCAGGCGTTACCGAAATAGGAGTTATAACAAAATCAAATTATCAGTCACTCCTTGACCATATCGGTTCAGGCAGAGAATGGGACCTTTCAAATAAAAACGGCGGTCTTCATCTTCTTCCTCCTTTCAGCCATGTTGGAAGCGGTATCTACAGAGGACGCATAGAAGCTCTCTCAGGAGTATGGAGCTTCGTTGAACATTCAACTGCTGAATATATAATCATGTCAGACTGCGATGTTGCTACAACTATAGACTATAAACCTGTTCTCAGACAGCATATTGAATCAGGTGCTGATATAACTGCCGTATATGCAAAGACTTTCCGCAAATGCTCTGAATCAATAGGCGGTACTGTCTTCAATACAAATGCTGAAGGCAGAATAACCGATGTTATGATAAATCCTGAAATTATCGGCGAATGCAAGTTAAGCCTCAATATGTATGTAATCAAAAAGGAATTTTTAAGAAAAATCGTCAAGGATTCCATAAGCAGAGGCATCACAAGCTTTGAAACTGCAATACTTCAGGGCAAAAAGGACGAAATAAAGATATATGGCTTTGAACATACAGGATATTTCTCAAAAATAGACAGTATGGACAGCTACTATAAGGAAAATATGGCTCTTTTAAATACTGAAAACAGAGCTAATCTTTTCAGAAATGAAATGCCTATTTATACTAAAATCAGAGATAACGGCCCTGTAAAGTATGGTGTCGGCTCTAAAACTAAAAATTCTCTTATCGCTGACGGCTGTATAATTGACGGTACTGTTGAAAATTCAGTGCTTTTCAGAGGCGTTAAAGTCGGTAAGGGTGCAGTTGTAAGAAACTGTATTCTCATGCAGGATACTGTAATCGGAAATAACTGCGATATCGAATATGTTGTAACTGACAAGCGTGCTGAAATAACAGACGGACGTTCTCTCACAGGTTCTGAAAGCTATCCGCTTTATGTAGGCAAAAAAGCTAAAATCTGAACAGGGGAGTGAGCAGTAAAATGAATATATTGTATGCTGCAAGTGAAGCACTTCCATATGTAGCTTCAGGCGGACTCGCTGATGTAGCCGGTTCTCTGCCGGCTGCCATCAATAAAAAAGGTCATGACTGCCGTGTCGTTATACCTCTTTATAAAAATATAAGAGCTGACCTCAGAGCTTCACTGACTTATCTTACAAATATAACAGTTGATGTTGCATGGAGAAAACAGTACTGCGGAATATTTACCGGAATAAGCAACGGTGTGACATATTATTTTATAGACAATGAATATTATTTCGGCAGAGATGGCATTTACGGCTTTTATGATGACTGCGAAAGATTTGTATTCTTTTCAAGAGCAGTGCTTGAAATGCTCAGATGCATTGATTTTAAACCCGATGTAATAAACTGCAATGACTGGCAGACTGCTCTTATTCCTGTTTATTATCAGGTATTCTATAAATATCAGCAAGGCTATGAAAATATCAGAACTGTTTTTACAATCCACAATATTCAGTATCAGGGCAAATATGGTACAGAAGTTGTCAATGAACTGATGGGTATACCTATGTATCATTCAGACCTCCTTATGTATGACGGTTGTGTAAATATGATGAAAGGAGCTATCCAGACTGCTGACAAGATTGTTACCGTAAGCCCGAGCTATGCGTGGGAAATCCTCGACCCATGGTATTCACATGGTCTTGACAGGATTCTTGTAAACAAACAGTATAAACTCTGCGGATTCCTCAACGGAATTGATACTGAACAGTATAACCCTGAAACTGATAAGCTTATAGCTGCAAATTACAGTGCAAAGGATATCTCAGGAAAGAAAATCTGTAAACAGAAGCTCATTGAAGAACTTGGTCTTCAGGACGGCGATGAACCGATAATCGGCATAGTTACAAGATTTGTTTCACATAAGGGTATTGACCTTATCAAACACGTTATGGAGGATATGATAAACCTCGGATACAAGTTTGCTGTTCTTGGAAGCGGAGAGAAAATATTTGAAGACTTTTTCAGAGAAATGTCACTCAGATACAAAGACCGTGTAAGCGTTACAATAGGCTTTGTTCCTGACCTTGCAAGACGTATCTATGCAGGTGCGGATATGTTCCTCATGCCTTCACAGAGTGAACCTTGCGGTCTTGCCCAGATGGTTTCAATGCGTTACGGTACTATTCCGATAGTGCGTGAAACAGGAGGCCTCAGAGATTCAGTGCGTGATTGCGGCGGTGAAAACGGCAACGGATTTACATTCAAATCATATAATGCACATGATATGCTCAATGCCTGCAAGAGAGCTAAAGAAGCTTATGAAAATAAAAAGGAATGGACTGAAATCATTAAGCGTGCTATGAATGATGATTTCAGCTGGGACGTATCAGCTGAACTTTATATCGGTCTTTACCGTGAAATAGTAAGCTGGAATGAATAAGTATTAACGCAGATTCGATGAATTGTATGGAACTTGTTTTCAATCCTGAAATTTTATTGTCGGATTGGCGTTATTAAAGAATATGTAAAAAAACGGAACAGGGACTATTAGCCCCTGTTCTTTTTTAGGAGAGAATTATGCCGGTTATAGTTACTCAGATTAAATCTTCACTGAATGAAGCAAAGGAAAATATCATTGAAAAGGCTGTCAGAAGCATTAAAATAAACAGAAACAATATTCTGCTCAGCGACATATATAAAACATCGCTTGATGCAAGAAATCAGGATAATATACATTTTGTGCATTCTGTATATATTGAACTTGATAATGGTGATTATGAAAAAAAATTGTGCAGCAAAAATAAAAACTGTTCATATATAGAAAAAAGTACATTCAGACCTGTGATTTCAACTGATTCATATAAAGGAAGAACAGCAGTCGCAGGTTTCGGGCCTGCCGGAATGTTTGCCGCACTGGTTCTGGCTGAAAACGGCTATAAACCTATAGTTTTTGAAAGAGGTCAGTGTGTTGAGGAAAGAATTGAATCAGTGAATAATTTCTGGAAAAATGCAATACTTGATGAAAATTCAAATGTTCAGTTCGGTGAAGGCGGTGCAGGAACATTTTCAGACGGAAAACTCACTACCCGCATAAAAGACCCTTTGTGCAGATATATTCTTGAAAGATTTGTGGAATTTGGTGCTCCTGAGGAAATACTTACAAAGGCAAAACCTCATATCGGAACTGATAATTTAAGAAAAATTGTAAGAAATATCCGTGAACATATTATAAAACTCGGCAGTGAAATCAAATTCTGTACAAAACTTGAGGATATCAGCATTAAAAATAACAGGATTGTAAGCGTAAAAGCCGGCGGAAATGAATATGAGGTATCAGCTCTTATACTCGCAGTAGGTCATTCTGCAAGGGATACATTCAGAATGCTTGAGGATAAAAAAATTTTCATTGAACCTAAACCATTTTCAGTAGGCGTGAGAATTGAACACAGACAATCAGATGTTGATAAAAGCCTTTACGGCAGAAATGCAGGAAATCCTCTGCTTCCAAAGGGAGAATACCAGCTTTCCCACAGGGATAAAAATGGCAGGGCAGTATATACATTCTGTATGTGTCCGGGAGGAACTGTAGTTCCGTCAGCAAGTGAAAAAAATACAGTTGTTACCAATGGAATGAGCGAATTTGCAAGAGACGGAGAAAATGCAAACTCTGCACTTGTTGTATCAGTATCGCCTGATGATTTCGGGAAAAAGCCTCTTGACGGCATGAATTTTGCAGAAATGATTGAGAAAAAAGCCTATAATTGCGGTGGCGGAAGCTATAAAGCTCCGGCAGTAACTGTAAATGCTTTTCTTGATAAAAAAGTGTCACTCAGTTCATCAGTTTCGCCGACTTATGCGTGCGGACTTAAAGAATGTGAACTCAGAGAGATATTTCCGGACTATATAACAGATATGCTTGAAACAGGTCTTTATAAATTTTCATCTAAAATGAAATGTTTTGGTGACGGAAATGCTATTCTTACAGCTCCTGAAACAAGAACCTCATCTCCTGTAAGAATAACAAGAAATTCTGACTATCAGTCATTGTCAGCAGAAAATCTCTACCCCAGCGGAGAAGGTGCAGGATACGCCGGAGGAATAGTTTCAGCCGCAGTTGACGGTATAAAATCAGCTTTGAAAATTATGGAAAAATATTCTCCGATTTGAAAGGGATTCCTTGCAATGACTAAAAGTTTGCTTTTGTTAATCTGCAAAATATCTGACCATTTGAAAAATGTTATAGTCAAATAAGGATGGGAATAAAAGTTTTTGCCCAGCTTTTTTCAAAAAGCTGGCGGAGTCCAGAGGCAGAGCCTCTGGTCAGGGGTGCGGGGACGAAGTCCCTGCCCTATAATCGTTTTTTAGTTTTTTGTCAAACTTTTTTTGAAAAAAGTTTGAGCAAACGATAGTTTGCTGAATTTATGGTAAACATAAAGTTCTAAGAGTTACAGAAATAATATTATTGTCCATAATTGACATATCATTGTATTTATTATATAATTATAATAAAAAACTATATAACTGATATCAAAAAAGGAAGTGCTGCACTTATGAATATACTTAATTTTTTTTCAGGCGACTGCTTTGATGCCTATAAATATTTCGGCGTACATAAATACTGGAAAATGGGAGAAGAAGGCTATATATTCCGGGTTTATGCACCGAATGCGGAAGCTGTTGATATAATATGCGATAAATCAGACTGGAAACCTGTAAGTATGCATAAGGATAAAGGCGGCATATTCTCACTTTTTATGACAGAAGCTGAGGAGGGCATGAGGTATAAATACAGGATTCATCAGCAGAACGGCGAAATTACTGACCGTGCTGACCCTTATGGCTTTAAGTCTGAACTTCGTCCTGATAATGCATCTGTCGTTATACGTCTTGATAACTTTGAATTTACAGATGTTACATGGATGAGAAACAGGTCGCAGAATTATAATTTCCCTATGAATATATATGAGCTTCATTTCGGTTCATGGAAAATGAAACCTCATAATGAAGATGAACCCGAAAAAGGCTGGTACAAATATTCTGAAATAGCCGGAGAACTTATAAAATATCTTAAAGATAATTATTTCACTCATGTTGAAATACTCCCTCTTGCAGAACACCCGTTTGACGGTTCATGGGGTTATCAGGTAAGCGGATTTTTTTCAGTTACATCAAGATACGGCGACCCGCAGGATTTGATGTATTTTGTAAATGAATGCCATAAAAACAATATCGGAGTTATAATGGATTTTGTACCGGTTCATTTTGTTTCAGATATGTATGCTCTTGCAATGTTTGACGGAACTCCTGTCTATGAATATGAACATCCTGATATTGCAAACAGTCAGTGGGGCTCAAAGAATTTCAATTTCTACAGTACAGCAGTACAGAGTTTTCTTAAATCGGCAGCTAATTTCTGGCTTGACAGATACCATATTGACGGACTCAGAATGGACGCTATAAATAATGCTATATACTGGCAGGGCGATAAGGAACGTGGAGTAAATAAAGGTGCTGTTGAATTTATAAAATCTATGAATGACGGATTGAAAAAACTCCATAAGGGAATTATGCTTATAGCTGAAGATTCATCAAATTATCTTAAAGTAACAGCTCCTGTTCAGTATGACGGACTTGGATTTGATTATAAATGGGATATGGGCTGGATGAATGATACCATAGAATTTTTCCAGTATACGCCGGAGGAACGCCGCAGAAATTATCATCAGCTTTCATTTTCAATGCTTTATTTCTATAATGATATATATCTTCTGCCTATTTCGCATGATGAAGTAGTTCATGGAAAAGCTACCATCATGCAGAAAATGTGGGGCGATTATGAGTATAAATTCCCTCAGTGCAGAACATTCTATACATATATGTTCACTCATCCGGGTAAAAAGCTTAATTTTATGGGAAATGAGATAGGTCAGTTCAGAGAATGGGACGAAAATAAGGAAATAGACTGGTTTATGCTTAAATATCCGGTTCATGATTCATTTTATCATTATTTCCGTGAATTATGCCGTATTTACTATATGACACCGGCTCTTTATGCTGATGAATATGATTCAGGGGCATTCAGATGGCTTGAAGTTGATGCCTGCAATGAATGTGTATACGCATATCAGAGAACAGTTTTAAACAGTTCTGTTATAGTAGTCCTCAATTTATCCCCTGATTACTATGAATCATTTAAAATCGGAATTGATGAACCTGTTGTAATTGAAGAAATCTTAAACAGCGACAGCCTTATATACAGCGGAAAAGGCAGGGTAAATTCAGGTAAGAAAATTACTGTTGACAGAGTGCCATATAAAAATCATAATTATTCATTTGATGTAAAAATAGCTCCGTTCGGAAGCATGATATTTAAAGTATGCGGAAAATCAACAAGAACTGTAAAGGTTAAACCTCACAGCAACAGATAATTATTTTTGCGGTAAGCTACCACCTGCAATTTAAAAATATCCGCCCATTTGAAAAACGTTACATTCAAGTAATGGCGGGAATAAAAGTTTTTGCCCAGCTTTTTTCAAAAAGCTGGCGGAGTCCAGAGGCGGAGCCTCTGGTCAGGGGTGCGGGGACGAAGTCCCTGCCCTATAATCGTTTTTTAGTTTTTTGTCAAACTTTTTTTGAAAAAAGTTTGAGCAAACGGTAGTTTGCTGAATTTCAGTAAGTTTATATTAACGCCAATTCGACAGATTGTTTCTGTAGAGGAGAAATATAAAAACGATGAAGGAGATGAACAATATATGCAGGAGGATTTTACAAAAGTAATACTTGCCGGTGTTGATACAGGCGAATATGATATTGATTCTTCAATTGATGAACTTGAAGAACTCGCTCTTACTGCTCAGGCTGAAACTGTTGCAAAAATAATTCAGAAACGTCCGTCATTTGATACTTCAACCTGTATCGGTTCGGGAAAACTTGAAGAAGTAAAAGATATCGCTGAAAAACTTGATGCGGAACTTATTATATTTGACCATGAACTTACTGCTGTACAGAGAGTGAATATAGAAGAAATTACAGGTCTCAGAGCAATAGACAGAACTACTCTTATTCTTGATATATTTGCTCAGCGTGCAAGAACCAAGGAGGGCTGTATTCAGGTTTCACTTGCTCAGGAAAAATACAGACTCTCTCATCTTATAGGTACGGGAACTCAGCTTTCAAGACTCGGCGGCGGTATCGGTACAAGAGGCCCTGGCGAAAGCAAACTCGAAACTGACAGGCGACGCATAAGAGAAAGAATAACTATCCTTGAACATGAACTCGCAGAACTCAAAAAACGCAGGGATTTTACAAGAAAAAGACGTAAAAAAGATGGAGTTCTCTGTGCTGCTATAGTGGGATATACAAATGTAGGAAAATCAACTCTTTTAAATGCTCTTACAAATTCTCATGTTCTTGCTGAAAACAAGCTTTTTGCTACTCTTGATATAACTTCAAGAGGTATTGAACTCTCTGACGGACGAAATATACTGCTTACTGATACTGTTGGTCTTATAAGAAGGCTGCCGCATAATCTTGTTGAAGCATTCAAATCAACTCTTGAAGAAGCTGCAAATGCTGACCTTATTCTTAATGTTATGGATATATCTTCACCTGAATGCAGTGAACAGGCGGAAGTTACTGAAAAACTCCTTTCAGAACTCGGCTGTGACGGTATTCCTAAAATAAATGTACTCAATAAATGCGATATTGCCTATGAGGGAAATATTTTTCATGAAGATGATAAGAATGTAAAGGTAAGTGCTGTAAAAAGATATGGTTTTGAAAGGCTGCTTGAATGCATTGCTCTTAATCTTCCTGAAACTGCCCGCAGAATGAAGCTCCTTATCCCATATGACAAATCAGGTCTTACCGGAAAAATACGAATTGAAGGCAAGGTTTTTGAGGAAAAATATGAGGAAAAAGGAATTTATATTGATGCTCTTGTTGACTGCAAGATAATTCATCTGGTAAAAGATTTTGAAATAAAAAACAGGACTGAATGAAAAAATTCAGTCCTGTCTTTTTTATCAGTGAATAAATGTATATACAACTGCAATCCATTCCCTGACCCAGTATGTCGGTACGAGCCATAATGCTGTAGGTGCAGAAACTGCATTGGTTTCAATGCCAAGACTGTCTGCAATCATTCCGGCTCTTAGCTGATGATATCCGTCAGTTACAACAGTAAGTCTTTCACCGAGATTATATTCCTGCATTATTTCCTTTGAAAATTTAAAATTCTCATAGGTACTTGATGAACGGTCTTCTTTATATATTCTGTCTGATGAAATGCCGTTCTGAATGAGATATGATTTCATGCATTCAGCTTCGCTCATAATTTCATCTTTTCCCTGACCGCCTGAAACAATTACAAGTACATCATCATTTTCCTTCAGGTATTTGCAGGCTGTATCAAGTCGTCTTTTAAGCATAAGGCTTGGACGCTGACCTTTGACTTTGCAGCCGAGTATTATAACTGTATCGGGTTCAGAAGGTTTGTCATTCATTGAATGAATCATGAATCCGCTTATTACCGCTGCAAGAATAAATCCTGATATCAGAAATGTAATAACTGATATTACCGCAATTTTGCCGGCTGTATGACCGTATATCCTGTAAACAGCTTCGGATACTTTATCATTGAATATGAAAAACAATGACATCAATGCACATATAAATGCTCCGAAACAGTTTCCGGCGTTTACTATTCCGGCAAAAAACGGTGCTATGAATATGATGAATCCTGCCGAAAATATGACGGACATTATTATGCGGACGGCTGTATTGTCGATATGAAGCATCAGAGATTTTCCTTGAGAGCCTGTGCGAGCTGTGCCGGACATGATGTAGGTTTCATGCCGCAGGTGATATTTTCAAGCTTTTCAATGACATCTTCAGCCTTCATGCCTTTTACAAGTTCTGAAATGCCTTTAAGGTTTCCGTTGCAGCCGCCTATAAACTGAACATCTCTTACAATGCCGTTATCATCAACATCAACGGTTATCTGACGTGAGCATACGCCTTTTGGTATATAAACAAATTTCATAATAAATACCTCCCTGAAATTTTTATATATTGTATTCTGAAAGACGGGCAATTCCTGATTTGATAGCTGCATCAGCAACAGCTCTTGCTACAGCTTTAGGTATTTCTCTGTCGAATGGGTCAGGAAGAATGTTGTCGGCATCAAGTTTTTCAGCCGGAACACTTCCTGCAATTGCATATGCAGCAGCAAGTTTCATATCTTCATTGATATCCTTTGCACGGACAGCAAGAGCTCCCTTGAAAATTCCAGGGAATGCCACTACATTGTTTATCTGGTTAGGGTAATCGCTTCTGCCAGTGCCTACAACGAATGCACCGGCTTCTTTAGCCTTGTCAGGCATTATTTCAGGAACAGGATTTGCCATAGCGAATATGATAGGCTTTTCAGCCATTGATTTAACCATTTCAGCAGAAACAAGGTTTGGTTTTGAAACTCCTATAAAAGCGTCAGCATTTTTCATAGCATCAGCAAGAGAGCCTCTGATATGGTTTTTATTGGTGAGTTCAGCCATTTCATAATGAGATGGATTTTCAAATTCATCACCGCTGCATATTATACCCTTGATATCAACCATTATTATATTTCCCATACCAAGAGAAATAAACTGTTTTGCGATAGCGACTCCGGCAGCACCTGCACCGTTTATTACAAGAGTCATGTCTTCAATTTTCTTGCCTGCAACCTTTGCCGCATTGAGCATTGCAGCACTTGCAACAACAGCTGTTCCGTGCTGGTCGTCATGGAATACAGGAATATCGAGTCTTTCCTTGAGTTTTTTTTCGATTTCAAAGCATCTTGGAGCAGAAATATCTTCAAGATTTATTCCGCCGAAACTTTTTCCTATAAGAGCCACAGTATTGACGATTTCATCAGTATCCTTTGAATCAACGCAGACAGGGAATGCATCAACGTCAGCAAATTCCTTGAACAATGCACATTTTCCCTCCATAACCGGCATAGAAGCCTCAGGGCCTATGTCACCGAGTCCGAGAACGGCAGTACCGTCAGTTATTACGGCAACAAGGTTATGACGGCGGGTGAGTTCATATGAAAGCTCAGGATTTTTTTCGATTGCAAGACATGGAGCAGCAACTCCCGGAGTATATGCGTGTGAAAGTTCATCTCTGTTATTTATGCTTGTTCTTGAAACAATTTCAATTTTGCCCTTCCATTCCTTATGTTTCTGGAGAGCAGATTCCATAATATCCATTTTATTCATATCCTTTTACATTAATTTTTAATTTTATTATACTATAAATCATATAATATTTCAAGTATTTCCGCTTGTTAAATAATTAAAAATGCAGATAATATATTTGACGGATAAATAATTATTATGCAGAATAATTTAAATGAAAGGAAAATCAGAAAATGAAAAATATGAATACTCTTGCAAAGGGACTTACCGCAGGAATTGCTGCCGGAACTGTAATCTATATAATATCACAGTCAACACCGTATCAGAAGCGTGAAATGAAAAGAAATACTGAAAAAACAATCCATTCATTCAGCAATATGGTAAACTCATTTGCTTCAATGATAAAATAACGCCAATTCGATGATTATTATTTGTAGGGGCGACCATCGGTCGCCCGTGGTGGTATGCTGTAAACCGAGCGGGCGACCAATGGTCGCCCCTACAGATTATGAAGAAAATTTTATATTTTCAATTAGAATTTTGTTGTCGAATAGCGTATTAAAAAATGCAGATGTATCTGTTTATTATGATACATCTGCTTTTTCTTTTTATTGACGAATTTTAATAAACGTGATACAATATAAAGATACAGGAGGTTTAATTTTATGAAAGTCACCCTTATCGCACATACGCCTGAACCGGAAAAAATCATTGCCGCCGCTGCAAAGATATGTTATTCTGACAGCAATGCAGAAACTTTGCTGAATAATCTTGATGATGAAAAGGTTTCACGTTTTATAAATATGCTGTCCGACCTCGGGCATGAAAGTCCGGTTGAACACGTATCATTTACATTCGGCATAGAGGGAGTTTCACGCACATTTCTTGCTCAGGTTACAAGACACAGGATTGCCTCTTTTTCAGTCCAGAGCCAGAGATATGTAAAACAGAATAACTTTGTTTTTATTACTCCGCCTGCAATTGCTGATAATCCGGAAGCTGCTGAAATATATCAGAAATCCATGCAGAATGCCATTGAGAATTACAGAAAAATAGCTGATATCCTTGAACTTAAATATACAGATGAATTTATTGCAGACGGCATGAATGAAAAAACTGCCCGTTCAAAAGCTGAAAAAAAAGCTATAGAAGATGCACGTTTTGTGCTTCCTAATGCCTGTGAAACAAAAATGGTAGTCACTATGAATGCAAGAAGCCTTATGCATTTCTTTGAACTCAGATGCTGTGAGAGAGCACAATGGGAAATTCATGCCATAGCTGATGAAATGCTTAAATTATGCTGTAAGGCTGCACCTGTACTTTTTAAAAATGCAGGGCCTTCATGTGTTTCATGCGGTTCATGCAGCGAGGGAAAAATGTCATGCGGCAAAATAAAACAGGTCTGCAATTACTATAAGGAGCTGAAAAATATTGAATAAAGGCAGAATAATAGTTATTGACGGACTTGACGGAAGCGGAAAATCAACTCAGTTTGAATTGCTTAAAAAAGAATTTCAGAAAAGAAATATACCATTTAAAGCGATAAGTTTTCCTGAATATGACAAACCGTCATCTGCTCTTGTAAAAATGTATCTTTCAGGAGCGTTTTCTGAAAATGCTGACGGAGTAAATGCATACGCCGGAGCAAGTTTTTATGCAGTTGACAGATATGCAAGCTATAAGCTTTACTGGGAAAAGGATTACCTTGACGGAAAAATTATTCTTGCAAGCCGCTATATCAGTTCAAATGCAATACATCAGATGGAAAAGCTCCCCGAATCCGAATGGGATTCATATCTTGAATGGCTTTATGACTATGAATGCAGAAAACTTGGACTGCCTCAGGCTGACAGAACAATATTCCTTGATATGCCGGTTGAGGTTTCACAAAAGCTGCTTTCAGAACGCTATAACGGAGATGAAAATAAAAAGGATATCCATGAGGCTGATACGGCATACCTTGAAAGATGCCGCAGAACTGCATTGTTTTCAGCAGAAAGGCTCGGCTGGAGCGTTATACCATGCAGTCATGAAAATTTACCGCTTGGTATTGACGAAATATTCAGCAGAATTATTGATAATATCAATGAGGTGATAGCTCCATGCTCGAATTCCGTGATATAGATATTTCCGATAAGGAATGGATAAACAGTATCCTTAAAAAATCAGATTTCAGAGGCTGTGAGTATTCATTTGCCAACAATATGGCGTGGAAAAGACTGAGCAATTCAAAAATATGCCGCTTCAAGGATTTCTATATATGCCGTTCTGATAATGGCGGGGAAGGTTATTCCTTTACATTTCCCGCAGGTGACGGTGATTTTAAAGAGGTTCTTACTGAAATGAAGAAATATTCTGAAAATTCCGGTCATACTCTTGAATTATGGAATGTTTCCCCTGAAAAGGCTGCATTTATAGAAAATGAACTCGGTTTTAAAATCAGAACATTTATTACTGAGGATTCATATGATTATGTATATCTTACTGATGAACTCATAAATTTAAAAGGCAGAAAATTTCATCAGAAAAGAAATCATCTTAAAAAAACTGATGAGTATAACTGGCAGTATATGGCGGTTACTGAAAAGGATTTTGATGAATGCATAATTTTCTGTACAAAAAACTATAATTCAAAACAAAACAGCAATAATTATTCAAGTGTTGCAGAACAGTATGCACTTGATACCTATTTCAGATATTTCAATGAACTGGGGCTTTGCGGGGGAATGATAAAATCTGATGGCAGAATAATTGCCCTGTCGATAGGAGAAAAGCTTAATTCTGATACATTCTGTACGCATATTGAAAAGGCTGATACATCATATCCGGGAATTTATCCGCTGATAAACAACCGTTTCACAGCGGCTTCAGCGGCAGATTTCAGATATATAAACCGTGAGGAGGATATGGGAATTGAAGGCCTCAGAAAAGCCAAGCGTTCCTATAACCCTGTTTTCATGATTGAAAAGAATACAGTTGAATTTATATAAAAAGGAGATAATTTAAAATGATTTACGTTTTTCTTGCAGAAGGATTTGAAGAAACAGAAGCAATTGCACCGATTGACTGCATGAGAAGATGCGGTCTTGAAGTTGTTACTGTCGGAATAGGGGATAATATCATAAGAGGTTCTCATGGTATTACATTCCTTACAGACTGTGCAGACAGCCAGCTTGTTTTTTCAGATGAAATAGAAATGATAGTGCTTCCCGGAGGTATGCCCGGAACTATTAACCTTGAAAAATCAGAGGTTGTACAGAAAGCAATAGATTACTGTGCTGCAAATGACAAATATATTGCTGCAATATGTGCCGCACCGTCAATTCTCGGTCACAGGGGACTGCTTGAAAATCAGCGTGCCGTATGCTATACAGGTTTTGAGGAACAGCTTAAAGGTGCTGAAATATCTGATGAAGATGTATGCGTATCAGGAAAATTCATAACTTCAAAAGGTATGGGAACTGCCGTTGAATTTGGTCTTAAACTCGTTGAGGTTCTTAAATCCAAGGAAAGAAGTGATATGCTCAGTGCTTCAATCCTTTACAGAAAGTAAGAAATTACTCAGAAACCAGATGAAGAATATCAGAAAATCCATGGATATATCATTTAAGGAATCATGTGACAATGAGATTTTTCTGAAACTTGTTTCATCTGAACATTTCAGAAACCATGATAAAATAATCTGTTATGTTTCAACGGATATTGAAGTCGATACAAGAAGGTTTATAAACTATGCCCTTGAATGCGGGAAAACAGTTGCTGTTCCAAAATGCGGCAGAAACGGAGAGATGACATTTTTTGAAATAGATTCTCTTGACAATCTTGAACGCAGTGCATTCGGTATCGATGAACCGTCTGAAAAACTTCACAGAAAATTCAGCTCTGATGAAACAGACAGCTGCCTTTGTATAGTGCCGGCTCTTGCCTTTGACAGTGATGGTATGCGTCTGGGTTACGGCGGAGGCTACTATGACAGATTTTTAAGCAGATTCAGTCCTGAAACAGTCGGAATATGCTATTCATCATGCATTGTTGAGAAAATTCCGTCACAGCAGCATGATATCAGAATTAAAAATATTATTACCGAAACCGGAGGTTAATGATGAGCAGAAATATCAAGGAAAATAATGAAAACATTATTGAGGATAATGAAAATCTCTCTCCTTCACAGTCCGATGAGGATATTGATGTATACGATGAACCGGAATATGAAGAATCAGATTTTGATGATGACGATTATCCTGAACCGCTGCCCCGAAAAAAGAAAAAAAAGAAAAGACATAAGCTTCGTATGCGCCTTAAAGTTTCAGCAAGTCTTATAATGCTTTCAATAATTATAGGCGTTTCAATAGTTCTTGCTGTAACAGCCATATATCTCGGAAAAGAGGTTATGGGTATCGACAAATCAACAAAAACATATATTCTCCAGATAGATGAGGGAGCTTCAACTGATGATATCGTAGAGCTTCTCTATGATAACAATATCATAAAAGTTCCGGAGCTTTTCAAATTCTTTACAAGACTCCAGAAAGCAGATGAAAAATTTACTGCCGGAGAGCATCAGCTCCAGCCAAGCATGGACTATTCAGCTATGATAAAGGAGCTTTGCACTAAAATTGAAGAACGCAAATATGATACAGTAACATTTCCGGAAGGCACAACTGTATATGATGCGGCAAAAATACTTGAGGAAGCAGGAGTCTGTGAAGCAAAATCATTTATATATTTCTTCAATACAGGCTGCGATATGAGCGACTATACATTTGCAAAATATCTGCCTTCAACATCTGACCTCCAGTTCTGTGCAATGGAAGGCTATCTTTTCCCTGATACATATGATTTCTATCTTGATGAAGACCCGGAAGTCGTATGTCAGAAAATATTTACAAACTTTGACAAGAAATTTCTCCCTGAATACTATACACGTATGCAGGAGCTTAATATGAATATCAATGAAGTAATAACACTTGCTTCAATGATTCAGGCAGAAGCCGGACGCACTGAGGATATGAAGCTTATTTCATCAGTTTTCCATAACCGTCTTAATGACCCTGATAAATTCCCTAAACTCCAGTCAGACCCGACTAAAAAATATGTTGAGGAAGTTATTACTCCTAATACAAAAGTAAAAAATGATAATATGAATACTGCATACAATACGTATGAAAGTGCCGGACTGCCGCCGGGAGCTATCTGTAATCCGGGAAGCGATGCAATTGAGGCTGCCCTCTATCCTGAAACAAGCAATTATTATTATTTCTATGCAAATATTGATACAAAGGTAACATATTTTGCTGAAACATATGAAGAACATCTCGCAAATGAAGAAATGGTTCAGCAGCAGTATGCTGAAGCTGAAGCAAATGCCGCAAATGAGGAGTAAATTATTATTATGAAAAATCCACAGCTTGAAGTGCTTGCTCCGGCAGGTGACTATGAAAGACTTATATCTGCTCTTGATTACGGAGCAGATGCAGTCTATCTCGGAAGAAAAAATTTCGGTATGCGTTCCGCACCGTCAAATTTTGATTTTGAAGGTCTGAAACAGGCAGTTGATATATGCCATGAAAAAGGCGTGAAAGTATATCTTACCTGCAATGTTCTCCCGAGAAACAATGAAATTCCGCAGCTTGAACAGTTTATAAAAGAAGCCTGTGCTGCAAATGTCGATGCTCTTATCGTTGCCGACCTCGGAATACTTTCACTTGTAAAGAAATATGCTCCTGATATGGAAATCCATATGTCCACTCAGACCGGAATAGTAAACTATGTAACAGCAAATGAACTCTATAATATGGGCTGTAAAAGAGTTGTGCTTGCAAGAGAGCTTTCACTTGATGAGATTGCTGAAATCCGTGCAAAAACTCCGTCAGATATGGAAATTGAAGTTTTCGTTCATGGAGCTATGTGTGTATCATTTTCAGGAAGATGTCTGCTTTCAAGCTATCTTGTAAACCGTGATGCAAACCATGGCGAATGTGCCCAGCCATGCCGCTGGGGATATCATCTTATGGAGGAAAAGCGTCCTGATGAATTCTATCCGGTATTTGAAGATGAAAAAGGAACTTATATACTCAATGCCAAAGACCTCTGTATGATAGACCATATTGATAAACTTGCAGAAGCCGGAGTTACAAGCCTTAAAATCGAGGGCAGAGCCAAATCAGCCTACTATGTTTCAGTAATTACAAATGCATACAGAATGGCTGTTGACCAGTATTATAAAAATCCAGATGATTTCAGTCTTGAACCATGGATACATGATGAGGTTTTCAAGGTAAGCCACAGAAAATACTGTACAGGCTTTTTCTTCGGTCACCCGAAAGACTGCCAGTATTATGAAACAGGCGGATATATCCGTGAATATACAGTTGTGGGAGTCATTGACGAATGCAGAAACGGAAGAATATACGGAACTCAGAGAAACCGTTTCTTTGCCGGAGATGAAATTGAAATATTTTCTCCTGCCGTAAAGCCTGTAACCATAAAGGCTGAACAGATTTTCAATGAAAATGATGAAAACGTTGAAAGTGCCAATCATGCAATGATGAAGTTTTCAATTCCATGTGAAATGCAGTTTCCTCCCAACGCAATTATGCGTATAAAGGATAATAAATAATAAAAAAAGGAGATTTCTTTTTTAGGAATCTCCTTTAAAATTTGCTGCCGGAATTATATTTTTATGCCGTCTGTATTTACAATCAGCGTATTTTATGATATAATATATAATGTTAAAGAGGGAACGGAGGAAGTTTATGTTATATATTACAGGAGATACTCACATTCCTATCGATATTCAGAAACTTACTTCTGAAAATTTTCCGGTGCAGGATTCACTCAGACGCAGCGATTACCTTATAATATGCGGCGACTTCGGAGGCGTATGGGACAACAGCAAGATTCGTGAAGAATATCTTGAATGGCTTAACGGAAGAAATTTTACAACACTTTTTGTTGACGGAAATCATGAAAATTTCGATGCACTCTATGATATGCCTGTAGCTCCGTGGCACGGCGGAAAAGTACATTATGTGCGTGATAATATAATACACCTTATGCGTGGTCAGATTTTCGATATAGACGGAAAACGCCTGTTTACAATGGGCGGCGGAAATTCAGTTGACAAGGCTTTCAGAATTATACATGAAAGCTGGTGGCCGCAGGAAATGCCTTCAAAATATGAATACAGCACTGCATTGGATAATCTCCAGAAATGCAATAATAAAGTCGATTATATAATCACTCATACTGCACCATCTTCAGTTGTAAGTGAAAATAATCTTAATGACCACTTCGAGGAGGAACTTACAGGATTTTTTCAGCGTGTTATGGAACACGTAAGCTTTGAAAAATGGTTTTTCGGACATTTTCATCAGGATATTATCCTTAATGAAAAATTTTATCTTATGTATAATAAAATATATGATGTTGAGAATGACTGTTTTCTTTAAAATAAAAAGGCGGATTTTAATATTATGATAGTAACTGTTTCGAGGCTTATGTATGATGCAATCATAGGCATAAGAAGCTTACAGGGTTCTCTGCGTACATTTCCGTATGTTCAGTTTCTTACTGATTTGAGAACTCTCAGGTTTTCTGTCGAAGTACTCAGAAATGAAATTCCTTTGGACGATTATGTGCAGTTTCTGGAATCAAGATATGATGACCAGTATGACAGCTGGTTTGAAAAAGATGTGATTGCAGAGCATATAACAACGCTTAAATATACTGATGTTCTGCCAGGCCTTGATGAAAGACAGAACACAGTCCTTGATATTATTCTGGCTTCAGTCGGAAATATGAAAAAACTTACATATAACCCTAAACGGCAGTATCTTTATGCTGAAACAAATCATATAATCCATCTTCCTGCAATGCTTACCGAAAATTCAGGACTGGTTGAATATTATCTCTATATCGACAAGGAAATGTATATAAACAATGCATACCGCAGGAATATAAAATCATTTGAAAAACTCTGGAAACGTATGGAGAAAAGCATGGGCGATGCCCTTATGTGCGTAAATCATACCATGGCTATGTTTGAGGACGCTTTTGAAAAAACAGCCGCAGGTACTAAAGTCCTTGATATACGAATAAATGATGACAAGAAAAAAAATATAAAAATAGGCGATACGATAACATACTACAATCTTTCAGATATTGAACAGACTGTTACTGTTCAGGTGGTAAGCCGTACAAGATTTGATACATTCCGTCAGGCGTATATGAGTGAACAGAATATGCGTATGTTCGGCGGAGAACTGACTGATAATCCTGAAACAATGCTTAAAAGAATATATCGTCTTTATTCTGACAGCGAAGAAATAAAATACGGCATAATAGTATTCAGAACAGAACTTATGGATTACTGATTCCTTCATAATCAAATGAAGGGGTAAACGCTGAAACAGCTGATGAACGTTCCTGCATAAAACCGTTGAAATCATAATCCTGTGCAAGCTTTAAAACTGAATTATATTCCATAGTTGCAGTTCTGCGGTTTATTTCGGGATAGCTGATACAGTTTTCAATCGGAGTATACTGGCTCATAAGGCTTATTAAAAAGCTGTCTTTCGGGATATTTTCATTTATCCAGCTTAAAAGAGCCATTGAATCATGCCTGCCTGTCGGCATTACAAGATGTCTTATTATAAGACCTTTTTTCATGATACCATTTTCATCAATGACAGGTTTTCCGGTCATTTCAGCCATTTTAACTATTGCCTGTGACGCATATTCAAAATAATCCGCAGCCTTTGAATATCTCATTGAACGTTCTGATGAAAAATACTTCAAATCGGGCAGAAATATATCAATATATTCCTCAAGCATTTCAAGCGTTTCAATGGTTTCATATCCTCCTGAATTGTATACAACCGGAATTTTCAGATATGGCTTTACATTATCAAGAGCTTTTATAATCCATGGCACATAATGAGTAGGATTTACAAGATTTATATTATGTGCATTTTTATTCTGCAATTCAAGGAATATCTCTCCTAAACGCTGTACAGAAATATCTTTTCCGACTCCTTCACTGCTGATATCATGATTCTGACAGAAACAGCATTTTAAAGGACAATTTGAAAAAAATACTGTTCCTGAACCATTTACACCGCTTATGCATGGTTCTTCCCAATGGTGAAGATATGCTTTGGCGGCTTTTATTTTGTCATCAGCACCGCAGAAGCCTTTTTTTATAGTTCTGTCAGTACCGCATTTTCTGGGGCATAATCTGCAATCTGTTATATCATACTGCATTTTTATGACAATCTCTCCTTAAAGTCATTATATCCGAATTGTTTTATAATTTCGATATTATCCTTGTCATGCATTATTGCAATTGATGGCAGAGGCATTCCATTGAATGTATTGTTTTTTACCATTGAGTATATAGCCATATCTTCAAAAACAAGAATATCCCCGATATCAAGAGGCTTGTCAAATGAGTATTCGCCTATGACATCTCCTGCAAGACAGGTTTGTGAACCGAGTCTGTATGTATATGTTTTTTCATCAGGCATACCTGAATTGAAAAGAGGTGGTCTGTATGGCATTTCAAGAACATCAGGCATATGACAGGCGGCAGAAGTATCAAGGATTGCAATAGGCATATCATTTTCAGTAATATCAAGAACTTTTGTTATAAGATATCCTGCATTGAGAGCAAATGCTTCACCGGGTTCTATAAATACTTCAAGATTATATTTTTCCTGCATACGTCTGATACACTTTTCAAGACGTGGAATATCATAATCAGAACGTGTTATATGATGGCCTCCGCCGAAATTAATCCACTCCATATCATAAAGATATTTGCCGAATCTGTCCTCAACAGCCTGTAAAGTTGTTTCCAAATCATCTGAATTCTGTTCGCATAATGTATGGAAATGAAGTCCGGTAACTCCCTTTAAATCGTCAGGTCTGAAATTTTTCAATGTAATTCCGAGTCTTGATTTTGGTGAACATGGGTCATATATTTCATGTCCCAACTGCGTTGAATATTCAGGATTGATACGCAGACCTATTTTTTTGCCTTTTGAGAGAACTTTATCCCTGAATTTGTCAAGCTGGCTGAATGAATTGAAAATTATATGACTGCAGCAGTCAATAATTTCATCAATTTCATCATCACGATAGGCGGCTGAAAATACATGATTTTCTTTACCCATACATTCAAGCCCAAGTTTTGCCTCATAAAGACCGCTGCAAGCCGTACCGCTAACATATTTGCTGATAAGCGGATATACAGAAAACATTGAAAATGCTTTCTGTGCGAGTAATATTTTACAGCCTGTGCGTTCTTCAACTCCATGGAGAATTTCAAGATTGCTGATGAGTTTTTGTTCATCAAGTATATAGCATGGAGTTTTTATTTTTGTAATATCTGCATTAATCAATTTTTTCACCTCTTAAAATAATTGTTTTAACTGTTTATATTCATAATCGGGATTTTTGCGGAAAAACATTTTTTCCTTGAAATCTGATTTATCACAGTTTATTATGTTATATGTATGCAATCCATAATACCATATGCCTGTATCATGTTCAACATTTCGTTCATTGTAAATAATTCTGCCGTATTCGTTTTTATCAAGTCGGAATGCAGTTTCAAAAATTCTGTCTTTGTATTTGAAAGGAGATTTTTTATTCATATATGATTCATTATGTCCATGCCGTGTTGGTCGGTGAGAATAAAAATTTTCATCACAGAACATTATTTTATATATGTTGTCCTCTTTGAATATTCGGATATTCGCTATAAGGTTATGATAATTCCAGTAGGTTTCATATTTTCCTTCTGTAAAAATTTCATTGCCGAACTTTTTGAATTTTTCTCCATGCTGTTTTAATCCGTCAGCTGTCTGCCAGTAGATAAGCGATTGCAAAAGAACTTCACAGTCAAACATTGTATCTGATGGATAGAATTTATTTGGTTGTGGATTTATCGGCAGGAATTTCAATGAATTTCTCACATTGCATCTTTATGATAATAAAGATTTATTGATTGTACAAAAAGCATTTTTATCTCCTTTTAGAAAATCAGACGGACGTTTTTAATTTGTCCGTCTGATTTTTAAATTAACGCTAATTCGATGTATTGATTTTTGTAGGGGCGAACTGTGTTCGCCCGTTGGGGTATACTGTAAACTGAGCGGGCGAACACAGTTCGCCCCTACAGAATAAATGAAAAATGCCTTGTTTTTAATCATAAAATTTTGTTGTTGAATTGGCATTAAATTAATTGCAATTTAGTCAACAAGTGTCGGGTTGAAATTTTCTTTCCATGGAAGTCCCCATTTGTTGAGAGCGTCCATAAACGGGTCGGGGTCAAATTCTTCAATATTGTAAACTCCGGCTTTATTCCATGTTCCTGTCATAATCATCATAGCACCAATCATTGCAGGAACGCCTGTTGTATATGATATAGCCTGTGAACCTACTTCCCTGTAGCATTCCTGATGGTCGCATACATTGTAAAGATAGTAATTCTTGTCCTTGCCATCTTTTTTGCCTCTGAAAATACAGCCTATATTTGTTTTGCCTACTGTTCTCGCACCAAGTGATGCAGGGTCAGGAAGTACTGCTTTAAGGAACTGGAGAGGAACTATTTCCTTTCCCTCATACATAATAGGTTCAATAGATGTCATTCCTACATCTTCAAGGCATTTAAGGTGTGTGAGATAACTCTGACCGAATGTCATAAAGAATCTTATTCTCTTGATACCCTTGATATTGAGAGCAAGGCTTTCAAGTTCTTCATGATGGAGAAGATACATATCCTTTTCGCCTACTTCATCAAAATTGTAGACTCTTTTTATTTCCATAGGTTCAGTTTCAATCCATTTGCCGTTTTCGATATAGCTGCCTTTTGCAGAAACTTCACGGATATTTATTTCAGGATTAAAATTTGTAGCAAACGGATAGCCATGGTCGCCGCCGTTGCAGTCGAGAATATCAATATAATTGATTTCATCAAACTGATGCTTCATTGCATATGCGGAGAAAACACCGGTAACTCCAGGGTCAAAACCGCTTCCGAGAAGTGCTGTAATACCGGCTTTTTCAAATTTTTCACGATAAGCCCACTGCCATTTGTATTCAAATTTTGCAGTATCAAGCGGTTCATAGTTTGCTGTATCAACATAATGGGTTTTAGTAGCAAGACAAGCGTCCATTATAGTTAAATCCTGATATGGAAGTGCAAGGTTTAAAACTACATCAGGCTTATATGAATTGATAAGTTCAATAAGTTCGTCTGTATTGTCAGCATTTACCTGTGCAGTTTCGATTACTGTTTTAGTAGTCGGCTGGAGTTTTTCCTTTAATGCATCACATTTTGATTTTGTACGGCTTGCAATCATAATTCCTTCAAAAACATCGCTGTTCTGGCAGCATTTGTGAATTGCAACTGAGGCAACTCCTCCGCAGCCGATAATCATACATTTTTTCATGATTTTATACCTCCGTATATTAGTTTTAAGCAGGAAATATTCTGCTTTTTATTTTTCATTAAGAAAATTATATTCAGTTATTTATATATAAGCAGGAGAATTTCCCTTAAAAGCTTGCAGGCAAGGGCAGTTGATGCTCCGCTCTGGTCATAAATCGGGGAGAGTTCATTCATATCAAGTCCCACTATATCAAGTTCTGATACTTTTTTTACAGCATTGAGCAGTTCTCTGAAAGATACTCCGTCAGCTTCAGGAGTACCTGTTCCGCAGAATATGGACGGGTCAAGGATATCAAGGTCAAGTGTGAAATATACAGGTTTGCCCTTTAATTTTTCAACTGTTTCTGAAAGGCCGTCAAAATTGAATTTGTTGGTGAATACATGGTTTTCAGCCCATTTAAATTCCTCTCTGTCGCCGCTTCTTATGCCGAACTGATATATTTTTCCGTCACCAACAAGGTCATGACATCTTCTTATAACGCTTGCATGGGAGAGTTTTGCTCCTAAATAGTCATCTCTCAAATCTGCATGGGCATCAAAATGAATTATATTCAAATCGGGATATTTTTTAAATACAGCTCTTACTGCTCCGAGAGTTACAAGATGTTCTCCGCCTATCATGAACGGAATTTTGCCGTCATTTAAGATTTCAGCGGTACGGTTTTCTATATCATCAAGGGCATATTCAGTATTTCCGAAGCATAATTCAAGGTCGCCGCTGTCAAATACTGATATATCAAGCAAATCCCTGTCGGTATACGGACTGTATGTTTCAATTCCGAAGCTTTCATTTCTTATAGCAGAACTTGCAAATCTTGTTCCCGGACGATATGATGTTGTACTGTCAAAAGGAGCTCCGAAAAGTACAATTTTACTGTCATCATATTCAGCGTCACAGGCTATGAATGTATGAATATTTTTTTCCATGTTTATATATCCTCCCTGACTTCTCTGAGGCAGTCACGGACATTATTCGGTATCGCAAAACAGCCTTTATGAAGAATGGTATTGTAATATCTTGTTTTTATGCCGAGGCTGTTCCACCATTCATCATGGAGGTCAGTTCTCGGGTCAAATTTCTTTGAGGCAAATCCGAAAAGCCAGTGCCCTGACGGATATGTAGGTATATGAGCCTGATATACAAGAGCAGTTTTAAAGAATTTTTTGATTCTGCTGTGAGCTTTTTTCATGGATTCTGAATATTCAGCATAGAAAGTGCTTTCATGCTGATTGACAAGTATTCCCTCATCATTGAGAGCCTTGAAGCAGTTGCCATAAAATTCAGTAGTAAAAAGACCTTCACCGACTCCGAACGGGTCAGTTGAATCAACTATTATAAGGTCATATTTATTTTCATCTGAACTTCTTACAAATCTTAAACCATCTTCATAATGTATATGCACTCTCGGGTCATCAAGACAACAGGCTGTCTGAGGGAGATATTCCCTGCATACATCGACTACCATTTTATCAATTTCGACCATATCAATATTTTCAATGCAGCTGTATCTTGTAAGTTCTCTTACAGTGCCGCCGTCGCCTGCACCGATTACAAGTACATTTCTGATATCGGGATTTGTAGCCATAGGTATATGTGTTATCATTTCATGATATATGTATTCGTCCTTTTCGGTTACCATAAGATAGCCGTCAAGAGTTAAAATTCTGCCGAATTCCTTTGATTCAAAGACATCTATTCTCTGAAATTCGCTTTTGCAGCTTATGAGCTGTCTGTCAACACGTATTGAAAATCTCACATCATCGGTATGATTTTCGGTATACCATAAATCCATAAAAAATCTCCTTTTATTATTTCACGATATTTATATATTCGGTATTCATATCCTGAGTACCGGTGAGAAAACAGCCTTTTTCCTTGGCATAGAGGATATAGTTTATGATATCATCTGTTATGCGTTCGCCAGGAGCGAGAATAGGTATCCCCGGAGGATAGCACATTACAAATTCCGCACATATCCTGCCTTTGCTTTCTCTTATCGGAACGGAATGTTTGTTGCTGTAAAAAGCGGTCTGTGGAGTCATTGCAACGTCAGGATTTATATATTCATGGTCAAACATACCGGCTTTATCCTTTGAATATCTTCTTTTTATCTCATAAAGAGCAGATATGAGGCGTTCTATTTCAAGAGCAGTATCACCGGCTGATATTATTGCAAGGATATTGCCGATATCGCCGAATTCTATCTGTATTCCGTATTCGTCACGCAGTATGTCATATACCTCAATTCCTGCAAGACCGATATCACGGGTATGTATTGAAAGCTTTGTTGTATCAAAATCAAATACAGCATTATTGTCATTGAGTTCCCTTGAGAATGCATAATATCCGCCGAGCCTGTTTATTTCCTCTCTTGCATAGTCGGCATAGCGGACAGTTTTATTGAATATTTCCTTTCCATGCAGAGCAAGATGTTTTCTTGTTATATCAAGAGATACCATAAGCAGATATGATGCACTTGTAGTCTGGGTTAAGTTTATAACCTGTCTTGCATAGTCGGCATTTATAGCGTTTCCGCAGAGAAGCAGTGCGGACTGTGTAAGAGAGCCGCCTGTTTTATGCATACTTACAGCCGCCATATCAGCACCTGCCGCCATAGCTGATACAGGAAGATTATCACCGAAATAAAGATGAGTTCCATGTGCTTCATCGGCAAGCAGCAGCATATTGTTTCTGTGGGCGATATCAGCAATTTTTCTGATATCGGAGCATATTCCGTAATATGTAGGATTGTTTACAAGTATAGCTTTTGCATCCGGATTTTCAAGAACAGCCTTTTCAACATCATCAGCGGACATTCCGAGAGGTATTCCAAGACGCTGGTTTACGCCGGGATTTACATATACAGGAACAGCACCGTTTACAACAAGAGCATTTATAGCACTGCGGTGAACGTTTCGTGGCATTATTATCTTGTCGCCGGCTTTGCATACGGTCATTATCATAGCCTGAACGGCACTTGTAGCACCATTTACCATAAAGAATGCATTTTCTGCACGGAAAGCCTCTGCGGCGAGTTTCTGTGCGTCCTTTATCACGGAAACAGGGTGGCAGAGGTTATCAAGAGGTTTCATTGAATTGACATCGGCTTTCATGCAGTTTATGCCGAGGAAATCAGTAAGTTCATGATTTCCTCTGCCGCCCTTGTGTCCGGGGACATCAAAGGGGACTACTCTGTTAAGGCGGTGTCTGTGCATAGCTTCATAAAGAGGAGCATTATTCTGTGTAAAATTCATATTAAAACACCTTCTCAGTCATATATATTTGTACCGCTGAAAATCTCAATCATTTCTTTTCTGAGGCGGTTTGAAATATCGAGGCGTTCCTTCGGAGGAAGTTCATATATATCAGTATTGAAAAGGTAATTCTGGAGCTGCATTTCCTTTATAAGCATTTTTGTATGAAAGATATTTGACTGATATACATTGACATCTATTGCATCATATCTTGTAAGCGTATTGTCATCAATATAATCCTGAATGGAGGTTATATTGTGGTCAAGGAAGCATTTTCTGCCGTGTACATCTCTTGTAAATCCACGGACACGGTAATCAATTGTTATTATATCCGAATCAAAGCTGCCTATCAGGTAGTCAAGCGTATTGAGAGGTGATATTTCACCGCATGTTGAAACATCAATATCCACTCTGAATGTTGATACTTCATTATCCGGATGAGTTTCAGGAAATGTGTGTACAGTCACATGACTTTTATCAAGATGGGCATGAACCATTTTATTTTCAGGAAGAAGCGTAATTCCCTGATTGCATGAGGGGTCAATGCTTTCCGGCTGAACATTTCCTTCAGCGATAAGGATATTCACTGAAGCTCCCTGAGGTTCATAGTCCTGTTTTGAGATATTGAGGACAGTAGCACCTATAGTTTCAGTTACATCGCATAAGATTTTTGTAAGTCTTTCAGAATTATACTGTTCATCAATATATCTGATATAATTGAAGCGTTCCTTTTCAGTTTTTGCATAACATACATCATATATATTGAAACTGAGGGTTTTTGTAAGATTATTGAAGCCATACAATGTAAGCTTGTTATCCACCTTGAACATCACAGCCTTTCAAAAACATCATCGTACTTATAAATAAATAAGTCTACAGCAATTAATTTTACCATATAAGCAGAAAAAAATCAATGATTATTTAGATGTTTTTTTGTTAAATCGGACTTTAAACTTTGTAAAGTATTGAATTAACGCAAATTCGATGGATTGTTTATGTAGGGGCGACCATTGGTCGCCCGTTAGATTCACCACAATTTCAGGCGGGCGACCAATGGTCGCCCCTACAAAATATAATGAAACCCCCATATTTTCAATCATAAAATTTCATTGTCAGATTATGTATAATCATCACTAAATCTGTCGCTGCGGCATAAAATGTAATACAGCATTATGCTTTTTTATAATCAGAAAGGTGGGATTTCAATGGAATGTATTATGGAGCTGCCATCTGTCACATATGCACAGAAGGCTAAGATATATCTTAAAGAAAACGGTATCAGCAGTGAGGTGATACGCAGCAAAGGCTCATGCGGATACAGCATAGCGGCAAATGCGGAATGCAGCAGGGTAAAGGCTGTGCTTGATATGAAAAATATACCGTATAAGGAGAAGAATATGTCATCATGATAAATTTTGATAATGCTGCAACAACTTATCCCAAACCGCCTGAGGTAAGGCAGGCAGTAAGATATGCAGTTGAAAGATGCGGCGGAAGTGCCGGCAGGGGAGGCCATGCTCTTGCTATGCTTACATCTGAAAAAATATTTGATGCACGTGAAACAGCAGCGGAATTTTTCAGGGCAGAACCTGAAAATGTTGTCTTTACCCTTAACTGCACTCATGCTCTGAATACCGCCATAAAAGGCGTTATGAAAGACGGCGGGCATATAATTACAAGTGCTCTTGAACATAATTCCGTGATACGTCCGATAGAGGCAATGAAAAAAGAGGGACGTGTTTCATACAGCATAGCTAAAGTATATTATGATGACGAAAAAACAGTACAGTCTTTCCGAAACCTTATAAATCCCGATACAAAGGCAATAATATGCACTCTTGCAAGCAATGTTACGGGTCAGATACTGCCATACCGCAGAATAGCACAGCTTTGCCGTGAATACAACCTTTGCTTTATAGCTGACGGTGCTCAGATATGCGGAATAATTCCGGTAACGCTTGATGACGGGATAAATATACTCTGCACAGCAGGCCATAAGGGTCTTTACGGCACAACCGGAACGGGTCTTTTAGTCACAGATGGAAAATATCATATAGAACATATAATGGAGGGCGGTACGGGAAGTTCATCAATGAATCTTGAACAGCCTGATTTTCTGCCCGATTCGCTTGAAAGCGGTACTCTCAATACTGTAGGAATTATTTCACTTAAAGCCGGAATAGAATTTATAAAAAGACTTACTCCGGAAAGAATATATAATCATGAGGAGAAGCTTTGCCGCAGATTTATAAAAGGAATTGAAAATATTCCGAACTGTATCATATACCGCAGCAGCAAAGCCAGCTATGTTCCGATAGTATCATTCAATATAGAGAATGTTTCTCCGGAGGAAACAGCTGCATATCTCAATGAAAAAGGCTTCTGCCTGAGAGCCGGACTCCACTGTGCGGGTCTTGCCCATAAAAATATAGGTACTGAGGAAGGAACTGTAAGATTTGCACCGTCAGTTTTCAATAATGAATATGAAGTTGTTCAGATTGTGAACGTATTGAAAAAATTTGCGGATACAAAAAGAAAATAATATTTACCCCCTTGAAATAATCTGTATTTATGGTACAATTATATTAACACCATTCAGTAAAAAATATCGGGTATATATGCTGTATACCCGATAGTACATAAAAAGGAAGTGAATTATGGACGTTATCGCTGATATCGTGAATATTTTAAGAACTATTGAAATTCCGGACATAATAGATATACTTTTTCTGACATTCATAGTATATAAACTGATAAAGCTTATCCGTGAAACAAGAGCCGGACAGCTGATAAAGGGTATCATGCTTGTTGTAATAGCATATCTTGTATGCAATACTCTCAAGCTTAAAACTCTGTCATTCCTTCTTGACAAGACTCTCAGTCTCGGACTTATAGCCGTTATAGTAATGTTTCAGCCTGAACTCAGGCGAGCTCTTGAAAAGGTCGGAAGAACAAGTATTCCGCAGCTTAATCAGCTTTTTGCCGGCGAAAATGCCGATTCTCTCAAAGCTCAGTGGTCGGCTGCGATAGATGCGATATGTGATGCCTGTGAAGACCTTTCTGCTACCACAACAGGTGCTCTTATAGTAATGGAGCGTCAGACAAGACTCGGCGAACAGATAGATACCGGAGTTGTAATGGATGCCTTGCCCACAAAGGAACTTTTTGAAAATATTTTCTATGTAAAAACTCCTCTGCATGACGGAGCTGTCATAATGCGTGAAGGCAAAATACTTGCAGCCGCCTGTTTCCTCCCGAAACCTCAGAAAGAGGAGCTTATAAATATAAAATTCGGCTCAAGACACCGTGCCGCTATCGGAATGAGTGAAAATTCAGATGCTGTTGTAATTATCGTTTCAGAGGAAACAGGTACTATATCAGTTGCTGAAAACGGTCAGATGACCCGTGATTACAATAAGGAAAGCCTTAAAAAATTACTCAGGGAAAAGTTTGTTTCAGAACCAAGAACAGAGGAAAAATCCAAAAAACAATCTTTGCGGAGGAGCAAAAGCAAGTGAGAAATTTTCTTAGAACAATTAAAATCAAGTTTTCAAAATCATTTCATAATGATGCGACAATTATCATATATTCTTTGATAATATCAATTCTGGCATGGCTGATAATATCAATAAATATGTATCCGAGTACATATCAGACTCTTAAAAATGTTCCTGTAAACATAGATATTGAGGGAACATCTGCCGCTGCAAACAATCTTCAGGTAGTATCTCATGATGTGGAAAAGGTAAATGTAAAGATAAATGGCCAGCGTACTGATATCGGCGACCTTAAAGCCTCTCAGCTGCGTGCAAGCGTTGTAATTGAAAATGTAACCTCCGCCGGAGAATATGTTCTCGGATTCAATATTGAAATGGCTGACGGTTCAAAAAATAATTTTACCGTTGAAAGCATAACTCCTTCAACGATAACTGTTGACTTCGATGAATATGCAACAAAGGAAGTACCTGTTGAGGCAAATACTCCTAATGTATCTGTTGAAAGCGGATATTATAAGGATACAGTAGTCTGTACGCCGTCTGTAATTGAAATATCAGGCCCTAAAAACCAGATAGATTCAGTTGAAAAGCTTGTTGTCAATGTAAATGATGAACTCCATCTTGACAACTACTATACAGCATACAGCAGTGACTGGACTCTTTACAGCGAATCAGGAATTGTTGACAATAAAAATATTGAAATCCCTGAAAATGAATTCAAGGTTGATATACCTGTATATATGAAAAAAGAACTTGAACTGACTTATACGCTCCAGAATGTACCGTCATATTTCGATGAAAGCTCAATTGAATTTGAACTGTCACCAAGCTCAATAGTTGTAACTTCTCCGAACAAGGCTCTGCTTGAACAGACAACATGGCATATCGGCTATATAGATTTAAGAGATGTTACTGCTGACAGCACATTTACATTTGAAATCGAACTCCCGAGCGGCTATCAGAACCTTTCAGGAGATACTACGGTTACTGCAAAACTCAAATCAGACAACCTTGAAACAAAAACTTTTGCAAATATGAGTAATATCTCAATTATAAATGCTCCGTCACAGTATGATATATCACTTATGACAAAGAGTATTTCTCCGGTGCTTATAGGCCCTGCCGATGATATAGAAAAAATTACTGATATGGATATCGTCCTTGAAATCGATGTCAGCAGCATACTTCCGCTCAGGGCAGGCGAGGAGTACAGCGTAAACGTAAATGTCCTTACGCCTAACTATGACAAAGTATGGACTCAGGGAACGTATATGGCGGTTATTCAGGTTGATGAAGCTCAGGAAACTACTGTTTCATCTGACAGCAGTTCAAAATCTGACAGTACCGGAATAGATGATTCATATATAAATCCTGAAAAAAAATCAGCAGATGATGAATAGAGAAAAAGGAGAAGAATTTTATGAGTATACAGAACGAAAAAATTTATTTTGATGCAAGAGAATGGTCTTTCAGCAAGGAATATGCTGATACAAACAAGGGCGAACGCACCTTTATAACAAGCTTTGACGGCTCTCTTGTGGAAGCTTATTCAATAGGAAGCTGGTCTGATGATGAAACTACTGAAATCACCACAAAACAGCTTATTTTGAAACAGAATACTGAATATGTATTCACATTCTGGCTCAACGGAGGTGAAAATGCTGAACGTACTGAAGTATGTCAGCTCCAGATAATATTCAATAATGACAACGAAAACAAGAGAATTTACAAGCTTAACAGAAATCTTATAAAGCCTGTTAAATATCATAAGGGCTGGCTGCTCTTTGAAATACCGTTTTCAACTGAAAACAATGAATTTACTCAGCTTAAATTCATAGTAAAAGGAGCTGTCATGACTGTTATTCCGGCTCTTGACAAGGAAGCATATGCAGGTCTTTCAGACGATATACAGCAGACCTGTTACCCTATGCGTTACAATATCGTGTTCAAGAACGGCTATCCTGATGATATTGTCAATCCGAAACTCAAAAATCCTTTTGACAATATAGTTATACCGGATATTTTCAATATAAAGAAACAGAATGTTCCGGAAAATAATCCTGAAAACAATACAACTCAGCAGTCACCTATAATGGAAAAACTCAAAAATACTGCGGACGCTTTCGACAGCATGGCTAACGAAATCGCCAACGAATGCAGCGACCGCATAAGAGAAGGTCTTAAACGTACTCTTTTCGGCGACAGCAGAAGAAATAACAGAAATAACGATAATAAATATTAAAAAGGACTGTTTGATAATATGGCTGTTAATTACAGAAAATTATACTTTGACAACAATAAAGGCTTTATGGGGAAATATCAGTGCGTCAGATGCAAAAAATGGTTCAGCAAAAGCGATATAACCATTGACCATATAATACCGCAGTCAACGCTTCAGTATCTGCCTGTAAAGGATATCCTTATAAATCTTCAGCCTATGTGCAGGTCATGCAATTCAAGCAAGGGCAACCGCATAAAAGGAAACAATGTCGGTACAGACCTTGCTGTAAATATCCTTAAAACCGGTATAAAAAGCATTCTCAAATAAAAAAATGCAGGGGACAGACCCTGCATTTTTATTTTAATCCAATTGATGATTATTTTATATGATTTATTCATCTGAAATTCAGATTCGTTTTGTAGCCCGTTATGGTTTAACCATAATTCAGGCGGGCGAACAAAGTTCGCCCCTACAGAAATAATCTATCGAATTGGTGCTATTTTACAAGAATATCCTGTATTTTCTCCGCATCTTTTAATTTTATGCTCTTTAACCGATGATATGTTGAAAACTCTGAATTTATATATATGGTTATATCGCAGGTATCAGTGAATTTCTGAAAAATATTCTGGGATATCACCGTTTTTACAATATGATAGTTATGTGCTATGACCGTATGAAAAACATAGCCCTTGCTGTATTTTATGCACAGACTTTCATCACAGGCTGATATCCCTGAAGTACGATTTGATATTATGCTTACAATAACATACCAGACTGATGGTATTTCTGCCATAATAAGCAGAAATTTATATGCATCATGATATAACGGAAAAAAATAATCAGCCGCAAAATATACAGGTACAAATAATGCACATATCAGCAGTGAAGGCCATGTGTAACGCCACAGGAATTTCAATGACGGCTTATAATCCGATTTATGAAATACCGGAGCTTCCGGAAACATTGCATTAAGTGCCGGAACTGCATATTTCTTATGCATGACAGGAATAAGAACAGGTATCTCCTTTGCTGAATTTCCATAGCCGGAACAGTTGACATTTATTGACATTACTCTTGCTATCTTTGTGAGTATGCTCTGTCTTAAATCTATATAATTTATCTTTGATGTGTTGATACAGTAGCTTCTTCTTGTAAGCAGACCTGTCTTTATCCGTGCAGTTTTTCCCTCTATCGATATTCTGAATCCGGTATATCTCATGATATTTCCTATAAATGAAATAAACCAGCTTCCTATAAAAACAAGTGCTATTGTAAGTGCAAGAGGAGATATATATACAGGTAGCTTTACTGAAAGTGAATGAGATACATCTGATAATTTGTCAATCATTTTTTCCTGAATGATTTCTTCAACAATTTTTCCGGATTTTATAAAAAATACGGCTATATAAATTACTCCTGTTATTGTACTGGAAAATACAAATGAAAAAAATATCGTTGAAAGCAGTCTTGGCTTATAGTTATAATGGCATTCCTGAGGCTTTTTTCTGAGATAATTTTCAATTTTTTTTCTGATTTCTGCGGCATCATTGTTGTATACCATGATTTTCATATCATTATCGCTGAATTTCCCTGAACCTGTATCTATATATACGCTGGCTGCCTTGAAAATTCTTAAAAAGAAACGGTTTTCAACGGTAAATGATGTAATGCTTGCATATGGTATCTCATTTACAGTGCGTGCTGCAATGCCGCTGTAAAAGACTATTTTTTCATTGTCTGCATTGAATCCGGTGAATTTCCAGCGTATAAATCCTGTAAGCAGAATAAGAATTACTATCAGTATATCAAACCATGCTCCTATAAACCAGCTGTAAAGTGCATTGAAATCCATTATCCTTACAGCTGCAAGACCTCGCAGAAGCGGAAATATCAGAAGCCACATATTTTTTGAACAGTATGAAAGTATTTTAACCGGATGCTGATTTTTCATTATTCACCCGCCTTGTTTTTATTTTGCTGAATATAAATGAATGTATTTCCTGCATATCCTTTTTGCTTAAAAATGCAAGAATCAGTTTTCCTCCGAATGCATTTAAAATTATGAAGTTGAATCCGGTAAGCTTTGAAAATGGTGTGGTTACAGATGTTATATACTGAACTGATTCAACTCTCATGCATTGATTTACTTTTATAAAAACTCCGGTCTTTTTTACTATTTTATCCGAATTTATATAATATCCTGCACTTGTAAAATACATCGGAAGATAAAATGATACTGTGAATATACCGACAGCGGCGGCGGCAATGCTTATTATCCACATAAGCACCGGCAGAAAATCAAGATAATAATATGAAAGAAAAATTATTGCTGCTGTAACAACAAGTATTACAAGCCTCATTATATTAAGACTTGTTCTGTCTGCAAGATATCTTTTCATCTGAAATGCCGCCTCCTCTTTATATTATAAGGTAATTATATCATAATTAATATTCAATGTAAACAATATGATTTATTTATAAAAATTTTCTGCCATTGAATAATATGATTGTTTCTATAGTCATATCATTCAGGATATTATTATTATTTAAAGAAATTAAAAGCATTTTTCCTAATATTATTAATTTACTGCTTTGTTTTATGTATGACTCATATTATGACCGCTTAAAAAAATAAATTCATTTGCAGGATTAACATTCAAAACTTTCATTTTTATGCTGATTTTCAGGCGTTTTTATGCTTTTTCTGAAATTTTTAAAAATTTTATAACTTTTTTCTTAAAAATCTCTTGAAAATCTTATAATTTTATTTTATAATATAAGTAAGGTTATTGAACCTGACTGAAAACAGAAAAATTTAATTTGTGGGAGGAATTATCCAATGTCATTCAAAAATGAATACCTTAAAAATGTGTATGAACAGGTCGTTCGCCGCAATCCTAATGAACCTGAATTCCTTCAGGCTGTAAGAGAAGTTCTCGAAAGCCTTGAACCTGTTGTAGAAAAAAGACAGGATATCGTTGATGCCGGCATCATCGAAAGAATTACTGAACCTGAAAGATTCGTTCAGTTCAGAGTTTCATGGGTTGATGACAATGGCAAGGTTCAGGTAAACAGAGGCTTCAGAGTTCAGTTCAACTCTGCTATCGGTCCTTACAAGGGCGGTCTCAGACTCCATCCTTCTGTTTGTGCTTCTGTTATTAAATTCCTCGGTTTTGAACAGATTTTCAAAAACAGCCTTACAACTCTCCCGATGGGCGGCGGCAAAGGCGGTTCTGACTTCGACCCTAAGGGCAAATCAGATGCTGAAGTTATGCGTTTCTGCCAGAGCTTCATGACAGAGCTCAGCAAGCATATCGGTGCTGATACTGATGTTCCAGCTGGCGATATCGGTACAGGTGCAAGAGAAATCGGCTATATGTTCGGTCAGTACAAGAGACTCCGCAACGAATTTACAGGCGTTCTTACAGGTAAACATCTCACAAGCGGCGGTTCTCTCGCAAGAACTGAAGCTACAGGTTATGGCCTTTGCTACTTCACTGATGAAATGATTAAATGCATGAAGAACGAAAGCTTCAAGGGCAAGACTGTTGTTATTTCAGGTTCAGGAAACGTTGCTATCTATGCAACTCAGAAAGCTACTGAACTCGGCGGCAAGGTTGTAGCTCTCTCAGACTCAAACGGCTATATCTATGATGCTAACGGTATCAACCTCGACGTTGTTAAGCAGATTAAGGAAGTTGAAAGAGGAAGAATCAAGGAATATGCTGAAAGAGTTCCTGGTTCTGTTTACACAGAAGGCTGCAAGGGTATCTGGACTATCAAGTGCGATATCGCTCTCCCATGTGCTACTCAGAATGAAATTGATGCTGAATCAGCTCAGGCTCTCGTAGACAACGGCGTATTTGCTGTTGCTGAAGGTGCTAATATGCCTTCAACTCCTGAAGCTATCGAAATCTTCCAGAAGAACGGCGTTCTCTTTGGACCAGCTAAGGCTGCAAATGCAGGCGGCGTTGCAGTTTCAGGTCTTGAAATGTCACAGAATTCACAGCGTCTTTCATGGACATTTGAAGAAGTTGACAGCAAGCTCAAGAATATCATGGTTACAATCTTCCACAATTCATATGATGCTGCTGAAAAATACGGCGTTAAGGATAACCTCGTTGCAGGTGCTAATATTGCCGGCTTCCTCAAGGTTGCTGAAGCAATGCTCTGGCAGGGTATCGCTTACTAATATTTGTTTTTCTGATGATAAAAGCGGTCATTTCTTTGAGATGACCGCTTTTTTATATTAAACGCAAATTCGATGAATTATTTATGTAGGGGCGACCATCGGTCGCCCGCCGAATTATGGTTAAACCATAAATTCGATATTTGTTTTCTGTATGGAAAATCATTGGTCAATCGGTAAAATTATTGATAAACCATAACGGGCGACCAATGGTCGCCCCTACAGAATGAATCTGCATTTCAGATGAACAAATAATCATTGGATTTGCGTTGATAATAAAAAAATGCAGGGTCTTAAAAACCCTGCATTTAAATTTTATATCAATCAGAAATTCATTCCTGTTTCTATAGCTTTTACGTTTACATCAATGAGATGTGCTTTTTTAGGAGGAACGATTTTTTCAAATGCTTTTCTGATAGTTGCTGTATCAAACATACCTGTTTCCTTGATAAGCTTGCCTACAAGTATGATATTTGCCATACCGTTCATATTATTGTCTGTTGCAAGCTGAGTTGCAGGAACATAAAAGCATTCAATATCTGTTCTGTCAGACTTTTCATCAATAAGAGTGCTGTCAATAAATGCTTTTCCGCCAGGCTGAACTGCATTGATGAATTTATCATATGAAGGGAGATTCATTGCTATAAGAAGATTTGGTTCAAGAATAAGCGGTGAGCCTATCGGTTCATCTGATACGCATACTGAACAGTTTGCAGTACCGCCTCTCATTTCAGGGCCGTATGAAGGAAGCCATGAAACCTCCTTTTCTGCCATAAGTCCGCAGTATGCGAGAACTTTTCCGGCAAAAAGTATACCCTGACCGCCGAATCCGGCAAGAATAATTTCATTAGTCATTACTTTTCAGCCTCCTCTGCAGTTACATCTTTATAAACTCCAAGCGGATAATAAGGTATGCATTCTGTACGGAGTCTTTTAATTGCTTCAAGAGGTGTGAGTCCCCAGTTTGTCGGACAGGTTGAAAGAACTTCGATAATTGAGAAACCTCTCTTGTTTTTCTGATTTTCAAAAGCTTTTCTGATAGCCTTTTTAGCTTCACGGACATGAGGAACACTGTCTACAGCGACTCTCTGTGCAAGAGCTGTGCCTGTAAGAGTTGAAAGCATTTCACATACTCTTATCGGGAAGCCTGCAAGCTGAGGGTCACGTCCGAAAGGTGTAGTCTGGGTTACCTGTCCCGGAATTGTTGTAGGAGCCATCTGACCGCCTGTCATGCCGTATATTGTATTGTTTATGAATATTACAACGATATTTTCGCCTCTTGTTGCACTGTGAACAGTTTCAGCAGTACCGATTGCAGCGAGGTCGCCGTCACCCTGATATGTAAATACGAACTTATCAGGATTTGTTCTCTTTACACCTGTAGCAACAGCCGGTGCTCTGCCGTGAGGAGCTTCTATCATATCGCAGCCGAAATAATCATATGCCATTACTGAACAGCCTACCGGACATACGCCTATTGTATCGCCTTCGATACCCATTTCATCAATAACTTCACAAAGGATTCTGTGAACTATTCCATGGGTACAGCCAGGACAATAATGTGTAGGAACATCACAGAGTGACTTTGGTCTTTCAAATACTACTGCCATCAGAAAGCACCTCCGATTTTCTTAATTTCAGCAAGAACTTCTGTAGGTGTCGGGATAACGCCGCCTGTTCTGCCGAAGAATTCAACTGGCTTTGAGCAGTTTATAGCAAGCTTTACATCATCAATCATCTGACCCATTGACATTTCAACGCAAAGGATAGCTTTTGCTGATGCAGTGCCTTCATTAATTTCCTTTACAGGGAAAGGCCACAGAGTTTTAGGTCTTACCATACCGGCTTTTATGCCTTCTTCACGAGCCTTGTTTACAGCTGATTTTACAACTCTTGCAGTTGCACCGTAAGCGGTAACGACTATTTCAGCATCTTCAGTGAGATAGAGTTCAGCATCTGTTTCATTAGCCTTTACAACTTCATATCTTTCAAAACGTTCATGAACATTTCTGTTAAGGTCAGGAGCCTGAAGATAAAGTGAATTTACTATATTATGTTTACGCTTGTTGCCGTGACCTGTAGTAGCCCATGGTTTTTCAACCGGAGCAGCTGTTATTTCAGGGAATGAAACTGGTTCCATCATCTGACCGAGCAGACCGTCTGCAAGTATCATTGCAGGCATACGGTATTTATCAGCTGTATCAAATGCCTTTATTACCATATCAACCATTTCCTGAACAGATGAAGGAGCAAATACAAGTATATGGAAATCTCCATGTCCCAAAGCTCTTGTAGCCTGCCAGTAGTCAGCCTGTGAAGGCTGGATTCCGCCAAGACCAGGGCCGCCTCTCTGTACATTGATTATAACACATGGGAGGTCTGAACCTGCGATATATGATATACCTTCAGATTTGAGTGAGATTCCCGGTGATGATGATGATGTCATGGCACGCACACCTGTTGAGGCTGCACCAAGTACCATATTTATTGCAGCGATTTCAGATTCAGCCTGAAGAAATACGCCGCCTGCCTTGTTCATACGCTTTGCCATATATGCAGCAAGCTCTGTCTGCGGTGTAATCGGATAACCGAAAAAGCATTTACAGCCGGCTCTTATAGCAGCTTCTGCAAGTGCTTCATTGCCTTTCATAAGGTTTCTTTCCAATTGTTACAACTCCTTTGAAAAAATATAAAAAGAATAATGATTATTACTTTTCAACAATTATTGCACAGTCAGGGCACATAATTGCACACATTGCACAGCCGACACAGGCATCATTATCTGTACAGACAGCTGTGAAATAACCTTTTTTATTGCGTTTTTCCTTCTGAACCGCAACAATCTTTTTCGGACACGCAGAGGTACACAATCCGCAGCCTTTGCATCTCTCGAAAATGACTTCCATCTTAGCCATAAACAAAGCTCCTTTCAGTAATGAGGCAAAGCCTCGTTTTCTATAAAAAGCAGAATTTCTTACTGCTCCCAGACTGGTTTTACATATACTTCAGTACGCATAAGTTTCCCTGGGATATCAGGGGCAGAAATACCGTTTCTGAAAGCAGTGAATGCTATCGGAAGACCTGATTTCTGTGAAATTTCCTCAGCAAATCCGACTGAATCAGCGATATTTTCCGGAGTAGTTTCCATACCGAGATTTGAATTGTTGATTATTCCGGTATGCTTCATTCTTGAGGCGGCTTCTATTTCGTAAAGCAGCTCCAGAGCCTCATCAGATGAATGAGTCATATATCTGTACTGATTTACGACACATAACATATCAAGGTCATCAGCATATGCTTCCAGAGCCTCTGCATATCTGCCGAGAGCCACAGCACCTGAATCATCTCCGCCGACATCTATTATAAGATATCCGTTTTCAGCGGCAATTCTTTCAAGGTCAAAGCTTATTGCCGGTATATCAAGGTTTGTATTTGCATACATAGGCTTTACAAGCTCGATATTTTTTTCAGAAAAAAGCTTTTCAAAGTCAGCAGTTCTGAAATACGGGTTTACGATATCGAGGTCAACTATACATACTTTATTTCCCTGTTCTGCGAGATTTACCGCAAGATTGACAGAGATATTTGTTTTACCCGAACCATAATGTCCGGTAATTACAGTTATTTTTTTCATTTTGCCTCCAAAGTATCATATATAAGTATAATTATACTACTTGTATATTTAAAAATCAAGTATAAAACTGTAAATTTGATAAAAATATATTTTTATAATTATAACGCAGATTTTATAAATTATTACTGACAATAAAAGAGCGGATATTCAAAATCCGCCCTTTATTATTTTACCTGAAATTCAGATAAAAGATAACTGCACCATATTTTTTATATCGTGCAAAGGTTGACATTACTTCATGTTTATGATATAATTTGACTACAGCAAACGTTTTCCTTATTGAAGTATACATAAGAAAACGTTTACACAATGCATGAAATGTTACCAATTAAAATTTTTTGATAAAAGAGAAACCGTTCCGTTTGCCGTATGGAACGGTTTTTCTGTTGTGTATTGTAAATATTTTTTATTATAAATCTCTTGACTAAATTTGATAAAATGTATATAATTATATAAATAATCTTCAAGGAGGAGTGTGATTATTAATGCAAAACTGGCATCTGTTCGGAATGACAATATTTGAAATGTATTACTATTTCTGGTTCTGGTCGATTTTCGGCTGGGTAATGGAGGTGGTTGACAGAACTCTTGAAACCGGAGGCTTTGAAAACAGAGGCTTTATGAATGGTCCTTACTGTCCGATATACGGATTCGGAGTAATAGGCATAACGATTCTGCTTTCACCTTTGAAAAGTGTTCTTATGCTGTATATCCTTTCATCTGTGCTTTGCACGGCATTTGAGCTGGCTGTGGGGCTTATGCTTCAGGCTTTGTTCCATGCAAAATGGTGGGACTATTCAGATATGAAATTCAACTTCAAAGGCTACATATGTTTAAGAAACAGTCTTTTATGGGGAGTCGGCTGTGTTCTGGTAGTAAGAGTGGTTCAGCCGCTTATCGAAAAAGGCGTTCACCAGATACCTTATACTCTTGGAAATATCGTTGCCATAGTCCTTACAATAATATTTGTATATGACCTTGTGGAAAGTATCTGTGAAGTAAGAAATCTTAATAACAAGCTTCGTGAAATAGATGCTCTTGCAAGGATAATACATGATAAATCAATAGTAATAGGCGAAAAAATTTCTGATGAGGTTCTTATACAGAAAGCCAAATATGATAAGCTTAATGAAAAACTTGCTGACGGCGTTCAGAATCAGAAGGAAAAATATGAACGGCTTAATGAAAAAATTTCCGATGAGCTTTCAATGACAATGCTCAAATATGAAATGCTTATAGAACAGACCAAAAAACAATCCCGAATAATCAGAGCTTTCCCTACAATGAAATCATTGGAACACAATAATGCACTCAGAGTTATAAGGGAAAAACTTAATATCAGAAAATAATTCTGCGGCGGATATGTCATAATATCCGCCGTTCTGCTTTTTTGCGGCATTTTTATCATGAAATTATACTGCCTGTTATGTCAATACTAATTGTAAAAGTTATGAAAGGTATTGAATAATCATGGCATATAATAAGGTTGTAATATCAGGTATCAATACATCAGGACTGACAGTTCTCAAAGAATCAGAAAAAATTGAACTTCTCAGGGAAATCCAGACAACAGGAAGCAAGGAAGCCCGTGACAAGCTTATAAAGGGAAATTTAAGACTTGTTCTTTCAGTTATACAGAAATTTACCAACAGAGGCGAGGATATTGATGACCTTTTTCAGATAGGCGTTGTTGGTCTTATAAAAGCTATCAATAATTTTGACCTTACAAAAGATGTAAGATTCTCAACATACTGCGTGCCTATGATAAGCGGTGAATTAAGACGTTTTCTGCGTGACTTCAATCATATAAAGGTAAGCCGTTCAATGCGTGACCTTGCATACAAGGCTATGCAGGCAAAGGAGCATCTTACCGCAAAGACTCAGAAAGAACCAAGTATTGAGGAGATTGCCCGGGAAATAGGTGCTGAACGTGCTGATGTGGTTATTGCACTTGAAAGCATAAGCGAGCCTCTTTCATTGTATGAGCCGGTATATTCTGATTCAGGAGATACACTTTATGTGCTTGACCAGATTGGAGATAAAAACGATTTTGAAAACTGGCTTGATGAAATAGAACTCAGGGAAGCTATAAAAATGCTTCAGCCAAGAGAGAAAAAAATTCTTTATTTAAGATTTTTTCAGGGAAAAACTCAGGTTGAAGTTGCTGATGAAATAGGCATCTCACAGGCTCAGGTGTCAAGACTTGAAAAAGGTGCTTTAAACCGCATAAAAGGTGAAGCATGAAAAAATTATTATCCGGATAGATATCAGTTCTGTCCGGATTTTTTATTTAACATCAATTCGAAGGTTATTTTCTGTAATTCGTTTATCTGAAATTAAATTCATTCTGTAGGGGCGAACTGTGTTCGCCCGTCGGATTTACCGTAATTTCAGGCGGGCGACCAATGGTCGCCCCTACAGAATATGAAGAAATTCTGTTTATGAATTTGTACTGTTCATATAAGTTGAGGCATACTGTAAACCGAGCGGGCGAACACAGTTCGCCCCTACAAATAATAACCATCGAATTGGCGTTTTTTATTTATGCAATGCCGGCGGCTTGACAATTCAATTATTTTATGTTATAGTATTAGTCTGAAATACATTTGTCCTTGAGAGATGGACTTATTAATACAGTGAGGTGCTTTGGGATATGAATGATAACGGTTCAAGGCTTATTGTTGTCAGTTCATGTGTTCTCCCTGAAATTATTACAAAGGTTCTTGAAGTCAAGAAACTGCTTGCAAACCGTGAGGAAAAAAGTTCAGCGGCTGCCTGCAAGCGTATCGGGATTTCAAGGAGTGCTTACTATAAATACAAAGACTGCGTATTTTCATATGAGGAAAAACTGACTCAGAAAATTATAAATATATCTGCTCAGCTTAAAGATGAACCGGGAGTGCTTTCAAGCGTTCTGCTCGCTCTTCATTCTCTCAACGCAAATATACTCACTCTCAATCAGAGTATTCCGGTTGATGGAGTTGCAGGTATTACCGCTTCGCTCCGTCTGAATGAAAATACATACGATATGAATGAAATACGTTCCATTATATCAGAAGTCAGCGGAGTTGTGGAAGTAAGAATACTTTCAGGCGAATAATAAAAGTTTACAGGAGGAATTTTGTGATGTCTAATTTTGCAGTTATGGGTTATGGTGTAGTAGGTTCAGGCGTTGTTGAACTTTTTTATAAAAACAGGGAAATTATCGAAAAGCATGCAGGTCAGAAAATGGATATAAAGTATATACTCGATATAAAGGATTTCAGCAGCAGCCCTTATGCTGATAAATTTACTAAAAATATTAATGATATACTTAATGATGACAGCGTAACAGCTGTTGCCGAATGCATGGGAGGAGTAAATCCTGCATTTCAGTTTGTAAAGGCCTGCCTTGAAAAGGGTAAAAGCGTTTCAACTTCAAATAAAGAACTTGTTGCCGAAAAAGGAGATATACTCCTTGCTCTTGCAAAGGAACACAACTGCAATTTCTTCTTTGAAGCAAGTGTCGGAGGAGCTATCCCGATTATAAGACCTCTCCACAAATGCCTCGCAGGAAATGAAATTACTGAAATAGCCGGTATTCTCAACGGTACAACAAATTTCATTCTCGGAAAAATGATAAATGAACAGATGAGCTTTAAAGATGCACTTAAAATGGCTCAGGAACTCGGATATGCAGAAAAAGACCCTACTGCCGATGTTGAAGGTCATGATGCCTGCCGCAAGATATGCATTCTTTCATCTCTTGTATACGGAAAACACGTTTATCCGAAAAGCGTTTACACAAAAGGTATCAGCGGCATTTCAAAAGATGATGTTGAATGTGCTGAAAAGCTCGGCGGAGTTATAAAGCTTATCGCAAAGGTTACAAAGCTTGAAAACGGCAGAATCCTCCCGACAGTAATGCCTATGATAGTTCCTGACGATAATATAATTTCTGATGTAAATGGTGTTTTCAACGCTGTTATGGTTTCAGGAAACGGCATTGACAAGGTTATGTTCTATGGAAGAGGAGCAGGAAAACTCCCTACTGCAAGTGCTGTAATGGGTGATGTCATTGATTCTGTAAAGCATGACAGAACAGTCCTTTCACAGTCATGGGAATCATCTGAAGATGACAGCTTTATCGAAAATTATCTTAATATGACTGCTGAAATGTATTTCAGAACTGATATAAAAGCATCTGAAACAAAAGCATTTTCAGAAATCAGCGTTAAGAAATCATATAAAACTCCTGATGGTCAGCTTGCATTCATAACAGACTGCATGACTTTGGAAGCAGCTGAAGAACTCAAGGAGAAAATTGAAGCAGAAGGCAAAAAAGTTTTCTCAGTTATTCCTGTTCTTGGCTAATATAACGCCAATTCGATGGATTGTTTTTTGTAGGGGCGACCATTGGTCGCCCGCCTGAAATTCCGGTGAACCTAACGGGCGACCAATGGTCGCCCCTACATGGACAAATCATAGAATTGGCGTTAATAATACAACAAAATAAAAGCTCCTGTTTACATATGCAAACAGGAGCTTTTTTTATTAACGCCAATTTGATATCAGATAAAAACAATGAATTTTTGTTTATACTGTAGGGGCGAACTGTGTTCGCCCGTATGAAATTATGGTAAATTTGAGCGGGCGAACACAGTTCGCCCCTACAAATAATAATCATCGAATTTGCGTTTTATTAACCAAAGTATCTGTCAAGCAGACCCTTGAAAGCCTTGCCGTGTCTTGCTTCGTCCTTAGCCATTTCATGAACAGTATCATGGATAGCATCGAGATTAGCAGCCTTTGCACGTTTTGCAAGGTCAGCCTTTCCGGCAGTAGCACCGTTTTCAGCTTCAACACGCATTTCAAGATTTTTCTTTGTGCTGTCAGTTACGACTTCGCCGAGCAGTTCAGCAAATTTTGCAGCGTGTTCAGCTTCTTCATAAGCAGCCTTTTCCCAGTAAGCACCGATTTCAGGATAACCTTCTCTGTAAGCAACTCTTGCCATAGCGAGATACATTCCTACTTCAGAACATTCGCCATTGAAATTTGCTCTGAGGTCATCAATGATATCCTGCGGAACTCCTTTTGCAACTCCTACAACGTGTTCAGCAGCCCATGAGAGTTCATCTGATTTCTGTTCAACGAATTTTGATGCAGGAGCACCGCACTGAGGACATTTTTCAGGAGCAGAATCTCCTTCATGAACATAACCGCATACAGAACATACATATTTAGCCATTTTTACATACCTCCATAGATTTTTTATTTATTTTCAATAAAATTCAATGTGACAGTTTAAAAAATTCTGTCTTGACTTTGCTGTAACAATATATTATCATATAATAGCAGAAAATAATGTTGCAATTGCAACAGTGAGGAGATTTTTTTATGGATTTGACAAAAAATATTCTTTTCAAAGGAATAAGCGAATATGACTGCGGACGTATGCTCAAATGCATGAATCCTTATGAAAAAGTTTTCAGGGCAAATGAAACAATAAGCAGATTTGACCATTCAAATGATACAATAGGAGTCATAATAAGCGGCAGTGCAAGCATTGTAAGATATGATGTAAACGGAAACAAAACAATTCTTGAACAGCTTTCTGAAAACAGTATTTTCGGAGAATGCCTTGCATTCGCAAATCTTACCGATGACGGAGTTACAATCTATGCTGACAGTGAATGCACAGTATCATTTATAAAATATGACCAGATAACAAAACGATGCAGCAACGCCTGTGCCTGTCATACAAGACTTGTTGAAAATCTTTTTTATATGATATCGCTTAAAACTTTAAATCTCAGCGAAAGAGTAGAAATACTCAGCCAGCGTTCAATACGCAGCAAAATAATGTGCTGTTTCAATATCAATGCCATGAAATCCGGAAAAAACAGCTTTGAACTTCCATTCAGCCTCAGCAGCTTTGCCGATTATATATGCGTTGACAGATGTGCCATGATGAGAGAGCTTAAAAAACTCAAAGATGAGGGAATAATTGATATAAACAGAAAAAATGTAAAACTGCTTGAACAGTAACAGGAGGTTAAAAAAATGAGCAACAGACAGAAAGGAATTATCTGTATTACATTTTCAGCATTCTGTTTTGCATTTATGAATGCATTTGTAAGGCTTGCAGGAGATATTCCGTCAATACAGAAAAGTTTTTTCAGAAATCTTATAGCATTCATATTTGCACTGATAATTCTGATAAATAACCGCACTCCGCTTAAATGCGAAAAGGAAAATTTCATATTTCTGCTGATAAGGGCAGTTCTCGGCACTATGGGAATACTCTGCAATTTTTATGCGGTAGACCATCTTATGCTTGCAGACGCTTCAATGCTTAACAAGATGTCGCCGTTTTTTACGCTGATATTTTCATATCTTTTTCTTAAAGAAAAGCTGTCGCCTGTACAGGTTGGAGCAGTAGTAACAGCATTTCTGGGAACTCTGCTTATAATAAAGCCTGATTTTTCAGATTTCAGCAGCATACCGGCTTTTATAGGGCTTATCGGCGGAATATGTGCCGGAGGAGCATATACAGCAGTAAGATATCTCGGCAAAAAGGGAGAAAACAGTGCATTTATAGTATTTTTCTTTTCAGGCTTTTCATGTGCGGTAACTCTGCCGTATCTTATTTTCAGCTATCACAGCATGACAGCTATGCAGACAGTATATCTTCTGCTTGCAGGTCTTGCAGCATCAGGCGGACAGTTCGGTATAACAAAAGCATATTTCTATGCACCGTCAAAGGAAATATCAGTATATGACTATTCACAGATAATATTTGCGGCACTTCTCGGATTTATAATTTTCGGTCAGATTCCCGATATCTACAGTATTATAGGATATGCTGTGATATGCTCAACGGCTGTATATATGTTTTTCAGAACAAATAAAAAATCATCAGAACATTAATTGACATAAATCCCGTTATGTTATATAATTTTAACATAAATGCTATACACCGAAAGGAATGTTATTATATATGTCAAATATCAGCCGCTATAAAAAATATCTCTCACAGATTCCTGAATTTCTCCTGTCAGCCGATACAGTTTATAATACTGAATACAACATTGAAGAAATATCAGCGGATTTTCATGGAATATCTTCATATGTCACAGCTCCTGCAATAAATGCCTATGTCATGTTTATACTCAGCGAATGCATGAAAAGAAATATAAAAAGAATTTATTTCATGGCAAGAGATGGTCAGATACTTTTCAGAACTGCTGAAATATTATGCAGAAAAATGAATATCAGTATTGAATGCAGATATCTTTACTGTTCAAGGCTTTCACTTCGTATGCCTGTATATCATCTTATAGGTGAAGAAGCATTTGATATACTGCTTATGAGAGGATTCAGCCTCAGTGCATACAATGTTCTCATGAGAGTATGTATGTCAGAAACTGAAAGAAATATGGTATACAGCGATATCGGATTTGATTCTGAAAATGAAAAAAATATGTTCAGCAGAGAGGAATTTGATGAATTCAGCCAGAAATTAAGAAACAGTGAAGTATACAGAAATATTGTAATTAAAAAATCACATATTGCATATAATACAGCCGTTTCATATCTGAAACAGGAGGGACTTTGTGACAATATCAGCTATGCGGTTGCAGATACAGGCTGGACAGGCTCAATGCAAAGGTCACTTGGTCAGCTGCTTTCATCTGTTTCAGGTCAGAAAACAAAAATCACAGGCTTTTATTTCGGAATGTATTCTCCTCCTAAATCAGATGAATACGGAGAATATATAAACTGGTACTTTTCAGATATATCATCAATGGGAATAAAAATAAAATTCAATAACAATCTCTTTGAATGTATGTGTTCGGCTGACCATGGAATGACTCTCGGATATAAGTCTGAAAACGGAAAAGCTGTTCCGGTACTTGGAAAAGTTTCTGAAACAAACCGCAGACTTGCTGTTCATCAGATTGAATGTGCCTGTCTGTTTGCAGAAAATATATCATATGATATCAGAAATATCAATGAGGAAATGCTCCACGAAATGACACGCAGACTCCTTCAGAGAATTATGTACTGCCCTGAAAAATCAGAAGCTGAAGCTCTCGGACAGTTTGAATTTTGTGATGATGTGAGTGAATGCTATATGATGAAACTGGCTGAACCTCTGACTGAGGAACAGCTTTCAGAATGTCTTGTTTCAGAAAAATTAAAATGCAGACTTGAACATAAACATAATGATTCAGAACTTTTCTGGAATTACGGAACTGCTGCCGTTTCAGATGTACAGAATAAAAACTGGTACAGATTTAATTTTGCTCTCTGGGACAGAGCAAGATTCTTAATAAATATGATAAAATAATTGTCAATAAAAAACACTTGACAAATATAGATTTTTATAATAATATATATTTATATTATAAATGCAATGACGGGAATAAAAATCAATTCGGCATTCACAGAGAGCTGTTGACAGGTGAAAAACAGCATTGCCGTCTGGTCATAACTCCTCCCTGAGCAGTCGGCTGAAACGCCTGTAAAAAAGGCACATTAAGCCTGAACGGGTTCTCCCGTTACAGAGAATCTGTATTGTCTGATACAGATATAAGCGAATGATTTTTTTATAATCATTAAAAAGAGTGGTACCGCGGACGCATTATTCAGCCTTCGTCTCTTTATGTTCAACATAAACTGACGGAGGCTTTAATTATTAGGAGGCTTATTGAAATGGTTTTAAATGGTTCAGACATTATAATCGAGTGTCTGCTCGAACAGGGTGTTGATACAGTATTCGGATATCCCGGCGGAGCAGTGCTTAATATTTATGATGCATTGTATAAATACAGCGACAGGATTACTCATATACTCACCTCTCATGAACAGGGTGCATCACACGCCGCTGACGGTTATGCAAGAACTACCGGAAAAACAGGCGTTGTAATTGCAACCTCAGGCCCCGGAGCTACAAACCTTGTAACAGGTCTTGCTACTGCATATATGGACAGCATACCAATGGTTGCAATAACAGGAAATGTTGCTACTTCTCTGCTCGGTCTTGACAGCTTTCAGGAAGTCGATATAACAGGAATTACTATGCCGATAACAAAGCATAATTTTATTGTAAAGGATATAAATGAACTTGCCGGTACAATAAGAGATGCTTTCTATATCGCAAATGAAGGCAGAAAAGGCCCTGTTCTTATCGATATTCCAAAGGATATAACTGCAAAGACCTGCGAATTTGAAAATAAAATACCTGAAAAATATGTATTCAAAAAAAGCTGTACTCTTGATGATGAGATAAAACAGGCTGCTGCTGTAATAAAGGAAAGCAAAAAGCCTTTCATATATGCAGGCGGCGGAGTTTCTTCATGTGATGCTGTTGACGAATTTAAAAAATTCGTATATACAGTTGATGCTCCTGTTTCACTTTCACTTATGGGACAGTGTGCATTTGACAATACTGACAGCCATTATACAGGAATGCTCGGAATGCATGGTACAAAAACATCTGCTCTGGCACTTGAAAACTGTGACCTTATGATAGTTCTCGGTTCAAGACTCAGCGACAGAGTAAGCTGCAATCCTGATACATTTGCTAAAAATATAAAGATAATCCATATAGATATCGACCCCGCAGAAATAAATAAAAATATACATATAACATACAATGTTGTAGGAAATCTCTCATATGTGCTTAAAGCTCTCAATGAAGCAATCCCTCAGCAGAATCATAGTCAGTGGCTTGAACAGATTCAGAACTGGAAAAACAAATATCCTCTTTATATGTATTCAGATGATGAGGAAGCTGTTCTGCCTTATGATGTTATTAAAACTCTTGAGGAAATTACTGACGGAAAAGCTGTTTTAAGTACAGAAGTAGGTCAGCATCAGATGTGGACTGCTGAATTTTATGACTTTAAGAATCCGAGAAGCTTTGCAACATCAGGCGGTCTTGGAACTATGGGTTACGGTCTTGGAGCTGCAATCGGTGCAAAAGTCGGAAATCCTGATAAAACTGTTATCAATATTGCCGGTGACGGAAGCTTTTATATGAATATGAATGAACTTTCAACTCTTGCAAAGTATAATCTTCCGGTAATTGAGCTTGTTATGAACAATTCAGTGCTTGGAATGGTTCGTCAGTGGCAGAAACTTTTCTATGGCGGACGCTTTTCAAATACTACTCTTGAAAAAAATACTGATTTTGAAATGCTTGGAAAAGCTTTCGGAATAAATGCATTTACTATAAGAAAAAAATCAGATATAAGACCTGTTCTTGAAAAGGCAATAAAACTGAATCAGCCGGTTCTTATCGACTGTCATATAGACAAGGATATAAATGTTCTCCCGATGGTTCCGGCAGGTTCATCAGTTTATGAACCTATTCTTTCAATATAAATAAAAGGAGTGTTTTTTATGGGAATGACTATGACTCAGAAAATTCTTGCCGCTCATGCGGGACTGAAGGAGGTAAAAGCCGGTCAGCTTATAAACTGCAAGCTCGACCTTGTACTCGGAAATGATGTCACAACTCCTGTTGCTGTAAATGAATTCAGCAAAGCCGGTTTTTCAGATGTTTTCGACAATGAAAAAATCGCTCTTGTTATGGACCATTTTACACCTAACAAGGATATCAAGGCTGCGACTCTTACAAAACAGTGCCGTGAATTTGCAGGAAAATATTCAGTAAAAAACTATTTTGATGTGGGAGATATGGGTATTGAACACGCTCTGCTCCCTGAAAAAGGACTTGTTGCAAGCGGAGAATGCATTATCGGTGCAGACAGCCACACCTGCACATACGGAGCTCTGGGAGCTTTTTCAACCGGTGTAGGCTCAACTGATATGGCTGCCGGAATGGCAACAGGATATGCATGGTTCAAAGTTCCTTCAGCAATAAAATTCAATCTTACCGGAAAACTCAGAAAATGGGTCAGCGGCAAAGATGTTATACTCCACATAATAGGCATGATAGGCGTTGACGGAGCTTTATACAAATCAATGGAGTTTTCCGGCGAAGGTCTTTCCTCACTCTCAATGGACGACCGTTTTTCAATGGCTAACATGGCAATTGAAGCCGGTGCTAAAAACGGTATATTTGAAGTTGATGAACTTACAAAAGCTTATCAGAAAGACAGAGTAAACCGTGAATATACTATTTATAAAGCAGATGAAGATGCTGTTTATGATGAAGTTTTCGATATCGACCTCAGCGAAATAAAATCAACAGTCGCATTTCCTCATCTTCCTGAAAATACAAGAACTATTGATGAAGTGGGCGATGTTGAAATCGACCAGGTAGTAATCGGTTCATGTACAAACGGCAGATTTGAAGACTTGCAGACTGCTGCTGAAATCCTTAAAGGCAGAAAGGTTTCTGACCATGTACGCTGCATAGTTATCCCTGCAACACAGAAAATCTATCTTGAAGCTATGAAAGCCGGATTTATTGAAATATTCATCAATGCAGGCTGTGCAGTATCAACTCCTACCTGCGGCCCGTGTCTTGGCGGTCATATGGGAATACTCGCAAAAGGCGAACGTGCAGTTGCTACCACAAACAGAAATTTTGTAGGACGCATGGGTCATCCGGAAAGTGAAGTTTATCTTGCAAGTCCGGCAATTGCCGCTGCATCTGCAATAACAGGAAAAATTTCTGATGTAAACGAAATTATGTAGAAAGGGGATTTATATATCATGAAAGCAGTTGGAACAGTACATAAATACGGAAACAATATCGATACAGATGTTATAATTCCGGCAAGATATCTCAATACGGCAGACCACAAGGAACTCGCTTCACACTGTATGGAGGATATCGATATCAACTTTGTAAAGAAAGTAAAACCGGGAGATATAATGGTTGCAGGCGAAAATTTCGGCTGCGGCTCATCAAGAGAACACGCTCCTATTGCAATCAAGGCAAGCGGCATATCATGCGTTATAGCTTCCACATTTGCAAGAATTTTTTACAGAAATTCAATAAATACTGCCCTCCCGATACTCGAATGCAGAGAAGCTTCTGAAAAAATTCAGGACGGCGATGAAGTAGAAATAGATTTTGATACCGGTATAATCACAAATATAACCAGAAATGAAACATATAAGGCAGAACCATTCCCGGAATTTATCAAGGATATCATAAATGCCGGCGGTCTGCTTAAATCACTTAAAAAATAAGGAGAACGCTATGCTTACAGATTTCAGAAAATCCGATGTTTCAGGCTGTTTTGAAGGAAAATTTGAATTTAAGCTTTTCAATACCCAGACAGATGTATTTATTGATATGGAAGAACCTGATACAGATTATGTCAACAAATGCATTGACAACCTCAATTCATTGAGTGATGAGCTTATTGACGAACTCTGTGTGTATATAATAAAGTACTGCAACGATTTCAGAGAATATTTTGAAGATGAAGGAATTGAAATTCCTGAAGATATCAGCGGCAGAGCAATCCTTGAATATATTGAGCCTGTTGTTCTCGGAATCGAAGAACCTGACGACAGCGATATTGCAGGATATTCCCTTGAATTTAATGTTCCGTGGGAGGAAGAACACGGAATGGAAGTTGTAATAATGGATAATAAAATAATGTATGTAAGCACATATAACGGCATGGGTGCATGGTGTGAAGATTATGATGACGGCTGCAATTATGTGCTCGGTGCAAATCTGACATAAACAGGAGTGATTTTTATTAGTCTTATAAAAAATATTCAGGATATGGACGGATATTATGAGGGCGATTTTTACAGCACTCTTTTTGAAGCTGATATGATAGTCACCATTGAGGATAATACATATATTAACTATGCAGAAAAATGTATTCATAATTTCAATTCTATTACTGACAGCACAATCAAATTTATACTGGAAAAATGCATAGATTTCTTTAAGGATATGTATGAACAGTATTCAGATGATTATGATGAGGATTGCAGCCCTGAAAATCTCACTGCCGACAATGTTCTTGGAGATTATATTGAAGGTGTTGCAATAAATATTGAAAAGCCTCAGAACAATGATATTTCAGCATATCAGATTGAATTTGCCTGTCCGATAGATTGTCCTGTATGTATTATAAGAAACAATGAAATTGTGTATATCGGTGAGAATACAGATTCAAGTCCATGGGACAATTTTGATGACAAAGAAAAAAATTATATTAAGGAGTGATTTTTTAAATGAACAAGAATATTGCAGTTATAAAGGGCGACGGAATAGGCCCTGAAATCGTTGACGAAGCAATCAAAGTCATGAACAAGACCGCTGAAAAATTCAGTCACAGCTTCAATTATACATATGTTCTCATGGGAGGCTGTGCAGTAGATGAAACAGGAGTACCGCTCCCGCAGGAAACTGTTGATGTATGCCTTAAATCCGACAGTGTGCTTTTAGGTGCTGTAGGCGGATACAAATGGGATAGTCTGCCGGCTGACAAAAGACCTGAAAAAGGACTTCTCGGCATAAGAAAAGCTCTCGGACTTTTTGCAAATATCCGTCCGGCAAAAATATTTCCTGCTCTTTCAGGAGCATGCCCTCTCAAAGATGAAATTACAAAAAATGGTGTTGACCTCGTTATTGTAAGAGAACTTATCGGAGGTGCATATTTCGGTGAACGTTCTACAACAATTGATGAAAACGGCGTTAAAAAAGCAGTTGATACCATGCCTTACAGCGATTATGAAATTGAACGCATAGGCAGAATTGCATTTGATATGGCTGGAAAACGCAGAGGAAAAGTTCATTCAGTAGATAAGGCAAATGTTCTCGATTCATCACGTTTATGGCGTGAGGTTATGCATAAGCTCGCTGATGAAAACAAGAATATTGAATATAATGACATACTTGTTGACAACTGTGCAATGCAGCTTGTACATAATCCTTCACAGTTTGATGTTATCGTGACAGAAAATCTTTTCGGGGATATTCTTTCAGATGAAGCAAGCATGATTACCGGTTCACTGGGAATGATACCAAGTGCAAGCCTTGGAGAGTCAAAAACAGGACTCTATGAGCCTATACATGGTTCAGCTCCTGATATTGCAGGTCAGAACAAGGCTAATCCACTTGCAACAGTTCTTTCAGCAGCTATGATGATGAGATATTCACTTGATATGCCTGAATGTGCTGATGCAATTGAAAAGGCTGTTGATTCTGTACTTGAAGACGGATACAGAACCGCTGATATAATGAGTGACGGAATGAAACTGGTAAGCTGTTCTGAAATGGGCGACCTTATCTGCAATAAAATCTAACTATCAGCATATAGCAAAAAGGGCGGATTTTGAATATCCGCCCTTTTAAAATATATTAAATCTGTTTTATTTGCAGTATTTATCAAAAAGATGAGTGAAATCAAATGTAGCAAAATAATCCTTAGGAGTTTCAGCTCGTCTGATAAGCTCAAAAGAACCGTCTTCTTTAAGGAGAACTTCAGCCGAACGGAGTTTTCCGTTATAGTTGTAGCCCATTGCAAAGCCATGAGCTCCTGCATCATGTATTGCTACATAATCGCCCATATCTATTTTAGGAAGCATTCTGTCTATTGCAAATTTATCGTTGTTTTCGCAAAGACCGCCTGTAACATCATATTTATGGTCACACGGTTCATTTTCCTTTCCGAGTACTGTTATATGATGATATGCACCGTACATTGCAGGACGCATAAGGTTTACACAACAGGCATCAAGACCGATATATTCCTTATAGATATGTTTTTCATGGACAGCTTTTGCAATAAGATGACCATAAGGAGCAAGCATGAATCTGCCAAGTTCAGTAAATATTGCAACATCGCCCATTCCGGCAGGAACAAGAATTTTTTCAAATGCTTTTCTGACACCTTCGCCTATAACCATTATATCATTAGGAGTCTGGTCAGGCTTATATGCTATTCCTACACCGCCTGAAAGGTTTATGAATTTTATATCAGCACCGGTAAGTTCTTTGAGTTCAACAGCGGTTTTGAAAAGAATTTCAGCAAGTGCAGGATAATAGTCATTTGAAACGGTATTGCTTGCAAGAAATGCATGGATACCGAAATTCTTTACTCCCTTTGATTTGAGGATTTTAAAACCTTCAATGAGCTGTTCCTTTGTGAAGCCGTATTTTGCATCGCCCGGAGTATCCATTATCTGACTTTCTATCTGAAAAAGTCCGCCCGGATTGAAGCGGCAGCATATAGTTTCAGGAATGCCGGCAACTTTTTCAAGGAAATCTATATGAGTTATGTCATCAAGATTGATTATTGCTCCAAGGTCATATGCAAGCTTGAAATCCTCAGCAGGAGTGACATTTGAAGAAAACATGATTTCATGTTTTTCACCGCTGAAACCGCATACATCACTCATCATAAGCTCTGTGAGAGATGAACAGTCAACGCCGCAGCCTTCTTCTTTAAGGATTTTAAGAATGAACGGATTAGGAGTAGCCTTTACAGCAAAATATTCCTTGAAACCTTTGTTCCATGAAAAAGCTTTCATAAGCTTTCTGGCATTTTCCCTTATTCCTTTTTCATCGTATATATGAAAAGGAGTAGGTATTGTTTCTGCGATTTTCTCAATCTGTTCCTTTGTAACAAATGGTTTTTTAATCATACTCTATAATATTCCTCACATTTCTTTAAAATTCGACATTGTATCTGCTTTAAATTGTAATACAAATCGGCTTTTTTGTCAAGCGTAACATAAATTAATGCAATTCGATAGATTGTTTGTTTATGAGTTTCCTTAATTTCCGGAATCAGTTGATTATTCTGATGCTGTACACTTGACATATAAGCCGGAAATAATATATAATTAAAATAAAATCCATGTTAAGCGGAGGTGTCCCCATAATGAAAAAAGCATATTTTATATTCAATCCCTATTCAGGCAAACAGACCGGAAAAGATATTCTGAAAGTTCATCTCATATCAGTTATTGACAAGATTACAAAGGCAGGATATGAAGTTACAATAAGACCTACACAGTGCCGTCTTGATGCCTGCGATATGGTGAAAAATGCCTGCAATGAAAAGACATATGATATAATAGTCTGTTCAGGCGGTGATGGAACTATGAATGAAGTCATACAGGGGATAATGTCAGCAGAATACAGAATACCTGTGCTTTATCTTCCTACAGGCACTACAAATGATTTCGCAAAAAGCCTCGGAATACCCAAAAATCCCGATGAAGCCTGTGAGAGCATAAACAATGGAAGCATATTCAGCTGTGACATATGCAGCTTTAATGACCGTTATTTCACATATGTTGCCGCATTCGGTGCATTTACTGAGGTTGTGTATGAAACTCCGCAGCAGTTCAAGAATATGCTTGGCCATGCTGCATATATCCTTGAGGGAATGAAAAGAATAAAAAGTCTTGAAACTTCATACCATCTTAAAATAACATATGATGACGGAAAAATTGTTGAAGATGATTTTGTATTCGGAATGGTTACAAATTCAACATCTGTCGGAGGATTTATTTCAACATCATCAAATGTTTCGCTCAATGACGGTGTTTTTGAAGTAACATTTATCAAAAAGCCTAAAACCCTTATAGAGTTCCAGAATGTAATTACAGCTTTGCTCAGCAAGAAACAGGATATAGAAAATTCAGAATCTGATTATATCGTGTCATTTAAAGCATCAGAACTTTCAATAGAATCCGAAATTGAAATACCATGGACTCTTGACGGTGAATTTGGCGGCAGTGAACATACAATAGTAATCAAAGACAATATGAAGGCAGTCGATTTTATTATAAACACTGAACTCAAAAGCTTATAAGAATTTATGCTATGTTAAAACAACGCAAATTCGATGGTTATTAATTTGTAGGGGCGAACTGTGTTCGCCCGCTCGGTTTATAGCATACCTCAACGGGCGAACACAGTTCGCCCCTACAGAATAAACAAAAAATTCATTGTTTTTATCTGATGTCGAATTGGCGTTATGTTAAAACAACGCTTTACAATATAAATGTAAAGCGTTGTTTTTTTATGATATTCCGTTTAT
>ERZ808240.216-NODE-216-length-79607-cov-44.258208_pt1 | contig 79607 bp, 90 predicted proteins | sample MGYA00521084_ERZ808240 | MGnify/ENA primary metagenome ERZ808240 (study PRJEB31516, sample SAMN03275571) | gut metagenome | biome: mammalia-associated habitat; material: feces | host: Papio cynocephalus | place: Kenya | collected 2012-08-06 ...
CGCGAAGGCGGCCACACGGTAGGCGCTGGCGTTGTAACCAAAATTATTGAGTAGTTTTACTGCTTAATGTACAAAAAGGGGACCGAACAATCGGCCCCCTTTTTGTTATAATACAGATATGAAGAAATGTATTTTTATTGTGTTTGCCGTGTTGACGCTGGCGTCCTGCGGGACAAGCCACAAACGCCATATGAACGAAATTTTTGCGCACTATATAGAGCGCGTGCACGTTTCGTGCGAGGATGACAGCCAATGCGTGGCGGTAATGAAATCCTGCCACTATCCCAAATGGGGCTACGCCGCCATTAACCGTATGGAACTGGCGGACTTTAACCGCGTTCGCGAGGCCGACTGGTACACCCGTTGCAAAAAACAGCCGGATACTTCCCATATTAAGGCCGTCTGCCGCCAAAACCGCTGCGAAGTAGCAGAGCAGTAAATTCCCATTTTATCAGAAAAATCCCGGCCTTATGACCGGGATTTTTAATATAGCTGATTAAATTTCTCCGTCTCTATAAGTCCACCCTTGCCCGCTTAAAGATTTGCAAATTTGTCGCCCGCCGTCCTCCAACTGAGTAAAACAAGATTTCGTCCAGCCGTCATTGTCCCTAGTAACATAGAGAGTATAAAAGAAATTGTCGGATAATCGGTCTGCCTGTATATCACACGCAATTTGCCAGCAGGATCCTCTATAACTAAAATTTTTTGTATCGTATGAATTTTCGTCAAATTGTCCGCCACTTAATTCCGTGTTAGCAGGGATGTCTTTATAGGGCATATTAGTAGGAAAACCACCATTTTCAAGCAAATATAAGTCTATATTGTCCTGCATTGTTTTAATGTTGCTAAACGCTTCCGTCATACGGGCCTTTTCCACGGCTTTGGTGTATTGTGGCAAGGCTACGGCCGATAAAATGCCAATAATCAGCACAACTACCAACAGTTCTATAAGGGTGAACCCCGAGCGGGGGGAGAATTGCTTTTGTGTTATCATACGGGCTCCTTTTGTTGTTGGAACCCAAAGAAAAACGGCTGTCTATCTTGCGCCAGAGCAAGTGCCGCAAGTATAAACAGCCGTAGTCTGCCGCCAAAAAGGCGGCAAACATTTGGCACAAGAAAAAGGGGTTATAAGGCCCTTTCTCTTGCGCCTCTAATCGGCTGTTTTTGGACTTGCTCTGGATTACGCTAGTAATGCCGCCGTGTTCCGCACACGGTTCCAAAAACAGATAAATTTTTATTTTTACAACACTTTAAGTATAACAAATTTAGACGTATTCTCCCAGTTTGGTATAATATAAATAATCACTATATAAGGAGTCTAAAATGAATATTAAATTGTTGGGGTTGTTGGGGGTGGCGTTTTTTGTGGCGGGTTGTGCGGCCACGGAACAGGCGGCCTCGCCTATTAACGTAAAGGCCAAAACATATGCCGAAGCCCTGCAATCGGCGGATAAGTCGTGCCGCGTGGATGAAGATTGCACCTCGGTCGGCAAGGGCTGCTGCCCGTGTGCGGGTAACGAAGCCGTCAATAAAGATGCCGCTAAATTGCTCAACCAACGCTTAAATAAAGAGTGCGCACAAGCCGTTTGCACCTTGCAAATGTGCTATGTGGAAATCAATACGTCCTGCCAAAACGGGACTTGCGTGGGTACGCCCAAGCCGATGAAGGACTATTTTGCCAAATAAGGAGAAATAAATGAAGAAGATTCTAACCGTATTAGCCTGCGCCGCCGCGTTGGGCGCTTGTACCTCTACCGGGGCGGGGATTAACGCCACTCCGGCCAAATTAACCAAAGCCGTAGCCGCGGCGGACAGAACCTGCCAAACGGATGCGGATTGCGTAGCCGTCCAAAAGGGTTGCTGCCCCTGTGCGGGTTTTGAAGCCGTAAATAAAACGGCGGCCGATAAGGTTCAAAAGGTGTTTGAAAACGCCTGCGCCAATGCGGGTTGCACGCGCGAAGCCTGCTATACCCGCATTACCACCTCTTGCGTAAATAATGTTTGCACGGGCAAACTGATTGCGCCCAAAGCGGTGGCTTTTTAAGGCGGAAAGGTTTTTTGGCCCGGTCCCAAAACGGGGCCGGGCGCTGTATTGTGGGGCCCGACGAAGAAACCCTTTACAATACAAGACGGATATTATACAATATATATAAGCGAATTTTAGGCGTTATGCAAAGAAACGAAATGGTGAAAAACGTGAGTATTTGTATAGCGCAAAAGCCCACTAATTTGGTATAATAAAATGTACTGAATTGGACGAAAGGCAGGAAATTCCACACCGGCTCGTCGGAGAAAGCGACCCGGGGAAGGAGTTTCTGCCGAATAATTTTTTTGTAAAAAACATTTAAGGAAAACCAAAAATGGTAGAAAAAACAGAAAAAAAGGCGAAAGTATTGAGCCAAGAAAGAATCCGCATTAAATTGCGTTCTTACGATCACCGTATGCTGGACGCCTCGGTTTCTCGCATTGTGGAAACCGCACAAAAAACGGGCGCCATCGTGGCGGGTCCTGTTCTTCTCCCGGTTCGGATTAAGAAGTACACCGTGCTTCGCTCTCCCCATACCGATAAAAAGAGCAGAGAACAGTTTGAAATGCGTATTCACAAAAGACTCATTGATCTGAAAAGTCCCACCTCCAAGACCGTTGACGAGTTGATGAAATTAGACTTGCCGGCCGGCGTGGACGTGGCAATCAAAAGCAACTAACAGGAAACCTGATAGAATATGACTGAAGAAATCAAAAACGCTGCTGGTGCCCAAGAGGCAACCCCCGTTGCTGAAGCGGCCAAAGCAGAAACTGTCAAAGAAGCCCCGGCTACGTTTCGTTTCGTAATCGGCGAGAAAGTGGGTATGACCCAACTCTTTGATGAAAAAGGCAACCTTCACGGCGTGTCCGTTGTAAAAGCGGGCCCGTGCAAAGTTGTACGTGTCAGAACCCAGGATAAAGACGGCTACAACGCCGTTTGCGTGGGTTTTGGCGAAGTGAAAGAAAACAAACTTAACAAACCTGAACTCGGTTATTTCAAAAAAGCCAATGTGGCGCCGGTCAAACATATGAAGGAATGCCGTGTGGCCGACGTGAACGGTTTTGAAATTGGTCAAGTCATTTCACTTGAAAAGATTTTTAAACCCGGCGACTATGTGGACGTCCAGGGGAAAATTAAAGGCCACGGTTTTGCCGGTGCGATGAAACGCCACGGCTTCGCCGGTCAGGCTGATTCCCACGGTGCGTCTGACAGATGCCGCGCTCCGGGTTCCTTGGGCTCCCGCCGCTCTTTGGGTAAAGTGCTTTCCGGTCAGCGTATGGCTGGCCACTATGGTACCACCACCCATACCGTCGCCAAGATTGAAGTTGTGAAAGTGGATAACGAAAATGGTCTCTTGTTCCTTAAAGGCTCTGTGCCGGGTGCGAGAGGTTCTATTGTATCCGTCTTGGAAACTTCCAAATACAAAAAACACTATGTGGCGCCTGTGCAGCATAAAGTGTCTGCCTCCAAAGCCGCCAACAAGAAGTAAGGACTTTGACCCATGGAAACTAAAGTTTTAGATATTAAAGGAAAAGAAAAAGGGACCTGCGCTCTGCCGGACAGTTTGTTCGCCGTCAAAGCCAACCCTACGTTCCTGCACGAAGTCATCACCGCCTTTTTGGCCAACCAAAGACGCGGCACCGCTGATGTGAAAACCCGCAGCGAAGTGTCCGGCACCGGCAAGAAACCGTGGAAACAGAAAGGCACCGGCCGCGCCCGTCAGGGCAGTTTGCGTGCCGTGCAGTTCCGCCACGGCGGTATCGCTTTTGGTCCGACCCCGCACTCCTATCGTCAGGATTTGCCGGCCGCCAAACGCAGAACCGCTTTGGCTATGGCGCTTTCCACCAAACTCGCCGAAGGCAACTTGGTGGTCTTGGACTCTTTGACCTTCAAAGAACCCAAAACCAAAGCCTTTGCCGCTGTAATGGAAACGTTAGCCGCCGGCCGCAAACCGTTGGTGCTTGATAACTTTGCCGACGAAAATGCCGCTTTGGCCTGCCGCAATATGGAAGGTTTAACCCATATCCCGACGCAGGACATCAACGCCTACGTGGTGCTCAACAGTTCCAAAGTCATTTTGACCAAAGACGCTGTTGAAAAACTGTGCGATACCTTCGCCAAGGAGACGAAATAATGTCCCGCACGTATGAAACGTTAAAAAAGCCCCTTTTGACTGAAAAAAGTCTTATTGAAAGAGACACGCATAACCGCTACGGCTTCGTAGTGGCCAAAACCGCGTCCAAGGGCGAAATCAAAACCGCGGTGGAAAAAATCTTTAATGTAACCGTTACCAAAATCAACACCATTAACGTAACGGGCAAAACCCACCGTATGGGTCGCTTTGAAGGTAAAAGACCTGATTACAAAAAGGCCTTTGTTACCTTGAAAGAAGGCGATAAAATTGAAGTGGTGGAAGCCGCTTCAAAGTAGCGAAAGGAGAAACTACTAACTATGCCTATTAAGTCATTTAGACCTTACACCCCTTCCCGCAGAACGATTACGGTTTCGGATTATTCCGATATCACCAAGACCACTCCGGAGAAGAGTTTAACCAAAGGTCTGCGCAAAACCGGCGGCAGAAATAACACCGGTATGATTATGGTTCGCCACATTGGTGGTGGCCACAGACGTGCTTACAGACAAATTGATTTTAGAAGAGAAAAATACGGTATTCCGGCCAAAGTCGTATCCATTGAATACGATCCGAACAGAAGCGCCCGTATTTGTCTTTTAAATTACGCTGACGGCGAAAAGAGATATATTCTCCATCCGCTCGGCGTACAGGTGGGCGATGTGTTGATGTCCGGCCCGGCCGCTGATATTAAAGTGGGTAACTGCCTTGCTCTTAAAAATATTCCCGAAGGTACTTTTATCCACGCGATTGAATTGAAAGTTGGCAAAGGCGCCCAGTTGGCTCGTAGCGCGGGCAGCCAGGCCCAACTTATGGCCAAAGAAGCGGACTACGCCCATATCAAAATGCCGTCCGGTGAAATTCGCTTGGTTCCCAGCGCCTGCTGCGCGACGATCGGCCAAGTGGGCAACATTGACCACGGCAACGTCGTAATCGGCAACGCCGGCAGAAACAGACATCGCGGCGAAAGACCTACCGTACGCGGTAGCGCTATGAACGCGGTTGACCACCCGATGGGCGGCGGCCGTGGGCACGGTAAAGGCGGAAATATTCCGCGCTCTCCGTGGAACCAGCAGACTCGCGGTCTGAAGACTCGCTCCACCAAAAAAGCGTTCGGCTGGATGATTGTCAGCGACAGAAGAAAAAACAAGGTTAAGTAATTATGGGAAGATCAACTAAAAAAGGTCCGTTCGTGGATTTAAACCTGTTGGAAAAAGTTCAGGCGATGAACGCCTCCAACGAAAAGAAACCTATCAAGACGTGGGCAAGAGCCTGCACCATCGTGCCGGAATTCGTGGGACACACGTTTCTGGTGCACAATGGCAGAAAATTTCTTCCCATTTACGTTTCCGAAAGAATGGTAGGATACAAACTCGGTGAATTTTCTTTCACTCGTTTGTTCAAAGGTCACGGTGGTATGACGAAAGATTCCACCGCCCTGAAATAAGAGTTGAGGATTTGATATGGAAGCTTGTGCAAAAGCTAAATTTCAACGTTTCGGCAGCCGCAAGGTAAACTTGGTGCTGGATCAAATCCGCGGTAAAAACGTCAAGGCGGCGGAGGAAGTTCTTCCTTTCGTAGCCAAACGCACCTCGGATTTGGTGGCCAAAACTTTACACAGCGCCGCCGCTAACCTGGAAGTGAAAGCCGGCAAAAAACTGGATTTCAGCAAAGTCTTCATTAAAGAAGCGTTTGCTAACCTCGGCCCCAGCGGCCACTTGAAAAGAGTACAGCCCGGCCCGCAAGGTCGCGCTATGCCCTATAAGAAAAGTATGTGTCATTTGACTGTCATTGTTACCGACGAAAAAAAGGGAGGTCGCTAATTTATGGGACACAAGATTCATCCCCGGTCAATTAGATTAGGTTATATTCAGGATTGGCGTTCCAGATGGTTCGCCCCCAAGAATATGCCGGCGCTTATTAAAGAAGACTTTGATATCCGCAAAATCATTGACGACAAATTCAAAATGGCGGCTGTCAGTTACGTCGGCATTGAAAGAGCCGGTGCGTTCTTGCGTGTGAATGTTCACACCGCCCGCCCGGGTGTGGTAATCGGCAAAAAAGGCGCCGATATTGAAGCGTTGAGAAAAGAATTGGAAGCCCTTACCGGCAGCAAAACTTTCGTCAACGTGATTGAAATCAAAAATCCGGAAACGGACGCCCAACTGGTAGCCCAGAACATCGCTATGCAACTTGAAAAGCGCGCTCACTACGGCGCCGCTATGAAGAAAGCGATTGAAAAGGCCTTGTCTGGCAAAGCGCTCGGTATTAAAATTATGGTGTCCGGCAGACTCGGCGGCGCGGAAATCGCCCGCACCGAGTGGAAACGCGAAGGCCGCGTTCCGCTGCACACCTTGTGCGCCGATATTGACTACGGTTTCACCGAAGCCAACACCATCAGCGGTAAAATCGGCATTAAAGTCTGGATTTTCAAGAGAACCCACTTCGCCAAATCTCCGAAAGAGATTATGAACGAACTCAAGAAACATCGCGACATGGAAAGCGGTTCCATCGAAGGCGCGACGGAAGTTGCCGCCCCGGCCGTGGAAACCAAATAGAGGACTTTGACTTATGTTAATGCCTAAAAGAGTTAAATATCGCAAGCCCTTCAGCGCGCCGCGCATTAAAGGTAATGCCAAGCGCGGTACGGAAGTGGTGTTCGGCGAATTTGGGTTGAAAGCGTTGGAACCCAAATGGATTACCGCCCGGCAGATTGAAGCTGCCCGTATTACCTTGTCCCGCTTCATCAAGAAAAAAGGCAAATTGTGGATTCGCATTTTCCCGGACAAAGCCATTACGAAACACCCCGCCGAAACCCGTATGGGTAAAGGTAAAGGCGCGCCCGAATACTGGGCCGCTGTGGTGAAGCCCGGCAGAATTTTGTTTGAATTGGAAGGCGCTTCCGTGGAAGATACCAAAAAAGCGATGCGTTTGGCTTCCGACAAACTGCCGATTAAGACGAAACTGGTAAGCAGAAGGTAGTTTATGAAAACGAACGAAAAAGAAGCTTTGAAAAAGAAAACGTTGGCCGAACTGAACGAAGCGCTCGGCAAAGCCCAAGAAAAGAAGTTCAACCTTCTTTTCAAACACAGCACCACTCCCATCGCTAACCCGATGGAAATCAGAGCGGTCAGACGCGAAATTGCTCTTTTGCAAACGCTGATCAACCAGAAGAAAGAGCAAAAATAGAGGTTTTAAAAATGGAAAATCAAGAAACCCGTGCTAAAAGAAAGGTCCTCACCGGCGTGGTTGTGTCCGACAAAATGGACAAAACCCGCACCGTTGCGGTAGAACGCCTGGTTCACGACGACCGCTATGGCAAAACGCTCAAAAGAGCGGCCAAATTCCACGCGCACGATGAGGCCAACGAAAGCAAAATCGGCGACAAAGTGGAAATTATGAGCACCCGTCCCGTTTCCAAAACGACGAAATGGCGTGTTTCCAAGATTGTGGAAAAAGCCAGAGCTTAGTTTTTAAAAACTACGGAGTTATTAAAGTATGATTCAATTAAGAAGCATAGTCAATGTGGCCGACAATTCCGGCGCGCGTAAAGTGCAATGCTTTAAAGTGCGCGGCGGCCACCACCGGGATATCGCAACTTTGGGAGATGTCGTGATGTGCTCCGTCAGAGATGCGATCCCTACCTCCGCCATTAAAAAAGGCGACGTAGTCCGCGCGGTAGTCGTTCGCGTGGCCCGCGAAAAAAGAAGAAAAGACGGTTCCTATATTCGTTTTGATGACAACGCTGTTTGCATCATCAACGATAACGGCGAACCCAAAGGCACCCGTGTGTTCGGGCCCATTGCCAGAGAACTCAGAGAAAAGAACTTTTTGAAAATCATTTCCCTGGCTCCTGAGGTGGTATAGAGTATGATTATCAAGAAGAAAGATACCGTGCTGGTTTTGGCCGGCAAGGACAAAGGCAAGAAAGGCGAAGTGAAATCCGTCAACCCGGGCAAAAACAAAGTAGTAGTTGCCGGCGTGAATATGATTTCCAAACACACGAAGCCTACTCAAAATAAGCAAGGCGGCATCATTCAGATGGAAGCGGCGTTGGATGCTTCTAACGTAGCGGTCATCTGCGGTAAATGCAAAAAAGCGATGACGCCCAAAGTGCAAGTTTCGGCCGACGGTAAAAAAGTACGCGTTTGCCGCAAATGCAACGAGCCGATCATTTAATCCAGGTAAGAGAAAATGACTAAGAAAGAAACGAAAAACGTAACGAAGGCGCCCGAGGGATATACTCCCCGCTTGCAGGCCCTTTATAAAGAAAAAGTGCTTCCGGCCTTGCTCAAAGATATGGGTGTAAAGAGCCCGATGGCTGCGCCGAAACTCACGAAAATCGTGATCAACATCGGTGTAAAAGATGCCCGTGAAGACATTAAAGCGTTGGAAGTGGCCAAAGAAGATTTGACCGCCATCGCTGGTCAGGCTGCCCAAGTAAGACGCGCCAAAAAATCCATCTCTAACTTCAAGCTTAGAGAAGGTATGCCTATCGGCGTGCGCGTAACGCTGCGCGGTGCGAGAATGTATGAATTTATGGAACGCTTCATTATGATCGCCTGCCCCCGTATCCGCGACTTCCAGGGTTTCAACCCGAGTTTTGACGGTAAAGGCAACTTGAACCTGGGTATTAAAGAACATTATATTTTCCCGGAAATTGATGTGGAAAAATCACCCAAAGCCCACGGTATGAACATTACGTTCGTTACCACGGCCGGCAACGATAAAGGCGGTCGCCTGCTCATGGATTATATGGGTATGCCCTTCCGCAAATCGGCTACTAAATAAGAGGACTAAAACTTTATGGCTACTAAAGCATGGGTTGCAAAAATGGCTAAGGACCAAAAGTTCGCCGTGCGCTATCACAACAGATGCCAAATCTGTGGCCGCGCAAGAGGTTACTACCGCGACTTCGGTCTCTGCCGTATCTGCCTGAGAAAGATGGCACACCAGGGTTTAATCCCGGGTCTTAGAAAATCGAGCTGGTAATTTACAGGAGGAGGTATCGCTTTCGGGCCAACTCCGCAACAGGAAAGTGGCTTGGGACGATAACCTAGAATATGGATCCAATCGCAGATTTCTTAACCAGAATAAGAAACGCCAATATGAAGAAAAAAGAAAAAGTGGATATCCCTTTTTCTAAAATCAAAACCGAAATTGCGCGCATCCTCAAAGAAGAAGGATACATCGCCAATTTCAAAGCCGTCCACAACGAAACCAAGGGCGGCGTGGTAAGAGTATTTTTGAAATACACGCCGGAAAACGAATGCGTAATCCAGGGCCTCAAAAGAGTGTCCAAACCGGGTTCCCGCGTATATAGCGCTTACAACAATATTCCGAAAGTTCGCGGCGCTTTTGGTATTTCTATTCTTTCCACTTCCAAAGGCTTAATGACCGACGCGCAAGCCAAAGCCGCCAAAATCGGCGGTGAACTTTTGTGCCAGGTCTGGTAAGGGGGGAATATGAGCAGAATCGGTAAAAAAATTATCAATATTCCCGCTAAAACCAAAGTGGAAATTAAAGAGAACATCATCACTGCCACCGGCGCTTTGGGCACCTTGTCCTACACCGTGCCGGAAGGCGTAACCCCGAAATTGGACGGGGCCGTGTTGACCTTCTCCATCCCGGAAAACCGTGTGAAAGAACTCAACGCTATCCACGGCACCACCCGCGCGAACGTCTTCAATATTATTGAAGGTGTTACGAACGGTTTCTCCAAAACCTTGGAAATCAACGGTTTGGGTTACCGTGCGAACGTGGCCGGACAAAAACTCAATTTGGAATTGGGTTTCTCTCACCCCGTCAATTTGGATATCCCCGCTGGCCTTACGGTCGTGGTGGATCCGAAATCCGGCGCGGTAACGATTAAAGGCAGCGATAAGTTCAAAGTGGGCGATTTCGCGGCCAAAATCAGAAGAATCAGACCTCCGGAACCCTACAAAGGCAGCGGTATTAAATACCAGGGCGAACACATTGCCCGCAAAGCCGGTAAGACTGCGGCGGGAGGTAAATAATTATGGCTACTAAGCAAGAAAGATATCAATTCAGAAAGGACCGCAGCCGCGGCCACCTGTTGAAAAACGGTGCACACCGCCCGCGCCTTTCGGTGTACAGAAGCTTGAAATACATCTATGCCCAAATTATTGACGACAACACCCACAGCACGTTAGTGTCTGCCACGACGTTGTCCAAAGAATTTGAAGGCAAGTTTGACACCTCCGCCAAGAGTATTGAAGCCGCCAAGGCCTTGGGCGCTGCTATTGCCAAGAAAGCGCTTGAAAAAGGTATCAGCGAAGTAATGTTTGACCGCGGCGGACGCGTGTACCACGGCAGAATTAAAGCGCTTGCTGATTCCGCCAGAGAAGCAGGATTGAAATTCTAAGACAGGTGAATTTAATGTCCAATGAAACGCTAGTTAAAAGCGATAACAGAAAAGAAGCGAAAGGCAAAAGAGCCGAGTTTCAAAAAGCAAGACCGCTCGCCGAAGGCAAAACGACGGTCATCCACGTAGCCAGAACGGCCAAGGTAGTAAAGGGCGGTAAACGCTTTGGTTTCCGCGCGTTGGTCGTGGTCGGTAACGGTATGGGCAAAGTGGGCGTTGCTATTGGCAAGGCAAACCAGGTTCAGTTGGCTATCGCCAAGGCTGAATCTCACGCGAGAAAACATATGATTACGTTCCCGATCGTGGGCGAAACGATTCCGCACGAAACCATCGGCAAGTTCGGTGCTTCTTCCGTGTGGATGAAACCCGCGGCCCCCGGTACCGGTGTAATCGCCGGCAGCGGTGTGCGCCTCTTGTTTGAAGCCGCCGGTATCAAAGACGTGCTCGCCAAGAGTTTGGGCAGTTGCAATCCTTGCAACCTCGTGTATGCCACTATGGAAGCGTTCAAACAACTCAAAAGCAAAGAAGCTGTGAACGTTATCCGCGGCAAGGCTGAAAAAGCCGCCGCCGAAGCCCCGAAAGCCGAAGCGCCCGTTGAAGCAGCCAAGGCCGAATAGTTTTGTGGAGAGAATAAAATGGTAACTTTAAATAAACTTTTCCCTAAACATGGGTCTAGAAAAGCCAAAAGACGCTTGGGCCTCGGCCCGGGCTCTGGTTTGGGCAACTACTGCACCAAAGGTATGAAAGGGCAGACTTCCCGCTCCGGTAACAGCCGTAAGGAAAGCAAAGAAGGCGGTCAGATGCCTCTTATCCGCCACACGCCGAAAAGCGGTTTTTCCAATAAAGACTTTGCCAGACGTTACGATTATGTAAACCTTGGCTCTTTGGAAAAAGCGTTTGCGGCCGGTGCGGAAGTAACCCCCGAAGCCTTGAAGAAAGCGGGCATCATCCACGATGTTACCCGTGTCAAAGTGTTGGCTAACGGCGCTTTGACCAAGGCCTTGAAAGTGTCTGCTCACGGTTTTTCTGCCACCGCCAAAGCGGCGATTGAAAAAGCCGGCGGCACCGTAACCGTGCTTGAACAGAAGACCAAATAATGGCTAACAACACAGTTGCAAATATCTTTAACGCCCCCGAACTCAAGAAGAGACTCCTCTTCTTGATCGGGGCGTTGGCTGTTTTCCGGATTGCGGCCGCAATCCCAATACCCGGTATCAATGCGGATGTTTTGAAACAACTCTTTGCTGCCCACCAGAACGGTATTTTAGGTTTTATGAATATCTTCTCGGGCGGTGCGTTGGGTAAATTCTCCATTTTGGCCTTGGGTATTATGCCGTACATCAACGCGTCCATTATTATGGGGCTTGTTCGCGGGGCGCATATTTTCCCTGCGTTGGACAGAATGCATAAAGAGGGCGAATCCGGCAGAAGAAAAGAAAACCAGATTACCCGTATTTTTGCACTGTTCCTGGCCGTTTTGCAAGGCGCTATGATGACCTTCGCCATCACGAAAGTGGAAGGCGCAGGCGGCGTATCGGCGGTAGTCAATCCGTCGTTTATGTTTTTTGTAACCACCGTGCTGACCCTCGCGGCCGGTACGATGTTTGTTATGTGGTTAGGCGAACAGATTACGGAAAAAGGGGTGGGCAACGGTATTTCGCTCATCATTTTTGCCGGCATCGTGGACCGCTTGCCCAGTGCCATTATGGAAGTCGTCAACCGCGTAAAAACGGACGAAATGGACTTCTTTATGGCCTTGGTAATCTTTGGTGCGGCGATTGTAATTACCGCGTTAGTGGTATGGCTGGAAACGGCCCAGCGCCAAATCCCGGTTCAGTACGCCAAACGCCAGGTGGGGAATAAAACGTATGGCGGCCAGACCAGTTATCTGCCGCTTAAAATTGACCAGAGCGGCGTGATTGCTGTAATCTTTGCGTCCTCTGTTATTTCCTTGCCGCTGACGATTGCCAGTTTTAACCAGGAAGCCCCGTGGGCGCAGAAACTGTTGGAAGCGATGAACCGCAGCAACGGTTGGTATATGTTAATTTTCTCCGCGCTCATTATTTTCTTCTGCTATTTCTACAATTCTATGACGATTAACCCGTCCGACTTGGCAGATAATATGAAGAAATGGGGTGGCTTTATCCCGGGTATTCGCCCCGGGGAACCGACCAAAAACTACATTGAGTGGGTAATGAACCGCTTGACGTTCTGCGGTGCCATCTTTGTATGTTTGGTGGCCGTCTTGCCGGATTTCTTCCGTGCGGAATTTAACGTGGACTTTTACTTCGGCGGTACGGCTCTGCTCATCGTCGTCGGCGTCGCGTTGGATACCGTCGGTCAAATCCAAGCCCATCTTTTGGCCCGCAATTACGAGCCGTTGATGAAGGGCAGCAAGAGGATTAAAGGCCGCTGGTTCAACGTCCAGTAATTTCGTATTTTTGGGGGATTTCGGTGTTGCCCCTTCTTTCGCATAGCAGGTATAGTATGCTTCAAGAAGGTGCGCCTAGAAATCCCCTCAAAAATCCAAAATTACTCATTAAGTTTTGAGTTTCCTCAAAATCTTAAAAAATTAGTATTAGTTGCTTGGTTTGTATTTTTCGCAAATTATTTTGTGTTTGGCTCCATAGGGGCGAAACGCAAAGTAGTTTGAAAGACAGGAAGGATTTTAACGTGAATATTGTTTTAATGGGCTGCCCGGGTGCCGGTAAAGGCACGCAGTCGGCCAAATTGCAGGATGAATTTCAGTTGAAGCATATTTCCACCGGGGATGTTCTCCGTGCGGAAATTGCTTCCGGTTCCGAACTCGGCAAAAAGATTTCCGGTATTATTGAAAACGGAAACTTGGTGCCGGACGAACTGATGATTTCTATGTTGGAAAACATTGTCAAATCTACCGATAAAGGTATCATTTTTGACGGGTTTCCCCGCACGGTGGCGCAGGCCGAAGCGTTGGATGCAATGATGAAACGCCTCGGGCGCGAAATTACGGAAGTAATTATGATTGACTTGCCGGAAAGCGAAGTCGTCAGCCGCATTACCTCCCGCCGCCAATGCAAAAAATGCGGTGCCATTTTGCACGTCAATCCGGAAGCCCCGCTTACCAAATGCCCGGCTTGCGGTGGTGAATTATACACCCGTGCAGACGATACCGCCGAACACGTTAAACGCCGCTTGGAAGTGTATCACAACGATACCTTGCCGGTAAAGAATTATTACTTGAACAGCGGTAAATACGTAGAAATCAAGGGTAACCAAACCCCCGAAAAAGTTTTTGAAGACATTGTAAATGTCATCAAGAAGGCAAAATGATTGAAGTAAAAAACGATAGCGAACTCCAAAAGATGCGTGAAGCCGGTAAAGTAACGGCGGCGGTCCTCAAACTGATGACCGAACTCGTGAAACCGGGTATCTCCACGCTGGAATTGGACGCCGCGGCCGAAAAGACGATCCGCTCCTTCGGGGCGACGCCGCTCTTTCTCGGTTATTATGGCTTTCCGGGCACCATTTGCGCTTCCGTAAATGAAGAAGTCGTGCACGGAATCCCAAAAAAAGATAGAATATTAAAGAGTGGTGATATTATCAGTATAGATACAGGGGCCCGCCTTGACGGCTTCTGTTCTGATGCCGCAATCACCCTCGGCGTGGGAGAAGTTTCTGACGAAGCCCAAAGACTGATGGATGTTACCAAAAAGTCTTTATATAAGGCAATCGGGCAAGTCAAACCCGGCAAACGTCTTGGCGACGTGGAGCACGCGGTGGAAACTTTTGCCAAGCAAAACGGCGTAGGCGTCGTGCGTGATTACTGCGGGCACGGTATTGGCCGCAATATGCACGAAGAGCCCAGTATCCCGAACTTCGGCAGACCGGGCACGGGGCCGCTCTTGGAAAAGGGTATGGTCCTGGCAATAGAACCTATGCTTACTGCGGGAACTTATAGAGTCAGGGAGTTGGATGACGGTTGGACCGTGGTTACGGCGGACGGTAAGTATGCCGCCCACTTTGAACACACGGTGGCCGTTACGGCTAACGGCAGTGAAATTTTCACGGCCTTTGAATAATCTCACGCTGGCGCTTTTTGGATGGTTCAAAAGGGCGCGGCGGATGTTTGTTCTAAATTTATCCGAACTCGGAGTCGTATGAGCGATAAGATAGAAATTGAAGGTAAAGTCTTGGAATCGCTGCCCAATGCGATGTTTAAAATTGAAATACCGGGCGGCAAAATTATTCTGGGACATATATCCGGCAAAATGAGAGTTCATCATATAAGAATTCTACCGGGCGACAAGGTCAGACTGGAATTGTCTCCTTACGATTTGACCCGCGGCAGAATAACTTATAGGGAGAAATAAATGAAAGTCAGAGCCAGTGTAAAAAAGATATGTCAGAAATGCAAAATCATTAAGCGCAACGGCGTAGTCCGTGTGGTTTGCGAAGTCGCGAAGCACAAACAACGCCAAGGTTAATTTAAGGAGTTTTAGAAGAATATGGCTAGAGTCGCAGGTATTGATTTACCTAAAAATAAAAGAATTGACGTCGCCCTGGAATACATTTACGGCATCGGCAAGAAAAACGCCAAAGACGTGCTTGCCAAATTGAACGGCCAGATTGATCCCGCCACCCGCGTGAAAGACTTGACCGAACAGCAGGCCGGTTTGCTCAACACCATTTTGCAGAAGGAATACAAAGTGGAAGGCGAACTCCGCCGCGAAGTGGCGCAAAATATTCACCGCGCCATTGAAATCGGTTCCTATCGTGGCCAGCGCCACCGCCGCAACCTGCCGGTCCGCGGTCAGCGCACCAAAACCAACAGCAGAACCCGCCGCGGCAGAAGAAAAACCGTGGGTGCTAAAACCAAATAACTTTTAATATTAGGAATTTAAACATATGGCAGAAGAAAAAGTAACAACGGCCCCGGCCGCGCAAGCGCCGGCGGCGAAAGGAAAGAAGAAAAACGCCAAAGCGCCGGTATTCGGCGTGGTGCATATTTACTGCTCGTTCAACAATACGATTGTAACTGTTTCGGACGACAAGGGCAACACGATTGCTTGGTCCACCGCCGGTTCTCACGGCTTTAAAGGCACCAAGAAGAGCACTCCGTTTGCCGCGCAGATCACCAGCAACAAGGCTGCTGAAAAAGCCGTCGCTATGGGTATGCGCGAAGTAGCCGTAAAAGTTTGCGGCCCGGGCCAGGGCAGAGAAACTGCCGTGCGCGCCGTACAGCAAGCCGGTTTAACCGTGTCTTCCATTAAAGACATCACCCCCATCCCCCACAACGGATGCAGACCGCCCAAAGCCAGGAGAGTATAAGATTTATGTCTAGATATACAGGACCCAGCTGCAAAAAGTGCAGAAAATTAGATTGCAAACTTTTCTTGAAAGGGAGCAAATGCTACACCAACTGCGTCATTGACAAGTTGGCTGCCGTAACCAAACGCGGCGGCAAAGTTAGAAAAGCCAAAGTGTCCGAATACGGTATTCGCTTGCAGGAAAAACAGAAAGCCAGACTTCAATCTGGTATGTCTGAAATTCCGTTCCGCAATTTGTTTGACGCCGCCGCCAAGGCCGAAGGCCAGACCGGTGAAAATTTCTTGCGCAAATTGGAAACCCGCTTGGACAACACCGTCCGCCGCTTGGGTTTTGCCATTTCGCTTAAAGCCGCGCGCCAGTTGGTATTGCACGGATATGTAACCGTAAACGGCAAAGCCGTAAACGTGCCTTCTTACCAGTTGCGCTTGGGCGACAAAGTAACCTTGAACGCCGCCTTGGCCGAAAACGTGGAAGTAAAGAAAGCCTTGACGGATGCCGAAAAGCGCAATCAGCGCCCGAGCTTCTTGGAATACGATGCGGAAAAGATGACCGGCAAACTTTTAAGATGGCCCGACAGAGCGGAAATGTCCTACCCTGTCAACGAGCAGCTCATCGTAGAATACTATTCTAAATAGTTTGGAGGCAATAATGGCTTTTAACGAAATAGTCCTTCCGCAAAAGATTCAACTGGAAGAAAAAACCGCGTCCGACTTTTACGGCAAATTTATTGCCGAACCGTACGAAAGCGGTTACGGTCATACGGTGGGCAACTCCCTGCGCCGGATTTTACTTTCCGGTATGGAAGGCGCCGCTGTAACCGCCGTCAGAATCGCGGGAGCCGTGCACGAATTTAGCACGATTCCCAACGTGCGGGAAGACGTTATCAATATTTTGCTCAATATGAAACGTCTGCGCGTGAAAATGGAAGGCAAAAACCGTGAATATTTGCAGTTGCACGTCGCCAAACCCGGCGTGGTAACGGCTGCGGATATTGAAGAAGCGTCCGGCGTGGAAATTGTCAATAAAGACCTGGCCCTGGCCACCTTGGAAGTGGGCGGCAGCCTGGAAATGGAAATTGAAATTTCCCGCGGCAAGGGTTATGTGCCTGCCGAAGATTTAGCCAAAATTCAGCGCCCTGCCGGGTTTATCCCGGTGGATGCCCTGTTCTCCCCGATTGTGAAGGTTCACTACGATGTGGAACCTGCCCGCGTCGGCCAGAAAACGGACTATGACCGCTTGATTTTGGAAATTACCACCGACGGCACCTTGGCTCCGGCCCGGGCGTTGCACCGTGCAGCGGTATTGCTGTCCAGTTCTTTGCATATTTTCACGATTGAAGGCGAAGACGATTGCGTGGCCACCACCAGCGATGAAGCGGTGGAAGAACCCGTGTCCACGACCGGGGCCGTCGCCGGCGCGAACGTCAATTCCAAATTGGATGAACTGTTAAACCAGTCCATTGAATTTATTGAATTGTCGTCCCGCTCCATTAATTGTCTTAAATCCGAAAATATTAACACGGTCCGCGACTTGGTTAAAATGACCGAAGACGACTTGAAAATGATCAAGAATTTCGGCGCCAAATCTATGGACGAAATCAAAGAAAGACTGGCCGAGATGAAACTTTCGCTCGGTATGAAAATTTAAGGAGTAGTTTTTAGCGTATGATTAAAAATACCGGATACAGAAAATTGGGCAAGACTGCGTCCCACCGCAAGGCTATGCTTAACAATATGGCCACCAGCATTATTCTTCACGAACAAGTGAAGACCACGCTGCCCAAAGCCAAAGAAGTCAGACGCGTGGTGGAAGGGCTCATCACGCTGGCCAAAGCCAACAACGAACGCGCCGCCAAAGACACCTTGAAGGATGCCGCGGCCGTAAAGAAACTGTTTGAGGTGTTGGCTTCCCGCTATGCCAACCGCGCCGGCGGCTTCTGCCGCATTTACCGCGCGGGGCTGCGCCAAGGCGACAACGCCGAAGTGGCCATCGTTAAACTGGTTGAATAGGTGAACGCTTATGGTAATAGACTATCTTGGGGGGCTTTTCTCTTCTGACTTAGGTATGGACCTTGGCACGGCCAACTGTCTGATCTACGTCAAAGATAAAGGCATCGTGCTGCGTGAGCCGTCCGTCGTCGCCGTGGAAAGAGAAACCGGCGAAGTGAAGGCTGTCGGCGCGAAAGCCAAGCAAATGCTCGGCAGAACCCCGGCTAATATTGTGGCCGTGCGCCCGATGAAGAACGGCGTGATTGCGGACTTTGAAGTTACGCAAGAAATGATCCGCTATTTCATCCGCAAGGTCCACAGCAGAAGCAGTCTGTTACGTCCCAGAATTGTGATTGGCATTCCCTCGGACATTACCGGCGTGGAAAGACGCGCGGTAGATGATGCCGCCCGCCAAGCGGGTGCGCGCGAGGTCTATTTGATAGAGGAGCCCATGGCTTCGGCTATGGGCGCCGATTTGCCTATCGCGGAACCGCACGCAAGTATGATTGTTGATATCGGAGGCGGCACGACGGAAGTGGCCGTTATCTCGTTGGGCGGGATGGTGGTCGCCAAGTCTATTGACGTGGCCGGCGATGAACTGACCGAGTGCATCGTGCAGTATTTCCGCAAAAAATACAATCTGATTATTGGCGAAACGACGGCCGAGGAAGTGAAAATCAACCTGGGTTCCGTCTATCCCTTGAAGGAAGAAAAATCAATGGAAGTAAAAGGGCGCGACCAGACACAAGGCCTGCCCCGCACCTTGACGGTAACTTCGGAAGAAATCCGCCAAGCGTTGATGGAGCCGGTGCGCCTGATTATTGACGTGATTAAAAGCACCTTGGAAGAAACCCCGCCGGAATTGGCCGCGGACCTCGTGGATAGAGGGCTTGTGGTGGCCGGTGGCGGCAGCCTGTTAAGAGGCATTACCGAACTGATCCGCAAGGAAACGGATATCCCCGTTCACCGCGCCGCAGACCCGCTTAGTTGCGTGGCCTTAGGTACGGGCAAATTTTTGGAACAACTGAACGAAAAAGGCTCCCGCTTCTTCGGCTCCCGCGGTAAATCTTTCTAGCAGACGGTTGCAGAAAACCTTTTAGCGGACACAGTTCTTTAAGGGACCGTGTCCGCTTTTTCGTTTTAACAGGGGGATAATCCCCTATACACAGATTTGAATTATGTTATCACATAAAAAGAAGTCATCTAAAAAGCAAGCGCCCGGTTCCCGCCGGCGTTTTTTGCTCCCTTTAATTTTTTTATTGGCGTCTTTCCTGCTGATGATTTTGCCGCTGGAAGGTTTTGTATCTTCCGTTAAGGCGGTGCTGGCATATGTTTTCCTGCCGCAGGTGCGCGCGGCGCACGCCACGGCCAAATATGCGGAAAACGTAAACCAAACTGTCCGCGAACTGTTGGATGCCCACCGGGAAAACCGGGAACTCAAACAAGAAATTGAAATGACCAAATTGCTATCGTCCCAGGCCGAGGCCATTTTGGACGAAAACGGCCGCTTAACCGATTTGTTAAAACTCTCCCGCACGCACCGTTGGAAGGGCGTATGGGCGAAGGTGGCCTACCGCGAGCCTTCCCAATGGAACGCCGTGATTATTGACAAGGGTTTAAAGGACGGTATAACGGAGCGCAGCGCGGTGATTTCTATGGAGGACGGGCACGAAGGGCTGGCGGGCGTAGTGGTGGAAGCCGCGGAAAGCACCGCCAAAGTGCTCTTGGTGCGCGACGAGGATTTTTCCGCCGCCGTTTATTTGGAGCGCGGCAAAGAGGAAGGCCTTTTAACGGGCAATGGCCCGCGCGCGGTGCGCATTAAATATATTCCCCTTTTAACCCAAGTGGAAAAGGGCGATAAAGTCTATACCGCGGCTACCAGCAGTATCTTCCCGGCGGGTATTTTGGTCGGGCAGGTAAGCGGTGTGCGCGAGGATGAAAGCTTCCAAACGGCCCTTACGGTAGAGGTAACCCCGCTGGTGCGTTCTGCGGCGGTGCGGGAACTGTTTGTAATTACGGGGAACGGAGGCAAATAACATATGTGGAGTTTTGTAAAACTGCTTTTGCTGTTTGTAGCGGCTACGGTATGCCATTGGGCGTTTGCCTCGTTATTTTCGTTCTGGGGGATGAGCGTGAACATTATGCTGGCCTTTACGGCGGCCTTTTGCGCGGTATTGAAGCCGGAGTTTGGCTATTCGTCGGCCTTCGTGTGCGGGCTGTTTTTGGACTTTTTCGGCACCAAACTGTTTGGTAATAACGCCTTTTCCTTTACCGTGGCGGCTTGTATCATTTATGCGCTGGCGGAACGGTTTGATTTTGACGGGATTTTCCCGCAGGTGGTCAGCGTGTTTGGCTTGTCTGTTTTAGTCAGCGTGATTAATGCGCTCCTCGTGTGGTGGTTTGCCTCCGCCGCGATGTGGCCCGGCTTTTGGAGTGTGCTGGGCGGTGCGGTGATTGGGGCGCTCTTGGCTCCCGCGGTGTTTTGGCTGGTGCGCCGGACCTTAAACGGAGGGGCGGTTTGCCGCCAACGATAGGATTTTTATATGGCAGTTACCCGGATATTTTTTAATGCGCGTTTAAAGACAATGATGATTTTGGCCGCTGTGGCCGGAACGGTCATTGCGCTGCGTTTGGTGGATATCCAGGTCTTGCGCCACAACGATTATTTAAAAATGGCCGAGCGTAACCGCACGCAGATTTTGTACCAAACGGCTCCGCGCGGGCGCGTGTTCACCGCAGACGGCGTGGCAGTGGCCTCAAATGCCCCGGCATTTAGTTTTTATTACCTTTCCGCAGGACGCAAGGACCCTGAATATTTAAACCAATTAGCGCACGATTTGGCCCCGCATTTAAAGATGAGCGAAGAAGAAGTGCTCAAAAAGGTGGAACAAGGGGTCAAAACGGGCAAAGCCACCTTGCTGGCTGAAAACCTTTCCACCAAAAGTACAATGGCCTTGCAGGAACTCCAACTGTACTACCCCGGCGTGTATTTGATTGAGGAAACCAAGCGCAGTTATCCCTTTGGCGGGTTTGCCAGCCACCTCATCGGCTACATCGGCAGTATGGACGAACGCGAGTGGCAAAAGCGCGACCAAAGTATGGGATACCGCTTGAACTCCAAAATCGGCAAAAACGGAATTGAAAAGAAATTTGAAAAAGAATTAAAAGGCCACGACGGCGGGGTATATTTGGAAGTGGATTACCGCGGACGCGTAAAGAGCATTATTCAGGACAAAAAATGGTCCGCCGGGAGCGACGTCTATTTAACCTTGGATTTTGATTTACAGCGCGCAGCGGAGGAAGGGCTGAAAAATTCCAAAACAGGCCGCGGCGCCGCGGTGGCGTTGGACCCTCGTACGGGGGCGGTGCTGGCCTTGGCGAGCGCGCCTGCGTACGACCCGAATATTTTTGTGCAGTACAGCGACGAGGAAAACCCCAAACAATCTAAAAAAATTAATGAGTATAACCTCGCCGTGCAGGGAATTTATCCGCCCGCTTCCACCTTTAAAATTATTACGGCTGCCGCCGCATTGGAGGACGGCCATTTGGACGTAAACCGCAAAATCAACTGCCCTGGGCATTACGATTCCGGCCCGCGCGTGTTTAAATGTTGGGGCAAGCACGGCCCGGTGGATTTTTTTGACGGGATCAGCAATTCCTGCGACGTATATTTTTATGTTGTGGCTTCCGAAACCGGGGCCGCCGCTATTGAGCGGGTGGAGCGCAAGTTTATGTTCGGCCGCCAAACGGGTATTGATTTGCCCGGCGAAAAGGCGGGCAATTTGTACGGCCCGACCCGCCGCGCGCGCAATAAAACCTATTGGTTTATCGGCGATACGTTAAACCTGTCTATCGGACAGGGGGAACTGCTGGTAACGCCCTTAAAAATGGCGCAGTTTGCGGCCGCCGTAGCCAGCCGCGGAAATGTCTATCGCCCGTATTATGTGGAAAAAATTGTCAGCAACCAAACGGGCAAAACCGAAGTGGTGGGCAAAACGGATATTTTGCAAAAGGCCGATTTAAAGCCCAAAACATACGATTTATTGTTTAAAGCCTTAAAACATACGGTGGACGACGGCACCGCTCGGCGCGTGAAAATCAAAGGGTTGGACGTATATGGCAAAACAGGCACCGCGCAGAACCCGCACGGCAAGGACCACGGTTGGTTTATGGCCTTTGCGGGCAGGGAAGGCGAAGATCCGTCTATTGCGCTGGCCGTATTTGTGGAGTTTGGCGAGGGGGGCAGTTCCGCCGCCGGGCCGATTGCACGCTCTATGCTGGAAGCCTATTTCCGCTTAAATAAACCCGCGGAAAAGCCCCAAACGCAGGCCCGCTCCGCCGAAGATTATGACGAGTTGTTAAGGAGTGGCGATTAATATGGCCGCATTTCGCAATTTTACTAAGAATTCCAGCCGCAGCCGTTTGGATTATGTGCTGTTCGGCGCAATGATTTTACTGGTGATACTGGGCGCTCTGTGCATTATGTCCGCCGTCAACAGTTTATCCTTTTCTAACCCCATTGTCCGCACGCACTTGGTAGCCTTGCCGGTGGGGGCTTTGGCGTTTTTTGTGGGGTGGAGTTTTAACTATCAAATCTTTGACGAACAATGGAAGTACCTTTACGGTTTTATTTTGGCCCTGCTGGTGGGGGTGCTGTTGTTCGGTTCCTACCAGCGCGGTTCGCGCTCGTGGTTTGTGTTGCCCTTTTTCTCTATGCAGCCCTCGGAAATCTGCCGCGTGGCCACCATTTTGGCCGCCGCCGCGTTTTTGGACAGGCGCGGCCAGCGCATCCGCGACGTTTCCACGCTCTTTGGCTTGGGGGCGCTCTTGGTGCCTGTTTTTGGCCTGATTATGATGCAACCGGACTTTTCGTCCGTGGTGGTTACGTTTCCCGCTATTTTGGTACTGCTTTATTGTACGGGCGTAAATGTGTTCTATTTGGGTTTAATTGGCCTTTTTGCGGGTGTGGCGGGGTTTTTTACGATTGCCTGGACATATATCTATCTCCACCCGGATTTGCAGGAATATTGGCTGGTTCACGCGTTTTACGAACTGGCGCATAACGGTTGGTATATGGCCGGCTTTTCCGTATTGGTAATTGTGCTGGGGTATGCGGCTTGGTGGTTTTTTAAGCAGTTGCGTATGTTACTGCCGTCCTTTTACTTTGTACTGGCCACTTTGGTAGTGCTGGCGGGGCTGTTTGGCGGAATATTTGTGGACCACCAAATGAAGCCGCACCAAAGAAAGCGCGTAGAAACCTTTTTGGCCCCCAAGTCCGACCCGCGCGGCGCGGGGTATAACGTCTTGCAGGCGCAAATTGCTATGGGCGCGGGCGGTGTGTTCGGCTCGGGACTCTTTTCGGGAACCCAGTCGCGCCTGGGGTTCGTGCCCGAAAAACACACAGACTTTATTTTAGCCGTAGTGGGGGAAGAACTCGGCCTGTGGGGAACGCTACTTGTGTTGGGGCTCTATTTACTCATTTTATGGAGAATAATCGTAGTGGCGTACAGTTCAAGCGACCGCTACGGTTATTTGGTATGTTCCGGCATATTCGGGATGTTTTTTACCTATATGCTGGTAAACTTTGGGATGCTTATCGGTATTGTGCCGGTAGCCGGGATTCCGCTGCCGTTTATTTCGTATGGCGGGTCCAACTTGGTATCCAGTTTATGGGCATTAGGGGTGGTGCAGTCGGTTTACGCGCGCCGCATACGGGCATAAAAAGATGATAAACACGCCAAAAATTTATAAAATGCGTATAGTGTTCACCTGTGCCGAAAAATCTCCGGCGCGGCTGAACACCTTTAACGCCGTGCGCAGTATGGTGCTCGCCAGCGGGTTACCCTACGAACCGGCCAAGGTCAATAAAAATTGGCCCCGGCTTGCGTACGGGCCGGCGCCGTCTATGGGCGTGCGGGCGGAAAGGGAATATTTGGATATTTATTTACTTTCTGCCGTGCCCGCAGAGCAGGTGCGCAGTTCGCTGGAACAGGCCAAACCGCAGGGGCTCACGCTTTTGGACGTACAACGCGTGCCCTATGCGCTGCCTTCGGTGCAGAATTTGGCCGCCGCAGCCGTTTACCGGGTGGAAGGGAATTTTGATTTGTTTGCCCCGGATATGACGGCGGAAGATTTCTTTAATGCGGCCCGGGTGGATATTACCCGCCGGGCTGATAACGGGCTGGCACTCGTGCAAAATGCCAAACCGTACATTTGGAAAGCGCAAACCGTTTCCAACCGCGCCGTGCGTTTAACGCTTTTAAACGTACAAGGCAAGTGGGAACGTCCGCAAACGCTTATCGCCGCGTGGCTGGGGGTTGATATCCCGGCGCAGGACGAAGCGTTTACGGTGGAAGGTTTTATATTTATTAGGGAAAGTTTCCTTTGGCAGGACAGCGAAGGGGAATTTCACCCCATTTAAAGGCTTGTGAAAGAGCCAAGAGAGGATTTTAGTATGAGTAAGAATTTGGAAGGACAGCCCTCCGTGGAAGTCTTGGTCAATACGTCGTTTGAAGAAACGCGTATCGCCATTTTGGAAGACGGACGGGTAAACGAACTGATTTGGGAACGCCGCGGCGCGCTCAATATTGTAGGCAACATTTACAAGGGCACGGTGGAAAACGTACTGCCCGGTATTTCCAGCGCGTTTTTGAACATCGGCTATGAAAAGAACGCCTATTTGTATATTTCCGACGTGTTGGGCGGCGACAAAAAGAACATTGATAAAGTGCTCCACAAGGGCCAGGAAGTAATGGTTCAGGTGGTAAAGGATGCCATCAGCACCAAAGGGATGAAGGTAACGATGGACGTAACCTTGCCCGGGCGCTACTTGGTTTTAACGCCGCACCAAAGTTTTGTGGGCGTATCTAAAAATATTGAAGATTCCGAAGCCCGCCATAAATTAAACGATATTATGCAGGACTTGGCCGCCAAGCACTTAAACGGGATGGGCTGTATCGTCCGCACGGAAGCCGAAGAGGCCACCAAAGACGAATTGGAACGCGAGGTAAAATACCTCTACCGCCAATGGCAGTCTATCGTTAAAAAATTTGAAACGTCCCGCTCTCCTAAACTTTTGCACGAGGATATGGATGCGGTGTTGCAGGTGGCGCGTGATGTATTGTCCGAAAACGCCAAAGTCTATTTGTTGGACAGCAAAAAAGATTACGAACGCGTATTGGACTTTGTGGAAAAGAACTCCCCGGATTTGGCCGACCGCGTGAAACTCTACAAGGGCAAAACGCCGATTTTTGAAGCCTATAACGTAGAGCCGGAAATTGACAACCTGCGCAAAACCAAACTCCCGCTCCCCAACGGCGGCAGTATTATTATCCAGGAAGCGGAATCCCTCTGCGCCATTGACGTAAATACCGGCAAATTTACCGGTAACAAATCGCAGGAAGAAACCGTAACCCAGACCAATATTGAGGCCGCGGGCGAAATCGCCCACCAGTTGCGTCTGCGCAACATCGGCGGGATTATCGTCATTGACTTTATTGATATGCGCAAAGCGTCCAGCCGCCACCGCGTAGTGGAAGCCTTGGCCGCCGCCGTACACGGGGACCGCGCTAAAATCCGCATTTTGCCGATTACGCGCTTAGGCCTCGTGGAAATGACGCGCGAAAGAAAGCGCGCCAGCACGGGCAGTTTTATCAGCGAAGAGTGTCCCCAGTGCCACGGTTCGGGCCGCGTACTGTCGGCGGAGAGTATGCGCATTAAAATCCAGCGCGAAATTTACGACCTTACCAACGGCCGCCCCGGCGGGAACCTGCGCGTCGTGTTGCACCCGGTTTTGGCCGAAGCCATTAAGAACCGCCAAGAGGATATTGAGCAGAATATTCACCGCACGCTCAAAATCCAGGCGGATCCGCAGTTGGCGTGGGAAGATTACAAAATCGTCTTGGAGTAAAATAAGTGCGCCCGGCGTGTGTCCGGGCGCTTTTTGCATATGAAACGGCTTTGGCAACTGGTTATTTCCGCTTTCTTGGCTTTGGTGTCTGCCTTCCCCGCGTTTGCGGCGCAGGACGAGGCCGGTTTTATCGTTTCGGGCAAAAAGAACGGAACGGTTCCGTTTGAACAAATCGGCGGCGTACCGTATGTGGACGTGCAAAAAACCGCCCGCAAGTTCGGCGCGAGCGTGGAACTGTTTGCCAAATCCAAACAAGCCAAGGTTTCCACCAAGGGTTTTTATGCTATTTTAACGGCTCCGTTGCAGGAAATTGTGGTAAACGCCCAACCCAAAACCTTATCCGCGCCCGTACTGGTGCGGGGTGGAAAGGTAATGACTCCGGCGGAGTTTTTCACCCTGCCTGCATTTACGCAAGCGGTGGATAAACAAGTGGAATTTAAGAACGGGGCCTTCCATATAGAGCGCCGTTATAACCTGGCTTACGAGGACAAAAAATTTGGCGGTAAGGATAATTTACTGGTTTTTTCGGCGCAGAAAAATGTAACCTTTACTACCGAACAGCCCAATAAACATACCGTCATTATTACGTTTCCCAACGCTGTGGTAAAGCGCGATTTGCACGAACGCTTGCGCACGAGTTATATTGCCTCGGCGGATATCCGCCAAACCCGCGGGGATGCGGTGCTTAAAGTGATTTTGGGCAAGGATGCGCACGTTTGGAGTTTTGATTGGGCGGACGGCAAATTGGTGTTCCGCGCGGGCCTTAAAAAGCCTCTGCCTGCGCCGGAGGAAGAGCCAGCCAAGGCTGAACCTTCTGCCGCAAAAGTGGCGAAAACGGCGGAGCATAAGTCGCTTGTGGAGGGGGAAGAACCCTCGGTATTACTGGAAGAGGAAGCCCTGTCCCACGAGCCTGTGATGACGGCGGCGGCGCCAAAGGCGGCGGTAATTGCGCCCGCTAAGCCAGAAGCCAAACCTACCCCGGCGATTTCCGCTAAAACCGCGCCCAAGGCGGCCCCCGTTTTAAAGAACGAGCCGAACCCCGTAAGCGTGCGGGAAGCCCACAAAAAAATGCGTATTGTGGTGGACCCGGGCCACGGCGGTAAGGACCCCGGCGCGATGCGCAACCGTATGCGGGAAAAAGATTGGAACTTGTCCGTAGGCAAGGAACTCGCCCGTTTGTTGCAAAAGGGCGGCTTTGAGGTTAAACTCACGCGCGATAATGATACTTTTATTGCCTTGTCCGAGCGTTCCCGCATTGCCAATAATTTTAAGGCCGATTTATTCGTTTCCGTGCATACCAACGCTTCCAAAAACCGCAATGCAAACGGCTTTCAGGTGTATTTCCGTTCGGAAAAGGCTACCGATAAAGAGGCCGCCGAAACGGCCGCCTTTGAAAACGAAGCGATGCAATACGAAGAGGTCCACTATAACTTTGTGGACGCCCTGCTGCAATCCTTGGCCAAAAACGAATATATTAACGAAAGTTCCAAACTGGCCGGATATGTGCGCAACGCGGTATATAAACAGCCGGGAATCGGTATTGCCGTCAACCAAAACAGCAGCGTCCGCCAAGCCAACTTTTATGTGTTGAAGGGTGTGAACAGCCCGGCGGTGCTGGTGGAAATGGGATATATCAGCAGTAACAAGGACCGCGCCCGCCTGGGCAATAGTGCGGTGCGCAACAAAATGGCCCTCGGCATTTACAACGGCATTTATAACTATGCCAAAAAAGAAGGTTGGATAGATTAGCGTTTTGAACGGTTAAATATACAGCCCCCGGTTTTATAAGCCGGGGGCTGTTTTTCAAAATCCCATTGTTTTGCAAAAGCCGTCAATTTTGCTTTTGCACTCGGTTTTGCCCGGATAAGGGGAATTATCCAGCCAAACCACATAATAGGCGGGGCTTTGGTTGTATAGGTCAGTAGAAGCCATATTTTTCCCGTTGTTGGGCAGACCGTGTGTATCAAATAAATTTAAATTTACTTCATTGCTGTTAAACATATCTACGGCAAAAGTATCGCACCACAACATATAGCGGAACATCGTATCGGCGGTACAGCCTTTAAATTCAATGTCTAGGTCGCCCCAATACTGCGGATAATCCCCGTTTGCCATATAATATACTTCCATAGCGTCTTTGAGTGATTTTCCGGCCGTAATCAGTTGCGAATAGCGGCTTTTGGCTACTGCCTTTTGGTATTGCGGCAGAGCCACGCTTGCCAAAATGCCGATAATGAGCACGACTACTAAGAGTTCTATGAGTGTAAAGCCTGCGGTTGCAATTCGGGCAGGTATTATGATGTCGTCATTCCCGAGTGTTGTAGTCGGGAATCTGTCGTTTTTCTTTTTTGATAACAACGGATCCCCGACTAAATTCCTCGGGGATGACAAAATAGAGGTATTTACCGTGTGCCCACTTGTTGTTAATCCGTCATCCCATAGTGTTTGGCGGCCCGCAGGGTTACGGGATCTGTCGTTTATAAAATTAAGGGTCATACTGGAAGGTTTGCTGGCGCGGAGCGTTCCAGTATCTGTCGTTTTCCTCTTTTTAAATAACAACAGATCCTGGACTACGACTTTCCAGGATGACAACAACGGAAACAGCGATGTAAATCCTTTCATTTTCTTCCTCCTAAAAGTACCTTTATTATAACATAAAATGATACTTATAGTCCGTGTACTTAAAAGTAGCAAGCCGCTATCCTGTAAAGTATGAAAAATACATACGCTGCGGCAGATAAAAAATATTTAAAGGCGTTCGGCGCGCACGTGCGGGCCTTGCGCAAGGCGGCGGGATTTTCGCAAGAAGATTTCGCCTTGGAAATCGGGTTAGACAGAACTTATATGGGCGGGGTGGAGCGCGGGGAGCGGAACTTGGCCTTGCTCAATTTGCGCAAAATTGCCAAGGGCCTAAAAATATCTGTCAGCGAACTGTTGGCCTTCCCCGCTAAATAGTAAAATATAAGTAATGAAAACTTATTTGATTTTGTTTTGGATTTTTGCCAAAATTGGTACTTTTACCCTAGGCGGCGGGTACGCAATGCTGCCGCTTATTGAACGGGAACTGGTGGATAAGGGCCACTATTTGGACGAAAAAGAATTTTTGGACGCTACCGCCGTAGCCCAAGCCGCGCCGGGCATTTTGGCTATTAACATCGCCATTTTGGCCGGGTACAAGGTAAAGGGCTTTTGGGGCAGCGTGTGCTGTGCGTTGGGGGCGGCGTTGCCGTCTTTCATCATCATTTTGTTAATTGCGCTCTTCTTTCATAATTTTAAAGATAATCCTATTGTAAAGCGCGTGTTTTTGGGTATTCGCCCCGCGGTGGTGGCCTTGATTGCGGTGCCCGTATTCCGCTTAGCAAAAACGGCGGGTATTACTTATAAAACGGCTTGGCTCCCGGCGGCTTCTGCCCTGCTGGTATGGCTGCTCGGCGTATCCCCGGTGTACATTGTGCTGGCGGCGGGGTTCGGCGGGTTTTTATATGGCCGCGTGAAAGGGGGCGCTAAATGATTTTTTGGAAACTTTTTGTTACTTTTTTTAAAATCGGGCTTTTTAATTTTGGCGGCGGGTATGCGATGATTTCGTTTATCCAAAACGAAGTGGTTTATAAACAGGCGTGGCTGACGACGTCCGAATTTACCGACGTGGTGGCTATCAGCCAAGTTACACCCGGCCCGGTGGGGATTAACCTGGCCACCTACACGGGCTACACGGCGGCGCACAGCGTGTGGGGAAGTGTAATTGCCACCTTTGCGGTGTGCTTGCCTTCCTTTATTTTGATGCTTCTTGTCAGCCGCTACTTTTTAAAATACCGCCACGCCCCGGCAGTGGAAAATGTGTTTAAGGGCCTGCGCCCGGCGGTAATCGGGCTGATTGCCGCGGCAGCCTTGGTGCTGTGCAACGGCGAAAACTTTGTGGATTACAAGAGCGTACTTTTGTTTTTGGCCGCCTTTATGGCGGTGGGAAAATTTAAAGTAGGGCCCATTGCCGCCATATCCGCGTGCGGAATTTTAGGGTACTTTTTGTACTGAAATTTAGCATAACCTAACTTTTTATCCAAAAATAAAAAAATATTTTTTCATACTTTTACGACGGAGAAAAAGAATTTTAAAAAATATTTGTTAGTTCGGGCTAACTTTTGGTATAATAAATATATCAAAGTTGTGCATAAAGAGGAAAAAATAAAAATGAACTATAAGAATTTAGCAAAAGTTTTATTCGCGGCGGCCTGCGTAGGCGTATGGAGTTTATCTTCTGCCGCCGTCAACACGGGCAAAAATACTACCGTTTCCCGTGCGTTGGATAACAAATTGTCCGAAGTTACGGTCATTACCGAATTTTTAAAACCCGTCAGACTCAGCGATATGGTTTCCCGCCACCGCCCCGGCTTTAAGGATGTGCTGGTGAAGGTGGAAAAACAAACCAAAACTTGCCAAGGCGTGCTTTTGGCCGGAACCCCGCGCGTGGTAACTTTGGCCTCTTGCGTAAAAGGGGACAAAGGCTTTGCCGTGAGCAAGGTTACGCTCCAATTCGCCAACGGCAAACAAGCCACCGGCGAAGCCAACGCCATTAGAACCCAGGGCGAATTTGCCCGCTTGTATGTAAAGCACGCCGTAGTAGAAGGCTTAAAGGGTGTGGAAATTGCCAATATCGGTGCGGGTAAATCCTTGCAGCAAACCTATAAAGACGGCACGGCTCTGCTGGCGCAGTTCTTCAATAACCGGGGGGTAATTTCTCCGCGTGCCCGCCGCGCTATGGGTATTAAACCGTCGCTTAAAATCGGTTCGCCTGTGTTCTTCCACGGCAAACTGGTGGCGCTTGCGAACGATGTTCCGTCCCGTTTCCCCGTGTCGCTCTTTGGCGGCGTAGATGAGGATTCCTTGACGGTCGTCCGCCCCGACAACGGTTCGGCTCTGCTTAAATAAATTTTGCTTCCCCGCCCACAAGCCAGGGTCGGAAGGTCTCCTATAAAAAACCGCCGGAAATTCGCACCGGCGGTTTTTTACTGTCTAATTTTGCGGATTGTTTTCTTGCGGTTCGTCTGTTGGTGGCTCGCGGTAGGTCAGTTCCACCTCGGCAAAGATAGAGCCTTTGTTATCATTTAACCAGCGGCGGTGGCTCTTGTAATCGGGGCAGAATTGCGCCACCAACTGCCAATATTCCTGCCCGTGGTTCATATGCACCAAGTGGCACAGTTCGTGCACCATTAGGTAATCCTGTACGGCCAAGGGCATTTTTACAATGCGGTAAGAATAGTTGATGTTCTTTTTGCCCGAGCAACTGGCCCAGCAGGTGCGCTGGTCTTTAATGACGATGTTATTGTATTCCACGCCGATTTTTTCCGCCCACTCTTTTGTTTTGGCTTTCAAGGTTTCGTTGGCCTTTTCGCGAAGCCAAGCGGTAACCAAGGCGGACGGGTCGGACTCCTTGGTATGCAAATAAATGTGGAAGATTTCCCCGTCAAACGCTACGCCTTCCTCTTGGTCGGGCGTCAGGTACATACGGGCTTCGTAAAAATTGCCGTTGTAAAGCACCTTGTTTTCGCCCGTAGGGGTGTTTTGCTCGGCGGCGGACGAATCCTGTTTGCCGAACACTTCGGGCAATTCTTTTTTCAGCCGTTCAATAAATAGTTTTACGTCGCTCACGACGCTCTGCGTATCTGCCATATCTATATTGTATAAAAAAGCATTAAATTTTATACAATGAACATATACTTTTGGAGGCGTAATGACTCATACCGATTTGAAGACTACTCCGCTCTGCGCCGCTTGCGAAGCCGCCGGCGGAAAAATGGTGGACTTTCACGGCTGGCTGCTGCCGGTGCAATTTAAAGGCATTTTAGCCGAACATAAAGCCGTGCGCGAAGCCGCCGGGATGTTTGACGTTTCCCATATGGGGCAGTTTTTTGTAGAGGGAAAAGACGCTTGGGCCTTTTTGCAATACATTAACTGTAACAATATCAAAAATACCCCCGGCGCGGGCACTTATTCCCACATTTTAACGGAAAAGGGCACAATTATTGACGACGCCATTTCTTTTTGCCTAACGCCCGAAAAATTTTTAGTAGTGGTAAACGCCGCCTGTATTGACGGCGATTTCGCTTGGTTTACCAAACAGGCCAAAAACTTTCAGGTTACTGTGCGCAACGAAAGCGCCGACTGGGCGATGATTGCTTTGCAGGGTCCCAAGGCCGTGGAAATAGCAGATAAAGTGGTGGCCGGAGCCGCCGACTTGCCGCGTTTTCATATTAAAGAGATTGAACTCTTTGGCGCGCACGGGTATATAACCCGCACCGGATACACCGGGGAAGACGGCGTGGAAATTATGCTGCCCAATGATAAAATTGTAGAATTGTGGGCCGCCTTGCTGGCGCACGGGGTTACTCCGTGCGGCTTGGGTGCGCGCGATGTGTTGCGCTTGGAAGCCGGGTATTTGCTCAACGGGGCGGATGCGGACCAAACCCGCACGCCGTATGAAGCCAACTGCGGTTGGGTGGTAAAATTAGCCAAGGAAAATTTTGTAGGGAAGGAAGCCCTTGCCGCGCAAAAGGCGCAGGGCCTCAAAGAAAAACTGACGGCCTTTGTGTTAAAGTCCGCCGGAGTGCCCCGCGCGGGATGCAAGGTGTTTGTAGGCGCGGAGGAAAAAGGCACGCTCACCAGCGGGACGTATTCGCCCTTGTTTAAAGGGATAGCCGTCGGCTACACGTCCGCGGACGTAACCGCCGGGACGGAAGTAGAAATTGAAATTCACGGTAAACGCGTAAAAGCCGATACCGTCAAAACACCCTTTTATAAAAACCGGGTTTAAATTAAGGAGAAATTAATTATGCATACCGAAGAAAATTGCCGCTTTGCCAAAACGCACGAGTGGGCCTATGCCGAAAACGGCGTAGCCACCGTGGGTATCAGCAACCACGCGCAGGAAGAAATCAGCGATATCGTATTTGTGGATTTGCCCAAGGTGGGCCAACAAGTTACGGCCGGCCAAAACTGCTGTGTGATTGAATCCGTTAAATCCGCCAGCGAAATTTATGCCCCCGTCAGCGGGGAAATTGTGGAAGTAAACTCCGCGCTGGAAGGAGACCCGGCCCTTGTAAACCGCGAACCGCACGGCAACGGCTGGCTGTTCAAAATCAAAATGACGAACGCCGCCGAATACGACAACTTGCTTGACGTAAACGCTTACAAAGCCACCCTCGCCAAATAACGGTTGCCCAGATTATGTATCCCCCGCGCTAAAAGCGGGGGATTTTACCAAGAGGACTTATCAATGTTTATCCCAAATACCCCATTGGACCAAAAAGAAATGCTGGCTAAAATCGGCGTTTCGTCTGTAAAAGAGTTGTTGGCGCAAATTCCGCAGGAATTACTGTACCCCGTTTTAAATTTGCCCAAAGCTCTTACGGAGCAAGAACTTACCGCGCATATTCACGCGCTGGCGGCCAAAAATAAACCGCTCAAAAATTTTATCGGCGCGGGGATGTACGAACATTTTATTCCCGCCGCCGTGCCGGCGCTTTCCTCGCGCGGGGAATTTTTAACCGCTTATACGCCCTACCAAGCCGAAGCCAGCCAAGGCACCTTGCAGACGATTTACGAGTTTCAAAGTTGCCTGTGCGCCTTAATGGATATGGATGTTGCCACCGCTTCCCACTACGACGGCGCCACCGCCGCGGCGGAAGCCGTACTGGCGTGTCTTCGCATTACGGGGCGGACGGAAATTATTATCTCTTCCGCGCTGCACCCGCATTATAAACAAGTACTTACTACCTATGTGTGCCATTTGCCGGGCGTAAAAGTGGCGGAAGCCCCACTGGCGGCGGACGGCACGCTGGATTTGGAAGCGTTAAAGGCTAAACTAACGGATAAAACGGCCGTATTTTTATTGCCGACGCCCAACTTCTTTGGATGCTTGGAACGCGCAAACGAAATTTCCGCCTTGGTTCATAATGTAGGCGCGCTGTTAGTCGCCCTTGTGAACCCCATTTCGCTTGGTGTAGTGCAAACGCCCGGCTCCTATAATGCTGATTTTGCCGTAGCCGAGGGCCAGCCCTTGGGCAACGCGGTAAATTTCGGCGGCCCGGGCCTGGGCATTATGACGGCTAAAAAAATGTATATGCGCCAACTGCCGGGGCGTATCGTGGGCATTGCCAAGGACAAAGACGGCAAACGCTCCTTTGTGCTGACGTTGCAGGCGCGCGAACAGCACATCCGCCGCGAAAAGGCCTCGTCCAACATTTGCTCCAACGAAGCCCTGTGCGCGTTAAACGCGGTCATTTATTTGACGCTTCTCGGCCCCAAGGGCTTAAAGGAAGTAGCCGAACTGAACTTGGAGCGGGCGCACGAATTGGCCGCGCTCATTAGCGAAGTGCCTGGCTTTAAACTGAAATATTCCGCCCCGTTCTTTAACGAGTTTGTGGTGGAGTGCCCCGTCCCGGCCAAGAGCGTTATTAAAAAGTTGGAAAAGAAGGGCCTCGGCGCGGGCTACGCGCTTACGGAAATCAAAGGTATGAAGGATTGCCTGCTTGTGTGCGCGACGGAAACCAAAACCGAAGCGGATTTAACGGCCTATCAAATGGCCTTAAAGGGGATTTAATATGGAAGAAATTTTACAACACAGCCAATTATCTATTGAAAAATCCCAGCCCGGCCGCCGTGGCGTGCGCTTTGAAGGGGTTAAAAAGCACGCGGCGGATTACTTGCCCGCGGACTATTTGCGCAAAAGCGAGCCCAAGTTGCCTGAAATCAGCGAGTTTGAAACCGTGCGCCATTTTACACGGCTTTCGGAACTCAACTACTGCTTGGACGGCGAATTTTATCCGCTGGGCTCCTGCACGATGAAATATAACCCCAAGGCCTACGATGTGTTTTCCGCGTTGCCGGAATTTACGTCCGCCCACCCGTTTGCACCGGAAAGTGCGGTGCAGGGAACCTTGGAAATGCTGTACAATTTGCAGGAACTGTTAAAGGAAATTACGGGGCTTTCCGCCTTTACCTTACAGCCTGCCGCAGGCGCGCACGGGGAACTGACCGGCATTATGACGGCCCGCGCGTATCACGATGCCCGTAAAGATTTTAAACGCACCGAAGTCATCGTGCCCGATACCGCCCACGGAACCAACCCGGCTACGGCGCATATGGCGGGTTATACGGTGATTAACATCAAATCCGGCCCCGACGGCTGCGTGGATAAGGAAGCCTTAAAGGCCGCCTTGTCCGACAAAACCGCCGCCTTTATGCTGACCGTTCCCAACACGGTGGGGCTCTTTGAAAAGGATGTGCGCGAAATTGCCGATATGGTGCACAAAGCAGGTGCGCTGTTCTATATGGACGGGGCGAATTTCAACGCGTTAATTGGCCTGGCCAAACCGGCGGACTTCGGCGTGGATATTATGCACTTAAATTTGCATAAAACCTTTGCCGCTCCGCACGGCGGCGGCGGCCCGGGTTCCGGCCCGGTGGGTGCGGCGGCGCACGTGGCGCCGTTCTTGCCTAAACCGATGGTGGAACTTAAAGACGGCAAATACACTTTATCCGGCAAAATGCCCAAGAGTTTGGGCAAAATGAAGGCATTTTACGGCAATATTGCCGTGTGCCTGCGCGGGTATTGCTACTTGCGCCAGTTTGACGGAAAAACGCTTAAAGACATTGCCGAAAACGCCGTATTGAACGCAAATTATGTCCGCGCCGCGTTAAAGGGCAAATTTAATGCGTTTTTTGACCGCCCGTGTATGCACGAGTGCGTGCTGACGCAAAACCCGGCGGAAATGAACGGCGTTCACACGTCTGACATTGCCAAACGCTTGCTGGATTACGGCTTTTACGCGCCAACTATTTACTTCCCGCTGATTGTGCCGGAAGCAATGATGGTGGAGCCGACGGAAACCGAAAGCAAGCAAATGCTGGATGCGTTTGTGGCAGCAATGGATAAAATCTACGAAGAAATTAAGACGAATCCGCAAGTAGTCAAGGATGCTCCGCATACCCAATGCGTTAAACGTATTGACGAGGTGTCCGCCGCGCGCGAACCCAACCTGCGCTGGTAAGTGCTCGTTTGGGTATAACTGTTTGATAAAAGGCCGCTTTTTATAAGTGGCCTTTTTGCTGTGGGGGAAAAACGACTAATGTGTTTCCGCGCACCAAAGGGGGCCTTGGAACTGGTAAAATATATCATATGAATTTACTTTTGTCCGCCCCGGCGTTAAATGTGTATGAACAAATGGCGTTGGACGAGTGTTTAGTACGCACCCGCCCGGAGGAAATCACCCTGCGCTTTTACCGTTGGACGGACGGCCCCGCCGTTACGTTTGGCTATTCCCAATTCGTGCGCGAGGTGCAAAAAACGCTTGCGGAGTGCGCCTTTTGGGGCCCGTATGCCCGGCGGCCTACGGGGGGCGGCGTGGTGTTTCACGGGAACGATTTAACCTTTTCCTTGGTGTTTGCGTCCGCTGACCGCCCAAGCGAAATTTATAAAAAGTTTCACCGTTTTATTTTGGCGGAACTCGCCGCGCGTGGGGTAAGCAGTGTGCCGTTTGATAAGGTCTTGTCCGCTTCCGCCTATGCGCCCAGCGTGAACCATACGGCAAACGCCTGTTTTATAAACCCGGTGGAAAACGATTTGCTGGCCGCGGACGGTCATAAAATTTTGGGCGGGGCTATCCGGCGCTTTGGGCAAACGGTGCTGTACCAAGGTTCCCTGCAAGTGCCGGACGGACGCACCAATCCCCTGTATAAAAACGCTGTTATTGGCGCGGTGCGTGCCTTTTTAGGAACGGATTTGCGCCCGTGTGGGGCTTCCGCCGCCTTAATTTCCGCGGCGCGCCGTTTGGCCAACGCCCAATACAAAACACCTGCCTGGACGGAGAAATTTTAATGCTTTGGCGCCCGGTAAAATTTTTATTTGCGCTTGTTCTGCTTCCCACCGCGTTTTTTACGCTCGTGGAAACAGGCAAAATTTTCTGCTCCGTGCTGGGGCATATCGGCGCGGCGGTCAGTTTTATTTTGGGAATTTTGATTTATTGCGGGATTCATTACGGGTATTACAATTTTTCCCGTCCGTATGTTTTTGGGCACGAAATGACACACGCCCTCGCCGCGCTTGTGTGCGGGTACCGCATTAAGGACGTATCCGTCGGGCAGGACAGCGGATACGTAAAAATGGACAACTGCAACGCCTTTGTGGTGCTGGCGCCGTATTTTGTGCCGCTGTATGTGATTGCGGCGGCTCTTATTTATGCCATAACGGATTTGTTTGTAGATTTAACGCCCTACCGCCAAGTGTTTTTGTTTGTTATCGGCTTTTTAACCGCGTTCCACTTTGTGCAAACCTTTAAAACCTTGTTTGAGGCCGACCAGCCCGATTTAAAAATAGCGGGCGGAAAAGTGTTTTCCGGCGTAATGATTACGCTGGCAAACCTAGTAGTATTGGCGGTGGTGTTAAAGGCAATGTTTCCGGAAGTGGTGCTGCTCACGGAGGCCGGGAAAAATATCTTGGCCGGGACCGTCAATGTCTGGCGAATTATAGTAAACTATATAATAGAGAAGACTGTAAATTCCGGCAAATAATATGGGTAAGCATAAAAAAACTACAAAAAAGAAAGGATTTTTCCATTGGCTGTGGCGGTTTTTTAAATCGTGCTGTATTTTAAGTTTGCGCACGGTGCTGTTTACCGCTATGTTTTTGATGCTTATCTGCGCCGGGCTGTGGCTGCTTTTTTTAAAAACCTTTAACGCCCAGCACATTAGCGAAATTATCACGGACGAATTGCAGCGCCGCTTGGACCGCCCGGTCGTCATTTCTTCGCTGGATTTAAAGTTTATCAATACACTTGAATTAAAGGGCTTTGCCGTGCTGGATACGGACGGCGAGCCGGGGCGTGCGCTTGTATCGGCGGACTCGGTAACCTTGCGCTTCAATTTGCTCCCGCTTTTAAATCAACAGTTAATTATTGACGAAGTGTCCTTGAACGCGCCGCGCTTTAACGTGGTGCGCAAAGCGGACGGTACGTATAATATGCCGCAAATCCGTGTGCCGGAGGAGCGCTCCGTCTATACCAGCGAACTGACGGGCAAAAAGGTTACGGTAAGCGTAGAGGACTGGACGGTCAAAAACGGCGTGGTAAGTTACAAGGATTTGGCCGCCGGGCTTTCCCACGCGGTGTATGGGTTAAATGTGCATTTTGAGCGGCTTCGCTTTAACGAACTTTCGCGCTTTTCGGCGGAGATGGTGCTGCGTAATAAGTGGGGGGATAATATTTCCGATATGGAAATTAAGGGCACGGGGCACGTCAATTTTGCGGATTTTGAGTGGAAGAATTTTGCCCTGCGCAGTTTGCGTACACAGGTGTATTTGTTCCAAAAGCCTGTGGATATTCTGCTGGATTTGGATAATTTAAGAACGCCTTATTTTAATATAAAAGCCTCTATTCCCGCGTTTGAGGATAAGGATTTATCCCTCTTTCACGCCGAAAAGGGCCGTTTTTCCCTTCCGAAATCCACCCTTACGGCTAAGGGCGTGCTGACAAACGATTACCGCCTGTTAAAATTAACCCAACTGACGGCCAATGCGGCGGACGTAAAACTGACCGCTTCCGGCACGGTGGATTTTGAAAAAGCCCCCTTTGCGGCCGATGTGCAGGCGTCCACCAATTTCTTTAATTTAGCCGGAAAAGAAAAATATTATCCGTTTATCGCCAAATATAAACTAACGGGCCAGGGTTCCTTGGCGGGCCGCCTGACGCATACGGACGGCAAGTACGCACTTCCGCTCGTTACCGCGCAGGTCAAGGACGCTTCGGCCTTGCTCTACGGCTTTAAGGCGGATGATGTTACCGGCGAGTTCCAGGCTAAAAAAGACTTTGCCGATTTGTACGCCGCCACAACGGCGGGTAAGGTAACGGTGGCCCGCTCGGTGTTTGACAAAGTGAATTTAAGCGCCAGTTGGCGCAAGGGCAATTTGTACGCCAATATCGCTTCGTGCGAGTTAAACGGCGTGCCGTTTAAAATGAATTTGTCTGTTAAAAATTTGAAAAGCGCCCGCCGTAAAATCCGCACCTCTATTTATTGGAAACATTTAGACCCGATGGCGTTTATAGAAACGGTGCGCGACTTTGTAACCGTGATTAGCCCGCTTACCAAACACGGCGGCAAATTTAAGGCCCCGGTGGACGGGCAACTGGCGTGGCTGCGCAACTTCCGCGACCGCCTGCCCGGCTTTATGCCCAATTTTGCGGGCACGCTGACGGCGGATACTTTTTCCACGCAGGTTTTGTCCGGCAACCGTTTTAGCGCGGAGTTTGATTTTACGGGCTTTAAGGCCGGGATGAAGCAACTCACCGGTCCCTTACACGCGCGTTTGGAGGGCGGCGTTATCCACCAAATGGAAAAATGGGCCGAGGAACAGCAAGCGCTTAATATTACGTTCCAGCCGTTTTTGATTATGCACCGTATGGAGCGCGCGGGAAGTTTTAAGGTGGGCCAAGTGCTTAAAGACGTGCCGTTTACCGATATGGCCGCCTCGGTGGAGTTTAACAAAGGGCCGATGACGATTAACAACGCCTATACGGTGGGGCCCACGCTTTCGGCCGCGGTCAGCGGGTGGACTAACTGGGTGGACGAAAATTTTGATATCATAATATGGACGATGTTTACCAATACCTCGCGTTCCGGGGCATTGGCCGAAAACTTGACGGACGAATCGGGCAACCCGGCGCTGGCGTTTCGGGTGTCGTCTTCAATGTTAAAGCCCAAACTGGAAATGCTGCGCGCCAAAAAAACAGGAAACACCATACGCGCCGCCCAGGAAAAGGGTGTGCCGACAGATTTTAGTGCCGCAACTAAATTTATCCAAGGAGATTTTAATGCCAAGAAATAATATGGACGTACTGTGCCTGTTGCAAGAACACGGCGCCATTTTAGAAGGACATTTCGTAATGCCGTCTGGGTTCCACAGCCAGACGTATATTCAAACCTCGCTGTTAATGCAGCACCCCAATTTGGCGCAAAAGATTGCGGGGGCGCTGTCGGATAAATTTACCAAACACGCCGACGTAATTATGGCGCTTACGCCGTCCGATTCCGTCTTGGCGCAGGAAGTGGCCCGCGCCCGCGGTGTGCGCGCGATTTTTGCCTCGCGCGACGATAACGGCGAAATGATTTTAAAGCATAACTTTACCGTAAAAGAGGGCGAAAATGTGCTCATCGTGGACGATGTGGCCGTTTCCGGCCGCAAAATCAATAAGGCCATTGACCTGGTGGGCAAACTGGGTGGAAACGTAATCGGCGTGGGTGTGATTGTGGACCGCTCTATGGGGTATTTGCCTTTGTCTGTGCCGCTTCGCTCGCTTTTGTCTTACCCGATGCAAACCTTTACGGCTAAGGAATGCCCGCTGTGCGCGGCCAAATTGCCGGTTACGCCGGTGGAAGAGGTTTCCAAAAACTAATATGACTGAAATTAAATTAAAAGCAAAAGAAGAAAGACGGCTCCTCGCGGGCCATTGGTGGGTGTTTTCCAACGAAATTGACGGCTTGGATACATCTATTGAACCGGGCTCCCTGGTGCGCGTCATCAGCCACGAGGGCAAACAAGTGGGGATTGGTTGTTTTAACCCGCACAGTTTAATTGCCGTGCGCCTGCTGATGAAGGGCGAGGGAGAACTGCCGGAAGATTTTGTATTTGAAAATTTAGACAACGCCTATGCGTACCGCAAGGAAATTGGTGTGCGCAAATATGGACGTATGTGCTATGGCGAGGCCGACAATATGCCAGGCCTGGTGATTGACCGCTACGGCGATGTGCTGGTAATGGATGTATTGACGGCCGGTATGGAAAAATTAAAGCCCGAAATTACCAAAGCCGTACAAAAGATTTTTAAGCCCAAAGGCATTTATTACAAGAACGACAGCGCCTTCCGCGCGTTGGAAGGGCTGACTAATACGCCCGAAATCATTGGCGAAGTGCCGGAAACCGTGGAAATTGAAGAAAACGGCGTAAAGTATATTGTGCCTATCCGCGGCGGACAAAAGACGGGCTTTTATTTTGACCAACGCGAAAACCGCGAATTTTTAAAACCGTATTTTAAGGATAAACTGGTCTTGGATTTATATTCCTACATTGGTTCCTTTGGCATTACGGCCGCTTTGGCCGGGGCCAACCAAGTGTGGGGATGTGATTCTTCCGCCGCGGCGGTAGAATTTGCCAAAAATAACGCGGAGTTAAACGGCGTGTCCGACCGCGTGGTCTTCCACCGCGACGATGCCGAACGCTTGCTCTCGGCGATGAAGAAAGGCGAACTGCCCGACCAGCCCGATATGGTGCTGTTGGACCCGCCCGCCTTTGTCAAAAGCCGCAAGGCCTTGCCGCAGGCGGTGGGACTTTATGTAAAACTCGTTAAAATGGCCTTGGAAGGCATTAAAACGGGTGGCTATTTGGCGTTTTCCACCTGTTCGCACCACATTTCGCGCGAACTGTTTGTGGATATTATCCGCCAAGGCGTGAGCAAATCGGGCCGCAAGGCGGTGCTGGTGGAATTGCGCGGACAAGCCAAGGACCACCCGGTGCTTATCGGTATGCCGGAAACGGAATACCTGCACTTTGCGCTGATTCAGTTGCGCTAGGAGGAAATTTTTAAGCAGTAAAAATTTAATCTGTTTTTGGAACCATAGCAGATATGGTGTGTAACCGCTCAGGCGGTACGCAAACAGGCCAAAAACAGTCGTTTTAGGCCCAAAAATAAAAGGACTAATTACCCTTTTGCTTTTGGGCCGAGTGTTTGCCGTCCTTTGGGCGGCAAACCACGGCTGTTGTGTGGGGCTACCTGTTTGCGGCTCCGTGCAATCAGCCGTTTTTTATGTGCGGAGCCTGATAAAAAGGAGCGTTCGTATGAACAAGCAAACAGGCTTCACGTTAATAGAATTGTTGGTGGTAGTGTTAATTATCGGTATTTTGGCGGCGGTCGCCCTGCCGCAGTATGAAAAGGCTGTATTTAAGGCCAAGGCTACCAATGCTTTAACTTTTTTTAATGCTTTGCAAAAGGCGGAAACCGTTTATTACTTATCCAATGGGGAATATACCAACGATTTTGAATCATTAGATTTACAACTGCCCGAGCAGGATTTCCATAAAGCGTGGGGGGTACGCTGCGACGCAAGCGGTTGTTCTTTAAAAATGGAAGAAAAACTGTTCTTGTTTTGGGCGGATAATGGGCGTCCCTGTAAAACGGTGTGCAATGCCCGCCCCGGTGATAGCGCGGGAAATTCTTTTTGTAATGGCTTTGGAGCCTTATTTGAAACTGGGGCAGAGGGTGTTCAGGGAAATTGGAACCGCTATTGTATGGATAAATAAAAAACCCCGCTTTTGGCGGGGCTTTTAACAAAAGGAAAATGCCGAGGGACAGGATCGAACTGTCGACACCCGGTTTTTCAGACCGGTGCTCTACCACTGAGCTACCTCGGCATTACCTAAATATAATACAAAATTTAAGCCGCTTCGGCAATCTTTTTGCGCTCTCCGACGATAAAATATTTTTTTACGCCTCCAATCCAACCGCTTTTTTGCGGGATTTGGGCAACTTTTTCAAACAAATTTGATTTTTTGCCGTTAAATTATTGTAGCAAAATTAGGGGCGTTTATTATTGCCTTTGCACTGCTAAAAGTCATATACTTTATATATGGGTTTTTCCGGTTCTACCCCCGGACCCACAGGAGAATTATGCCAAGAATTGAAGTGGACGCCAACAGATGCAAAGCCTGTTATTTGTGCGTCAGCGCTTGCCCGAAGAAATGCTTGGGCAAAGCCAAAACCATTAGCAAAAAAGGGTATTTCCCTGCCGTTATGGAGCGTCCGCAGGACTGCATCGGCTGCAAGATGTGCTATATGATGTGCCCCGATATTGCCATTACGGTAATTAAAGAATAACGATTTGAGGATTTTTTACCTATGACCGAAAAAACATTAAGAAAAGGCAACGAAGCCCTGGCCGAGGGCGCTATCCGCGCGGGCTGCCGCTTCTTTGCCGGTTACCCGATTACCCCTCAAAACGAAGTGCCGGAATTTATGTCCGCCAATATGGCCGACGCCGGCGGTTCGTTTGTACAGGCCGAAAGCGAAGTGGCCGCTATCAATATGGTGTACGGCGCCGCTTCCACCGGCACCCGCAGTATGACGTCTTCTTCCTCTCCGGGCGTGAGTTTGAAGCAGGAAGGTATTACCTACTTGGCCAGCGCCGATTTGCCTTGCCTTATTGTAAACGTAATGCGAGGCGGCCCGGGCTTAGGCAGTATTGCCGGTGCGCAGGGGGATTATTTCCAGGCCACCCGCGGCGGCGGTAACGGGGATTACCACATTATCGTTTTGGCCCCGAACTCCGTGGAAGAGTTGGGCAACTTCCCGAAACTGGGTTTTGAACTTGCCGAGAAATACCGTATGCCCTGTATGATTTTGGCTGACGGCATTTTGGGCCAAATGATGGAAAGTATGTCCTTTAATTTTGACCCCATTGACCCCAATAAACTGGGCAAATTTGACTGGGCCGTGGATATCAACAAAAACGGCAAAAAGAAGAATAATGTTTTCTCCTACAAGGGCGATAATTTAATCGCTGACGTGGTGGAACGCGCCAAACGCTACGGTTTAATTGAACAAACCGAAGCCCGCTGGGAAGAACGCGACGCCGAAGACTGCGATGTGTTGTTGGTAGCGTACGGATTGTCCTCCCGCGCGTGCTTGGAAGCCGTAAACAAGGCCAAAGAGGAAGGCTTAAAAGTCGGTCTCTTCCGCCCGATTACGCTGTGGCCGTTCCCGTCCAAACGCTTGGCGGAACTAGCCTCCAAGGCCAAGGCCGTGTTGTGCGTGGAGCAGAGTTTAGGCCAGTTGGTGCAGGACGTAAAACTGGCTGTAAACGGCAAAACGCCCGTTTATTTAAACGCTTACCCCGCCGGGGGCCAGCCGGACGGTTCCACTATTTTGACCGCTGTGCGCTCCGCGCTTACGGGCAAGAAAGACGGCTTGTTTGATTTGCAGGAACACGCCGCCGGGTTTACCTACAACTGCCAGCGTGATACCACCCTGGGTATGCAGGGCGACCTGAAAGGAGGCAAATAGATTTATGACCATTTTAGCCAAAAAACCCGCCAGTTTAACTGACTTGCCGATGCACTATTGCCCCGGTTGCGGGCACGGGATTGTGCACCGCTTAATGGGCGAAGTGTTTGACGAACTCCATATTGCGGACCGTGTAATCGGCGTGGCCCCGGTGGGTTGTGCCGTGTTTGCGGATTCCTACTTTGCTTGCGATATGGTGCAGGGCGCGCACGGACGCGGCCCGGCTATTGCCACGGGCGTAAAACGCTCCAAACCGCAGGCGATTGTGTTTTCTTATCAGGGCGACGGCGACCTGGCTTCTATCGGTATGGCCGAAATTGTACACGCCGCCGTACGCAGCGAAAACATTACCGTCATTTTTATCAATAACGCCATTTACGGTATGACGGGCGGCCAAATGGCCCCGACCACCTTGGTCGGCCAAGTGGCTACTACCGCCCCCAAAGGCCGCGACCCCAAATTGCAGGGCTGGCCGATTAATATGTGCGAAATGCTCGCGCAGATTACAGGCTCCAAATACTTGGCCCGCGTGGCGGTGGACTGCCCGCAGAACGTAATGAAGGCCAAACAAGCGATTAAAAAAGCGTTTGAAAACCAAGTAAACGGGGTGGGATTCTCTATGGTGGAAGTGCTTTCCCAATGCCCGACCAACTGGCACGCCAGCGTGCCGCAGGCGTTGGAATTTGTGCGCACCAAAATGATGCCGCAATACCCGTTGGGTGTATTTAAAGACGAGGGGGCGAAATAATGTATCAAGGTATTAGAATCGCCGGATTTGGCGGACAAGGCGTTATTTCCGCCGGTATTTTGCTCGCGCAGGCGGGCGTGGAGAACAAAAAGAACGCCAGTTGGCTTCCGTCCTACGGGCCGGAAATGCGCGGCGGTACGGCCAACTGCTCCGTGGTAGTGTCGGACGGGGAGGTTTACACGCCGATTGTGTCCGCGCCGGATACGGTTATCGTAATGAACGAGCCGTCTTTGCCTAAGTTTGAGCCCTTGCTCAAAAAAGGCGGACTGATGATTATCAATAGTTCGCTGATTAATTCCCGCCCCACCCGCACTGATATTAAAGTGGTGTGCGTGCCTTGCAACAAAATTGCCGAGGAGTTGGGGATGGACCGCATTGCCAACCTGGTGGCGTTGGGCGCTTTTATTAAACTGACGGGTGCGGTTACGCTGGAAAGCGTGGCGCACGCAATGAAGAAGGTTTATAAACGCGCGAAGCCGGAAATGCTGGAACTGAACAAAAAGGCCTTGCAGGCCGGTTTTGATGCGGTAAACTAACTGGAAAAGTTAGCGATTTAACTAAAAAGGGAAGACGCAATGTCTTCCCTTAATGGCCTAATACATAAGTATTCTTTGGTTTGGTGCATCAACCGGGCGGCTGCGGCGCCAACCACAGCAACCGTATCCCCCTGCTGCTTTGGTTCCCCCTTACATCTACTGATAGTATAAGGGTATTTTGCGGATTTGACTATGGTTAAAAAGGGTTAGTTTCCCGTCGTTCGTATGAGGCCGCCAGCCAAGTAAATAAAATTCCGGGCACGGCGGCCAAACAGCATAAGAGTACCGCGGCTTTTAAGCCCCACTCGTCGGACGCTTGCCCGATAAGCACCGGGGATAAGGCATCGCCCAGCGCGTGAATAATAAAAATGTTCACGGCAAACGCCATAGAGCGTACCGGGGCGCGCGTGGCCGATACCAGAGCCGCCGCCACCGGGCCTGTGGGCAGAAATAAGCAAATAATGCTCAGCCCGAAGCAGATAAGGGCCCAGCCCGCGGATTGGGTTTGTATGCCTATCCACGCCGGAGCCAATACTCCCGCTAACGCCAGGCCGATTACCCAAAAATAGGCCTTGTGCGAAAAGTTTAGCAGTTTATCGGCACTTTTCCCACCTAAATAGGTCCCCGCCGCCCCGCAAACCACAACCAGCGCGCCAAAAATCACGCCCGCTTTCGCCACATCCATTTGCAAATAACGGTGCAAATAGGTGGGCATCCAAGCAGAGAGTCCGCCGATAATAAACGTAATCATTGCGTGCGCCAAACAAATAAACAAAAAGGGCTTATTTTTAAGTAAGGCCAAATAGTTTTTAAAATGCGGAATTTCGGCAGGTTGTTGGGGTAAGCGGCGGTTGTCCTGTAATTGGGTAAGGGCCAAAAAGCCTAAAAACAGGCCCGGTACGCCCGCCAACATAAAGGCGGTCCTCCACCCCCAATGTTGGCTGATAAGCCCGCCTAACAGGTAGCCAAGCGCACTCCCGGCCGGAAGCGCAAGCCCGAAGCAGGCCAAGGCGGTGGCGCGTTTTGCTTTGGGGAAATGCTCGGCCAAAAACGGCTGCGCTAATGTAGTAAAGCCTGCCTCCCCTACGCCTATCATCCCACGCGTAAAAAGCAGGGAAATATAGCCCTTGGCGGCGGAACAAGCCAAGGTGGCCGCACTCCAAATAAGCGCGCTTGCGCCAATCCATTTTTGGCGCGGGGTTCGGTCTGCAAAATAACCCACAAACGGGGCATAGCACATATACACCAGCATAAACGCGGAAGCCAAGGCCCCCAAATGCACATCGTTTAAATGCAGTTCCGCCTGCAAGAGGGGAAAAACGGAATAAAGCACTTGCCTGTCTATATAATTAAACAGGTTGAGCAAAAAGAGAATCCAAAACAGTTTTTTTGCGTTCATAGTGCTTTAAGTATTTTATAAAATATATACTATTAAAAGCCGGAGCAAATTTATATAATAAACTATCTTTGTTAAAGGGGAATTTTATGAAGAAAGGTTTTACGCTTATTGAACTGTTAATTGTAATGGTGATTGTGGGTGTTTTGGTAACGGTCAGCCTGCCCAAGTACCGCGCGTCTATGGAGCGCGGTCGCGCAATGGAAGGTATTAACAACGTGCGTGCTATTAGCGATGCGGTAAACGCCAAATATGTAATGAACGGCAATGCGTATTCGCTGGACGGGTTGGTAAATTCCAGCAACTATGTAACCGGGGTGGATATGACCAAGAGCGTTAATTTTACTACGCCCAAAATGACGCTTTCCGGCAGTACGGTAACCATTACCACCACCCGCACGGGCAGTTACACGCTTACGGCCACCAACCAAAACGGCGAACTGGTAAGCATTGAGTGTACGGGGGATGCGGAAACCTGCCAAAATATCGGTATGGATAAAAACGCTTCCGGCAGATATTTCTTATCTTTGTAAGTGGAAAAATAGCACAAAAAAGCCCGCCTGACGGCGGGTTTTTTTATGCCTAGTTCAAACGGTTTTGGCGCAGGGCTTCAAAAAGCACAATAGCCGCCGAAGAGGATAAGTTAAGCGAGCGCACGGGGCCCGTCATCGGAATAGTAAACAGGCGGTCCTTATAGCGTTCGTAGAACTCCTTGGGCAGACCGCACGATTCCGCCCCGAAAATAAGAAACGCATCGGGCGGGAAGACGGCATCCCAGTAGGATTTTTTGCCCTTGGTGGAAAGAAAGAACATTTTTTCTGCCGCGGGTTTTTCGGCTTCCAAAAAACTTTCCCACGTTTCGTAGCGGCGGTAATCCAAGTTCGGCCAATAGTCCAGGCCCGAGCGGCGGATTTCCTTGGAAGCGATTTTAAAGCCGAGTTTTCCCACCAGGTGCAGTCGCGTATTGGTGGCTACGCACGAGCGGCCAATGTTGCCGGTATTAAAGGGAATTTCGGGATTTACAAGTACAATGTTTAACATAAGGGTTTAAATGACACTTTTCGGTTTGTCATTGCCGGCGTGGACCGGCAATCCAGTTTGTTTATAAAGAAAAATACAAATCTTTCCATAGTGGGTTATCTTTCTCAATTAGTTGTATTTTCCAAGCGCGTGTCCATTGCTTGATTTCTTTTTCTCTGGCAAGTGCTAATTGTATATCCGTAAATAATTCATAGTGTACAAGCAAGTGCACATTATATTTTTTAGTAAAGCCTTCTACAATATTATTTTTATGTTCCCAAATGCGGCGTAATAAATTATTGGTTACTCCTGTGTACAGAGTTCCATTGCGTTTACTGGCTAAAATATATACCGCATAAGTGGACATAACTTATCAAAGACCTGGATTGCCGGTCCACGCCGGCAATGACAGCAACCAGAATAGACGAGCACTATAAAAAACGGCCGGAGAAATCCGGCCGTTTTTGTAAGAATAACTTTATTCTTCCCAGCGGATAAAGAGCGGCGTCAGCACGCTGGGGATATTCGCATTAGCAGGCAGTACGCGCAAGGCATAGTCCTGGCGGCCGCTGTTAAGCGGGGACATAGACACTTCGTACGTGTAAGCGTCGCCATCCTTACCGGTGCAGGTCATATCAATAGCGTCTTCTTTGACGATATCGCCCAGCGTTCCGCGCTGGCCCAAGTAGAGTTCTACCTGGATGTCTTCCGGCGCCAAACCGCCCAACACCACACGGGCTTTAAAGTTTACTTTATCGCCCATTAAAATAGCGTTTTCGGGCTGCGGGGTAACATCGGTTACGCTTACGCGGTACCAATTTTCCGCAATTTTGCTGCGCCACGCGGCCACGGCTTCGGCTTTGCCGGGTTCGTTTAAAATCAGGCCGTAGTTGTTGGCGGGAATATAGAAGCGTTCATAATATTCCTTTACCATACGGTTCGTGTTAAAGAACGGGGCAATGTGCTTGACCGATTCCTTCATTAACGAAACCCACGGCAAAGAATACGCGGAGCCGACTTCTTTGGCGTAATAAGCGGGGGCGATGTCCTGCTCAATTAAGTTGTAGAGCGATTCGGATTCCACGGTGTCGCGTTCATCGTCGGATTTGTACGTTTCCGGGCCACCAATGGACCAGCCAAAATCACACGGTCCAACCTCGTCCCACCAGCCGTCTAAAATAGACAGGGCAAGTGCACCGTTTAAAGCGGCCTTCATGCCGCTGGTGCCGCTGGCTTCCATCGGGCGGATCGGGTTGTTGAGCCACACGTCCACGCCCTGTACCATATAGCGGGCGACGTTCATATTGTAGTCTTCCACAAAGACGATTTTTCCTTTAAAGCGCGGGTCGTTTTGCGTAAGGCCGACAATCAATTTGATAAATTCTTTACCAGCCGTATCCGCCGGGTGCGCTTTACCCGCAAAGACGAACTGCACGGGACGCTGCGGATTGTTGATAATTTTATCCAAGCGGTTCAAATCTTTAAACAGCAAGGTCGCGCGCTTGTAGGTGGCGAAGCGGCGTGCAAAACCAATCGTCAGCACATCGGGGCGAAGAACGCTGGACGCCTTTTTAACAGCCATTACGTCAAAACCCTGGCGGGTGAGTTGGCGTTTCAGGCGGTTGCGAACCATATCAATCAGTTTGTTTTTGCGCGCGGTGTGGACGTCCCATAATTCACCGTCTGGGATGTTGGTTATGTTTTCCCAGGCTTGCGTATCGGACGGGTCCACTTCGCCGGTTTGGTTGTTGCCGAACAGGTACTTGCGGTACAGTTCGTTGAGTTCGTGCGAAATCCAGGAAGAACTGTGGATACCGTTGGTAATGCTGGTTATCGGTACTTCGCTAATGGGCAGTTCGGGCCAGAGGTTGTGCCACATTTCGCGGCTTACCTTGCCGTGCAGTTTGGCTACGCCGTTGCAGAAGGCGGCCAAGCGCAGGGCGACTACCGTCATACAGTAGGTGGAGGATTCGGGGGTTTCTTTGCCCAAGGCCAAGAAGTCCTCCCAAGAGATACCCATTTCCTTGGCGTAAAATTCCATATATTTGCGCACGAGGGCGGGGTCAAAGTGTTCGTTGCCCGCGATGACCGGGGTGTGCGTGGTGAAGACGGAGGACGCCCATACGATTTCGCGCGCTTGGGCAAAGGTCAAATTCTTTTCGCGCATAATATCAATAATGCGCTGGAAGAGCAAGAACGCGCTGTGCCCTTCATTAATATGATAAACAGTCGGTTTAATGCCCATTGCATCTAACGCTTTTACACCGCCGATACCGAGTACCACTTCTTGGCGGATGCGGTTTTCGCGGTCGCCGCCGTAGAGTTTTTCGGTAATGGCGCGTTGGGCGGGGGTGTTTTCCTGCAAGTTGGTATCCAACAAATAAAGCGAGGTGCGGCCCACGGGTACGCGCCAAATGCAGGCCTTGATATTTTCGTTGCCCAGTTGGATATCTACGGTAACGTCTTTACCGTCCTTGGTTACGCGTTCCACCGGCATATGGGCCCAGTCGTTATCCGGGTATTCTTCGTTCTGCCAGCCTTCGCGGTTTAAGACCTGCTGTACATAACCTTGTTTGTAGAACAAGCCTACGCCGATAATCGGCATCCCCAAGTCGCTGGCGGATTTCATATGGTCGCCCGCGAGCATCCCCAGGCCGCCGGAATAAATCGGCAAGCCCTCGCCGATACCGTATTCCATAGAGAAATAGGCCGTTAAAAGGTTTCCGTTTTCGTGGCGGTGTTCTTTGTACCAAGTGTGCGGATTGTTTTTATAGTTGTAGTAAGAGGTTTTGACGGCGTTTAAATTGTCTAAAAACGCTTGGTCTTTGCTTAATTCTTCAAAGCGTTTCTGCGGTACACAGCCCAAGAACCATTTCGGGTTGCGTTTGGCGGTAATCCACAGTTTCGGGTCCACTTGCACAAAAAGCAAGATGGCGCGCCAATTCCAGGTAAACCACATATCATTGGCCAACTCTTCCAAAAACTTAATGTTTTCGGGCAGGTTGGGCTGTACGTTAAAAGAATGGATTTTCATTACGTTCTCCCCTTGTTATTTCAATATACAGAAATTATATAAAATTCAGGTATAAAAAGGCCGCCTTTCCCAGCGGATTGGCGGCCCCGGTAAAACAAATTATTTTTACAGCGCTACATTTAAAATGATAAAGCAGGCAATCATCAAGGCCGCGCCTAAGGCTACGGCGTGTTTGGCCCACTCTTTGCTCTTAATGCCCAACTTGGACGCGCAGATAATGTTGGGGATATTGCCCGGGATTAACATCCCGCCCGAGATAATCAAACTCATCAGCAGGAATGTAAGCGTGCGGGTACTGATATCCGGCGTTACCTCAATGGCGGCCAAGGTGGCGTTATCCAATACGGCGGAAAGGGCATTGATCCAGTAGAGCCAGTTGGCGGATAAGTGCGAAATGGTTTGCATCGCAAGCGGTTTTAAGCCGTCGCCCAAGAACACTAACGCCATTACAAACAAATATACTTTGGCCGCGCGGACCACAATGCTTTTAATGGTGTGCCCGTCGCCCTCATTATTCTCGGCTGCTTTGGGGCCCGGAGCCTTTTGGATGACTTCGGCGCGGATAGAACTAGCCATACCGGCCATTAATACAACGCCGCCAAAGACGTACCAGCCCAAGTGTTCCAACAGGAACCAAAAGTCCGCAAAGTGCGGCGCGCCCTTTAATTTGGAAAGTACGACCGTACCCAACGGTTCCCCAATAGAGGTAAGCACCGCGCCCATACCGATAGCAAAGCACGAAAACACCACCAGGCGCGTGCGGCCCTTGCGTTCCAAGGGGAGCATTACGGTAACTTCCGCCAAGATAAGCGCCGCAATAATAGCGGTAATCACACTGGACGTAAGACCCAGTAAAAAGACGATTAAAAACAGCGTCCAGCGCAGGCCGATGGTTTTAACGGCCTTGTGCGTGAGTTTTTGCAAATGCACATTAAATTTGCGGAAGAGCAAGCCCGCAATCAAAACGGCTAAGGTGATTTTGATTGGGTCTTCCAGCGCAGTCAAAACCAAGTGTCCGCTCCACATTTTGGAAACGGAAACCGCCACAATCCCGCACAGGAACAAAAACGCTTCCAGGTTTTCTTCCACCTTGTGTACGGTAAGCGGCAAAAAGAGAACGACGGCAATGAGCAGCGACAATAATGTCGTCTGCCATACGGCTAATTCCATAACAGCCCCCTATAAAGGTAAGATGAAATTATTATATAAAAAAAGCGGAACTTGCGGGGGTGCTTACGCACAGGGGCAAAATATGATAAAATTATTTTACAGGTCCCGTTCGTCTAGCGGTCCAGGACGCCGCCCTCTCAAGGCGGAGATCACGAGTTCGAATCTCGTACGGGACGTTTTCTCCTTTTAACCCCGCATCCGGCGGGGTTTTTTATGCCGTCCCTAGGCCTAGCCTAAAATGCTAAAATATAACTAATCGTCCGTTTTATTACATTTAAGGAGTCTTTACTATGGAAATCGGTATCGTCGGTCTGCCTAACGTAGGCAAATCCACCCTTTTTAACGCGCTTACCTGCGCGGGTGCGGAAGCGAGCAACTACCCGTTCTGCACCATTGAACCTAACGTGGGCATTGTGCCTATTCCGGATAAGCGGTTAGACAAGTTGTTTGAAATGTTCAAACCGCCCAAGAAGACCGCCGCTTTTATTAAATTTGTGGATATCGCCGGTATTGTAAAGGGCGCTAGCCAAGGCGAAGGGCTGGGAAACAAATTTTTAGCCAACATTCGTGAGGTGGACGCCATTATTCACGTTGTGCGCTTGTTTGAAGACGAAAATGTAACGCACGTAATGAACTCCGTGGACCCCTTGCGCGATATTGAGGTGATCAATACCGAACTGATGCTTGCCGATTTGGAAACGGCCACCAAGGTATGCGACCGCTTGGGCTCCAACGCCAAGAGCGGCAAGAAAGACGCCGTAGCCGCTTGGGAGCGGATGAAGGAAATCAAAGCCGCGCTGGAAAACGGCAAACCCGTCAGTTCCTTGCACTTGGAGCCGGAAGAACTGAAAGATTACCAATTTTTAACCGCCAAACCCGTGCTGTATGTGGGCAACAATTCGGAAAAACGCAATGTGGAAAACGCCGAAAAAGTAGCCAAATACGCCAAGGAAAACGGTGCGGGCTTTGTGGAACTGTCCGTAAAGTTTGAAGCCGATATCGCCGAATTTAGCGAAGAAGAAAAACACGCTTTCTTGGCTGAAACGGGCAACGATTACACCGGCCTTGAAAAAATCGTGCGCGAGGGGATGAAACTTTTGAACCTGTGCACCTATTTTACGGCGGGCAGCGAAGTGGAAGTGCGCAGTTGGCTTATCCCCGTGGGCTGCACGGCGCCGCAGGCGGCGGGCAAAATCCACAGCGATTTTGAAAAAGGCTTCATCCGCGCCGACGTTTACACCTTTGACGATTTAGCCAAGTTCGGCAGCGAAAAAGCCCTGCGCGAACACGGTTTAATCCGCTCCGAAGGCAAAGACTATATTGTAAAGGACGGCGACGTCTGCCTGTTTAAAATCAATGCCTAATATTTCGTGCAAACATTTCGGTAAATGCGGCGGATGCGCCCTTTTGAACTTGCCCTATGCGGAGCAAGTGGCCAAAAAACAGGCCAAACTGCAAGAAACCTTAAAGGATTTTTGGCAAGGGGAAATCCTGGTAACCGTAACGGACGAACCTGTTAATTTCCGCAACAAAGTGGAACTCGGTTTTTGCCACCAGGTGAAATGGCGCGACGATTACGACAAAAAGGATCCCGCCAATAAAACCCGCCCGCTGGAATTTGAAAGCGCGCTTGGTTTTAAATTAAGGGGCCGCTGGGACCGTGCGGTAGATATTGAAGAGTGCTGTTTGTTTAATGACAAACTTATTGCGCTTTTGGACGCTATCCGCGCGTGGGCCAAGGCCGAAAATTTGGAATATTACGACCAGCGCAAGCATACGGGCGTTCTGCGCCATTTAATGGTGCGCGAGGGCAAAAACACCGGGGAAGAAATTGTCGTGCTGTTTGTAACGGACGATTTTAACGAAAAGACCTTTGTGCAGGCGGTAGAGTCCGTTTTCCCCAACGCCAACATTATGGCCGCCGTCAACAACGGTCTGGCCGATACGGCTGCGCCCGAATCCCTGCGCGTACTGAAAGGAAAAGATTTTATTTTAGAGCGCATTTTTTTAACTAATGAAAAGGGCCAAAAGGAGCGCGAGGTGGTGTTTAAACTTTCGCCCCAATCGTTCTTTCAAACCAATACCAAAACCGCGCAAAAGATGTATTCCCGTGTGCGCGCGGTAGTCAAAAAAATTGCCCCTAAACGCATTTACGACTTATACGGCGGCGCGGGCAGTTTTTCGCTTTCGTGCGCGGACTTGTGCGAAAAGAGTATTTGCGTGGAAAGTGTGGCTCCGGCTGTTTATAACGGGATTGAAAACGCCAAAATTAACGGTGTTTCCAATGTGCAGTTCTTCTGCTCCAAGGTGGAAGATTTTGTAAAAGAGCAGCCCATTGAACGCAAAGACGCACTTATCATTTTGGACCCGCCCCGTGGCGGGATGCACCCCAAGGCCGCCAAAGCGGTGGCCGAATCGGGCGTGGAAAATGTACTCTATATTTCCTGCAACCCGGTTACGCTGGCCAACGATTTAAAAATTCTCACCCAGCATTACGAAATTCTGCACGTGGAAGCCTTTGACTTTTTCCCGCATAGCGAACACATTGAAACCTTCGTGCAAATGAAGTTGAAATAATTTAGAAGGACCTTTATGACTTTGGAAGAATCGTTAAAATCCTTAAACCCCCAGCAGTTGGAGGCCGTCAATTATGACGCCGGCCCGTGCCTGATTGTGGCCGGTGCCGGAACAGGCAAAACTAAAACCTTAACCACCAAAATCGCCAAGTTAATTGCGGACGGCTATCACCCGGCCCGCATTTTGGCGGTAACCTTTACCAACAAGGCCGCGCAGGAAATGCGCGAGCGTGTGGAAGCGTTAGTGCCGGGGGCGGGAAAGAAGGTTTGGATTCACACCTTTCACTCCTTTGGCGTGCGCATTTTGCGCCAGAACGCGCAGGCGCTTGGCCTGTCGCGCGATTTCGCCATTTACGACGATTCCGACCAAAAGAAAGTAGTCAGCCTAATCTTGGAGCAAATGGGGATCAAGGACCCTAAAAAGGAAATCAGCCAGATTGTCAGTTTGATTTCCCGAGCCAAGGACGATATGGTTTCACCCGAAACGATGATGCAAAGCGCAACGGCCAGCGGGCTGGATTTTAAAATCCGCGCGGCCGAAGTTTATCGCCGCTACGAGCAGAAACTAAAAGAGGCGGGCGCGCTGGACTTTGGCGACCTCTTGGTCAAAACGGTTGTTTTACTGCGCGACCACGAGGATATCCGCAATTACTACCAGGAATTTTTTGAATATATTTTGGTGGACGAGTACCAGGACACCAACCACACCCAGTATCTGATTACAAAAATGCTGGCCGCCAAACGCCGCAAACTGTGCGTGGTGGGGGACCCGGACCAGAGCATTTACTCTTGGCGTGGTGCCAATATCCGCAACATTTTGGAATTTGAAAAGGACTTTAAAGACGTCAAAACCATTACCTTGGAGCAGAACTACCGCTCCACTAAGGTGATTTTGGAAGCCTCCAACCGCTTGATTACAAAGAACAAAAAGCGTAAGGAAAAGAACCTTTTTACTGATAAATCCCAGGGCGACCCGATTGAGGTGCGCGAACTTTTAACCGAGGGCGACGAAGCCCGCTGGGTCAGCCAAAACATCAAGGCGTTGGTGGACGAAGGGGCGAGTTTAAAGGAAATTGCGGTCTTCTACCGCACGAACGCGCAGAGCCGCAGTTTTGAAGACTCCTTCCGCCGTTACCAAATTCCATACCGCTTGGTGGGTACGGTCCGCTTCTATGACCGTAAAGAAATTAAAGACATTATGTGCTATGCGCGCATTTTGATTAACCCCGCCGATAACGTAAGCCTTTTGCGCATTATCAATACGCCCGCCCGCGGATTGGGCAAGGTGGCGCAGGACCGCTTTATGGCGTATGCGGAAGAGAACCACCTTTCGCTGTATGACGCCCTCAAAAACGCGGCCTATGTGCCGGGCGTTAGCGCAATGGCCGTAAAGGCCGCCTTGCGGTTAGTGCAACTGTTTGAAAATTGGCGCGGAGATATGCTGCTGACGGATCCGGCGGATATCTTTCACAAAATTTTGGTGGAATCGGGCTATATGGACGCTGTAAAGGCCGAAATGGAAAAGGACCCCGAATCCGAATCCCGCTTGCAGAACTTGGACGCTCTTATCAACGCCGTAAAAGAATACGAGGACCGCTGCCGCAAGGGCGAAAAAGAACCGTCGGTATCGGACTTTTTGCAGGAAATTTCCCTCTTGTCCGGGGAGGACGATTCCAACGCGGGCGAGGGCGGAGCCGTAACGCTGATGACGGTGCACCTGGCCAAAGGGTTGGAATTTAACAATGTTTTTGTAACCGGGCTGGAAGAAAACTTGTTCCCCATTTGCAAAGATAATGAGGATGAACTGGAAGAGGAACGCCGCTTGTGCTATGTGGCAATGACCCGCGCACGCGAAAAACTCTTTTTAACATACGCCCAATCGCGCCGCAAATTCGGTCAGCGGCAGGACAATTTGCCCTCGCGCTTTTTGTTTGAAAGCGGACTTTTGGACGAAAGCGAAGTGCGCGAAAGCACCCAACCCCGCTATACGGATTATCACTCCAAGTACGGTTTGTACGGTGCGGGTGCGGGCGGTTCATACTCGGGCGGCAATTACGGCGGAGGCTATTCCCGCGGGCGTAACAATTTTGGCGGAAACAACCGCTACCAAAATTTTGAAGGCTACGCCAGCAAGAGCCGCTTCCAAAAACGCTACTACGAGGACGGCTACGAAATTGAGGATAACGATTTGGATTACGAATCGTCTTCCTACAATTCTACACCCGGTCTGGGTTCGCTCTATTCCCGTCCGATGCCTACCCCGTCGGCGGAGCCCCGTCAGTTCCCCAAGGGGCGCGCGTATCCGTTCCCGACGGCCAGCCAACAGGCGGCTTCTAAACCGGCCGAACCGGCTCCCAAAAATGCGGACGGCGTGGCGGTGGGCGGCCTTGTGAAGCACGGCGTGTTTGGGCAAGGAAAGATTGTGCAGGTGGCCGGGTCGGGCGACAGCGCCAAAATTACGGTGCTGTTTGGCAACGGCGTACGGCGTACCTTTATGCTGAAATTTGCCCCGCTGGAACTGTTGTAATATTTAGTAATTTGGATAGAAAAAGGCCGCTAGGGTTATTCCCCTAGCGGCCTTTGCGTTTTATAATGGGTTGCTCGGCTTGGCCGTGTGCATCTTCGTGTACGGCCCGATAGAATTTTCAGAATCTACCTTATGGGGTCGTCATCCTGGAAAGTTGTAGTCCAGGATCTGTTGTTATAAAAAAAGGAAAAACAACGGATACTGGACAGAAACCTTCCAGTATGACCTTTTATTTTTATAAACAGCAAACGACCCAAGCACTAGATTCTGAAAACCTGGTGGGCTGCCAATTCCTTGGGGATGACGACTTTATAAAAAAAGAGGTCATCCTGAACTTGTTTCAGGATCTACCGCTTGGGTTGTTTGTCTTTTTTGTTGTTGTCTTTTGGCTGTTTACTGTACAGGGGTTGTTATCGTTTTTTTTTGTTAAAATTTTGATAGATTGCGGCGGTCGTACCCGGATGTATCCGCTGTATAAAAACGCGTATAAAAGGCCGTTTTGCTCAAATATAAAGGTCTTAAAAGGAGAAAAAATGAAAAATACTAAAAGTGGTTTTACATTAATAGAATTGCTAGTTGTGGTACTTATTATTGGTATTTTGTCGTCGGTAGCACTGCCCCAATATACCAAAGCGGTGGAAAAAGCCCGCCTAACGGAATTGCAAACGAACCAAACCTCCTTGGAAAAAGCGGCGGACATCTATTTATTAGCCAATGGGTTCCCTTCTGCTAATAATACAGACTTATTGGATTCTTTGGATGTCAGTTTCCCTGATTTTAGCAACACGACCTCTCTGGTTGGATGGCATTGTAATTCCAAGGGAACCTGTATTTCCGTTACGGGTGGTACTAATTATGTAGATATTAGCGTGGCTAAATGGCCCAAAGACGATATGACAGGTGCTCCGAATTATGCGTTGTATAGTAGAAAAGAGAGTGTTTCTGCTCCGTGGACTCGTACTTATTCCAGTTGCAGAGGTGATATTTCTAAATTTGGATTGGAGGCTTTTGGATACACCGCAGAGGCTTGCTAGAAAAAATATCAAAAATCTATTCTACAAAGGCAGGGGGATAAATCTCCTGCCTTTTTCTAATACAAAAAGCCCCGGGCGGGCCCCGGGGCGTATGTTAAATTAAGCGGAGGCCAAAATGGCGGTTAGCAAGGCAAGCAACGTCCCGCCAAAAAACAGCACCAATAGTAGCGGTACAACGGCAATCCCCACCGTCAGCCACCCAAAGAGCCCCGCCCACCAGGCCACGCGCCGGGCTTCGTCCGTCAGGTTTGTGCGGGCCAAATCCTGCGCGCGCAAGGATAAAATCATCCCGGCAATCGCCAACGGAATCGTAAAAAATCCCGTAAAGCACGAAATAATAACCGCAATGACTGAAAGCGTAAAATGACTGTTAATGCAGTTGGCGCCGTTTAAATTGCATTTGCAGTCGTCTGCGTTGCGTTTATCCGGCGTGCAAACAGGTTTATTTTCCTGCGTTTGGTTTTCCATAAATTCCCCCTTGCCGCCAGCCGGACACAATGCCTAGCCAAACGGCTAAATTATTATATAAAATATACTTTTAAAGGGAGCCCTATATTTTATGGAAATAACTAAAAAAGATGTAGCCTTGGCCGCCAAACTTGCCAAAATGCAAGTGAGCGAACAAGAAACCGCCATTTATCAAGAACAATTAGAAGCCCTGTTTAAATGGGTGAAGGAACTTTCCGCCGTGAATACGGATTCGGTCAAATTGACCAACGTCAACCACTCGGCGCATATCCGCCGCGACGAACCCGTCAGCGACCTAGACCGTGCCGCCGCACTGCGCCAGGAATTTGGCGCGCTGGAAGACGGCTGTGCGAAAGTAAAGAAGGTGCTTTAATATGATGACCGCTTTGGAAATTGTAAACGCCGTTTCAACGGGTGCGAAAACCGCTGAACAAATTACCCGGGAATCTTTGGCTAAAATTGCCGAGTTGAATCCCAAAATTAACGCGTTGGTGGAAGTTTTTGAACAGGACGCCCTTGCGCAGGCCAAGGCCGTGGACTCCAAAAAGGCCCGCGGCGAAAAATTGGGCCCGCTGGCCGGGGTGCCCGTGGCGATTAAAGACAACATCCTTTACAAAGGCCACAAGGCTACTTGCTGTTCCAAAATGTTGGAAAATTATGTGGCTTCCTACACCGCTACGGTGGTGGAAAAGTTGTTGGCCTCGGACGCCGTAATTATCGGCCGCGCCAATATGGACGAATTTGCTATGGGCAGCAGCAACCAAACCTCCGTTTACGGCCCGGTTAAAAACCCGGTGAATTTGGAGTGCGTGCCGGGCGGTTCCTCCGGCGGTTCTGCCGCGGCGGTGGCCGCGGGTATGGTGCCTGTTGCCTTGGGTACCGATACGGGCGGTTCCGTGCGCCAACCGGCGGGTTTCTGCGGAATTGTGGGCATTAAGCCCGGCTATGGCCGCATTTCGCGCTATGGTATTGTGGCGTTTTCATCCAGCGCCGACCAAGTGGGCGTTTTAGCCAGAACGGTGTCCGATTCGGCCCGTGTGCTGGAAGTGTTATCCGGCAAAGACGTACACGATTCCACCTCTTTGGATGCCGAAGTACCCGCCTATGAAAAACTGTTTACGGATGGCTTAAAGGGCGTGAAAGTGGGGCTGCCCAAGGGTTTTTTGGACGGTTTAAACGCGGACATTAAAGAAAAAATGGACGCGGCTGCCAAACGCTTGCAGGAATTGGGCGCGGAATTGGTGGAAGTGGAAGTTCCACACGCCAAATACGCCGCTCCGTGCTACTACATTATTACCAGCGCAGAAGCCAGTTCCAACCTCGGCCGCTTTGACGGTATTCGCTATGGGTACGCCGATAAACAAGCCCAAGATTTAAACGCCTATTACGAAGGTTCCCGCAGTCAGTTTGGGCTGGAAGTTAAAAAACGTATCATTATTGGTACCTATTCTTTAACTTCGGGCCGCTATGAGGAGTGCTTTGTAAAGGCAACGAAGGTGCGCGAACTTATCCGCGAAGATTTTAGAAAAGCATTTGAAAAGGTGGATATCTTGCTGACGCCCACCTCGCCCACCACGGCCTTTAAACTGGGGGCGCACGACGAGGACCCGTTGGCCCTCTATTTGGCGGACCTGTACACCTGCCAGGGCAATATCGGCGGTTTGGCGGGCATCAGCGTACCGTTTGGCAAGGATAAAAACGGCCTGCCTATCGGCGTGCAGTTCTACGGGCCGATTTTGCAGGAAGAAAAAATCTTAAACGCGGCGTATAACTTAGAGAAGGGATTATGATTGTTTCCGAATTTTCGTGCGGCGGCGTGATTTTGGACGGGCGGAAGGTGTTACTTGTCCAAGTCAAAAATATGAAAGGCAAAAAGATTTGGACGTTCCCCAAAGGACACATTGAACAAGGGGAAACGCCACGTCAGGCCGCGCTGCGCGAAGTGCTGGAAGAAACGGGCTATAAGGCCGTTATCGTCCGGCCGATGATTCGGGTGAAGTACGCGTTTACTTTTCAGGGAAATTACGTCAAAAAGATGGTCCAATGGTATTTGATGAAGAAACTGGGGCGCATTGGCAAGCACGATGCGTCCGAGATTATTTCAATCCGTTGGGTATCTCTTTTAAAAGCGCGCGAATTGGTACAGTATCCGAGCGATATCCGTTTGGTGGATATGCTCTTGGCCAGTTTGCACATTGAGCCCTCCGAGGAGCCGGAAACCGAGGAATAGGGGCTGTTTTAGTTAAATAACGGGCGGAACGCAAAACGTTTGTTTAGGTTTTGCGTTCCGCTTTTTTATGGGCGTGCCAGGGCGTGGCGCGCAGCGCGTCGTCATCCCGGAAGGTTTTTATCCGGGATCTCGGTGTTATTGTTGTCATTCCCGAGTGTCTGCCGGCGCGGAGCGTTCGGGAATCTGTTGTTTGTCGTTCCCTTTTTTATCACGACGGATCCCCGACTAAATTCCTCGGGGATGACGGCAACACATATTGTTTTTATTGTTGCCGTTTCGTTGGTTGGCGACATTGCAAAAACAGTGTGGTTCCATTAGTCAAAAGGGGGAAAAAGATAAGCCGTCCGCAGGACTTACTGTAAAGGGGTTGTTTCGTTTTTTTTTTTTGTTAAAATTTTGATAAATCGCGGTGGTCGTACCCGGATGTATCCGCCGTATAAAAACGCGTATAAAAGGCCGTTTTGCTCAAATATAAAGGCCTTAACAAGGAGAAAAAATGAAAGGATTTAGTGATGTTTTATTGTCATTGTTGTCATTCCAGGGCCCGCATACAAGCGGGAACCTGGAATCCAGAAATAAAATAAGGAGTTTTTCTAATAAACAGACTGGATCCCGGGTCCTCGCCCGGGATGACAACTACAACGACAGATCCCGTAACCCTGCGGGCCGCCAATTCCTCGGGGATGACGACAACAGCATTGTTTGGGGCGGCCACACGGCTAATATTTCTTGCGCCGCAAGTGCAGGGTTTACACTTATTGAACTATTAGTCGTCGTGCTTATTATCGGTATTTTGGCGGCGGTGGCCGTTCCCCAATACCAAACGGCCGTGGATAAGGCGCGGTATAGCAAAATTATCCCTATGACGCGCGCTTTAAAGGACGCTACGGAAATATATTATATGGCGAACGGAACTTATAGTTTTACTATTGGGGATATTGATATTAGCGGCCCGGCGGGGTGCCAGTTCCCGGCCGGAGATAACATTGTGTTGTGTGCGGACTCTTGGTATGATATTTTAAATCAAGCCCAAAACGTAATGGGCTTTATGGGGGCTCGTTACTCAACTACTACCGAACAAAACGCTTATCGTATTTGGTTGGACAACAATAACAACGGAAAACCGGCGGGGCAACGGGAGTGCGTGGCCTATGACGGAACAGAACGGGCACACCGCTTGTGCAAGGCAATGGGGGGAATACAACAGGGGGATAGCACTACTTATATTTTGCCGTAGCCGTTTGCGAACTGTCGCCAGCAAGGCATAAAAAACCCCCACTCTTTTGAGCGGGGGTTTTTTATAACTACTGCTCACAATAAACCCCGGGCGTAAGCCCGAGGGATGGAGTGTGCGAACCCGCTACTAGAAAACTTTGTTTTCTCATTATGTTTAGTAGCGGGCAAAATTAAGCAACGCTGAAATTTTGGAGCAAAAGAAACCCCGAGCGTGAGCTCGGGGAGTTTCATCTCAATCAAAGATTAATGCACGCCGTGCATCCATTTTTTGATTTTGCCCGTCATAATCCACATTACTACGCCAAACAGCATAGACATAATGGCCGGAACGGAGAACAGTGTGGTCAGGCTCCACGATTCGTAGTAACTGGCCAGCCATCCGGCAAGCAGGTTACCAAAGAAACTGGCCGTCAACCATACGCCCATAAACAGGGACATAAATTTAAGCGGCGCAAGTTTGGTTACCATAGAAAGTCCCACCGGGGACAAGCACAGTTCGCCCATTGTGCAGAACAGATAGACCAAAATCAACCAAATCGCACTGACCGGGCCGTTGGCTTGGTACAAGGCCGCACCTACCGCAATGGCGGCAAAGCCGATACCTTGCAGGAACAAACCCCAGCCGAATTTGCTTGGAATAGAGGGGTCTTTTGTTCCCATTTTGAGCCAAATTTTGGCGAAGATAGGCGCCAAGAGCACTACAAAGATGGGGTTCACCGCCTGGAAATAAGACGCTTTAAGCGTAATTTGTCCAATAAACGGCAGGACCGGGGTTAGGTTGGTGGCTTCTTTGGCAAAGAAGTTCAAGGAAGTCCCGGCCTGTTCAAAGAACGCAAAGAAGAAAACCGCGAAGAATACAAAGGTGAAAATCGCTTTGATTTTGTCCCACTCTTCGTCCGTAAGCGGTTTTTTGGCGGCTTCGGCTTTTGCTTTTTCTTCGGGGTCTTCGTCTTGGTCATTTTTGGTTACGGGGTGCAAACCAATGTGTCCCAAGTATTTGTTTTGGGAAACCAAATACCACACAAGACCGATTAACATACCTGTACCGGCGGCCATAAAACCGTATTTCCATTTGTAGGCTTCCAACACGTTCATCGGGTCGGTAGGTTCGCCTAAAAAGCCGCAGATAAACGGCGCAAAGAACGCACCTACGTTAATGCCCATATAGAAAATGGTGAAACCACCGTCTCTTCTGGGGTCGTTGGGTTCGTACAGTTCCCCCACGATGGTGGAGATGTTAGGTTTAAAGAAACCGTTTCCGATAATAATCAGCGTTAAACCCGTACCCAATGCGAGAATCGGGTTAATGAGTTCATAAGACGCCAGCGTAAATTGCCCCATAGCCATTAAAATAGCACCAATGGTAATAGAGTGGCGTTTGCCGATATAACGATCCGCTAGGTATCCGCCCAAGACGGGGGTTAAATACACCAGGGCCGTAAACATACCGTAAATTTTGCTGGAAGTCGCTTTGGTAAATCCAATTACGGTACTGATCATAAAGAGCGACAGAAGAGCTCTCATTCCATAGTAGTTAAAACGTTCCCACATTTCAACCATAAACAACATATACAGCGCTTTCGGTTGACCGTGTTTGGTAACGTTATGCTTTACTTCATTGTCTGTCATTTATTTCTCCTTGTTTAATTAAAAGGGTACTCTATATTGTACAAAAATATAGGCACACCAGAGAGGGAATATTATAAGGTTGGCAGTCCGCCGTTAAGCAATAGTTGCGTGGCGTCCTGCATTAACAGGAACGCGTGGTAAAAGGCCACCGCCAAATATACGCCCAAAAGTAGTAGCAGCAGCGTGTATATCCATTTTGCGGGCGTGGATATAATTTTGGAAAGCCACACCAGCGGCAGGGCGAACGGCCCCAATACAAGGGCCGCCAGAATTATCCCGGAGTGGGAATAAAAAAATCCGCGCCCGGGCTTTAAACTGCGCCCGCAAAAGCGGCAGTAATTGTCCTTTTCGTCCACTGCGTTGTGGCAATGCGGGCAGGTTTTTACCCCGTTCACAGTTCAACCCCTTTGCTGCGCAGGTAGCGTTTGATGTGGCTGCGGGCCCCGGCGGTTTTGGCAAATTCCAGCCAATCGCGCTTGGGCGCACCGTTCTTGCGCGTGATAATTTCGCACACATCGCCCGTTTTAAAGGCGTAATCCATACGCACCATACGGTTGTTTACCTTGGCGCCTACATAATGGTCGCCAATGTCGGTATGAATTGCGTAGGCAAAATCAATGGGCGTAGAGCCTTCCGGCAGGGATTTTACGTCCGCACGCGGCGTAAAGACAAAGATTTGCTGTAAGTTTACGTCTGTTTTGAACCCTTCCAAAAATTCGCGCGGGGCGGTCAAATCCTGCTGCCACTCAATCCAGCGGCGGATCCAGTTAATCTTTTCGTCAAAGTTTTTGTCGGGCTTTACGTTGCCCATTTTGTAGCGCCAATGCGCCGCGATACCGTATTCGCAGGTGCGGTGCATTTCCTCGGTGCGGATTTGAATTTCAATAATATCGCCTGTGGGGGATAAAACCGTTGTGTGGATGCTTTGGTACATATTGGCCTTTGGGGTGGCGATGTAATCGGTAAATGTGCCCGCAATCGGCTTAAAAACGCTGTGCACAAGCCCCAAGGCGCGGTAGCAGTCCTGCAAGGTTTTGGTAATAATGCGCACACCCAAGGAGTCCTGGATTTCCGCAAAGGTGCAATGGTGTTTCTGCATTTTGCGGTAAATGGAATAGTAGTTTTTGGCGCGGGCCAAAATGCGGAAGTCCAAATTGTCGGCTTTGAGGGCAGGCTCCAACTGCTTTTTAAAGGCTTCCAGCGCGGCCTGACGGTCGGCGGTGCGGGCTTCCACTTGCGCTTTAATGTCGGCATATTCCTGCGGGTGAAGGTATTTAAAGGACAAGTCCTCTAAATCCGTTTTAATGGTGAACATCCCCAACCGCTGGGCCAACGGCGCATAGAGCGAAATGGTTTCATACGCCTTAAACTGCTGGCGGTCCGGCGGCATAAAATCCAAGGTGCGCATATTGTGGGTGCGGTCTGCGAGTTTGATTAAAATAACGCGCACGTCCTCGGCCACGGCGATTAACATTTTGCGCCAATTTTCTACGGTTTCCTCATCGGTGGAGGAAAATTTTAAGTCGCTGATTTTCGTTACCCCTTGTACCATATGGGCTATTTCCGGGTTGAACTCCCGGCGCAGGTCGTCCAAGGTTACGGAGGTGTCCTCTACCGTGTCGTGCAGTAAGCCTGCACAAATGGTGTCGGCGTCCAGGTTAAAATCCATTAAGATATTGGCGACGTGGCAACAATGCGTAAAATACGGCTCGCCGCTTTCGCGCTTTTGCTTTTCGTGTGCCTTTTCGGCAAAGTGATACGCCTTTTCAATCAAAGAAGTGTCTTGATTGGGGTTGTATTCTTTAAACTTACGGAGCAAGGCCGGTAAATCGGGAGCGTTTTGCATAAGGTTACTCGTGTTTTAAATCGTTTAAAATTTCCGCCGCGGCCCGTTTGGCTACGCCGGGTTCGCCCAAAGACGCGCGCAGTTTGAGCAAGTCTTTGCGCATAGCGGTCAGTTTGTCCGGGTTTTGGAACATTGCCATTGTTTCCGCCGCCAAAGCGTTGGCGTTGGCGTCTTGCTGGATAAGTTCCTTTACCAGGGGGCGGCGCGCCAGCAGGTTGACGAGCGAAATATACGGCACTTTAATCACACGTTTGGCAATTTCGTACGTCGGCCAAAAAAGTTTGTATGCCACCACCATAGGAATACCGAGCAAAGCGTTTTCCAAGGTGGCGGTGCCGGAGCAGGCCAGCAAAAAGTCCATTTCCGAGCGTTTGGCGTAATGGTTGTCTTTTACAAAATGGAAATTGTCGTGCGGTTTTTCGCCGATTAAATCCAAGAACACCTTTTCGTCGGCGTCCGGCAATAAAAACATATACGCTTGCGTATGGGGGAATTCCTTTAACACTTGTTTAAAGGTTTGGTAGAAAACAGGCGTTAAGCGCTTGATTTCGCCCATACGGCTACCGGGCAGCATACCCAGTTTCCACGCGTGGTTTTTATGGTCGGTTACGTTGAAGTTTTTGTCCTTGGGGGCGGGTAAATAGTCTAACAACGGATTGCCCAAAAATACGGCGTTTCCGCCAAATTGTTTGTGAAATTCCGGCTCAAAGGGGTAAATGACGAACATTTTTTTCGTCAGGTTCGCCAGCTGTTTGGCGCGGTATTGGCGGCTGGCCCACACTTGCGGCGTTACATAATAGTAGGCCGGGATGTTGCGGTGCTTGGCCATACCCAATACTTGGTGGTTAAAGCCGTAAAAGTCCACTACGATAAGCGCCACCGGGTTTTGCGTTTCCATATAGTCGCGGATTTGATTTAAAAGTTTAATCCAAAGCGGCATTTTTTTAAGCGGTTCAATAAATCCGCTTGCGCCTTGGCTGGCCAAATCAAACATAAAGGTATCGCTGGCGGACGCTAATTGTTTGCCCCCAATCGCCGTAACGCGCACATCGGGGTCGGCTTCTTTTAAAGCGCGCACCAAGGCGGCGGCGTGGATATCGCCGGATACATCCCCCGCCACGATGAGAATATTTTTAGAAATGGGGGTAATGGTGGACATTATTTTTCGTCTCCTTTAAATTGGCCCAAGGTTTCGTCCAATACGGCTTGGGCGGCGCGGGCAACGGTGCTGATGGCCTGCAACGGTTTGGGCGTGTGCAGGTGCCCCGTTTTCGGAATATCAAAGCGGTTCATTTTTTCGCAAATTTGCAACGCAAGTTCCAAGGCTTTGGTGCCCTTTTCGCCGCTGGGGGCAGGCGTTCTGGCCGTTTTGATGCAGTCAATAAAGTGTAAAATTTCGGCGGTAATGGGCAACTGCTTTTCCACCTTGGGGTAATTAACCGTCAAATCGTTCATATTATTAATGACGGGTTTGTCCTTGCTGTATGTTTTCACGCGGGCGTTCATAAAGTCCACGGACACATATCCGCTTGGCTGGAAGAGGTGCATAAAGCGGGCGCGTTCAAAACTGGCACGGCTGGCGGTTACGTCGGCCACGGCGCCGTTGGCAAAGTGCAGGCGGACGTTGGCTATGTCCTCGTGCGGAGAAAATACGCTAAGCCCCACGGCATCCACGTGGACCACTTCGCTGGGGACAATGGTGTAGAGTAAATCAATATCGTGAATCATCAGGTCCAGCACCACGCTGATATTGGCCATACGCCCGTCGTACGGTCCTTGGCGGGTAATGGTGATAAAGCGCGGGTCTTTGATGTATTTTACGGCTTCCACTACGGCGGGATTAAAGCGTTCCACGTGCCCAACCTGTAAAACCAGGTGGTGGCGTTTGGCGGCTTGGATTAAGTCGCGCGCTTCCTCCATTGTTACCGCAATCGGTTTTTCTACGAGCGTATGCACGCCGTGTTCCAAAAAGTACATACCTATTTGGTGGTGCAACTGCGTAGGAGCCGCTACAATTACGGCGTCCACTTGCCCGACGAGTTCCTCGGGCTTGGTATAGGGGGTGCAGTTGTGCGCCCACGCGAGTTTTTGCGCGCGCATTACGTCCGGGTCGCACACGCCCACCAGCGTAACCCCTTTCATTTTAGCAAGGGTGCGGGTGTGGAAAGTTCCGATTTTGCCGGCGCCGATAACGCCGAATTTAATAGGTTTGTCTTGGACCATAGATGTTTTCTCCGTTATTATCTATTATACCTAATGTGCCCTTGTATTGGGCAAAATCCTTTGCGCGCGCAAAAAAGTTGACAGGCGTTTTAATCTTGGTATAATGTGAATATGAGATATATGGAAAGAACGCTTGTTCTAATTAAACCTGATGCTATTGAAAAACGCATTAGCGGTCTTATCTTGGACCGCCTTGATCACCTCGGCCTGCAAATGACCGGGGCCAAAGTAGTTTCGCTTACGGAAGAATTGGCCCGCGCGCACTACAAAAATTTGGAAGGCAAACCCTTCTTGGAAGAAGTTATCCAATATATGATGGGTGAATTTAACAATGTGCCGAACCATAAAATTTACGCCTTCGTTTTCCAGGGCGAAAACGCTATCGCCAAAGTCCGCCAGGAAATCGGCAGCACGAACCCCGAAAAGGCCGCCCCGTGGACGATCCGCGGCAGTTTCGGCCGCTTTATCGGCGATGTAATGCAAAACTGCGTACACGCCTCCGGCTCGCCGGAAGATGCGGAAAAGGAAATTGCGCTTTGGTTTAAACCCGAAGAGGTGCTGGACCGCTAAATGTTTGTCCGTTTACTTAAAATTGCCGCGCCGGCCTTGGTGCTGGCGTGTTCTTTAACGCCGCTTTTCGGAGCGGAAACGGAAGAAAAGACGGTTTCCTTGTCCACGCAGGACGGTTGGGCGCTTTCCGCCGTGTACCGTCCTGCTTCTTCGCAGGATAAAACCGTTGTCTTACTGCACGATTTAAATAAAAAGAAAGAAGATTTCTCCTCTTTTAAGGCCGACCTTGCCCGCGCGGGGTTCGGCTATTTGGCATTGGATTTGCGCGGCTACGGCCAAAGTACGGGCGGTGGCGAAGCCAAAACCTTTGCCAAGGAAGGGGTGGATAACCAATTTAATAAAATGACCCGCGATGTGGACGCAGCGATGAAATTTTTGCAGAAGAAAGGTGTTACCCCCACGGAAACGGTGCTGTTGGGCGCCGGTCTTGGCGCCAATGTGGCGGCCAAGAGCGTAAGTTTCTGGCCGGACGTGTCCGCCCTGGCCCTCATCAGCCCCACGACGAACAACCGCGATGTTCTTTCCATACCTGCAATGCGGTTATATAAGGGGGATGTACTGATTGCCGCGGGCGCGGCGGACAAAAAGATGTTTTTGGAAGCCAGTGTGATCCGCAATGTATCGTTTTTAAGTGCGGGGGAGGGGAAAGTAACCTTTTTAACCGCGTATGATTTAACGTCGCACGAAATGTTGGACAAATATTTGCGCCCGGCGCTTATCCAATGGCTCAAAACGCCGCATAAGCCCGAGGTGCTGCCGGACCCCAAACTAACGCCGGACCCGATTCCGTCGGACGGCGCGTTGGTGGCCCCTTCCCAGACCGAAGAGGCCTTGGTTCCGTCCGTACTTTGATTAGGAGTCTTTTGTGAAACCCGCCCGTATTGTTTTTCCCGGTTTTTGGTTTGGAAAAAGCGACTTAAAACAAGCCGAAGAATTAGCGCGCCGCGGCGTGGGGGGCTTTTGCCTCTACGGGGCGACCGCGCGGGAAGCCTACGACTTTACGCGGCGTATGCGCGACGTTTCACCCTACGACCACTTGCTCTTTTGCGCGGACATTGACGAGAAATTAAACGAAATTATTACCGATGCCCCCGCCCTGCCACCCAACGGTTCTTTGAACCGTTTTCCCTCGCCGCAGGACGGCGCGTACCGCAAGGGCAATCTCTTGGCGCGTATGGCGCGCAGTTTGGGGATTGACTGGGTACTGGCCCCGGTGGTGGATTTGGGGTATGCTTCCCCTGCGTTTGCCGATGTGCCGCTGACGGTTACCCATTTGGCGGGCGATTTTATCGCGGGGCTTTCCAATGGCGGAGCCTTAAACTGCGTAAAATATTTTCCCGGGGTTTCCGGCGTTTTAAAGACCTTGGCGCAAATGGAGGATGCCGAATTTGTGCCTTATAAACATATCTTTCGCCGCGCCGATGCCATTATGCCCTCAGATATGACGTTTCCCAATATTGATAATGACAACCAGGCAATGCTGTCGGATAAAATGATTAAGGGCCTTCTTAAAAAGCGGCTTAATTACAAAGGGTGCGTGGTGAGTTTCCCGCTGTTTAAGGGGCGGTTGCGCTACGAGGATGCGAGCGTAATCAAAATGCTGCATTGCGGCATTGAGGATATTTTAGCGCCCAAGGATGCCTCGTCTGTAATTGACGCGATTGAGCGTGAGGTGGATAAAGGTTTTTTAGTGGACGAGATTATTCACGCTGTTTCCAACCACGAAATGTTTATCAGTAAAGTTTTTATGGGCCCGGAACCAATGGACTACAAGGAAGCCTTTGATATGGCCCGCAGTACCTTTGGAAAATAGAAATCAAACAGCCCCGGAGTTTGCTCCGGGGCTGCTTTATCGGTTCAAAATTACTCTTCGTCTTTTTTGAACTTGGCGGCAAATTCGTCTTTGCGGCGGTTAAATTCTTTTACCACTTTGTTTTTGCCGTCTTCCAGTTTTTCGCGCGCTTCTTCGGCACGGTCGGACAGTTTGTGGCGGAAATCTTCCGCGCGGTCTTTAATTTTTTCTTTCAGTTCGCCCGCGTGTTCCAATACATATTCCTTTTGTTCTTCGTAGGTATCATCCGCCCAGCGTTTGAGTTTGCGGCGGGTAACTTCGCCCTTGGCCGGGGCTAACAGCACTCCGGCGGCGGCGCCTACCAGCGCACCCAGCAAGAAAGCGGCAATTCCCGCTCCGGCACATTCACATTTATGACACATAACTTCCCCCTCCTTTTGCTTTGCTATAATGTTATATATATTGTACAACAATTAGTAGGAACTGCAATTCCTATACATAGTATAGCCGTAAATTTAATTTTTGTCAGACCTATTTTTAATTAGTTGGAGGTAACTATGCCAAATCCGTCCGCTCCCCGTCAAAACGGGAAACAACTGGCCCCCGAAGTGCGCAAACGCAACTTTGAAGAAGTGGCCCAAATTTTTACCAAAGAAGAAGCCCAGGCCGAGGCCAACCGCTGCCTGCATTGTAAAAATGCCCGCTGTCAGGCCAACTGCCCGGTAGGGGTGCAAATCCCGGACTTTATCGCTCTGTTAAAGGACGGCAAAGTAGGCGAAGCCGCCAGCAAAATTATGGAAACGAGCCTCTTGCCCGCTATTTGCGGTCGTGTCTGCCCGCAGGAAAAACATTGCGAGGGCAACTGCATTTTAAAGGAACGCTTTGGCTCGGTAAATATCGGGATGTTGGAACGCTACACCGCCGATACCGCCCGCAACGAGGGCTTATTAAAGGCCCCGCAAACGGCTAAACCGACGGGCAAAAAGGTGGCTTGTATCGGCTCAGGCCCGTCCTCTATTGCCGCCGCGGCGGAATTGGCTCGCGCCGGGCACGACGTAACCGTGTTTGAAGCGTTGCACGCCTTTGGCGGGGTACTGCGCTACGGGATTCCGTCCTTCCGCTTGCCGCGCGAAGTGATTGACCACGAAATTGAAACCGTTAAATCTATGGGTGTTAAGTTTGTAACGGACGTGCTTGTAGGCGCGACGGAAAAAATCGCTGATTTGCTTAAAGATTTTGATGCCGTGTATGTGGGCAGCGGTGCCGGCCTGCCCACCTTGACGGGTATCCCCGGCGAAAATGCCGTGGGCGTATATAGCGCAAACGAATTTTTAACCCGCATTAACTTAATGCAGGCGTTTAAATTCCCGGAAACGGATACGCCTATCCAAGTAGGCAAACACGTCGTCGTGTTGGGCGGCGGGAACAGCGCAATGGATGCGGCCCGCTGTGCAATGCGCCTAGGCCCGGATACGGTTACGATTGCTTACCGCAGAAGCGCGGCGGAAATGCCCGCGCGCGCCGCGGAGGTGGAACACGCCAAGGAAGAGGGCGTTCAATTTGAATACTTGGTAACCCCCAAAGAGGTGTTGGCAGACGAAAAGGGCCGCGTAACGGGGCTTAAATGCACCCGCAACCAGTTGGGCGAACCCGATGCCAGAGGCCGCCGCCGGCCGGTGGAAATCCCGGGCTCGGAGTTTGTAATGCCTGTGGATACGATTATTGTGGCTATCGGCCAAAAGCCGAACCCGATTATTGCCAAAACTACGCCGGAACTGAAAACCACGGAGCGCGGCGTTTTGGTATTGGACGAAGAGGGCAAAACCACTATGCCGGGCGTGTATGCCGGGGGCGATATCATCCGCGGCGGCGCCACGGTGCTCCTAGCGATGAAGGACGGCATTGAGGCCGCCAAACGCATTAACGCCTACTTGGAGGGGAAATAGTATGGAAGAAAATACCATTTTAATTAAAGAAAATTTAAGCGATGTGGTGGCAAAATTCGTCATCTATAAACCGCTGATTGCCAAGGCCGCCAAGGCGGGGCAGTTCGTCATTTTGCGCGGACGCGAGGGCGGCGAACGCGTGCCGGTTACGCTTGTGGATTGGGATAAAGAAAAGGGTACCATTACCGTTATTATCCAAGCCATTGGCAAAACGACGAGTTTATTTAACTCCTTAAACCAAGGCGATAAATTTTTGAATGTGGCCGGGCCGCTCGGTACGCCTGTGGAAATTAAAAATTACGGCACCGTAGCTGTTGTAGGCGGCGGTGTCGGCATTGCCGAAGTGTACCCGATTGCGCGCGCGTTTAAGGAAGCGGGCAACCGCGTAATTGCCGTGTTGGGTGCGCGTACCAAAGATTTGCTTATCTTGGAAAAAGAAATGAGCGCCTTGTGCGATAAAACCGTCAGCACCACGGACGACGGCTCCTTTGGTATGAAGGGTATGGTTACCGATGCTATCCAAAAGTTGCACGACGAGGGCGAAAAAATTAATGCAGGCTTTATTATCGGGCCGATTCCGATGATGAAGTTTACCTCGCGCTTAATGGATAAACTGGATATGAACCCGCACGCCAGCCTGAACCCGATTATGCTGGACGGCACGGGGATGTGTGGTTGCTGCCGCGTAACCGTAGAGGGCAAGGTGCGCTTTGCTTGTGTGGAAGGGCCGATGTTCCCGTCTAAAACCATTGATTTTGACGAACTCATCCGCCGCACCGCCGAGTACCGCCCGCAGGAAGCGCAAAGTTTGGAACTTTACAAAAAGGACCACGTTTGCAAGTGCGGCCTGCACTAATAGCAAGTTGATTTAAAAACGCCCCGGGTAATACAAAAGCCCGGGGCGTTTTTGCAAAGCATATGAAACTCCCCGAGCTCACGCTCGGGGTTTCTTTTGCTCCAAAATTTCAGCGTTGCTTAATTTTGCCCGCTACTAAACATAATGAGAAAACAAAGTTTTCTAGTAGCGGGTTCGCACACTCCATCCCTCGGACTTACGCCCGGGGTTTATTGTGAGCAGTAGTTATAAAAATCCCCCGGTTTTTGTACCGGGGGATTTTCAATTCTAACAGCCTTAAAGCAATTTAGAAGCCAAATCCGCCAGGTGGCTGCGTTCCGTCTTGGTAAACGTAATGTGCCCGTGGCTCTTTTGGCCTTTCAAGCGGTCCACCAAATAGGTAAGCCCGTTGGATTCCACATCCAAGTATGGCGTATCAATTTGGTACGGGTCGCCCGTAACAACAACCTTGGTGCCTTCGCCCGCGCGGGTTAAAATGGTCTTCATCTCGTGCGGAGTCAAGTTCTGGGCATCGTCCACAATCATATACTGGCCTGGGAGCGAGCGGCCGCGCATATGTGTAACGGAGGCGATTTCAATCTTGCCGCTGTCCAACAGGTAATGGGCTTTTTCTTCGCCTTCGTCCGGGTTGCGGCGGTCTGCCAAGAAAGCGAGGTTGTCGTAAATGGCACCCATCCACGCTTCCAATTTTTCTTCCTTGGTTCCGGGCAGGAAGCCGATGTCCTTGCCGACCGGGACGATAGAGCGGCACACCACCAAGCGGCGATAGGCGTTTTCGTCCATTGTGCGCTGTAAGCCCGTGGCCAGCGTGATAAGCGTTTTACCCGTGCCCGCCGTACCGACGAGGGTTACAATGTCCAAACTGTCGTCAAGCAGCAGTTCCATTGCAAAGCGCTGTTCTTTGTTTAGCGGTTTAATGCCCCAAGCCGTCGGTTCCTGGGCGGAAAGCGGGCGCAGTACAAATTCCCCGCTGTTGGCCACGCGCCCGATAGCGGATTTTTTGCTCCCGTCGGACGCCTTTAAAATAATAAACTCGTTGGGATAATAAACCGCCGGGTCCACCGGGAGTTTTTTGTCGCGGTAGAACGCGTCAATCTGTTCCGCCGGAACTTCCAGTTCCGCTACGCCCGTGTACAGTTCGTCCACATTTACCTTATCGGACGTGTAGTCCTGTGATTCTAGGCCCAAGGCCTCGGCTTTCAGGCGCATATTAATATCCTTAGTTACCACAATTACGGGCGCGGCGTTCTTACGGTAAGAGCCTTCCTTTTTGCTTAACGTATAGGCAATGTTTAAAATGGAGTTATCCGCCTTGTTAAACGCCAAGGACTGCGGCAAAATGTTGGGTTTATCCAATTCAATTTTGAGGATTCCGCCCTTGTCCAGTTTTACGCCTTCGTTCAGGCGCCCGTGGGAGCGCATTTCATCCAGCGAGCGGGACACCATACGCGCGTTTTTGCCGCGGGTGTCGCCCTCGCTTTTAAAGGCGTCCAACTCTTCAATTACGGCCATAGGGATAATAATGTCGTTATCCTCAAAGGCGTGCAGGCAGTTTACATCGTGCAGAAGCACATTGGTATCTAGTATGAATGTTTTTTTCATAAGCCCCTCTTGTAGTGGCCCGTTGTAGGACGGGTTAATTATAGTATAGCCTTTCTTTCGCCGTAGTCAAGGGCTTTTCTCGTCGGTTGGAGCAAAAAATGTATATTTTGGCTAAAATATATATATGAAATATCTTTGCATACACGGACACTTTTACCAACCGCCGCGCGAAAATGCGTGGCTGGAAGAAATAGAAATTCAGGACAGCGCCGCCCCATATCACGATTGGAACAGCCGCATTTGCGCGGAGTGCTACGCGCCGAACGCCTTGGCGCGCGTGCTGGACGGCAATAAAGATTTAATAGATTTAACCAACAATTATTCCCGCATTAGTTTTAACTTTGGTCCCACCCTGCTCTCTTGGATGGAAAAGGAAGAACCGCAGGTGTATCAGGCGGTGCAGGAGGCCGACCGTATCAGCCGCAAACGCTTTGGCGGCCACGGTAGCGCGATTGCCCAAGTATATAACCATATGATTTTGCCGCTTGCCAACGCGCACGATAAAGTAACCCAGGTGCGCTGGGGCATTGCGGATTTTGAAAAACGCTTCGGCCGCAAACCCGAGGCTATTTGGCTGGCGGAAACGGCCTGCAATACCGAAACGCTGGAAGTTTTGGCCGCCGAGGGGATGAAGTTTGTTATCTTGGCCCCCGGCCAATGTGCCCGCGTGCGCAAAATCGGCGAAAGCAAATGGCAGGAAGTCGGCTCCCGCGTGGACCCCAAGCGGGCGTACCGCTGTAATTTGCCCAGCGGAAAAAGTATTGCGCTGTTCTTTTATGACGGGCCCGTGTCGCAGGGAATTGCGTTTTCGGACACCTTATCTTCGGGCGAAAAATTTGCCGCCCGCTTATTAGGCACTTATAACGCCGGGGACGAAGCGCAGTTAATGCACATTGCCACCGACGGCGAAACGTACGGACATCACCAAAAATTTGCCGAAATGGCCTTGGCCTACTGCCTTAAAAAGGTAGAGGAAACGCCGGGGGTGGAACTGACGGTTTACGGGGAGTTTTTGGAAAAATATCCGCCGCAATACGAAGCGCAGATTGTAGAAAACACCTCGTGGAGTTGCTTCCACGGCGTGGAACGCTGGCGCGCTGATTGCGGGTGCAATTCGGGGATGAAGCCCGGTTGGAACCAAAAATGGCGCGGGCCGCTGCGCGATGCGTTAGATTATGTGCGCGACGAAATGGTAAAAACCTTTGAAACCGTTGGCGCGCAGTATTTTAAAGGCCCGTGGGCCGCGCGTAATGATTATATTGATTTGATTTTGGACCGCTCGCTAGACGCCCAGCACCGCTTTTTCTTAAAGTATGCTACGGAAAAGGCGTGGCGGGACCGCCCTACGGCGCTAATGCTTCTGGAAATGCAGCGCAACGCTATGCTGATGTACACCAGTTGCGGGTGGTTCTTTGACGAAATCAGCGGTATAGAAACCGTGCAGATTATGCAATATGCCGCGCGCGCCATTGAACTTAACCGCGTAATTACAGGCGTGGATTTGGAGCCGGCCTTTATGGATAAGTTGGCCTTGGCTCCCAGCAATTTAAAGGAACTTAAAAACGGCCGCGTGGTGTATGAGCGGTACGTAAAACCGCAGGCAATGCCGATTGAAAAAATCGCACTGGAATTTGTGGTGTCGGCCCTGGCGGACGAAACCGCCAACCCCAAGCGCGCCTACGAGTGCGATGTGTTAAATTACACGCCTATCCGTTTGTCCGTGCCCGGGGGTCACTTGTCCTACGGGGATATTACGCTTAAATCCCGCACGACGCTGTTGGAACGCCAAATGCACTTTGCCGTTTTCCAGCGCGGTTCGGCGGAGTTTGTCTGCGCGGCGGGCGAAGCGGGCAAAATGGACCGCAACGCGGTTTTTGCCCAAATGGAGCGGCTGTTTAAAGACGGGAAGTACGACGAGTGCGCTGAATTTATCCGCCAGTCGTTTGAAAAGACTTATCCGCTTATTTCTATGTTCCAAGACGTCCGGCGCAAGGTGGTGGACCTCGTTTTGCGCAAAATGGACGAGCAAATGGACGCCAAATTTACCGAAGTGTTTGAACGCCAATACCCGGTGGTGCGCGGCCTGCAACTCATCGGAGCGCCGATTCCCAAGCCGTTTTTGCGCGTGGCGGAATTTGTGCTGTCGGCGGATTTAAAGGCCGAGTTCCGCGCCGCCAACGTAAATGTAAACGCGGTAGAGGAATTAATGGAGGACGTGAAAACCCTAGGGTTGGACGTTTCGCGCGGCCCGGTGCGGGATGCGGTAACCGAAAAGTTGACCTTCTTGGCGTTTTCGTTTGCGCGCAATCCGGCCGATAAAGCCTGCGCTCTTAAACTGGTGGAATTTTTAAACTATGCGGAAATCTTCGGCTTTGAGCCGGACACGGTGAAAGCGCAGGAGTTCGTGTTCTTTGGCTTAAAGGCCTTAGGGGCGGAAGCCAAAACCAAGGATATTTTGCGCGCCTTGGCGCGTAAGTTAAAAATTGCCCTGTAAGTTTTTGGACAGTAAAAACGGCCCCACGCGAGATTGGCGCGGGGCCGTTTTACATTAAGCCAAAATTACATTGGATCGCGTTTTAAGGGGAGTTTTTCCATAGCGGCTAATTTCTTTTTAGCCAGCGGTTCCCCTTGTGCTACGGCCATTAAATAATAGTGAAGGGCTTGGCTCGGGTTCTTTTCCACTCCCACGCCGCGTTCGTATAAATCGCCTACTAAGGTTTGTGCCAAAGGGCTCTTGTCCTCGGCGGCGGCCTTCATTAGTTCAAAGCCTTTTTTTTCGTCCTTTTGCGTGCCAATACCGTGCAGATAGCAAATAGCCCAGTTCACACGCCCCTCAAAATCGCCCGCTTCCGCCGCGGCCTTATACCATTGGAAGGTTTTACCCAAATTCTGCGTGCAGCCGTGCCCGGCGTTATACAACCCCGCCAGGGCCGTCATCGCGCGCGTATGGCCGTTTTTTGCCGCCGTATCAAACCAATTAAAGGCTTGTCGGTAGTCTTGAATTACCTTTTTGCCTTGGTAATACATTAGGCCCATTTGGTATTGGGCTTCCGGGTCTCCCTGGGAAGCCTTTTGCAAGGTTTGCTTAAAGGGATTGTGGGCGTATTGGCGCAGGAAAAATAAAGCCAGCGCCAAAATAAAAATAACCGCTAGTCCCGTGTGCGTTTCAATCAGTTCCATAACGCTCCTATTTGGTTTTTGCCAATTTGCGGTTGGTTAAGGTATAGACTTCGTCCGCATAGTCGGCGGCGCGGACGTCGTGCGTAACCATTAAAACAGTAAGACCTTTGTCCTTACTCATTTTGGCAAAATCTTGGAAGACCTGCTCCTTACGGGCCGTATCCAGGTTGCCCGTGGGTTCGTCCGCCAGCAAAAGGGCGGGCTCGTTGCGAAGTGCGCGCGCAATGCTGGCGCGTTGTTTTTCGCCGCCCGACAGGTCTGCCGGCAGTTTGTGGCTGATAGCGCCCAAGCCCAAATTTTCCAAGAGCGCTTGGGCTTTTTTCGGGTCCGGTTTGCCGCGCATTAAGGCGGGCATATCCACATTTTCCAAGAGGGAAAATTCGGGCAGCAACCCGTCAAACTGGAAGACAAATCCCATTTTTTTAAGGCGCAAGGCCGAGCGGGCGGCTTCGCTTTTAAGCGCGGTGATTTCTTCGCCGTCCACAAAAATCTTGCCCGAGGTTGGCTTGTCCAGCATAGCAATTAAGTTTAAAAGCGTGCTTTTGCCCGAGCCGCTGGGCCCTAATAGAACGGTAAATTTGCCGCGTTTAATGGTAAGCGACACATCCTCCAATACGCAGAGGTCTTCTTCGTCGCCTTGTCCGTAAATTTTGGTTAAATGTTCTAGCGTAATCATATCATCCGTACCGTATAGCGTCCGTGGGGTGTACGCGCGAAGCCTTTACCGCCGGGTACAAGCCCGCCACGAAGCAAATTAAATAACTGCCGCCTACCACGGCTACAATGTCCCATAGTTGCATCCGCACGGGGACCTTGGTTAAATAGTAAATGTCGCCGGGGAGTTCCACAATATTAAAGGTGGCGATTATCCAGCACAGCAGGCACGCCAAAAGCAGCCCCAGCACAATGCCCAGCGTGGCAATGACCATCGCTTCCCACATAAACACCTTGCGGATGAGTTTGGGGCTCGCGCCCATTGCGCGCATAATGCCGATGTCGCGCAGTTTTTCGGTGCCCAGCAAAATAAGGTTACCCGCAATGTTGAGCGAGGCCACGCCGATAATCAAAAATAAAATGATAAACATCATTGCTTTTTCCAGTTTTAAGGCCGCATAAAGCGTGCTGTTTAACTGGGCGAAGGTTTTGACGGAGTAGCCGTAACCTACCACGGGGCGGATTTGTTCAGCGGCTTTTTCGGCGTCGTTAATGTTGTGCAGGCGCACGGCTAGGCCGGTGGTGCCCTGTTTGAGCCCGAAGAAATCGCTGGCGTGGTCTAAGGTGGTATAGGCGATGGTATTGTCAAACTCGTAATACCCTGTGCGCAAAAGACCGCTAATGCGGAATTTCTTCATTTTGGGGAACATCCCCGCCGAAGTGGAAATGGATTGGGGGGAAATGAGTACGACGTCGTCGCCGATATCGGCCCCCAAATTGGCGGCCAGTTCCGTGCCCAGCACCAAGGGCGGTGGGGCGTCTTTATCCCAATCGGGCGTAAAGGAACCATCCACCAGCGAGCCCGCCAGGTTATTAATCTTTTTTTCCTGTTCCGGGTCCAGTCCGCGGACGATTAAGCCCACGCTTTGCCCGGCATAGGTAATAATACCCTGCCCGTAAATGTGCGGGGCGGCGGCCTCTACCAGCGGCAGTTTTTCCAAGGCGGCGATTTTCTTTTGATATGTCTCTTTGCTCATACGGCCAAAGATAAGGATATGGCTTTGCGCGCCGATGACTTTGTCTTTGATATCGGTTTGAAAGCCGTTCATAACGGATAAAGTGGTAATGAGTGCGGCCACCCCCACGCTGACGCCCGCCACGCCGATAAGCGTGGTGATAAAGGCGAAGAGCCCTTGGCGGCGCGTTAAGTAGCGCACGGCGATAAAACGTTCAAATTTCATAGTTGTATTTTACCTTATTTAAAGGGCGCTTGGGAAAAATGGGGGGAATAAAAAGAGGGCATGCTGGGTGTAAAGACTAGGATGACGACACCCACCAACTACCCAATCAGTAGATTCTGAAACCTATTAATAGACCCCGTACAGAAACACTACGGGGTGCCGCCTGGCGGTATGGGCGGCAATTCAGGATGGGTATAAAGGCCAAAACGTGGTGTTATTTGGCCCTGTTTTTGTAATAAATAT
>ERZ808240.217-NODE-217-length-79560-cov-6.699792_pt1 | contig 79560 bp, 78 predicted proteins | sample MGYA00521084_ERZ808240 | MGnify/ENA primary metagenome ERZ808240 (study PRJEB31516, sample SAMN03275571) | gut metagenome | biome: mammalia-associated habitat; material: feces | host: Papio cynocephalus | place: Kenya | collected 2012-08-06 ...
TTATTTGTTATGCTCTATTTTCTCGGATAACCTCTACTTCTTTGTTTCAAACTTGTACCTCCCGTTTTTTGTCATAGCTTCATTATATGGGATGATGCCGAAAATAACAATTAAAAATAGAAAACCGGGGGAGGATTTATCTTTATTATCGTTCCTCGCTGCCAGCATCCGTATCCTCTTCAGCTTTCACTGAGCCTGTATCTGTGTTCTCTTCGATATCATGTAAGAGTACGCTCTCATCATGCGCATTTGGATCTTCCTCCGGAAGATAAGGCTTGAAGCATTTGAGCATAATATACGCCCACAGATAACCAACTGCACCGAATCCAATCACCACATACACGATGATTGAAATAATGATATCGTAATAAAAACACCATGCAATCACCAGATAAGTAAGCAGCATCAAAAGCGTCATAGGAAAGTTTTTGATGCTCAGCAAAAATGCATTTCGAAGCTGTACCTTCCACGAATTATCAAATTTCGCCTGCAGAGCAAACGTATAGATAAACGTCATGACTGCCAGCGTAAGAAGCACCACACTCACAAACAGAAAAGGCTTTGCGATTGCATTTCCGCTTGCCTTCCACTGCGTCATCCAGAACCAGATGTCTACTCCCAGAATGAAGAAGGCTGCTAAAAAGAGCATCCACATCCCGGTTGCCTGCTTAAAGTTCTGCTTAAAGCTCCGTGTATAAAATTTCCAGATATATCCATCGTCACCAGAAATTCCCTTCATCGCTGTATAATATAACGAAGTAAATGCTACACCAATCGTGATGATCGGAACACAGGAAATCACAAACAGAATGGAAAGCAGCATCGCATCACCCATTCTGCTCAGCATCCTTATAAATATGTTGTCATAGTTCATTCCTGATTCGCCGTTATCTGCCATAATTCCATCTCCTGTTTCATAATTATTGTCGGTTTTTCACGCGCTCTTCTGCCCAGTCATCCGTATCTTCACGTAAAAACTACACATATTAATTTATGATACCATCTTCGATATTTATTTTCAATTAGATATAAGGTTTTTTACGCCATTTTACTTGACAAAACTGTGTTTTACTTCTAGATTATAGAAAGTACGAAGTTTAGGAGGAAGAATATGAAAACACCATTCGTAACAAAAGAACAAATCGAAGAAATCGTAAAGACATACCCCACCCCTTTCCACATCTATGACGAGAAAGGCATTCGTGAAAATGCAAGAAAATTAAATCAGGCATTTGCATGGAACAAAGGCTATAAAGAATATTTTGCAGTCAAAGCCACCCCGAACCCAACCATCCTGAGAATACTGAAGGAAGAGGGCTGTGGTACGGACTGTTCTTCTTATACAGAACTTCTGATGTCTGAAAGAGTCGGCATCACAGGATCCGATATCATGTTCTCATCCAACGACACACCAGCTGAGGAGTTCATCCTTGCAAGGAAGCTTGGTGCGAACATCAACTTAGACGATTACACACATGTACAGTTCCTGAAGGATACATGTGGCATTCCGGAAACAGTATTCTGCCGTTACAATCCGGGCGGAACCTTCTCCATTTCCACAACCATCATGGACAACCCCGGGGATGCCAAATACGGCATGACGAAGGAGCAGTTGTTCAAAGCATATACCGAACTGCGTGACGCAGGTGCCAAGAAGTTCGGACTGCATTCTTTCCTTGCAAGTAACACGGTCACAAACGACTACTATCCAACACTTGCAAAGATTCTCTTTGAGGTAGCTGTTGAATTGAAAGAAAAGACCGGTATCGAGCTTTCCTACATCAACCTGTCCGGTGGTGTAGGTATCCCTTACACACCGGATAAGGAAGGAAATGATATCCTGAAGATCGGCGAAGGCGTGCACAAGGTATTTGATGAGGTGCTTGTTCCTGCCGGACTTGGCGACATCAGCCTGTTCACAGAGCTCGGCCGTTTCATGCTTGCTCCTTACGGACATCTTGTTACAAAGGCAATTCACGAAAAGCACATCTACAAGGAGTACATCGGTGTCGATGCGTGTGCAGTCAACCTGATGCGTCCTGCTATGTATGGTGCTTACCATCATATCACAGTCCTCGGCAAAGAGAACGAGCCTTGTGACCACACCTACGATGTAACCGGCTCTCTGTGTGAGAACAACGATAAGTTTGCGATTGACCGCAAGCTTCCGAAGATCGACATGGGCGATTATCTTGTAATTCACGACACAGGTGCACATGGTTTCGCAATGGGTTATAACTACAACGGCAAGCTCAAATCTGCAGAACTGCTCCTGTGTGAGGACGGCAGTGTAAAGCAGATCCGCCGCGCCGAGACACCGGAAGATTACTTCGCAACCTTAGATGGTTTCTGGGATGTAGAAGTGTAAGATACAAAAGCACCCCCATCGGCAGCAATAGCACCGATGGGGGTATTTTATTAAAGGAAAGAGTTTTTATTTTGTGATTTACTTTATATTTTCTATTCCATCACCTTGATAAGCAACACGGAATCTACCATAAGACACATATGTCTTAGCTTTATGTTCCGGATCAAGAGGATCTGTCACAGATATATATTTCGCGGTTCCATCTAATATACTTTCAAATGCATGTATTGCGTCCTCTATAATATCAGGATAGAGAGAATTTCCAAACCCTCTGAAATCATGATGGGAATTATATATCAGCTCATATTTATCTTTCATAGAAAGTAACCGTTCAAGCCCTGCCTTTGCTTCCCGAATCCGTTCTTTTTCCTGTCCCGGCTCCGGGTCTGCCAAATAATAATTACAGTTGCAGGCATCTCCAAGCAACAGTGTCTTCGTCTTGTCATCCAGAAAAATCATTTCTCCAAATGTATGTCCAGGACAGTGATACGCTGTCACCGTTCTATCTCCAAGATTAAATGTCTGTCCATCCATAAGCGGCAGCTTCTCTGGTGTTTTCGGCCACGGCCGCACATCCTCATCCAAATTATAGTCATAATGTTTATTCGACCGACCAGCAATAATCTTTGCATAGTTTTTACGAAATTCTACCGTTGGAAGTGCAGTCCCACTATCCCAATCCATGTCCGCCGGATGGATATAGACAGAATCAAAGAACCCGGCTCCTCCAATGTGGTCGCCATGGTTATGGGACGCCACAACATCATATGGCTTATCTGTTATCCTGTGCTCTATAACCCATCTGAGATCACCGATTCCTGTTCCACAGTCTATGACTAACGCCCGTGTACTTCCAACAATCACAAACACGCTCACACAGTCAAATTCATCGATCTCAAAAATTCCATCCGCAAACTCATAATATGGCAATTTTCTCGTCACCATGTCTCACGCCTTCTTTCTCTTCTGTCCTCCCTGGTAGCAGTCGATCGCTACTGCGAGAAGCAGGATAAGTCCCTTAATGACACTCTGGAAGTTGGAATTAACACCCATCAGCACAAGTCCGTTATCGAGGATACCAAGGATGATAACACCTACAACCGTACCACTGATCTTTCCTTCACCTCCGGCGATGCTGACACCACCTAAGCAGGCTGCCGTCATACAGTCAAATGCATAGGAGCTTCCTGCGCCCGGCTGCGATGCATTTGTTCTGGCAACCATGATGATTGCTGCGATGCTGGCTGCAAACCCTGCAAAGGAATACACGAGTACAGTCAGCTTATTAACATTGATACCTGCAAGTCTGGCTGCTTCTTTGTTTCCGCCAAGTGCATAAATATTTCTGCCAAGGTACGTCTTGTTCATGACAATCCAGCCAAATACGATAAAAATCACAAACAGAATAACCGGAATCGGAATTGGCCCGATATATCCCTGTCCTACTGTCAAAAATGCTTTCGGCATACCAGTAATCGGATAGCCGCCGGTAATCAGATATGCTACACCCTGTAAAACAAGCATCATAGCAAGTGTTACAATGATCGGTGCGATATGCAGCTTGATTGCAACAACACCATTGATTGCTCCAAATGCAATACCGAGTGCGATACCGATAATCACTGCAACGGGTATCGGCAGCCCGACATTTACCATACAATAGCCCATAACCATGCCGACTACCGCCATAATTCCTCCGACCGACAAATCCATGCCTCCGCCGATCATGACCATCGTTACTCCGATTACAACGATACCAAAAATAGATACCTGACGTAAAATATTAATCAAATTTGCTACAGACAAAAAGTTCGGTGCAATAATCGAAAAAATAACGATGACTGCCACCAGAAATACATATATACCAAATTTCTTATAAAAGGTTATAAATTTATTACTTGTTTTTTCCATGTTCCTCGCCTCCTGATGCTAGATCCAGAATATAATTCTGATCAAATTCTGATTTCGCAAGTTCTCCGGTCTTTCTGCCCTCATAGATGGTGATAATCCGGTCAGACATACCCAAAAGCTCCGGCATATCTGAACTTACCATAATGATCGCTTTTCCTTCTCCGGCAAGCTGATTCATTAGTTTGTATATCTCTTGTTTGGCACCGACATCAATTCCACGGGTCGGCTCATCAAAGATGATAATTTCACTGTTTGCCGCGAGTGTCTTTGCAATTACAACCTTCTGCTGATTACCTCCTGACAGATTTTCCACCCGTTGTTCCAGAGACGGTGTTTTGATCTGAAATTTTTTCTCATAATCTTTTGCAATACGGTTTTCCTGCTTCGTATCAACAAATGGTCCTTTTGAAATACCACGCAGGTTGTTTACAACAATATTCCATTTAATACTCATACGTAAAAATACGCCATGTGCTTTCCGGTCTTCCGGGATATAGCCAATCCCATGCCGGATTGCTTCCTGGCAGGTACGAATATGCTGCTCTTTTCCATTAATATATATTTTTCCGCTTTCAATCGGATCGGCACCATAGATCACCCGCATGAGTTCGGTTCGTCCAGCACCGACCAGACCGGCAAATCCAAGGATTTCTCCCCGGTGCAGGGTAAACGAAATATCATGATCTCCATTTCCTGTCAGATGCTCTACCCGTAATGCTTCCTCGCCAATCTGACTGGTACGCGACGGATAAGATTCTTTAAGCTCACGGCCTGCCATCATCGTAATCAGTTTCTGCCGGTTGATGTCTTTTATATTTTCTGTTCCCACATAGCAGCCATCCCGCATAACCGTTACGCGGTCTGCAAGCTCAAACAGTTCTTCTAACCGGTGGGAGATAAAGATAATCGTCACGCCCTTTGCTTTCAGTTCCCGTACAATCCGAAACAGCGTTTCTACTTCGCTTACCGTAAGTGGGGCGGTCGGCTCATCCATAATCAGTATCTTTACATTCCGGCTGACTGCCTTTGCAATTTCGACGAGCTGCTGATGTGCCGGTGACATCGTTTTTACCTGCTTGGATACATCGATATCTACCTGCAGATCATCGAATATTTTTTTCGCACGGGCTTCCCGATCCTTGATATCACAAAATGCCCCCGGCTTTGTCTTGTCACCGAGAAATACATTTTCTGCTGCGCTGATGCCCGGCACCAGCGTAAATTCCTGATAGATAACCTCGATCCCCAGATCTTTTGCCAGCTTCGGTGTCATCTGATTGTATTTTCTGCCTTCCAGCTCAATCGTTCCGGAATCCGGAACGATTGCTCCCGACAATACCTTGATCAGGGTTGATTTTCCTGCTCCGTTTTCACCGATCAGAGCATGGATTTCGCCTTCCTCTACATCGAAAGATACATCATTGATTGCAATAACGCCGGGATATGTTTTTACGATATTTTTTACACTCAGTATGTTTTTCACAGAGTTCATCCCCTTTCTAAGAATGCCTCCGATGATTCACCAGAGGCATTCTTTTTGCAATCTTTATTTGTCTTCTGTATAGTAATCTGCAATATTTGCCTTTGTAACTGCATGGATTGGAGATTCTACTGCCTGATCAAAGGTCTTTCCATCAATTAATTCCTGAATACAATTTGCCATAACGCCTCCAACCGGCTCGAAATACATTGTACCACGCATGCATGTTCCATCATTGATACCCTTTAATGCCTGATTGGTTCCGTCACAGGCAAACACTCCAAAATTCTCGTTATCCTTGCCTGCTGCCTTCACTGCCTCTACAGCTTCCACGGCCGCTGCATCACCATAGCACACAATTCCATTCAGGTCTGAATATTTCTGAAGCATCGTCTCTGTGGTTGTCGTTCCGGAGCCTACAACATCCTTACCGATATCAACAACCTCCAAAATATTGACATTCGGTGCTTTCTCCTTGATTGCATCCTGGATACCCTGTCCACGATCCTGCATATCCTGATTCTGGTAGGTTGTATATACTACAATGTTTCCTTTACCTCCAAGCTGACTGTTCAGCCAGTCTGCTGCCATATCACCAATCTGTGTTCCGATAGAATACTGATCCGTTGTAATTACTACATCATGCACCGCTGTTTCAACGCCACATTCGATGATCTTGACACCCTTGTCCTGTGCTGCCTTCAGCGCATCATCACAGGAAGTATCAGATACCATTGCTACAATATAGTTACATTTTCCGGTTACCATATTCTCGATTGCAGATACGGCTGCTGCCGAATCATTATCAAAGCTTGCGGATACATAATCCCATCCACGATTGTCACATTCCTCGTGAAGCTTCTCATCGATTCCAATCATAAATTCCGTCTGCAGTGTCGGTGCCAGGAATCCTACCTTTACACCACCTCCGGACGTGCCGCCCTTTCCTGCAGAGCATCCTGTCATCATCGCAACTGTCATAACTACCGCCAGTAAAACGCCAAACAATTTCTTTCGTTTTTTCATAGTCATTTCCTCCTCATTTCTTTGTTTTTCTTCCGTCAGATACAGGGAAAATGGCAGAAGCACATCCGGCTTCCGGTGGGATCATTTTGCTGTATCTTTCTGATGGTTTTATTATATGGAGGATCCAGCCTTCCCACAATTGGACAAGTTTCGGATTTAGGGAGAGGATTTTCAGTTCTTTCTCTCCCTGGCGAAAATAACAACCGCAATTACAAGAATTCCGATTTCCCAGATGTAAGAAAAATAGTTATAAAGGGAAAGTCCCGCCGACAGATTCAGAAGAAGTACCATGGACAGGCTCCCAAGGACAGCCCCATACAGGTGTCCTTTTCCTTTTAGAAAGTTCATTCCACCAAGACACGCTGCCGCAATTACCGGATACAGATATCCCTTTCCAATACCTGCACTACCGCCATTGGTAATAAACAAAAAAATAATTGCCACCTGGGAAAATACAACGCCACTGATTCCGCAGATAATCATGCGGCAGACATCCGAACGGATTCCACTATTCCGAACCAATGTTTCATTTTCTCCCAGCATCCGTATGTATTTCCCATAATATGTATGTGTCAGCAGCACTTGCAGGAACACGTAAATCACAACTGCAATGCCGAAAAAAATCATCCAGAACATATGGGAACCATAGTAATTTTTTGTGATTGGTGCCTGTATCGTATCCCCGAACACAGCAGCTATGCCTTGATAGATCTGCTGCAAAATAAAGGTCAGCAAAATAGGATTTACACGGATTTTGCCAATCAGAAGTCCCTTTGCCATCCCGAACAGCATCTGTGCCAGTATCATAACTGTTAAGCTCACCCAGACCGAAAAACCTGCCCGCAGGCATAGTCCGCCCAGGCATGTCGCCATTGCGATTTCCGCCATAAATGCGAAATCTAAAACACCGCTCAGCATCTCGAGCGAGAGTCCCATCGTCAACAGTACGATAATCACAAACTGATGCAGCACATAATCCGCAGAAAGTCTGGTGGAAAGTATGATGGAAAGCATCATTATCAGAAGCACATTTCCAATTTCCATATGGTGTTTATCATAAAATGATTGTATATTCTTCAAACAATCACCTCCAGCCGGTCCGCAACATCTACGCAGATCTTACTTTCGTTTTCAAGCAGAAGCACCCCGCTGCCTCTCCCCACAATCTCCCGCAATTCTCTCTTCAACCATGCAACTTCCCGAACATTTAGATTTTGCAGTATATTTTTTAGTATCAGCACACGAGGATGAAACAGCTTATAACGATAAATTCCTATTTTCCACGCTTCTGTCTCAGGGTTCAACAGCTCAATTTCCTGTCTGTCCGTTCCAAGGAAATTGTCTTCCAATATATACTTTTGCTGTTTCTGATAAAAACCAAGCACGGAACATATACGGGGATATGTTGGCAAAAGAATGTTTTCCTCGTTAGTCAGATTCTCACAGATTTCTGTATGATTTCCGTATTCCATAAGTGCAATCCGGTGTTTCATAAGATCCTGTATATTTTTATATGGGATGACCTGACTATCCATTTCAAATCGCGACCGCGTATCATTCGCATGAAGGATATCCGTCCATAACATGTCCACCTGCTCAGGCGTTCCCAGTGCTGCAAGAATTTCTCCTTCCTTCATCGAAAGTTGCTGCTGCCAGACACCATCCCTCAATATCTCCCACACAAAGAACTCACCTGGTCGGATTTGTGTTTTCACACTGGCGTGGTGGGCAATTTGAGGTCGGGTATCCGCAGGTTTTAACCCCCGTTTCAAAATTGCGTCAATCATCCATTTATCTTCATCCTGCCAGATTTTTTTATAGATTGTATGATGCCGGAACAAAATCACTTCATCAAAAAAAGGATCTTCAAAATCCGCCCGGTTATCAATCGATATAATCGTAATCCCTTCCTGTTTCAATTGATTCACAAATTGTCTCAGTTTCTGTCGTTCTTCTCCCGGAAAGCACGCTACGATTCCCCGTAAAACAAGAACGCGTGCGCCCTGTGTGATTGCACGCACAATTCCGATCAAAATGCGATCCCCATATTTCAGATGGCTGCTGTCCTCATCCGCTGCATAGGGAAGATTATATTTTTTGAGTAATTCCCGTCCTTGTATATGCAGAGCCTTTTCATTCAACCAGATTTTTCGTAAACTGTTTCTACGTAGCAAAAACAGGTTCTCACTGACATCAAGGGAATCCATATATACCGTATCTTTTGAAATCACAAAAATACCAGCATCCTCAAAATCCCGTTTTCCCTCCGGTTTCCATCGCTCACCATTTAAGTAAATCCGTCCTCTGGTCAGCATTCCCTTTCCGTCAAAAAAATCCGCCAATGTCTCCTTGCTGTTTTCCACCCCTGCAATTCCTATGCCATACCCATGACAGATAATCAAGTTCAACTCCTCTATCTCATGTCTGCCCGGTCTGCTGATATTCACATGTTCCATTCGAATGATTTCATGTCTCATAATTCATTTCCACTTTTTCTTCCCTGTTCATTTCCAGAATCACAGATTGTTTCTGTTTTCTTTCTTTGGAAGCCAGATTTCTACATCTGTTCCGATTCCTGTTGTACTATAGATACGAATGCCATAATCTCCCCCAAAGGCGAGCCGGATCCGCTCATTCACATTACTTAATGCGATCCCATTTCCGTGCATCTCATTCCTGTGCGTTCCGCTTCCGTCCACACCTGGTGTCTCTACTTGCATGGTTCCATCGCTGCCACTCTCATGACCATCCTCGACCTGTCCAAGTGCCTGTCTCATGGATACAAGTGTATCCCAGTCAATCCCTGTTCCATTATCAGATATCACAACAACCAGTTCCTGCTCCGTTGTGTAAATCCGTATTGTCACTCTGCCATTTTCAGCTTTCGTCTCTAAACCATGAAAAATAGCATTTTCAACAATCGGCTGGAGGGAAAGTTTGGGAATCAGGTAATTCTCAACTTTTTCCTTATCATCCTCCACTTTAATCTCCATGGTAAATTTATTTTCAAACCGATAGCTCTGAATAAGAAAATAATTCTCAATATTCCGGAGTTCATCACGAATAGTAACAATATTTTCCTTATTGCTGATGCTATATCGGAAAAAAGCAGCCAACGCTTTCGCCATACGCGCAATGCTGTCACATTCATATAGGAGCGCCTCACTCCTTATACATTCCAGCGTATTGTACAAAAAATGTGGATTGATCTGACTTTGCAGCGCTGCAATTTTCGCCTGTTTATTCTGCACTTTTACAGAATATTCCTCCTGTAATTTCTGCTGCACGCGCTGTTTTTCCTGATACTCAACCTCCAGTTTTTTTATTTTTTTCTTTTGCATCTGATGCATCAAAAGGATTGTCCCAACCCAGACGATCACAGCACCCACACATATACAGATTATTTTTCCCATGTCATTTCCTCTTCTTGTTCCTGCTTTATCTGTCAATAGTATAATTTCCGATATTCTGCGGGTTTTACACCAACGACCTTCATAAACTGCTGACTAAAATATTTTGCGTCCCTGTATCCCACACTTTCACCGATTTCATACACCGGCGTCTTCGTATCCCGAAGCATCTGTTTTGCTTTCTCCATTCGGATTGCAAGCAGATAGTTTGAGAAATTTTCTCCGGTCTCTTTCTTAAATAGTTCCGAAAAATAATTCGTATTAAAGCCTATGATAGTTGCGACATCCTCCAAAGTAATTTTCTCTGCAAAATGCTCTTTCATGTAGGCGATTGCTTCCAATACCGGCTTGCGTTCCCGGTTTTCCCGTTCACTACGGCTCTTTGTAATCAAAGTCTGAATCTGGCGAATTACATAATCTCTCAATTCTGTGATTGTCGACAGATTTTCCAACACCTCCTGCTGCGCATCTGCATCAAAGGTATCCGATATTTCCAGAATTTCATATGCACTGCGGAGCAGCCACAACCCCATCGCATAGAATTCACTTGCAAAGAGCGACTTATCACCAGCCTTCCGGAAGCATTTGTGTATCTGGTATTGGCAGGCATCCGTCTGCATTGTCTCGACCGCTTTTGAAAACTCCTCATATTCATTCTGAAAATCTTTTGGTGAAAACAACGCATGAGGTTCATGACAATATTCGATTCTTCTGCCGTTTCCCTTAAAGAGCCGGCTGGCAGCCGCCTCCTTGCTCATCTCAATCGCTGTACTAATCTGTTCAAAGCTCTCGACCTCTCGACTCACGCCGACAGTAATCTTAAAATGCTGGAAATTTTCCAGATAATCTTTCATCTCATTAAAAAAATCTGTAATTTTAATATCAATATTTTCCTGCTCCGTCTGAAAATAATTCAAAAGCACCTGCACGGAATGATTCGGCTGCACAGCCGCAATCAAGTCAATGGTACAAGTTTCAAATGCATCCTCTGCCTTCTGCATGATTTTGCGGAGAACAAATTGCATCTGTTGTGTATTCTCTGGCACATCAATATCCCGGTCAAGCTTGAGGGTTAATCCCCGGAAACACTTGTTCTCAAGCTGAAGACCAAACTCCGTATTCGCATCATCAATATTTTCCTGCTTCTGCCTTAGTATTTGTTTGAGAAATTCTTTGTGTCGCAGATATTTACTATCCTCCAGTTTTTTCTCAATCTGATCCACCTTTTGCTGCTTATCTTCGCGTTGTTCTTCCTCCGCTACGATTTTCTGCAGCTGCCCATTCAGTTCATCTTCATCAATCGGCTTTAGCAAATAGTCTTCCACACCATATTTCAACGCTTTCTGGGCATAATCAAAGTATTTATATCCACTTACAACTATAAAATGACATTTTACCCCCTGCTCAGATGCTTTCTGGATCATTTCCAATCCTGTTAATACCGGCATCCGGATGTCAGTAATGACAATATCCGGTGATTCGGACAAAATCTTCTCATATGCCGTCTGCCCATCTGTTACCAGTCCAATACAGGTCAGGCCCAGCTTATCCCATTGTATCAATCTTTTTACAAGCTGTCCCACTTTTATCTCATCATCTGCAATTAATACTTTTCGCGTTTTATTCATGTTACTCACCTCTGTATGTACTATCTTGTACCAACTGCCTGTTATTCAAAAAGAGCCTGGAAGTTCCCCCAGACTCTGCATATTTTTTACTGTACACTGAACGTATACATCGTATTACTCTGTAAACTCAGTGAATTTTCAAACGCTTTCCGTGTCACCTTTACTTCTTTTCCAAGCACCGGATCATAATACCGGATATGGGTCGAATTGTAACTGATCACCAGCACATACCGCCCATCGTCAATACATGCCGCAAACGGAATATCCCTGTCCAGGAAATACAACGCGGTCGATAAACTGATTCCTGAGATATTGATACCGACACCATTCGTGTAATCCTCAAATACTTTTTCAAAAGTACCACTGTTTATCGCATCCGCAAGCTCCAGTGTCCCCCCCGCATACTCCGCGCACATATAAGCACAGGTGAGCAGCGATTGGTTTTCATCTGCATTTGGCGTCTCCTTGACCGCATCTGCGACTGTGTTGTAGCTGTCGGCTGCCAGGCAACGATAGATTGTATTTCCATTACTGTCCACAACAAGTCCTGCCTCATCATCGACCACACGTGTGATCGCACTTCCGGCAGTCTCATATTCGCCTATATACCCGGCATTATCAAAGACATAGTATGCACCATCGCGTGTCTTCGTCTCCACCTGCATATCCTTATAAGCTTCTGCTCTTCCGTATTTTGTCTTACGATAGCTTGCGGTATCCGACAGATAGAAGTTCGACGGGAATACAATATCTAAGATATTCCATGCATAGCTGTCATACGTCGTATCCGTCGTGATCATCTTGTTATTTTCCTCTTTCTTGTAGGAAATATAATCCTGATCGATCTCTTCAAAAAACTGGTTCTGTTTGCGTGCACGCGTCAGATAAATGGTATCATCCCCAACCGACGCATTCATGATATACACGCCATCCTTCGTATAATCCTTCTTCTGTTCGCCGTTATCACTCATGATAAACAGCTCATATAGCGGCAGAATTGCCTGTCCATCCGATGTCATGATCACATCTGCACTGTGCGAACAGCCATAGATCAGATCATTTTCCACGAATCCAAGCGCCAGAAGCAGATCACCATTTGCGCAGGTTTTCTCATACGTCTCACCTGTCTCAAAATTTTGGATCGTGATTGCTGTGACATTTTCATCCTCGGCTGCATTCGGATAAGCAGCCAGCTTCCGGTTCGCAGACACAAGGTATTTGGCAGAAGGAATTCCCTCAACCAGTGCAGTCTGCGTCATATCTGCAAGGGATACCTCATACAGGGTTTCATCCAACAGATAATAAAACTTATTTGTCTTTGCATTGTAATAAGTAAACCGCCCGGTTTCCTTTTTCATGATATCGTAGCTCTCATCACATTCTACGAAGAAAAGCTCCTGTGTTGTCATGTTCTCCGCAGAATAATAATAAAGTGACATTCCATTTTTGCCCTCATGCGTGCCACGGTTCATATAACCATACACAACAAAGTAGATATTTCCGTCTTCATCCATATCTGCAATGTTGATATCGAGATTCGTATTTAAGGTTCTCGCATCTGAATAACTGTCCTGCGGATAGCTGAATATATTCGTAAGCGAGCTGTCATTGTACTTGTACATCCAGAGCTGTCCGAGACGTACAAAAGCTAAAATTCCATAATCCGCAGATGTCACATATTCTGCCGGCTCATTTGTCACGCCCATGCTGATACTGTTCCGGTCCTTGCTGATGTAACCACTGTCAAAAAAGCTTTCCTGATACCGGTCGAAAGCAAGCAGCTTCACCGTCTCCGAACTCCGGTTATAGGTGGCATTATAGTATTCGTCGACCTGATAATAATGACTCATCTTGTCATTCATGGATTCCACCACATAGGACATATGAATCACAGCATATTCCTTGTCGATCTCCGTGATCGTTGGCGTCACGCCTGTCACAACCACGGGTGTCAGCCCGCCCCACGTGATCTGCTCATAGGTTGCGTTTAGATCAACATGTGCCAGACTTGACGTCGTTCCTGCCTTGTCCGTCTTCAGGTTATCAAATACAACATTGCCCTCGGACTCATTGACTTCCTTAATAAACGTCGTATCATGGAAGTTTGTGGCAAAATCCACGATTGCCTTTGCATGCTGTTCTGTGAGATTTACCACGCGGTTGTAATATCGCACCTCCGTGCCATCTGCCGCTGTGATGATAAATACAAATACATACTCCCGGTTTTGCTGCATGTCCATCCGGAAATTCACATCATATTTCTTACATCCGTTCTCGACACTTCCAGAAACCGCGTCGCCACGCTCCACAAGGGAATCACCCGCAATACTTCGCAGCTCATAGGTAAATGTCTCGCCATATTTCGCCTCATTGTCGACAAGCACCGTCACGCCGTGGTTGCTGTTCAACGGCACAATTCCATCCCGCATCAGGCTTGTCGACATCGTCTGCGTATACCCACAGGTACGATTGATCACCTTGCCTTCAAATTCGAGATACACATATGGAAGTGTCGGCTCGTCCAACTCTCTCGAGACACGATCCAGACCTCTGTTATTGAATTGATTTACCAGAAAGGCTGTGCCCACTGCAACCACAATGAACACGAGCGCCTTTATCAAAAACCGTTTCATTCCTAGAAATATTTTCTCCTTTTACGGTATCTGCACCGACGAATATAAAATTCATGGCAGACCATAATTTCAATCATATGCAGCAACGTCTCGTCCGCGTCTTTATAGCTGATCTTATCATAGATCTTCTTTGCAATCGAAAACATCGCAACCTTGTCTGGATAAACTGCAAACATCGGGCTGCCCTCATATTCCAGCCGGTCACAGGCGTCCTCCACCATGACCAGAATCAGCTTTGCACGCATTGGATACATCGCGCGCAGATATGCCCGATCTTCCTCCAATTCCTGTTCATCCACAACCATAAGCTCCGGAGCACGAAACTTATGCACATACATCTCATTGATTTCTTCCATGGAATCCTCACAAATAAAATGACATAAATAGACAATCAGTTTTCAGCTGATTGTCTATCTCTTTTTCTTATTTTATGCTTTGAAATCCTGTTTTGTGCGTCCGAATCTGTATCTCCTACTCATCACCAAAGGAAATCCCAAGACGTTTTGCATATTTTACAATGCTGTCATCCGGAGATACATATTTCAGTTTTCCTGCGGACTCTTCCATCGGAATCGCTGTCACTTCGTTGTTACGCATAACAACGAGCTTGCCGAAATCTTTATTCTTAATCAGCTCCACTGCTTCTGCACCAAACAGGCTGGAAATTACACGATCATAAGGATCCGGGCTTCCGCCTCGCTGTGTATGTCCCGGAACCGTCACACGAATATCCATACCGGAATATTCCTTGATCTTATATGCGACTTCATAAGCGACAGATGGATATTTCTCAGCAGCTGCTGCAACGGCTGCCTTACGATCCTTCTTCGGAAGTGCTGCGACTTCCTTTGAAATAGCGCCCTCTGCAACAGCAAGAATGGAGAATCCCTTGCCCTGCTTGGTTCTTCTGTCAAGTGCCTCACATACCTTGGCGATATCATATGGAATCTCCGGAATCAGGATGATGTCTGCACCGGATGCGATACCTGCATGCAGTGTGATCCAGCCTACCTTATGTCCCATAACTTCTACGATAAACACACGGTTGTGTGAGCATGCGGTTGTATGAATACAGTCGATTGCCTGTGTTGCAACATCAACTGCACTCTGGAATCCGAATGTCATATCTGTGCCCCAGATATCATTGTCGATCGTCTTTGGAAGCCCGATCACATTCAGACCTTCCTGTGACAGGCGGTTTGCTGTCTTCTGGGAACCATTTCCACCGAGAACAACAAGTGCATCCAGTTTCAGCTTGTTGTAATTCTTCTTCATTTCCTCGACTTTGTTGAGTCCTTCCGGTGTCTGTTCATCGATCAGCTTGAACGGCTGACGGGAGCTTCCGAGGATCGTGCCACCCTTGGTCAGGATTCCTGAGAAATCCGATGGCTTCATCTTCACATAATTACCGTAGATCAATCCCTTGTAGCCCTCTAAGAAACCATAGACCTCCACGTCATCAAACGTGTTATAAAGTCCCTTCGCTACGCCACGCATCGTTGCATTTAATGCCTGACAATCTCCACCACTTGTCAACATTCCGATTCTCTTCATACTGTAACCTCCTTAATTATGTGTCTGCTCTACAGCAAAGTTCTTCCTTCCAATGCCCGAAGCAATGTCACTTCGTCGATGCACTCCAGATCGCCGCCGACCGGAACGCCACTCGCAATTCGTGTCACTTTGATCCCGGATGGCTTGACCAGCTTGGATATATACATCGCTGTTGCTTCGCCCTCCACACTGGAATTTGTTGCGATAATCAACTCTTCTACATCTTCCTGCTCCAACCGCAGAATCAGTTCCTTCAACCGGATATCTCCGGTTCCAATTCCCATCGCTGGGTTGATCACACCATTTAATACATGGTAGACACCCTGATACTGTCCCACACGCTCATATGCTGCCAGATCTCTCGGGGTCTCGACAACCATGATCAGCTTATGGTTCCGCTTGGGCGATGCGCACACCGGACACAGCTCCTGATCTGTGATCGTATAACAGGATTTGCAGTACCGGATATTCTTCTTTGCATCTGTGATTGCTGTCGACAGGCTTTCCACCTGTTCTTCCGGCATATTGATAATATGGAACGCCAGCCGCTGTGCGGTCTTTCCACCGATGCCGGGAAGTCTTCCGAGTTCACCGATCAGCCGGTTTACTTTCTCTCCATAAATATCCATTAGAATGGCAAACCTCCGCCTAATCCACCGGTAATCTTACCCATGGAATTCTTCTGATCCTCATCCTGCATACGGATGGCTTCGTTCATAGCTGCCATGATCAGATCCTCGAGCATTTCGATATCATCCTTATCAACAACCTCTTCATCCAGATGAACCTCTGTCACTTCCTTCTTACCGTTGATCTTGACTTTTACAACACCGCCGCCGGCTGTTGCCTCATATTCTTTTTCTTCGAGTGCCTTGGTGGTCTCTTCCATCTGCTTCTGCATCTTCTGTGCCTGCTTCATCAGATTGTTCATATTTCCGGGCATCATACCCATTCCACCATATCCACCTCTTTTAGCCATCTTTATATCCTCCTGATTTCTTGTTCTTATATTTATACACGGTTTCCCATGCGTACTACCTTTTTTATATAATTTGGACTCGCTGGATTAAAAGGTTACTCATGCATTTCTATGTCATCAAATACAATCCGGCTCAAATCCCAGTCCTTCTGCAGTTCGTGTACTTCTTCCCTGCCATCGATCTTACGGAACGTCACACGCACCTTGCACTGTGCCATGTCAGTAAGCTGCTCGCTCAGTTCATCGAGCTTATCCTGATTGGCGAAATAGGAAATCGCCAGATCATTGTCCGGTGTATCCGCTACAACCAGTTCCAGCGCGCCGGATTCTCTTCCAGCAACCAGTGATGCCTGTCTGTAATAATGCTGCACCAGTCTCGGTCCGCGCTTGCCGATTGTCTTCCACGCTTTCGCGATCAGAAGCAGATCCTCGTATTCTGCCTGCGGATATTTGTCACGCAGATTCTGCTTGATATGCTCCGACGAATCGCCTGTTTGTGGTACAACTGCCTGCTGCACTGTCCCTGCACCCTCCGCCGCCGGCGGTGCAACTGCCATCATAACCGGATGTGCCTGCTGCTCTTTGAGCAGTTCCTTCGTCTCCGCAAGCTGCTGCTCCAGTGACTCGATCCGCGCCTGAATTCCCTCGATATCGTAACGCATCTCTGTCTTACACAGCTTGATGATCGCGATCTCCAGCATCACACGCTTGGATGTCGTGTATGCGATCTTCGCCGCAGCTTCCTGTAAAACATAGATTGCATGCATCATCCAGTCCTGTGTCATATCCGTCGTGAGTGCAGCCATGCGCTGTTTTGTCTCCGCTGTCACATCGATCGTCATATCTGGGTCAATCGACAGCACCAGTATATTCCGGATAAATGCAGTAAATTCATTGACCAGCTGCAACAGATCCTTGCCCTGCCAGATTGCTTCATCTATGATCTTCAATGCACCAACCAGATCTTTTTCTTTCAGGCATTCAAACAACTGAATGTAAACTTCCACATCCACGGCGCCAATTGCCGCGAGTACTTTATCTAATGTCAGCTCCTCACCCAGATGGTAGGAGATACACTGTTCCAGAATACTCAAACCGTCTCGCATCGAACCATCTGCGGCACGCGCCACATATTCAACCGCTTCTCTTGTCGCTGCGATACCTTCCCGGTCAAGCAGCTCCTGCAGACGGTCTGCAATTACCTCCAACGGAATCCGGTGGAAATCATACCGCTGGCAGCGCGACAGAATCGTTGCCGGAATCTTGTGTGATTCCGTGGTCGCCAGAATAAAAATTACATAGGAAGGGGGTTCCTCCAACGTCTTCAAAAGTGCATTGTATGCTGCATCCCGGAGCATATGCACCTCATCGATGATATAAACCAGATATTTTCCGGTTGACGGAGAATAATTCACCGAATCCGTGATTTGTCTGATATTATCCACACCATTATTACTTGCAGCATCAACTTCGATTACATTCATCGCTGCACCTGCAGCAATCGCCTTGCAACTGGCACATTCATTACACGGACTTCCGTTGACCGGATGCTCACAATTGACTGCCTTTGCCATCAGCTTCGCCGTCGTTGTCTTACCGGTACCTCTGGTTCCGCAGAACAGATACGCATGTCCCACGCGGTCATGCACGATCTGATTTCGGATCGTCGTCACAATATGTTCTTGTCCTTTAATCTCCTCGAACGCGTCCGGTCTCCACTTCCGGTACAATGCCATGTATGACATAAACTGCCTCCAACTCTATATATGGAAAATCTGATCCAGCATCCGAAGGGTCTTGAAGTTACCCTTCGCCGTTATCTCGCCGGACATAAAGCCTTTCTGGAAGCTATTCTTGCCAGCCAGAATATTGCGCAGCATCGTGCTTGATGCTTTCAGCTTCACATCGGCTTCCACATCCGCACCATACTCACACTGTAAGACTTTCCCTACATGTATCACTAAATTCTTCCCCATATCTGGTACTATGATCACATAGCTTGCCGCAAATCCGGTCTCCGGATGGAAATTCTCATAAAATTCTTCGATAATATCGTCCTCGTAAACACTTGGTGGTTCCGGTGTCTCTTCCTCATCTCCAAGCATCTGCTTGAACATTGCAGCGAGTTCTTCAATATCCTCCTTCTGCTTCTTCACATAGCCATCATCCGCCACAAACTTGGAAAGCTGCTCACTCTCCTGTGGTGTCAGACTAATGTTGTTCTGCTTGATCAGAGTGTTCTTTACCGCAGTGTTACTCGTCGGCAGTTTCCTTTCCTTCTTATTGATCAGGCGGTAAAAATCCTCTGCTTTTTTCTCAATCAGATTCAAATACTGGTTTTCCTGCTCCAGCACATCCGTCGAATCCACATACGTTGCGATTCCCGGCTCTGAAATGCCGCCCAGCACATCCCATGCCTTTCGCAGCGACAGTTCTGCATCCTGTTCTCCATACGCCGTTGCAACGACAACCGGCATCATATAGAGTGACGCGATCTTCTCCTTGTCGCCATACAGCCAGCACATATCCAGAAACTGCTGCATATAGCCGCCAATACCAAACCATTCCAGGCTCGCCGCCAGAATCACACCGTCGCAATCCTTTAACGTATTCGGAAGTGTTGCAATCCCCGACTTATCTTCATACATATTATATCTTGTGACTTCTACCCGAAGTTCCTGCAGAACCTGAATGATTTTCTCCACTACAAAGAGTGTCGGATCCTCCAGCAGTCCCCGGCCTCCGTAATACACATTTACCTTCACCGTAACACCTCATGTATTCACTGCCATTTTTTCTTTCGCATGCTACAAAAACGCACACTATTACTATACCAAAAACAGGGGGTAAATACAATAATTGCGAGGAAAAAAGCAAATAGAAAAATCTGCACCGTTTTCATTCTGGAAAATGATGCAAATTTCTCTATTTTAATACCCTGCCGTTTTTATGCTTCTGTTTTTTCGTCTGTGCCAATGCCTGAAGCCATATCATCAATCAGTCCATCCGAATGTTTTCGTATCTCCCGATTCAATTCTCTGACTTCATCAATCGTCTGACATTTATCCGTGGCGGTTGTTATCAACCATGTGATAAATTGTAATTGTTTATTCGTCACTTCTTCTACCATACCTGTCACCTCCGACAAGCCCTTTCTCTGATTTTTCCACCTCACTATGTTCAAACAGAGAAAGCACTTCTTTGATTCTCAAGCCTTTTTCGTGAGCATAGTATACCACATCCATTTGCTTTTACCTAGTTTTTTCTTATGCAACAAAAAATTCCTCATTTGCCAGTCCGACCACATCGCCCTTTTCCAGCTTCTGTTCTGTCATCGCCGGGATGCGCTTCGTATTGATATACGTTCCATTGGTAGAGTTCTGATCCTCGATATACAGTCCATCCGGGCGGCAGAACAATCGGACATGTACACGACTGATCTGTGTCGTAGCAACACGATAATCTGACGCCTTATCTCTTCCTATGATAAATGACGCTTTATCCATTGGAATACGAAACGGCTCCAGGGCGCCATTCGTCAGCGGCACCAGCTTCATATCTGTAATCCGACTATCTTGTACAGATTTTTCCGGCAATCCCATCGGAACATCCACTCTGTGCACAGCCTGTTCCATCTGCCTGCTGTATCCCTGTACAGGCACCTCCTCCATTGTTTCAACGCCCTGCACCTGCCTGCCATATTCCAGCATCGCTAACTCGGATTCCTGACCATCTTCCTTATCGCGTGCTGTCATGATTGCAAGAATGACCAGTGTCAGAAGCCAGACGATTCCAAAAATTGCCGTTCCGGTCGTCCCATCAAAAAACAGATATTTGATTATCAGTGCTAATGCAGCGCCTCCTGCCAATGCATACAGTAAAAAACGTTTTGAAAATATAGAATCTATATCCGCACGAGTTGGTTTTTGTTCAATCGTCACCACTTCTTCCGCAAATTCTTTCTCCTCATTGCCGTTTGATTTCTGCATGGACGTTTTCTCACCCTGCTTCCGACATCTTCCATCTGTATCCGTTCCGGCATTCAACAGTGTGAGAAAATCTGTCATATCACTCCATTCATCTGTTAACACCCGGTGACATTCATACAGAAAAAGTTCCCCTGCACGATTCTCGTGTGAAAACCGCGGCATCAGATATTCTAGAAACGCTGCAAGCTGTTCCTTTAGTGGCTTTTGATAGCCCGGCACACAGAGCATCCGAATCTCTTCTTTCTCCTTCTGCATGAACAAATATTCCACACGGATAACCAGATCAGACGCATCCAGCAAGTATGCTTCCAATGCGTCTGCCTGCTGCATGATCTGATTCAAAACCTTTTTTAATTGCGCTCCATCCATTGTCTTTTGCTGCAAATACGCCTGTAAACCATAGCAATCCTTCGTATTGTGTGATAACCACACCTCCGCATCCGTACAGATCATCGAAGAAGGCAATATGTATGGCAGTTCGTTTTCCTCCAGCATGCGGACCTGATACATCCTTCCGCGTTCTTCGAGTTCCTGCATCTTTCCAACCCTCGCATTCATATAATGATAGATTCCTTTATTCCCAAACAATATTTCCATACACCTGCCACCTTCTCAGCCGATTACTACATACATCTACTTCTGTGATACATACATGCCCTTCTTTTTCATACCGATAATTCCCATCCGAGATAACCGCCTGCTCTGCATCACGTACCTCTGTATTCTTCATTTCTCCCAATTGTTCACGCAATCCAGCACCTTCCTGATAAGTGTAAATCACACTGTATCCCTCCTGTTGTACCAATCCATCTCTGACAGTATCCAAAAACAGGAATATTACCATGACCACTATGCCAAATATAATCGGCATGATCAGGCTCATCTCTACCACAGAGCTTCCTTTGTTTCCCATCTCTTCACCCTCCTTGTCTCTCTTCTTTTAATTTCCTGCACCACAACGGGAGCATGCCACCAGCCCGGTTACCTCGCTTTTCTTCTTCCGGTACACAGTCCGTTTCAGCCCGCTGCACGTCAGACTGCTATGGTAACGGTCACCCTCATTTGTCACATAGACCTGTTTTCCCCGTACGCCCTTCCCACAAAACGCACACATGTCATATCCATTATGTTTTGCCTGTTCCAACGTACTTGCCTGAATCTGCAAGGTCAGATAACTGCATCTGCGTGTCATGTGATACACCGCCTGATTGTCCGTCACATATACATATGCATCCTCCACATGTGCCGTATCTGTCTCTGTATCTTCCCATGCAGCCCCTGTATATGCCCGTTTCCGGATCGTAAACGATCGTGCGCCCAGATGTTCCATCCCATAACTTACCCGAAGTACAATATATTCCTCGCCAATCTCACTTCCGAGAAACTGTACACCAGAGACTCCATGCTTTACATGCTGTTCCACCATCTCCGTTTCATCGACATACCGTGGGAAACGTAAATACGCAGCCGCCGTATTCGCAGCTTCCAGATATGCAATCTCTGCCATATACTCTGCTGTTTCTGCCGCGGCCTCGTAGACCTGTGCCTCTGCAAGCACACTCTGAGTCATCCAAAATAACGATACCATCACCAGCAGGAACACCGGCATCACAAGCGTTGCTTCCAATGATGCACTTCCCTGATTTCTTTTTTTACCCATAATACACCTCTTTCCTATTGCTTTCCGAGAACTCCTCAGGATAGACAAGAAAGTTTTCAATTATTGCTTTGGCCAGCACCCGGAGAGGTTTTTTTATAGTTTCAACCGTCCTGAGAAATCCCCGGAAAACAATACGAAAGAGTCTTTCATCTTTTAATACGCTGCGCTTTGGTGATATTGAAACTGACGTCCACAAAAGGTACTTTCAAAATCTGCTTCCAGTCCAACTGCAGCATGCAATATTCGAAAATCCGGCTCCTTCTGCATCGTATTGATCTGCATCATATCCAGCATCCGTGCCGTCACACCGTCGATATTCATCGCCTGTAAAATTGACAGATACGCTTGATAATCCAGTCCATTTTCTGCATCCTCCGTCTCTTTTGACAAGCTTTCTCCTATATTCTTGATATCCGTGATCCAGTTCTCCGCATTTTTCGTAAATGCAGCCTTTTTCCCATCAAACAAAATCCTCACATCTGCTATCGACTCGATATATGCCCAGCAGCCCGCCAAAAAATATTTGAGTGCTGGAATCAGATATGGCGCAGCTCCCGCAATACTTATTGCCAGTTCCGTCAGTGTCTGCATCTTGTCCGGTTGCCGGATCAGTGCGATATAATTGATCGGATAGCGGATTCCAATCATCCGATGCGCCACTGATTTTAAATTCTCATAATCTGAAGGCTTTCCTGCAATCAGATACTCCTGCTCATAAGCAAGCACTGCTGTGTCATTTTTCTCTTCCCTGTACGAATTAAATACCTGACCGATGTAGGCAAGCTGTATTCCAGTGTCCGTCAATGAATCCTGCCATGAACCAAGTGCTGTCAACCCCTCCAGCAAAGGAACCATACTGTCAAAATCCCGATCCACTTCTTTGTAATCAGAGAAAAATCCTATCAATCGCAGACTTGGTACATCTACCAACGATATGGTTGCGTCAGAAACGGTCTTGTCTCCCGGTAACACAAGATTTAAAACAATACTGCTGGATAGTTTCTTTGTATAATCTCTGGGATCGTCCACATCTGGCTGCGCCGGTGAATTCTCTGCGTCCGTATTTTCCGTACTTGAAGCATCCCCCTCTGAAACGTCAACCGTCCCGGACGCATCCATTCCTTCTGCTTTCACTTCCGCCGTCTCCATATCCTCTTTCACTTCCTCTGGCAATGTTCCATCCTGTCCGCCTGTTTTTTCTTTCATCTGATCCACGCCCATCTGCACACCTTTTTCTGCTGCCGCGTAAACCATATATTCCTGCATCTGTTTTTTGAGCGGCGCATATGACTGGTCTGTGAGCATTGTTATATCCGTAATTGATACCCACACATCCGTGTATTCCACGCCAAGTTTTTCCGCATATGCCTGTTCCAGCCATTCCTCCAGATAAGCCTCACCTCTTCCACCTGCAGTCTTATCAAAAAGGAGAATATGATAATGTTCAAATATGTAGCTGTTGTAGCAGGCTTTGATATCCGACATGGAAAGGCGGGTTGCAATCACATTTTTCGATCCAGCAGCACTCAATATCACCACCTGTATCACAAGTGTGATCAATACAAGCATTACAGCTGTTATCATACTGATAAATACAACGATTCTTCCTTTGTTGTTCATATTCTCCTCCTGTCTTTTTTCTACGAATATACTTTCTTCGCATCCTTGTTAATGGTTGTCCAGATTGTCTCAACCAATGCAGAAATCTGTTCTTTGAAAATGAGAACCATCGCAACCAATACGACGATGATCAATATAACCTCGACGACTCCCATGCCGTCCTCCTCCTGCATAAACCGTTTCCATGCACCCATATGTTCACATCCCTTCTATCCTCTACAATCCGACCCACGCCGGATATATGATCATTACCATAACAAGAACCAATAACAGCATCATAGGAAATAACAACTTTGTCGATGCCTCCTCTCCTTTTTTCTTTGCAAGCTCCCGGCGTTTTTCCAACGCCTGCTGCATCTCCTGCTCCATCAGATTTCTAAGATCCTTTGTTCCCATACGAATATGCTGACTGATGTGCTGCAGCAGTTGGTAATATTCCGGCAGCTCCAGCCGCCGTCCAAGCTGCTCATACACCCAGCTCTCCTCACTTCCGGTATCAAGCTGATGCATCGCATATTCCAGCTCTCTTCTTAACAACCAATCTTTTTCCATTTCTGATAGAATCTGCCGGATTCCTGTCTGCACCGTCATTCCCGATCCAAGCAGCAGCCACAGGCGATTTACAAAAGACGGATATTGTTCCATTAGCACATTGTTTCTTTTTTTCCGTTCTTCTTTCCATTTTGCATACAGCCAGACCGGCAAAGCCGCCGCCAGCACAATGCCAAATATCACCCATGTTATTGCCTGTCCATGTTCTTGTTTCTGTAACGAAATGCCTACTTCCCCGAGCTGCTCCGGCAAAACCAGTGCCTCATCGGTTCTTGTCTCCTGTTCCAACTGCAAAAGTGCGTCTTCTACCCGTTCTATCGCATCTTTCCCACGCATATCCTTCACCACAGATACCGGAAAGCTATGTTCTATCGTATATGTCCGATACGATATCTCTACCGTCAGCAACACAATCACCGTCTCTGTCACTTCCTCCAAGTCTACCTTTCCATAAGAGGAAAGCACTGCGGGATTGTCTGATCTCCACGCATAGGTAAATACCCCTGTTGCATCCTCCCCTGGTAAATTCAGAGAACGGCTTACATGCTCCAGATCCGGATTGTCACCTAATATTTCCGATTTCAACTCCGTAATCCGCTGTTGTGCCTGCTGATAGAATTCTTCCTCCGTGTATTCTCTTGGTTCAATTTCCATCGTATATGTATATTCTTTGTCATCGACCGACAGCCGGATATCCTCCGTTTTCACTTCGCCATCATAATTTGTCCGTTTCACAACTTGTGTGTCCGATCCTTCTGACTGCTGCATGCTTTTAAACAGTAGTCCCTCCGCGATGCAAGTACTTGCAAACAGGATTGCAATGGTTGTCCAGACCAGCTGCTTTACACGCGTTCGAACAAGCGTCTGCGCCTCCCGCCGCGTCAACACCCGCAATGCCTGCACTTCCTCCCGGATATGTTTCAGCCCTTTGACATCTCCATCTTTGTATTTGCTGAAATGGATTCTCGATAAAATTGCCAAACAGGCAAGCACCGCCTGTATTCCTATGCATAACTCCATTTTTCACACCTCGATTTTTATTATTTTTTCAATCCACCACATGCAGAAACCAATGCCCGCCAATGAGATGCCCATCCACAATCTTCCAGTTACAGTGGTATAAAGCACCTGCATATATGCTGTATTCGTCATGCGCAAAAACAGCACAATCCCAAACGGAACAAACAGCATAATGTGTCCTTCTAATTTCTTCGCAGCCAGCACCGTCTGAATCTCCAGCTCCACCAGCTCAGACTCCTGCATCTGTCTCACCATCTGGCGAATCAGATACGGAATATTGCCGCCATAACGTTTTGCAGCCTCAATCATAGCTGCCAGTTCCCGGATTTCATCCACGCCGCTTCGATCTGCAAGCGCCATCAGGAGCTGTTCGATCCGCTTATGGCAGGCAATACCATTCGTCAAAATCTGTAGTTCCGCTTCCATCAACGGGAACTCCACCGCACTCGTCCGGTATGTCTGTACAAACGCATTTTCCAACGAATACCCTGCACTGATACTTCCAGACACCAATGTCATCACTTCACGGAATTCTGTTTTCAGCTGCCGCGTCCGTTTTTGCAGACAGCTCTGACTGAGCCATTTTTGCACCACGGGGATACATATGGGAATCAACAGACATCCCCACCACGCATCAAAAAATAAATATCCTGCACTACCTCCAACCGCACAGCTTAGCAGAATCACGATCATCCAAAACCTGATATCCGCTCTATACACCCGGTAATCCACAAACCGCCTCCTCAAAAATCTCCATCATCCCTGCACTCTGCATCTTCTCCAGATGCAGCAGATCATTTACCTTCCGAAGCACGCCCTGCACCTTTCCGTTTCGCACGCCCGTCTCCTGAAACTCAAACAATGTGTTTAATCTGATTTCTTCATGTTCCATACCCTTTACCTCACATATTTCTACAATCTTCCGGGTCTTGTCCCGCAGCCGGCTCACATGAATGACAATATCCACCGCCGAGGCGATTTGTCTGCGCACGGCGGGAAGAGGAATATCCATTCCCATCAGCACCATCGTTTCCAGTCGTGCCAGCATGTCCTCCGCCGAATTTGCATGTCCGGTTGACAGCGATCCATCATGTCCGGTTCCCATTGCAGAAAGCATATCGATTGCCGCCGCGTCCCGCACCTCACCCACGATGATCCGATCTGGGCGGAGCCGGAGACTCGCCTTGATCAGATCCCGTATCGTGATCTCATTTTCGCCTTCCAGATTCGCCGTACGTGCTTCCAGCCGAACCAGATTTTCCACACCGCGGATCTGTAATTCTGCGGAATCCTCGATCGTCACGATCCGCGCATCCTTTGGCACAAAATCACTGAGTGCATTCAGCATTGTCGTCTTACCAGAGCCGGTACCACCGGAGATAAATATGTTGTACCCCGCCTGCACCAATATCTTCAGAACCAATGCTACACCAGAATCCACACTTCCCATCGCAATCAATGCTTTCATGTCAATCCGTTGTTTTGGAAACCGCCGGATCGTGATCACCGGTCCTCCAAGCGACACCGGTCTTGTCACAATACATACACGCGAACCATCCATCAGACGCGCATCTACGATCGGAGACGCCGCATTGATCCGTCGGTTACAGTCTCCGACAATATGCTGGATCACCGTCTCCAGCCGTTCCTCCGACGAAAATCCCTTCTCATAGCGCCGGATCACACCATCCCGCTCTACAAAGATATCCGACTGTCCATTGACCATGATCTCCGTCACCGTATCATCTTCCAAAAGCTCCGTCAGCACATCCAGCCGCCGAAGACTGTTAAACAGCTCCACCCGCAGACCGACCTTTTCCTTCAAGGGCACATATTGATCCTTTGTCTCTTCAAGGATGCACCGGTCGATCATCCGCGCAATCTCTGCATCCTCCACATCCCTTGTCAGATCCAGTGCTGCCGCCACACGCATTTTCAGCCGTTCCCGCAAAGATCGTAGTTCCATTCCATTACCTCACATACATGCCTGCTATCTGATCCACATCCTGTCCTTCTAACTGGACATATTGCAGATTCTCTGTTTTTTCATATTCCTGTCGCAGCATCTGTTCGAATACCTCCTGTTTTTTCTGAGAAATTGTATCCCGAAGCGTCGGTATCAATATCCGGTCAAATGCGCCAAACACCGCATAACTTGCCAATGCCATACCTCCAATATCAAACACTACACCCGCATACTGTCCGCGTCTTTGAATTTCTTCCCGGAACCATTGCAGATCTTCGATCTCAATCTGCCGGATATCCCGGAAACATTCCGGTGGCGGCAGGCTGGTAACTGCATGCGCCTGTAAATATTCCAGACATTCCTCATTTCTGCTCTTCATACAATAGAGCAGCCAGCTTCCAATCCCTTTTTCATCTAAGCATTCCGAAATGCCTTCCCAATTCACATACAGGCTGTTCCCAAGCCGCTCACACAGGCTTTTGGCAAACATCGTTTTTCCGCATCGCCCCAGCGGGGAATACACGGCGTAAAACATGCCTGTTTCTGTCACACAGGGCTGATTCGCCCCAATCATCTGAAGCATGGTTTCAACCAGCCGCTCCACACTCTGATACCGAAAAAAATACTGTGTCCGCCCAATGTATTCACGGTTTGTCGTGAGCACCAGAACCGGGCAGTCCTCCGCATCCTTCCAGTCCGCATAGCAGTCTCCAACCAGTATCAGCTCCGGTCTCTCCCGCTCCCGAAAAGCGGCATACACCACAGGATTCGAAAATACATAAAGCTGGATCGGGATTGTTGCCCGCAAATTCAGATATTCCATTAACGCCCTTTGATATGCCAGATCAGAATCCAGCAGACACACCTTATATGCCAATCGACACACCCCCTGTCACATACGCTATATAACCAAGTAGAACCGGTACCGACATGTGCATCCGCACGCCCTTCGTCCGTTCTGCTTCTGACAAAAGCAACATTTTTCTGCGTTTCGCCAGTATAACCGCCAGCTTTCCAACTGCCAGTCCACCTGCAAATATGCAGGTATACAGAAGCACATTCCACACTTCTTTGCCTATAAATGCACCAATCGCGCAAAACAGCTTTACATCCCCGGCACCCAATACCCGAATCCAGAACAGCCCATACAGGGTCGCAAACCCAATCAGCATGCCTTGTCCACCTGCCAGAAGTCCTTCCACGCCATGTGCATACCCCTGCAGCAGGAACCCGCAGCCAATCATACATAGGCAAAACCGGTTCGGAATTTTATACGTTCTAAGGTCCACTACGACCGCACCCAATAACCATATACCAAGTATAACGTTCCAGATTGCGCACCTCCTTTTCTGTGCAAAAACACGGTTCCAATCATGCAGTTTTCCAAATTATTCGTTCACATAGCTTATAAAATTCCTAAAAAAGGCAGAGCTTAACACACGCATAGTTATTCACAAACTCTGCAAATTCTTTGTTGGGTAATTCCATTGAAATTCGTAAAACAAATAATTGGAAAACGTTATGATTGTTACTTTTTCGACTGTGACCGAACTACGCCAGAACAACGATTCTCGACCACGAGCTGACTATACCACGGCTGGATAGATTTTGTAAAGCGTAATTTTGGAACATTTGCGGGAACCCGCATAAATACTAGAAAAAATGGGCAAAACTTTTTTTATTTTGCCCATGTACCCTGTTCTCTTTTTTCATTTTTCATCTTCTGGTGAAGGGTATTTAACACCTGTCGTTTGTTCCCCGACCAAAGCGGCGCAGCTAAAATATTTTTCGGTCCGTCGCCAGTGACACGATGAATCACAATATCGTCCGGAATCACTTCCAGACATTTGATAACAAGCTCAATATATTCATCCTGTGACAGCACTTCGAAGCTGCCTGCCTCATAATCCTCGCACAGATCCGTGCCACGCAGCACATGCAGCAGCTGCAGCTTGATTCCAAAAGGTTTTGCCTGCTGTCCACACACATACCGCACCGTCGCAAGCATATCATCCTCCGTCTCTCCCGGCAACCCCAAGATCACATGTGTAATATACGGAATATCAATATCCGCAAGTGCATGAATGGCTGCCTCATAAGTAGAACGCTGATATCCCCGGCGGATATATTCCGCTGTTGTTTCATGCATCGTCTGCAGTCCAAGCTCAATCCAGATGAATTTTCCCTGTACGGCATACTCCTTTTGCAATCTTCCGAGTATCGAAATAACCGTCTCTGCATTTCCAGACTGATTCTCCACTGCAGTCATCTCGGCTTTTTTTGTAGCTACCGATACTCCCGGAATCCCCAGACAATCCGGTCTTGTCGCAATACTGATTCCGACCACCGACTCCTCTTCCAACGCATCCCGCCAGATGCGTTCTAAGTATGCCGGATCGCCAAAGGTGTTCGTGTATGCCTGAAAATAAATGACGAACTTCTCTCCGACCTTCTTGTGGAACTTCGCCATGCCCCGCTCAATCTGCCGCTTGACATCAAGCGTTTTCCGCTCCACATCCACGCAGCTTCCCCGGCGCTCATATTCCTTATGATAAACCTCTGTCGATGCCCCGCGTGAATCCCGTTTCGACCGGTGTTCGTACACGCAACCATCCACTGAAGCTCCGCCATGTAAATTCCGCTGTGATCGGTGCTCGTACACACAATCTGCCATCGTGACACCCGCTCCAGTTGGAGTACCTACCGCGCTCTGTCCATCCTGCCTGCCACCACCCATGATTGGCACCGCAAAATCGCCGCTTCCGCCGGCACTACAAAAAATACACCCACGTTCGCCAAGTGTACCATCACGGTTCGGGCAGGTAAGCCCTGCGTCAACCGCAATCTTGTACACCTTCTGTCCATAGGTGTATTTCATATATGCATCCAATGAATAATACGGCTTATCCAGCCATTTTTCCTGTCTCATAATTTCTACCACTGATAATGATGCAACTGTCCTTCTGTCTCTAATCCCGGGAAATCCAACTGTCTTAGCGCCTCATACAGTACGATACCCACTGAATTCGATAAGTTCAGAGATCGCTCGCCCGGCATCATCGGGATGCGCACGCAGGTTTCCTTATTCTGAAGCAGAATCTCCTCTGGAATTCCTCTGCTCTCAGCGCCAAACATAATAAAGCAGTCATCCTCGTATTTCACATCGGTGTATTTCTGCTTTGATTTTGTCGTTGCCATATAAACCTTCGCGCCCGGATTCTTCGCCAGAAAATCATTGTAATCGTCATAGCGTGTCACATCCAGACGATCCCAGTAATCCAGTCCCGCACGCTTCACCATCTTGTCATTCAATAAAAATCCAAGTGGCTCGATCAGATGCAGACGCACCCCCGTTGCCACGCAGGTACGTCCGATATTTCCTGTATTTGCCGGCATTTCCGGCTCATGTAATACGATGTTTAACATGTCTTTTGCTCTCTTAATCGTCCAATAAATCTCTCTAATCTTCCCATTGCCTCTTTGAGCTGCTCGATTGAGTATGCATACGAGATACGCAGGAAGCCCTCGCCACAGTCACCAAATGCCGTACCCGGCACAACTGCCAGCTCCTCCTCACGAAGCAGTCTCGTTGCGAATTCGTCACTCGTGATGCCAAACTCCTTGATGCATGGGAACACATAAAATGCGCCATGCGGCTCAAAGCACGGAAGTCCAATCTCCTCGAATTTCTTCAACAGGAACCGACGTCTCTGGTCATACGACTTGCACATCTTCTCAATATCTGCATCGCCATTTTTGATCGCTTCGATAGCTGCATACTGGCTCGTCGTCGGTGCACACATGATCGCAAACTGATGGATCTTTGTCATCTGATGTGCGATCACTTCCGGCGCAAGTGCATAGCCAAGTCTCCATCCGGTCATCGCATATGCTTTGGAGAAACCGTTGATGACGATCGTCCGTTCCTTCATGCCCGGCAGGGATGAAATCGAACAATGCTTCTGACCGCCATATGTAAGTTCCGAATAAATCTCATCGGAGATCACGTAAATATCCTTCTCCTGACAGATCTTTGCGATCGGCTCCAGATCCTCCTTCGTCATAACCGCACCTGTCGGGTTGCTTGGAAATGCAAGGATCAGGATCTTCGTCTTATCCGTAATCGCTGCAAGCAGTTCTTCCGGTGTCAGACGGAACTGATTCTCATTTTTCAACTCGATTGTAACCGGCACAGCACCAATCAGCTGTACACAAGGTACATATGATACATAGCAAGGCTCCGGGATGATAACCTCATCGCCCGGATCAAGCATGGCACGGAGTGCCACATCGATACCCTCACTGCCACCGACAGTCAGCAGTGCTTCGGTCTTATAATCATACAATACGTTATATTTTCTCTGATACCATTTACAGATTTCCTGACGTAATTCAATCAGTCCGGAATTCGATGTATAAAATGTCCGTCCTTTTTCCAGCGAACGGATACCCTCTGATCGAACATGCCATGGTGTATCAAAATCCGGCTCACCAACACCGAGCGAGATTGCATGTGGCATCTCACTTACAATATCAAAAAACTTCCGGATTCCAGATGGCTTGATCTGTTCTATCGTTTTTGACAATGGATTTCTCACGGTGCGATCGCCAACCTTTCGTCCTGACTTGGTGTCTGGAAAATAACACCATGGTCTTTATATTTTTTCAGTACAAAGTTCGTGGAGGTTGCAATGACATCCTCAATGATTGCCAGCTTCTCCGATACAAAATGTGAAATTTCCCGCAATGTCTTTCCCTGAATAACAACCATAAAGTCATACGCACCTGCAATCAGGTAGACCGAATGTACTTCATCGAAATTTCTGACACGATCCGCGATCTGATCGAATCCCGCTTCTCTCTGTGGTGTAACCTTAACCTCGATCATGGCTGTTACCATCTCCTCGCCAACTTTATCCCAGTCGATCATAGTATGGTATCCACAGATGATGCTCTCGTCTTCCATCGCTTTGATATCCGCGGCTACCGTGGCTTCATCCGCGCCGATCATCGCGGCGATATCCTTCACTGTCAGTCTGCTGTCGGTTTCGAGCAGCTTCAAAATTTCATTTCTCATCACATCTACCTCCTAATATTTAGTCGCAACCTTGAATTTACATCCCGTCCATGATACATTTGATGGAAAGATGCAATTAGATTGCAGAAACAAGCAATCCAACGACCATGGCAAATACCAGTACGCCGCAGATGATTGCTGCGATTCTCTTTGTCTTCTTTTTGTTACTGAAATCAAATAACATGAATTTTTACCTCCCGAAAGGATTATTTATATGCATTACATTACGATTATCATTTGTTGTTCTTTTCTAGCTTTATGCTTCGTTATTTCGCGAAATGTCTCCCGGTTTAAGAAAACCCACGGGCAGAGCCGTAAGAGTCTTCTCGAACGCGAATCTGAAGCAAATTCCGTACGAAAGGCGGATATCTCCACCCTTCCCTATATCGAGCTCCCTCTGGATACGCTTCCCGTTGACACGCTCTCCGCATGCGGTCATTCCGGGCTTGCAGACGAATTACATGCACTGGCAGACAAAAAAATCTTAAATCTCTCCATGTATACGAATACGGATTTAAAGATGATGTATGGTCCTGCCAACTTAGATACGTTGTCTGCCTGCGATGACGCCTACGCCGATCTGATCCTGCTTCTTAACAAAATCGGCAAAACATTACTCGAAGCAAATGACGCTTCCAGCGCCGAGCAGTTTCTATCTTATGCAGTCTCTATCGGCTCTGACATTACTGCCAGCTATACGATGCTTGCTGCCATCTATGCAGACCGACACGACGAAAGCCGTCTGGATCAACTGATTCACAACGCAGAATCCATCACCTCTCTGTCTGGCAAAACGATCCAAATTAAGCTTCATTCTATCAAATCCGGGCTAAAATAGCAATCATGCTTTTCCTAACAAATAATTCATGAACTGCTGTGCCGTACGTCCGGACACACCACCATGGGAAAGCTCCCACTTATTTGCTTCTGCTAAGAGCTCCTGCTCGGTCAGCCCAATCTCCGGATGCTTCTTTGCAAGTCCAAGCACAATCTCGTTAAATTCATTTCTCGATGGACGAGAGTAACTGATCGTCACGCCAAAACGATTGACAAGAGAAAGCTTCTCCTGCATCGTATCCGAACGATGCATACCGTTATCTGTCTCCACATCATCACGGTCATTCCATGTCTCTTTGATCAAATGTCTGCGGTTTGAGGTTGCATAGATCAGCACATTATCCGGTTTTGTCTCAAGTCCACCCTCAATGACTGCTTTCAGATATTTATACTCTATCTCAAATTCCTCAAAGGAAAGGTCATCCATATAAATAATGAATTTATAATTCCGGTTCTTCACATGCGATATCACAGCCGACAAGTCCTTAAACTGATGCTTGTAAATCTCAATCATACGCAATCCCTGCTCATAATACTGGTTGATGATCGCCTTGATGCTTGTGGATTTACCGGTACCACTGTCGCCAAACAACAGACAGTTATTCGCTTTCTTCCCAAGCACGAACGCCTCTGTATTATCTACAAGCTTCTTCTTCTGGATCTCATAACCGATCAGATCATCCAGCATTACCTTATCTGTATTCGTGATCGGAATAAACTCCAGCTCGCGTCCTTCTTCATGGCGGATACGGAATGCCTTATTCAATCCGAACATTCCAACTCCATACTGTTTATAAAATTCTGTCATAATATCAAAAATCTCATCGACACTTTCCACTTCGCTGACGCGGTCGCTGATGTCGCGCACCTTCTCGCTGACATTCTGATTATACATCTGCTCTTTCTTTGGCAGCGACTTATAATTTGTGATCGTTGTAAAGCAGTCAATACCAAGATCTTTCTCGATCGGAGCAAAGTCAAAATGGAACAACCGCTTGAAGATCGCATAATCATTTTTTGCAAACGCATTGACCGAGCCATCGCCAGCACCGACCTTCTCACAGGTCAGCGTGAAAGAGTTCTCATTTGTAATTAGCAAAAACGCCAGATAATCCTGCCACAGATTCCGGTTGAACCCATAGCTCGTCGCCACATCCAGAATCCGCTTGATCTGCTGGTAAATGCATGTCACCAATTCCTCTTTCGTACTCGTTTTCTTCTCCCATGCCTCGAAAATATCTGCCATGGAATACAGGATACTGTCTTGTCCTAAATCACGATATAACACTAATCCCGGCACTTCTTTATACATGTTGTTACATCTCCTTGTTTTGTTTTTTACTGTCCGTTTTTTCGCCTTTTGATTTCATTGCGAACAGCCGCCTGCCTGTCGATTCAAGTGGGACTACATCGTCCGGCACCTGTTTCTCATCAACATTAATCTCCCGTTTTTTTATTCTCCGGTACACAATTGACCGGAAATATGCATAAAGCACAGACACTAGCGGAATGAAGATAAACATTCCGATCACACCCATCATGTCTCCGCCGGCAATCACAGCCAGAAGCACCCAGATTGCGGGCAGATTAATGTCTCCGCCGACAAGCTTCGGATAGATAAAATAATTCTCTATAAACTGTAAAATAAAGAATAATAGCACAAACCACAGCACCTGCTCCGGGTCAACAACCAGAAGCAGAAAGCATCCGATAAAAAGTCCGATAAATGCACCAAACACCGGTATCAATGCCGTAAATGCAATCAGAACACCAATCGTAAGCGGATATTGTATGCCCGCAATTGCCATCGCAATCATGAACATGATACCAAGGATGATACCCTCCCGGAACTGTCCGGTAAAAAACTTGGAGAATGTCGTACTTGCAATCTTACCGAACACCATCAGCTCATCTGCCATCTTTTCCTTGAATAACGCATAGATAACAAGCTTCGTCTGCCTTCCAAGCTTCTCTTTCTGTGCCAGAATATATGCCGAAAACACAATCCCAATAAATATATTTATGACGGTACCAATGATGGATGAGAAAATAGAAACCGTCGCCGACATGATTTCTCCACCATTATCATTGAAGAACGAGAATATCTGGTCAAAATCTGGTTCAATGCCCGCAATCTTCTCCGATATTGCCGGAACATTCTTTGTATATGCAAGCGCAAGCTCCTTCGCCCGGTTTACAAATCCGGGCAAAAGCTCTTTCACCTTTCCGACCGTATCCGCAACCTCCGGTACAACTACAAACAGCACAATCGCTATAAAAAGCAGTGCCGCGATATATGTAAGCACCATACTGATCGGGCGCCGGAACCGGTACAGACGTTTTTTTTCATTCTTGAAAATTTCCTGTTCGATTCCACGCATCGGAATATTCAACACAAACGCGATCCCACATCCGATTAAAAACGGAAGCAGCACAGAAAAAACCATACCGAAAAATCCACTTATAATATGTAGATGATTGACTACAAATATCAGAAGTACCGTAAAAGTAATAATCGCAAGTATCAATTGTACCAGATGTTTTTTGTCTTTCATTCTAATCTGCTGTATCAGTCATACAGCAAACCTCCTTCTATTCTACCGGTTGATGCAGGCTCTCGTTGTCTTTCCCGGTGCCGCAGCTCCCTTCGGTACAAGCACAATCTGGATTCCCTCCAGACGTTTCGCGAGACCGCTTGTTCCACTCATCTCACCGTTTTTCGCCCAGTCTAACCATCCATAACTCTGCACATGTACACGGTAATATACATCATACTGCTGTGCTGCCTGTCCAGTCAGTTCGATCTGAATTGCCTCGAGACGCTTGCCAAGTCCGCTCGTTCCACTCACTGTTCCATCAGATACCCAATTCTGCCAGCCAAACGTCTGCACATGTGTCTTGTAACGGACACCACCGTTTATATTTCTTCCAAGGCGGATCTGGATTGCCTCCAGACGCTTTGCCTTTCCACTTGTTCCACTCATCGTGCCATCTGCACGCCAGTTATTCTCCCAGCCAAACGTCTGCACGTGCGTTTTGTAATTGATGCTGCCCGGATATGCGGATACAAACGCCTTCGACGTTGCAACACCCGGATTTGCTCCCTTTGGCACGATCACGATATTGATCGCCTCCAGACGTTTTGCCAGGCCTTCGGTTCCTGCCATCTCTCCATTCTTGGACCAATCTAACCAACCATACGTCTGTGCATGCACACGATAATATACATCGTATTTATCCTTGTTGGCACCGGTCAGTTCAATGCAGATGGCTTCCAGACGTTTTGCCTCTCCCGTCGTTCCACTCATCACACCATTTTCTTTCCAGTCCTGCCAGCCATAGCTTTGCACATGCGTCTTATAACGGATACCCAGATTACCGTCACCGGATACACGGATTGTAATACCCTCCAGACGCTTCGCACTTCCGACAGTTCCCGCCATTTTTCCATTGGAAACCTCACTTTCCCAGCCAAATGTCTGCACGTGTGTCTTGTAAGATACCGTGATGTTCGGTGCCAGGTTCTTTACCTCTGGATTGTTCTCTGCCGTATTTTCCATCCGGCTTCTGTAATGATTCCGGATAAACTGTCCAGCCTTCGTCAGATCATCGACCGTCCAGCCACTCGTCTTTCCACAACTGCTCTTAATCAGGGCAGAACTCTCATTTTTATTACATAAACTCCAAACGCAGTAGCTGACGTTGCGGTCATCACACCGCTTCATCCACTCTGCCGCCTTGTTCAGATCCACATTTCCATTTCCACTCGCCTCAGACAGTCCAAACTCGGATACAAATACCGGAAGTCCCTTGTCGATTGCAGTACCGATCTTCGCCGTCAGCCACTGGTTATGACTGGACTCGGAAGCATAGAAATGAAATGCATACATCAGATTACTGTATCCACGGATTGGATCATCCGCCGGTTCATAAGTATGTCCCTGATTTCCAAGCTGTGACCATGTCGGTGTACCTACGATAATGATTGCATCTTTATCATATGCGCGGATCGTCTGAATGACTTCGGTTGCATAGCTCTTGATATCGGACCAAGGGCAGTTGCTCGGCTCATTGCAGATCTCATAGATGACATTGTCGTAATTCTTATACTTCTGTGCCATCTCCTTAAAGAAGCTCTTTGCCTCACTCGTATAATTCTTTGGATTGACATTTAACAGATGCCAGTCAATGATTGCATACATGCCAAGCTCTGTCGCATACTGCACACCATCCGTTACTTTCTTCTTCATGCCATTCCGGTCGCTGTAATAACCGCCCTCATCGACATACATCGCAAGACGGATCGCATTTGCGCCCCAGTCATCGCGCAGCGTCTGATAAGCCGCCTTGTTATTGTACTGGCCAAACCACTGCAGTCCATGTGTACTCACACCATGAATCTGAAACGGCTGTCCGTTCTTGTCTACCAGTTGTGTTCCTTTCACTGCCAGCTTTCCATGTGTTGAAACTGCTGTTATCACAGCAGCCTCTGCCTCCTTCGCCGGCGTAAGCACCGTCACCACACTAAACAGCAGTACGACTGTCATCAGCCATGCGAGAATCTTTCTCTTCGTTTGTTTCATTGCGTTTCCTCCCTTTCCCTTCTCTTTGTAACCCTCGTTTATCTTCATCCGTAAATCAGGTTATATGCTTGCCGCATATACATCCCGCTTGGAGATGCCGCGATCCTTTGCGACCAGCTTCATCGCCTCTTTTTTTTCGATTCCCTGATCGAGATACATCTGCAGATGTTCCTCAATGCTCATCGCTTCCCATTTTTGCTGTGCTTCCTTCTCGATTGCTTCCCGAGACAAGCCTTCGAGCACCAAAATACATTCACCTTTTGGCTCTTCCTCCGCATAGAAATCACTCGCTTCCTGCAATGTTGTCTTCCAGAATGTCTCATGCCTCTTCGTAATCTCCCGACAGACCGTAACCGAACGGTCACCAAACACACCAAGCAATTCCTGCAATGTTTTTTTCAAACGATGTGGTGCTTCATAGACCACCATCGTGCGCGTCTCCCGTGCCAGCTCTGCAAGCACCGCCTGCCGTTCTTTCTTATCCATCGGCAGAAACGCTTCGAATGCAAATCGTCTGGTTGCCTGCCCGGACGCGATCAGTGCATTGACCGCCGCACATGCCCCCGGCACCGGAATCACTTTGATTCCTGCCTCATAGCACTGCTTCGTGATTTCCTCACCCGGATCGGAAATTCCCGGCGTTCCGGCATCCGTGATCACTGCAATATTCATGCCTTCGAGAAGCTTGCTTACAAGTACCTGTGCTTTTTCGTATTTATTATGTTCATGATAGCTAGTCATCGGCGTTTTGATGTCGAAATGATTGAGCAGCTTGATACTGTTTCTCGTATCCTCCGCCGCGATCAGATCTACCTCTCCAAGCAGCCGCACCGCCCGGTAGGTCATATCTTCCAGATTGCCGATCGGCGTTGCAATCAAATACAATGTTCCTGCCATTTATCTGTCTCCATAACGTGTCAGCAGATCCTCGGTGTACGAACCGTCCCTGTTATATACAACAAGTGCCGGTTCCACCTTGAGCATCGTCCGACCGCCTTTATTTCCCTCGATCAAAACCATATTGGGTTCCTTGTCCGCATAGGGCTGCACCATACACATGCGCTTCGGCTCGATCCGGTATTCCGACATCAGACGTATGATCTCTGCCAGCCGGAACGGTTTATGTACCATTGCAAATGTACCGGCCTCACCAAGCAGATACGCCGCCGCCTTTACCACGTCCGCAAGCTCCATCAATATCTCATGGCGTGCAATATTCTTCGGTGAATTCTCATTCTCCAGCCCGTGGTTTCCTTTGATATACGGAGGGTTGCTCGTAACTGCAGAAAAGCTTCCCGGCCTGAAAATCTCCCGCACCTGCCGCATATCCCCTTCCACGATGGAAATATCTGCTTCAAGCTGGTTCATCCGCACACTGCGTCTCGCCATATCGGCACTGTATGCCTGCACTTCAAGTCCGGTAAAATGTCTGCCCTTGCCACGCGCCTGCATCAGCATCGGAATGACGCCCGTCCCCGTTCCAAGATCAATCACAGCTCCATTCGGTGCACCGGTCGCAAAATCCGCAAGCAGCACCGCATCCATACCAAAACAGAACACATCTTTGTTCTGAATGATGTCATAGCCACGACATTGCAGATCATCGATCCGTTCGCCCGGTTTGAGCCACTTCTCTTTCTCATCCCTAGTCCTCATCGAGCTTTGACTTTCCTTCCTTGCGTTCCAGATTCTCCAGTTCCTTCAGTTCTTTCTCGGCCGAACCATCATTACCGCTCTTCCTGCCATGGCTGCCACCCTTTTGACCGCCTTTTTTCTTCGGCTTGAAACGAAGCTCATCGACCTTGTACTCTTCTATTTCGAATGTATCATCTTCCTGTGCCACCTTCAGCTTTACCTTCTGTCTAAGTACACTTACAGATGTCACTTCACCCGTTTTGCCGTCAAACGTCTTCACAACATCGCCAACATTCGGGAGTTTTTTATTTAAATATTGGTAAGTTTCCTGCTCATGCGCCAGGCAGCACATCAGTCTGCCGCACACACCGGAAATCTTCCCCGGATTCAACGACAGATTCTGTTCTTTTGCCATCTTGATGGAAACCGGTCCAAACTCTGACAGATGTGCATTACAGCAAAGCCGTCTGCCACAGATACCGATGCCGCCGAGTATCTTTGTCTCATCACGCACACCGACCTGACGCAGCTCAATACGTGTCTTGAATACCGCTGCCAGATCTTTGACCAGCTCACGGAAATCCACTCTGCCATCCGCTGTGAAATAAAACAATACCTTGCTGTTATCAAACGAATACTCCGCTCCGATCAGCTTCATTTCCAGACCGCGTTTTTCGATCTTCTCCTTGCAGATGACCATTGCCTTTTTATTTTTCTCCAGATTCTCCGCATGCTTCTTCTCATCCGCCTCGGTTGCGATCCGAATGATCGGCTTTAACTCGCCCTGCAGCTTTGTCTCATCCACTTCCCTGCGTCCAAGCACAACCTTTCCAAACTCTATGCCATGCTGTGTCTCCACAATGACATATCTGCCCGGATCAATCTTATAATTGAGAGGATTGAAAAAATATATCTTTCCATTCTCACGGAAACGAACTCCGATTACTTCTTTCATTCTTCAGCCGATGCCTCCTCTTTTAAAGTCAGAAGCAACAGTTCAATTGTCACTTCAAAATTCGCATTAGCAAGCAGTCTCTGCTCTGCCTTTGCAATCGCATCGATCTTGTCCTCGATGCTTTTAAATGTCAGCTTTCCAGCCTGTTTTTTCAATGTGGAAAACTCGTTTTTAAACAGGATTTTATCGACATTTCCGGTTACCTTCAGCATCATGGCATCCCGGTACCACATCATCATCAAATCCATGTAATCATTCATAGACAGCTTAAACTGCTCGATATCCTTGACCGCTTTTCCAAGCGTCTCCACGTCCATCTCATCGATATGCGCCAGCACTCCAACAACTGAATCCACGATTTCTGCATACTCGTCATTTCCCGCAAGCTTGATTGCCTTTCCAAGATTTCCCTGTGCAAAATCGAGACAGAAATACGCTTTTTCTTTCGTCAGTCCCATCACATTCGTAAGATATGCCAGCACATCCCGCTCGCGGATCGGCTTCGTCTGCAGCTTCAGACAACGGGATTTCACCGTTTCCAACAGCTTGTCGAGATTTGTCGTAAGCAGCAGGATTACCGCATACGCCGGTGGCTCCTCAATCGTCTTCAACATGGCATTTTGTGCCTGTACGTTCAAAAGCTCCGCATCTGGGATAATGTAAATCTTGTACTTTCCTTTATACGGCTTGATATCAATTGTATTTATGAGCTGGTCACGAACCTCATCCACCGAAATCAGATTCGGTTTCTCATGCGTTACCGTGATGATATCCGGATAGTTTCCGGTTGAAACCTGCAGGCAGGACTGACAGGTTCCGCAGGCTTCTGTACCACCTGTCTCACACTCCAGTGTCTCCGCAAATGCATAGGCAAGCGCTTTTTTACCGCTGCCGGCATCTCCGCTTATAATATACGCATGCGCAACATTTCCCGTTTCGATGCTGCTCTTAAAATGTGCAATTATGTCCTCGTGGCCCACTATTCCTTTAAATCCCATAGCGTTCCCTCACTTTCTTTTTATTCGTTTATGTCGATATATCGATCAGCAATCCGCGGATATCGTCAATCTTGCCGAGGATCGCGAGATGATCTTTCTCTTCCTTCATCAGTTCCTGTGCCAGATCGTCGAGGTTTTTATCCACCTGCCGGATAATACCGTACACCCGGTGTCTGCCGCGGCGATCCAGGAAATTTTCTCTTGAAAACTCATGTGCATTTGCTGCAACCTCATTCATAAATTCCTTGATGGAGGTGCGGTATTTCTTCATATCCTTGATATCCATGTGCCTGGCAATCTTCTCGCCCTGCTCCTCGATATCCTTCATCAGTCCGGTCAGTTTTTCCTTCAGATCGGCTTTATCTATGTTGCGGATGAGAGTAAACTTGAACTCTTCGTCCGTCGCCTTCTGGCTTTGGGGGGCTTCCATCTGCGTCAACTGCTGTAATTGGCTGATCTTAACATTGTTATCCACTTACTCTCCTCTTTCCTGTAATATTCCTTGACAGAGTGATTCCGAATGATGCTTCCGGTTGCTTCCACGCATATATCATCATTCGAATATAATGTATTCTTCATGATTGATATATGTGTGGGAACAACCTATTACCACCATTCAGAATCTCTCTGTCAGATATCTCACCTTGCAGCAAGCAATCTCTCTACTTTGTCCACGATTGCTGCGTGAATTGTATCAATGTCCTGTGCCGCGTCGATTGTCACGATGCGTTCCGGGGCAAGTGCCGCCAGGTCACGGTAGCCCTGCGCCACCTTTTCATGAAAAGCGGTGGACTGTGCCTCCATCCGGTCTAACTCTGCGCGTGATTTTGCACGGGCAAGTCCGACTTCCGCCGGCAGATCCAGATGAATCGTCAGATCCGGCCAGATTTCCTGCATCGCGAATCCATTTAACTCATAAATCTTCTCGACGCCAAGTCCGCGTGCCATCCCCTGATAGACGGCAGAAGAATCCACGAATCGGTCACTGATCACTGCTTTTCCCGCGTCCAGTGCCGGTTTGATCACCTGCGCCACAAGCTGTGCGCGTGCCGCTGCATAAAGCAATGCCTCCGTATGATCATCCATCTCCGCATATTCCCGGTTCAGAAGAATCCCGCGGATTGCTTCACTGATCACCGTTCCACCCGGTTCTCTCGTCACAACAACTTCCTCATAGCCGTGCTGCATCAAATGCTCTTTCAATTTCAAAATCTGCGTTGTCTTACCGGAACCATCCGGTCCCTCCATCGTCAGAAAAATTCCTTTCATTTGTCCTACCTTTTCCTTTGCATAGCTATTTATACTATACCATTATTAGAAGGATTTTACCATAGATTTTTTCTTTATTATATGTTATACTTAGTTGTGTTTTGCGAAAAGAGCGAAACAGAAGAATAAGGAGGTCTTATATTATGGCAAAACAGATTGATAAATCTATGTTAATTCACGAGATTATCGAGGTTGATCCAGGCAATGCCGCTATCCTTATGGCAGCCGGCATGCACTGTGTCGGATGTCCTTCCGCAGCTATGGAAAGCCTTGAAGAAGCATGCATGGTTCATGGCATGGATTGTGATGAAGTCATTGCTGACATCAACGCATACCTTGCCAAGAAAGAGGCAAATGCATAAATAACATGCGCGGCAAGTGGGGAACCGCCTGCCGCAACATATTTTAAAGGAGGTAATTTTATGTCCTACAACAATGATTATAACAACGGCTATAGCAATGGTTATAATAATGGATCCAACAATGGTTATAATAATTACAATAACCAGTACAATCATCAGGATAACAACCAGTATAACTATCAATACAATAACCAGTATCAGTACAACAATGCAGGATATGATTACAACAATGGCTATAACAACGGCTACAATGCAGGATATGGCTCATCCGCAAAGATCATTTCCAGTGAGATGTACAACCTGATCATCGGCGGCGTATTGTTGTATGGTTTCATCATCAACGCGGTCATGACTGCCGTCTTCGGTGATTCCATTGTCAGCTTTGTGGCGGCAAATCCAGTTGTTTTTTATATCGGTTACTTCATTCTCGCCATCGCTGGTACATTTATGATCCGTAAATCCGACAATCCGGTTGTCAGCTTCATCGGCTATAATCTGATGGTTGTTCCAATTGGTATGGTTATCGCTTTTTCGGTGACTATATACACGCATATCGGCTACTCAATGACGGTCGCAGCTGCATTTGGAATAACAGCCGCGGTAACCCTTGTGATGATGATAATTTCTTCCATCTACCCAAATTTCTTTTTAAGCATGGGAAGAACACTTGGAATCACTTTACTTATAACCATCGTGGTTGAAGTAATCATGCTTTTAGTTGGTGCAAGCCTTGGAATCATTGATTACATCGTTGTCGCAATCTTCTGTCTGTATGTCGGCTATGACTGGGCAAAGGCAAATGCGATCGAGAAAACAGCAGATAACGCGATTGATTCCGCTTCCGAGCTGTATTTGGACATTGTAAACCTGTTCCTGCGTATCATGAAGATCTTAGCACGCGCGAACAGAAATTAATCATAAGAAACTTATTTAGAGGAGAGCATTGAACATGAGTAGTGCAATTGACACAAAATCCGTAAATTCCATTCGTGTGCTTGCTGCAGACGCCATCCAGAAGGCAAACTCCGGTCATCCGGGACTTCCACTTGGTTCTGCTCCGATGGCATATGAGCTGTGGGCAAACCACATGAACCACAACCCGAAGGATCCAAAATGGGAAAACCGCGACCGTTTCATTCTGTCTGGTGGACATGGCTCCGCCCTGTTATATTCCCTGCTTCACTTCTTTGGGTACGGTATTACAATTGAGGATATGAAAAACTTCCGTCAGCTTGGTTCCAAGACGCCTGGACATCCGGAATATGGTCACACGGTTGGTGTGGAAGCCACAACCGGTCCACTCGGCGCCGGTATGGCAATGGCAGTTGGTATGGCAATGGCAGAAAAGCATCTTGCCGCAACCTTCAACAAAGAGAACTTCCCAGTTGTTGACCACTATACTTATGTACTTGGTGGCGACGGCTGTATGATGGAAGGTATCAGCTACGAGGCATTCTCTCTCGCAGGTACACTTGGTCTGGAGAAACTGATCGTATTATATGATTCCAACAACATTTCAATCGAAGGTGACACAAACATCGCGTTCCGCGAAAATGTAAGGCAGCGTTTCGAATCCTTCGGTTTCCACACACAGCTTGTAGAGGATGGAAATGACTTAGATGCCATCGGCAAGGCAATCGAAGCAGCCAAGGCAGAAAAAAGCAGACCTTCCATGATCGAGATCAAGACGAAGATCGGTGCCGGCTGTCCTGCCAAGGAAGGAAAAGCAAGCGCACACGGCGAGCCACTGGGTGTCGAGAACGTTGCCGCACTCCGTGCAAACCTTGGCATTGCAGACAACGGTCCATTTGTTTTAGATCAGGATGTCTACGATCATTTCGCCAAGCTTGCTGAAGAGAAGGCAACTGTCGAGGATGCATGGAATGCATTATTTGCAGACTACTGCAAGACATATCCAGAGATGAAAAAATTGTGGCATACCTACCACGACACGGACAATGCAAAATGTCTCTATGACTTAGACGAGTTCTGGAATTCCTTCGACAAGCCGGAAGCAACCAGAAATGTATCCGGAAAGCTTTTGAATATTATTAACAATGTTGTTCCTAACATGTTTGGTGGTGCCGCAGACCTTGCGCCATCTACCAAGACAAACATGAAGGATGCCGGTGATTTCTCCAAAGAAAATCCGCTTGGCAAGAACATTCACTTCGGTATCCGTGAGATTGCGATGGCAGCAATCGGAAATGGTATCGCCCTGCACGGCGGTTTACGTCCATTCGTCTCTACATTCTTCGTATTCAGCGATTATGTAAAGCCAATGGCAAGACTTTCCGCTCTGATGGGTGTTCCTCTTACTTATGTATTGACGCATGACAGTATCGGTGTTGGCGAGGATGGCCCAACACACGAGCCAATCGAGCAGCTTGCTATGCTCCGCGCTATGCCGAACTTCTATGTATATCGTCCAGCAGATGCAACGGAATGTGCAGCCGCATGGTACTTCGCTACAAATAAGAAGGATGCACCTACTGCGCTGGTTCTCTCCAGACAGAATCTGCCACAGTTAGATGGCAGCAGCCAGGAAGCATTGAAGGGTGGCTACATCTTAAAGGATTCTGTGAAGGATACACCAGATGCCATCATCATCGCGACCGGTTCCGAAGTTTCTCTTGCTGTCGAAGCAAAGAAAGAGCTTGCATCCGAGAACATTGATGTACGCGTGGTCAGCATGCCATGTATGGATCTGTTCGAGGATCAGCCAGATGAGTATAAGGATGCCGTTCTTCCTAAGAACGTAACAGCCAGAGTTGGTGTTGAAGCACTTTCCGAGTTCGGATGGGGCAAATACATCGGTATCAATGGCGAGTTTGTAGGAATGAGATCGTTTGGTGCTTCTGCGCCAGGCAGCCAGCTTTTCGAGCATTTCGGCATCACAAAGGATGCAGTTGTTGCAGCCGTAAAAAAAACATTGAACTAATAAAATTGAAAAATCGATTTATGCTTATAAAAAAGAGCATCGACGTTCAAATAACGCCGATGCTCTTTTCAATTAACATTCAATTCCACTGTTCTTTACAGCTTTGCAAGTGTCTGCAATGCATTCGCATCAATAATCAGCTTATAATGCTCACGCATGTGACTTGGTGTAGCATACGTTGCACGTACCCGGTTACTATATTCACCAAGCAGGTTACAGGTCTTCACAAATTCATTATCCGTGTTCTTATCTTTCGTCATGTACAGATAAAAACGGCTGTCTCGCGGATTCTTATACAAAGAATTCTCGCTGTTGTAGATATCCTTTACAAGTTTTGCAGACAAGATAACCTGATCCAGATTCTTAAAGGCATAGATACGGAAGATTTCCGGCTGTTCCACCGCCTGCGGAATCTCTGTTCTGCGATCCGACGCAGATGGATTCGTCTGTGCCGGCTTTACGCCTTTACCACTCATCAGGCCACTTAAGTCTTCTGCCAGCCCGCCGATTGCCTTCAGCAATCCATTGACCGGATTGTCCTCGACAATGGATTCACCGTCGGCTTCATCTGCCAATCCCAGACCACCATCCGAATCTTCATCCTCCTCATCGTCCTCGTAGGAATCATCCACATCCGATGGACGTGTAAATCTGGAGAACCTTGTATCCAGTTCCTCCGGATCATCTACTTTTGTAATAACCAGAATCAAACACTCTGGCGATACAGGTATTGCTTCTATCATAAGCGGAACATTATCCACTTCAAATCCTAATTCACTGGATGCCTGTTGCATCAGTTCCCGGAACAGTTCTTTTGCTTTGTCTGTTCCATATGCTAATTCCGTTAAATGAAGTTCCTTATCTGCCAAGTCTGACTTATAAAGTGTGCAACGTATCTGATTCTCGCTTAATCGTTCTAGCTTCATACTCGTCAACTCCTTCGCAAGTGTTTACAAAAACATTATTTTTTGTATTACTTAGTTTATCACAAAACTCCCACATGTAAAGCGATTTCTCAATATTTTCACAAAATATTACTGGAAATTCGATTCCAGAGACTTGCATTTTTCCCAATAATATAGTATGGTAAATCTTGCATAGTTATTTACAATTCTTATTTCTTTACAGGTATTTCCTGTAGCTTTATTCCAATTATATTTACAGATGTGTCATATCATACGAAGGAATATAAAACTATCACAGAAGCTTCTTATATCTATACGGATATGATATGCGCACAGCGAAGGAAGGTGATATCGGTCACATAAAATAATTCCATATTGCAATATCAAGACATAAGAAAAAGAGCCTTGATTGACAATCAAGACTCTTTTTCTATATGTAATCGTTTAACCGATTACTCCTCAGAGATAACACCTGTTGGGCAAGTTCCTGCACATGCTCCACATGAGATACATGCAGAAGCGTCGATTTCGTACTTGCCATCGCCTTCTGAGATTGCGCCTACAGGACAAGCGCCTGCACATGCTCCACACATAACGCATCCATCGTTGATCTGAAATGCCATGGTAATATCCTCCTTACTCTTCATTCAGTATTGATAATATCATTCTTTATTGATAATTATTATCACTGTTGACATTGTACCCCTTTTTGTCCCAGATAGCAAGTAATTTTTACAATTTCCTATAACTGGTTACTATCCTGTGTTACTCTACGACCTGAACCTTCAACATATTTGTATTACCCGAGATACCAAGTGGTACACCTGCGCCGATAACAACCTTATCGCCCGGCTGTAACAAGCCCTGCTTCTTACCTGCTGCCACTGCATGATCAAACAGTGTGAATACCTCATTCTGCTCTTCGAGATGTACCGGAGTTACGCCCCATGACATATTAAGCTGACGATATGCCTTGTCGCTTGTCGTACCGGCAATAATGTTGCAGCTTGGTCTGTACTTCGAAATATTTCTTGCAGATACACCAGACTTTGTCACGATGATAACCGCTGCCGCATTTAAGTCAATTGCAGTTGTACAAGCCGCATGGCAGACAGCATCTGTCACGTTCTGGTTTGCTGCACGCTCATAGTGGAAGAAATTCTTCTTATAATCAATGGCTGCCTCTGCACGCTCTGCAATCTTTGCCATCATCTCAACTGCCTCTACCGGATATTTACCAGCAGCACTCTCGCCAGACAGCATAACGGCACTTGTACCATCATAGATTGCATTGGCTACATCAGTAGTCTCTGCACGTGTCGGACGTGGATTCTTGATCATGGAATCAAGCATCTGTGTCGCAGTGATAACCTGCTTACCAGCCATATATACCTTATTGATAATCATCTTCTGGATAACCGGGACTTCCTCGCAAGGAATCTCAACACCCATATCGCCACGGGCTACCATAATACCATCGGACACATAAATGATATCGTCGATGTGGTTGACGCCCTCAGAATTTTCAATCTTGGATATGATGTTAATACTATTTCCGCCGTTCGCATTTAACAGCTCACGGATTTCCAACACGTCCTTAGCAGAGCGAACGAAAGAAGCCGCTATAAAATCTACATCCTGCTCAATGCCAAACAGGATATCGCTTTGATCTACCTCGCTTAAGTACGGCATATTCAGATGTACGTCCGGCACATTGATTCCCTTGTGGTTAGACACCTGTCCACCGGTAATAACGGTACACAGAATATCTTCACCGCTGATAGAAGTTACCTGAAGCTCGATTAAACCATCGTCGATCAAGATATGTGTGCCAATCTGTACGTCCTTATACAGATCCTTGTATGTGATAGAGGTAATAGTGCTGTCACCAACAAGATCTCTCGTTGTCAGTGTGAAGAAATCACCCGCCTTAAGCTCTGCCTTTCCACCCTCAAAATCGCGGGTACGAATCTCAGGTCCTTTTGTGTCGAGCAAAATTGCGATCGGAAGTCCAAGTTCCGCACGCAGCTTCTTGACCATATCCATACGTTTCTTCTGTTCTTCGTGTGTACCATGTGAAAAATTCAATCTTGCCACGTTCATTCCGGCAAGCATAAGCTTCCGCAGTACATCCTCGTTATCCGTTGCAGGTCCCAGTGTACAAACAATCTTTGTCTTTCTCATCACTTATTACCTCGTTTTATATTTATTTGCCAATTTTTCTCCCATTTTGACATACACCCCTAGTATAATCGCTTATGTCAAGATTTACAACCATATTTCAAAAGTATTTTTATCATATAAATCTAACAAATTTTTAACTTTTATTCCAGATAAAATCATGCTATTATAGTAATAGCGTTATACATTTTTACACAAACTATATAGGAGGCTTACATGTACGATAACTTTCTATTCCGGGCAAAACGAACCGTCTACAAATGGTGGTGTATCGTATATAAGCCTGTCTATAAACTCATCCATAACGGCAAGTTGCCAGAAGAAAAAGAGCCGGATGTCAAATATGCGGCACCAAAGGAAACATCAAAGCCAGTGCTGGATGCACAGGCACTTGCAGATGCCGTGCTTGACACAAACCGGCAGAGCCAGCATAATATCGACGATCTGGTTTCGGAGGCAGCACATATGTATGCCAAACCAACGGCATCCGCACCGGTTGCCAATGCAGAACCAGACATAGGCGCCTCTGATTCTGTATCAGATCCGGAAAAGATTCCGGCTGGTGTCGACGATGATGTGTTAGCCCGTGCCAACGAGATCATGGCACGTCTTAACCGGGAAGCTGCCGAGGATGAAGAAAAAAAGCAACGTGAAATTGACGCTGCGAAAGAAAAGGCCGCCGAACAGGAACGGCTGGCAGCGATTTTAAAATCAACCGAACGTAACATAGATGCATTTATACAGGAAGGACTCTCCAAACAGCATCAGCAAGACGGCAGCAACTAGGAAAGGAGTTTAACTATGCGTTCGAATTCAAAAAAAATAACCTTAGGGCTGTGCCTGATCGTGCTTACCGCCTGTCTCCTATGTGGATGCAGCGGCAATCCGAAAAACTTCACCGTTGGCACGATGACGATTACCCTGACCGATAATTTCAAAGAAAGTAAGATGTCTGGTTTTGACGCCTACTTCGTGAGTGATGATGCATCATTTTCCGTAAAAACCGAAAATGCATCCGACCTCGAATATCAGGGCTACGAAATTGCAGGACTCAAGGATTACGCAAAAGAAATCTGCAACCTGAACGGCATTTCAACCGACAAACTGATACAGCGGAACAACTACTATTATTTCAGCAACACGCAGACCGTATCTGGTGCCAAATACACCTACCTGCACTGTATGCTGAAGGACGGCAATAATTACTGGATCTGTGAATTCGTGTGCAAGCACCGTTCGTATAAATCTTTGGAAAAGTCCATGTTGCAATGGGCAGACAGCATTACATTCGATCAACAATAAAAAATGCATCGCAGTCATTATGATTGCGGTGCATTTTTATTTTCATCCTGTTCTTCTGTTTCATCTTCATCATCGCGCGCTTCTTCCCACGCATCGTCCGGGCGCAGTTTCTCGTATTTCTGCATACCGAAATTTAAGAAGCTTACGAAGAAAAGTGTCGGAATCGCAATGATAATTGCGATCTGCGCTACATGAATCCAGTTCTCCTGCAATTTCCCTGTGAGTAACAAATAGCCGGCAGTCGTGATGACTGCCAGCATACTTATATCTACACAGATTGTCAGAATCATCTGTATCTTCTTACTCATAGAGATACCAGTTTCCCTTGTACTTGATACATGTGATTGTATATGTGCTGGACTGATCATAAGTCTCGCCACTCATTGCCACTGCCACGTTGAAGGAGAACTCCAGATCACAGGCATCCTGCAGTTTGATTGTTTTGTCTGCATAATCACTGACACCCTCTTCAAGATCATCCAGATCATCACCATCATACATCTCTTTGCTCTCAACACCCTCATACTTGAAGGTTACGTCATACCCAGAATAAGAATCAAGCATATCCTCAATATCTTCCTGTCCCGGATCAAGAAATGGCGGGCAAAGTGCTGCCATCTTATCTACATCCTGATCATTCATCGCCTCGATAAACTGCTGCGCAACTGCCTCTGGAGAAGATACTCCTCCCTTTGCTCCGAATCCGCCCTTAAAGATCAGAACAAATGCTACTGCCAATACAACAACGGCTGCTGCAATAATACCAATGATCAGACCTTTCTTTGGCTTTACCGGCTGTGCTGGTGCCGGACCGCCAAATCCCGGCTGTCCATATGGTGCCTGTCCCGGCATACCCTGCTGTGGCATTCCGTTCATGCCCGGCTGTCCCATGCCGTTCATCTGTGGCTGTCCCATACCATTCATCTGTGGCTGTCCCATGCCGCCAAACTGTGGTGCTGCCGGCTGTGGGTTTGTCTGTCCTGCATCTGCCTGTCCATATGTACTTGTATCTGTCTTTAATGACAGACCTGACGGCTGTGCTGGTGCCTGATCCGGATCGATCAGAACGGTCTTCTCATCATCGCCATCCTGACTATTTAAAGATGGCAGATCTGCGCCACAAACTGAGCATTTTGTGAAGACATCATCATTCTGTGCTCCACACATTTCACATACTTTCATGCTGTTCCTCCTAATATAAATCCTCTCTTATAGATGGTAATTTTAATAAAAAACTACTAAAATATATAATGTCATAAATGCCGCATGAAGTCAATTGGCATTGCATATAAATTTCGTAAATTTGTTGTAATGTCAAGCAATCGTGCTATAATATGGAATAAATATGGCTTCGCATGACCCGCATGCGATCCAAATACATCACAAACAGAGATTAAGGAAGGCAGATTATTACCATGTATAAAGTAGATTTTGAAAAACCGATCCATGTGTATTTCATGGGTATCGGCGGTATCAGCATGAGCGGACTTGCCGAGATTTTATTACAGGAGGGTTTCACCGTATCCGGTTCCGATATGAAGGAATCTGAGATCACAGAGATTCTGAAGAATCTGGGTGCCCACATTTTCATCGGACAGAAAGCAGAAAATATCTCCGATGATATTGATCTCGTCGTATATACCGCAGCCATTCATGCGGACAATCCGGAATTTGTAGAAGTGAAGCGCAGAAATATTCCAATGCTGACACGGGCACAGCTCCTCGGTCAGATTATGCTGAACTACAAATATGGCGTTGCAGTCAGCGGAACGCACGGCAAGACAACAACGACCTCCATGCTCTCCTATGTATTGCTGGAGGCGCAGACCGATCCAACCATCTCCATCGGTGGTATGTTAGATGCGATCGGCGGCAATATCCGCGTGGGGCACTCGGATTATTTCGTTACAGAGGCCTGCGAATACACAAACAGCTATCACGCATTTCATCCATATATCAGTATCATCCTGAATGTGGACGCTGACCATCTCGATTTCTTCAGTGGCATCGAGGAGATTGCAGATTCCTTCAAGACATTCGCAGAGATTCTGCCGAACGACGGACTGCTCGTTATCAACGGTGATATGAAATATTACGAACATGTGACAAAAGATCTGCACTGCAACATCATTACCTTCGGTATGAATGCAGGAAATGATTACAGTGCAACGGATATTACCTTCGACGAAGAAGGACACCCAACCTACACACTTGTTGTCAAGGGGGAGACGCAGGATCAGATCAAACTGCATGCAACCGGTATTCACAATGTCATGAATTCCCTGTCTGTTATCGCAGTCGCAGATTTCCTCGGCATTGACCGCAAATACACGATTTCCGGTCTGGCCCGCTGTTCCAGTGCACACCGCCGTTTCGAGCACAAAGGAATCACGGAAAATGGTGTCAAAATCGTCGACGATTATGCACATCACCCAACCGAGATTGCTGCAACCTTAGCGGCTGCCAAGAACACGCCACACAACGAACTGTGGTGCATCTTCCAGCCTCATACATACTCCCGCACCAAGGCGCTTCTGGACGAATTCGGACAGGCACTTGCGACCTGCGATCACGTGCTTCTGGCAGATATTTATGCCGCAAGGGAACAGGATACCGGACTTGTTTCCTCGAAGGATGTCTGTGACAAGATCAACGCCAACGGCGGTCATGCCATCTACCTTGGCGACTTCGACAGCATCACCAAGTATGTGAAAAAAAATTGCAAAAAAAATGACCTGTTGATAACTATGGGTGCCGGAAATGTCGATTCTATCGGAAATACACTGTTAAAAAAATAGTTATCCACATTATCCACAGACCTGTTTGGGGGAAATCACCAAACAGGTCTTTTCATTTTTAGTTAACATAATTGTAACATAAATCGTCCGCAAGCGGCTTGATTCCACAGCCTCTTTTTTTATGGTAACTGATTGTCCACATTATCAACATTTTCCACAATTTTCGTAAACGCTCCGACCGAAAAGATGTTCGCTTGAATTTAATTTTGTTCATGCTATAATTTGAAATGCTTCCAAGCGAAGCGATGAAGGGAAGGTTCAAAAAACTATGAGGACAATTACGATTTCAACTGAAAATAGCGAGACTTATTCTTCCATCTCGAACTTTTTTATCGACTATTATATGACAGATGCAAATGGGGAGTTTGTAAAGGTGTATCTGTATCTGATCCGGCTGCTGAACAGCAGACAGCAGATCTCGGTTGCCGAGATTGCGGATCATTTTAATCTCACAGAAAAAGATATCTGCCGTGCGATCAAGTATTGGGTAACCAAGGATGCACTGCGTCTGACCTTTGACGGCAAGGGACAGCCAACCGGCATTGTAGTACTGCCTCTAAAAGCACCGGAAATGGCGTTATCCACAGAATCAGATGCATTTTCCCTGCTACGTTCGGATGATACACCTGTGCGTACTGAGAAAGCAGATACAACGGATCGCTCAGAGAAGGTTTCCACCAAGATCGTACCGATCACAACACCGGCAATGGAGCTTTCCGCACCGCAAAAGCCGAAATTTACGCAGAAGGATATCGATAAACTCTTGCGCGATCAGGACTGGGAAGATATATTATATCAGGTAGAGACTTTATTTGAGAAGCCGATCTCACAGTCAGATACGCAGTCATTGATGTACATATACGATACGCTTGGTTTCAGTGTTGATTTATTCGAATATCTGATCGAATACTGTACCACAATGAAGAAGAAAAATTGCCGATATCTAGAGGCTACCGCCATCGGCTGGTATCAGGACGGCATTCAGACAAAGACGCAGGCAAAGGAACAGTACGCTCTCATGAGCGGCGTCTGCCGTGTCTTCTACAAGACGCTTGGCATCAAGCGCGGTGCGCCGACAACGATCGAGCAGGAATTCTTTAAGACATGGACTAAGGATTACGGCTTTGGCGAGGATATTGTAGAGGAGGCCTGCAAGCGTGCAGTCTTACACACACCGAATCCTACGATCAAATATGTAAATGGGATTCTGACCGCATGGCATAATTCAGGGGTGACAGATTTTGCCGGCATCAAGCAGGAAGATCTCGCCCACGCCGAGACAACCAAGAACCAGAAAGCCTCTGCCACCACGAAGAAAAGTGGAAATGCATTTACAAACTTTACACAGAGCAGCATGAGCTCCGAGCTTGATGAGATGGAACAGTTGTTCCACAAAGAGGTAAACGGTCAATGAATTTTGAGTTACTGAAAAAAGAAAATATCCTGCATGATTACGAGCAGGTTCGTCTACACAACAAACGACGCCTGCAGGAACGGCAGGAGGAAATCTACGCAAAGATACCGGAGATCAGACAGCTGCAATCCGAAAGCAAGCTTTCCTATATTGCGCTCGCGAAGAAAAAAGCTCTTGGGCAGGCAGCTGACACGCAGGAGATCTCCAGTCAGAACCGCAGCAATTCTGCAAGGATACAGGAATTGCTTCTGACATATGGCTACCCTGCCACGTATCTCGATCCAATTTATGATTGCCCGGTCTGCAAGGATCTCGCCTATGTGGACGGATCAGTCTGCACGTGCTTTGAACGCCGGATCGTGGATGCCTTATATCGCCAGTCCAACATGACACAGGTTCTGGATTCCGAGAACTTCGATACATTTGATCTGGACTATTACAGCCACACGATCCCGGAGAATCGGAACTGGTCTGTCAGTCCGTATGACAATGCAAAAAATGTCCTGCACATCGTCCGTCGTTTTGTGAATACATTTGCATCGCAGGATACCGAACGTGGAAACCTGTTGTTTTATGGAGAAACCGGACTCGGAAAGACCTTTCTCACGAACTGTATCGCAAAAGCGTTACTGGACGAAGGGCACACCGTTCTCTATCTGTCCGCAAATGATCTGTTTGAACAGGTTTTCGGGCAATATCTGATGAATAAAAAATTAGAACTTGAAGAATTATACAAATATATTTATAATAGCGAATTGTTGGTAATCGACGATCTGGGTACAGAGACAACCAATGCCTTTGTATGCTCCAAGCTTTTTGAGGTTATCAACCAGAGGGGACTTACAGGAAAATCGACGGTCATCTCGACCAATCTTTCCATGAAGGAATTGCAGGAGCGGTATTCCGAACGTATCATGTCCCGCATCATTGAACGTTACACTGTACTTCAATTGTACGGTGAAAACATAAGGTATCAAAAAAGAAAAAAAGAAATGATACAGGATTCTAAGCTGTAATCACACAATGGAGGAAAAAATCATGCCAGATTCAAGTCATCTTATTACAGTTCCGGTTGGAAAGCTCGGAATCATCCCTTTGGAGAGCTGCAAAGCCCTCGGTGAAAAAGTGGATCGCTACCTTGCGCGCTGGAGAGCAGAACGTCACAACGAGCACAAGGACAACATCACATTCGCAGGCTATGAGAGAGATTCCTATATCCTGAAATCTTCCTGTCCACGTTTTGGTTCCGGTGAAGCAAAGGGTACTTTGCAGGATTCCGTGCGTGGTACCGATGTTTACATCATGGTTGATGTTGTAAACCATAGCATCGAGTACAAGATCTGTGGTAAGACAAATATGATGTCCCCAGACGATCATTATTCCGATATGAAGCGTGTTATCGCTGCCATGGCAGGCAAGGCAAACCGTATCACAGTTATCATGCCTTTCATGTATGAGAGCCGCCAGCATAAGCGCAGCAGCCGTGAGTCTTTGGACTGTGCGATTGCATTACAGGAATTAGTCGGACTTGGCGTTGACAATATCATCACATTTGATGCACACGATCCTCGTGTCCAGAACGCCATTCCTTACAGTGGCTTTGAGAATATCATGCCAACTTATCAGTTCATCAAGACATTGCTCCGCACAACACCGGATCTGACTTTGGACAGCGACCACATGATGGTGATCAGCCCGGATGAAGGTGCCATGAACCGTGCGATCTACTTCGCAAATCACTTAGGTGTCGATGTTGGTATGTTCTATAAGAGACGTGATTACACAACAATCGTAAACGGCAAGAACCCAATCGTTGCACACGAGTTCCTTGGTGACAGTGTCGAGGGCAAGGATGTTATCATTATCGACGATATGATTGCTTCCGGTGAGAGTATGTTAGATGTTGCCCGTCAGTTAAAGGCTCGTAAGGCAAGACGTGTGTACTGTCTCGCAACCTTTGGTCTGTTTACTGCCGGTCTGGACATCTTTGACCAGGCAAAGGCAGAAGGCACCATCGAGAAAGTTATCACAACCAACCTGACTTATCAGGATCCAGAGCTCTTCAACCATGACTGGTATGAGTCTGCAGACCTGAGCAAATATATTGCAACTCTGATCGATCATCTGAACCACAACGCTTCTATTAGCAGCCTGCTGGATCAGTCTGAGCGTATTCAGTCAAGAATTCAGGAGTACAAAGAATTCGGAACAATCTCCGACAACTACAAGGCTCCAACGGTATAATTGGCAATCAAAAATCGGACATATAAGAAAAGCACAGTTCAAAATCGAACTGTGCTTTTCTTATTTATTCTATAATTCCTACATGGGCTGTTTCATATTGCAAATGCCTATATGGATGTTTGTTACTGTACATAGACGTAAACCTTGATCTGCTCATCGTTTAAGTTGTTCGTGAACGTTAAGATCGCCGTTCCCTTCTTCCCTGGGATCACACGTAATCGCGCTACCGACGGGCCAACCGGGGAAGTGTCCCACGCGAAGCTCACAACATCCTCATCTGAAGACTCTACACTTACCTCAATATCACCGGAGATACATACACGGAGCACAGCTTCCTGCGGTATCTGTGCCTCAGTTGTCTCTGCACCTTCCTCCGTTGTCTCAGTCTCATTTGACGTAAACTTCAGAAATGTATCGCTGACAAACATATCCTCATAGCCCTGGGATGGCACTGCATCCGTGAAGCTTGCCAGACCATCCATCGCCTCTTCCTTATCCTCAAGCGCGGTGATCTGCTTCTTATAATCCTCTTCCTTATTCTGATAATCCGAAATCGACGCTTTCAGAAGATCAATCTGGGACTGCAGCTCTGTGATTGCATCTTCCTGCTCCCGGATCTGTGACCGGAAATAATTCGCTGCCACATCGCTCTCTGAAGCGATCGTATTTCGCTCATCATTGGCTTTCTGCACTTTATTGCTGAAATAGAAGAATCCAAACACCAGCCCGCTTGCCAGAAATATCATAAGTGCGATAGATATTCCGATATACAGCTTCGTATTTCCCCGCAGGTTCTCACGGTCATATTCTTCATCTTCCAGCGGTTTCCCACAGTTGCTGCAAAACAATGCGCCATCTTCATTTTCCGCTTTACAATGTTTACATATCATAATCTATACAACTCCCGTTTTTCGAATTTGAATCGTACGACATATTTTTCTTATGATACCCTTTTTTTCATCATTTGTCTAGTGTCAGCATGATATCCATACGGCTGTATTATCACTCTGCCCGCACTAGCCACGCAAAACTTCAAAAGCACGCGAAATATCCAGTACCCCCCACCCCCATGCAGGGTTCGGATATGCAATGTCAACCACCGTCCGGGCACCGCGGATCAGAATCTGCCGGATCACTTCGGTATTCATCCCATAATAATTACCCCGCACGATGCCCCATTCAAGGAAAAGTGCCGCTGCTCCGGCGGTCAATGCAGCCCCGACACTCGTACCACTCCGGCGTACAAACAACGGTCGTGTTCCGCTGCCTCCCGCAAGCAGTCCCGCCACACGCACGGCTGGCGCCGCAAAATCCGGCTGAATCCGTCCTTTTCTGGTATAGCCACGGCTGGATTCCACATACAGCGAATTATCCAGATGATTGTATCCGGCTATGGTTATCGTCCCACGCGCATTCGCAGGTGCACACAGGATCACCTCCGGATCCGGCCGTGAAAACCGCGTATTGCCAACCAGAAATTGACGGATCGGCAGCCATGCATCATACCCTGCCGGAAAGCTGCTGTAATTCTCCGTCACCTCAATACGCCAGATACCGGTTGCAGGCTTTTCAAACCGTAACAGAATAAACGGATCGCCCGAATTGTTCTCGACAACCACGCTTTCCGCATATAGCGTCGTCCCCTCATACAAATATGTGATCATCCCAGAACTGTCGCGATTCGGAAATAGCTGATCAAACCGCTGCCCGGTCGGGGAATATACCACTATCTGGTACAGACTGGGCGCACGCCCCCAGATCTCTGCGCAAAAGCCAGGATTCTCATCTTCCACATAGATCTCCATCTCATTTCTTACCGTCCGTGTCCGCGGCTGTGAGATTCCGTTCTGGTTACCCGGATTGATCGTGGAAAGACTCGCAAAATGTCCGCCTGCGCCAAGTTCATTTCCGGCACTTCCGACCACGCAAATCCCCGGCAGTGTCACAACCGTATCCAGATAAAGCTCCAGATTCAGGTTTCCATTGTGATCGCCCTGACTCGTCCCCAGTCCCAGACAGATCACAAGCGGTTTCCCCAGCTCCATCGCCTTGTTGATCAGGTATTTCACGCCAAGTATGATGTCCGCCTCCGAATAACATGCAACGCCATCCGGAATCAGGAAAAAGTCACGCAGACGCTGCTTTGCCTGCTTTAATTTCACCATGATAATATCCGACTCAGGTGCCACACCGGAAAATATATCATCCCCATCCAGATAGGTGTTCCCGGCAGCCACCGATGCCAGAAACGTACCGTGCCCGTCCGTATCCCGGCTTGGCACGATCTGGTACGGCTGTTCCGTCTGTATCGCCAGATTCAACAGTTCCTGCGGATACTCCCTGCCATATCCAAAGATAGGGCGTGTATCGATCTCCCCGCTCTGCACAGACATATTTTGTCCACCCGCTTCATATGCCGACTGTGTCTGATCCCAGATCGCCGTCACCCTGCATGTACCGTCTGCTCTGCGGAACAACGGATTCGCAAAGTCAATGCCTGTATCAATAAACCCGGTCAGCACATCTTTTCCCGAAAGTGACAGCCCCGGCACCGTCTGAACCGCCCCAATGCCAATCCCCTGCAATGCCGAGGTATCCATCAGCCCAAAGCATTTCGGTATCCGGTCATAGCCTAACCGAAACAGCGTATCCGTCGAGAGTGCTGTGCCAGCCGCATCATAGACACTGCGATACGCCACAAGAAACTGACTGTTAATGATCGTTCTGCAGTCCGGCTGTAAGATTTGCATCTCCCCTGCCAGATTGTTGTCGTATTTCACAAGGAAATCAAGCACATCCTCATCATATATATAGGCACCACACGCCGAACCATACAGGCTATCCATTGTTCCTCCAACGAAAAATCCCCTCAGCAAAATGTATGCTGAGGGGATCTTATGTATGTTTCTATTCCTTCTTTGCTCCGAAGATCTCATAATATTGTACAATCTTGTAGTCGTTCAATGCTGTGTTCGCCTCTTCCGCGCTATGCCATTGTCCATCCGTAGTCTGGTATCCATACGCATTTATAACCGGTATTTCCTTCTGTAAATCCAACAAATAATTCGTATAGGTTGTGTGATATCCTGCTACATCCATCAGATTGGCGCCAAGGTAATTGATACTCATATTTTCCTCTTTTTGTTCTATGCCTGTATCAAAATTCGCCCAGATCATGTAAGGTGTCATCTGTAATTTCTGCGCCTGCGCAATATCATTTTCTCCATCCCGCTTATTGATGGAATCAAGGAAGCCTTGATCCAACATTGGCTGATGATCGCCAAACATACACACGATAATTGGTTCTTCCCGCGCTTGCAGGTTCTCCAATAATTCTGCAAATTCATAGTCAGACTCCCGTATCAAAGTCAAATATGCAACTGCATCCGTATATCCACTATATTCGCTTTCTATCGATATCAGCGTCCGGTTCTCCGATAGCTGCTCCAGTGGATACGAAGCATGATTCTGCATTGTTACATTGAACAAAAACAGTGGTGCATCGTCCTGTTCCTTCTCATCCAGAATTTCCTCCACCATTGCATAATCCGAATGATCTGAAATCGTCCATGTCAGATACAACGGATCATTCAGATCATCCTGTGACAAAAATGTATGGAACCCAAACTCCTCATATACCAACGGCCGGTTCCAGTTATCCGCTCCATATGGATGAAATGCTACCGTATCATACCCTTCTACCTCACTCAGATACTGCACAATACTCGTTGTATTTTCCAAATCATAGCTTTCGTATGGATAAGTACCTGTTCTACAGTTCGCCATACTGTTTCCCGTCAGGAACTCAAACTCTGAATTGCAGGTTCCGCCTCCATAAACAGAAGAATACACGTATCCGCGCATCACATAAGAATCCTCTGCATACCAATTAGCCAGATATGGGTCGGATTCAAAATCACCTAATACACTCAAATCAGAAAATGATTCGTTCATAATCGCTATGATAATCGGTTTCTGTGTGGAAGCTTCCGCCGCTGTTTCTTCCTGCTCATATGCGTTCAGAATCCTCTGTGCTGCCACCTCCGAATATCCTTGTGGTTTTTCTGGCTTTGAATATTGATAGCTGATCAACATTGTCATAGGTGCGCCATTATTATTAAAACTGATCAACGGTCTCCAAGCATAGATCCCCAAGCCAAAATGTTGTTCAAAATCTACATTATATACTCCAATCATCAGCACTACAGGTAACACGATTCGTGCCGCCCAGATGGCAACCTTACCTGACTTTTTCTTTATCTTTACCTTAATATCCGAAGGCGGAATCACCAGCATAAATGCCAGCACACACAAAAATAAAACTGTTCCATATGCAACCTTCCGGTCAATCGTGTAGGTGTAGCTTCCCATAACCGTCGTGGCTGTCTTCGCCGCAAAAATATCATTGTACATCGGCGGACATCCCTTAAATAAACGTACGTAATGGTTCACAAGACCGTATATGAGATTCACAACCATCGTCAATGTATATGAAACCCATATCTTCGGAATCCACATTACAAACGCAAATGTCACAAGTGCAACCAACGCAAAGTTCAATCCCCAGACCCACCATCTCAGCACGAAAAAGTTATCGTTCCACAAATATTCTTCCATCAGCGCTGCCGCGAGTGCAACTCCAAAAAAGAACAGAATATTCCATATACGATTCCATATTTTCGACTTCCAGTGAATTGGTTTAATATATTCGTTTATCCTTGCTATCGGTACAAGCGCGGTGGATGCAAAGAACATCAGCGACACGCCGACAAACACATAGCGATGCATAACCCCGCTGTCATAATTCGTAATAAAATTATTTACTGCCAATAGGTAAACCGCTACACTCGCAGCAAATATACATACCGACATGATCCATTTAATCCATTTGTTTTTCTCGTTTGTATTCATTTTACATGTTACTTCCTCTTTTTACATAAATATAATTATTTATGTTTATTTCGAAATATACGCAGCACGCACCGAAGTAATGCCACCATAATTTTTCGCCGGCGCCGACTGTCCCTTTGGAACTAAAATGATCTGAATGCCTTCCAGACGCTTTGCATAACCGGCTGTACCGGATGGTGCACCATTCTTCGCCCAATCAAGCCAGCCAAATGACTGTGCATGCACACGATAGTAGATATCATAATGCTTTGCCATATCTCCTGTCAAATTGATCCGAATTGCTTCGAGACGTTTTGCCTCTCCACTTGTACCGCTCATCGCACCATTCTTCCGCCATGTTGACTGGTTGTTCTCATTTCCCTGCCAGCCGTAACTCTGCACATGAGTCGTATACACGATGTCTCCGCTGTACTGCTGGTTGGAAAGACGGATATTGATACCCTCCAGGCGCTTCGCCTGTCCACTTGTACCACTCATCTGTCCGTTGTACTTCCATGCCTGCCAGCCAAACGTCTGCACATGAGTACGGTAGGTAACGTTTGTCTGAGCCTGCCCTGCAATCTGCGGATCAGCATTGGATGTATTCTTTGCATTTACAACCGGAGATGTACCCACCTTCGCATAATATCCGAGTGCATATGCGGAATTGATATTTCCCATTCTCGTATTGAAGGACGCACCTTTCTTTACAACCACGATCTGGATTCCTTCCAGCCGTTTTGCATAACCAGCTGTTCCTGCTGGTGCGCCATTTTTCGCCCATCCGAGCCAGCCATAGCTCTGCGCATGCACGCGATAATATACATCATATTTACCTGCATCCGACCCCGTCAACTGAATCTTGATTGCTTCGAGACGTTTTGCCTCGCCCTCTGTTCCGTTCATCTCGCCATTGGCAGACCACGGCAGCCAGCCATAGCTCTGACAATGTGTGGTATACTGGATTCCCAGATTATCATTGCCTGTCACACGAATCTTGATGCCTTCCAGCCGCTTCGCTTTTCCGATGGTTCCAGCCATCGAACCATTTGTACACCATGTCTTTGCATCATTCTCATTGCCCTGCCAGCCAAACGTCTGCACATGTGTCGTATACCGCACGGTTACATTTGGTGTAACCGGCTGACTCGGTGTTGGATCTGGAGTTGGTGTCGGATCCGGGGTTGGGGTTGGATCCGGGTTCGGGGTTGGATCCGGGGTTGGGGTTGGATCCGGGTTCGGTGTTGGATCCGGGTTCGGTGTTGGATCCGGGTTCGGTGTTGGATCTGGGTTCGGTGTTGGATCCGGGGTTTCTGAAGACTCTACCTTCTTCACTGTCACAACGAAAGAATCCTTAGCTCCCTGTCCATCCTCTGCCTTTGCTGTGATTGTCGCCGTACCTGCCGCCTTTGCTGTCACGGTTCCAGTCTTCTCATCTACGGAAGCAACACCTGGATTAGAAGAAGTCCAGGTTACCGTCTTATTGGCAGCGTTATCCGGTACCACTCGCACAGCCTCAACCGTATATGACTCTCCCACCGTCATAGATTTCTTGCCACCTACAATCGTAATTGTCGACACCTTAACCAGTTTCGGGAGATTTTCTATGTCTTCACTATATCCACATGTTTTACAAACATGATATTTCTTTCCCGCCTGCTCATACGTCGGGTTAATTGTCTGCACATCTCCATATACATGAGAAGTGCAAAGGTTTACCTTATTATAGGTTTCCTGTCCTTCATGATTCGCCGTATCCGCAATCACATAATATAGATCATCATCTATAAATCCAAGTCCAAATATATGAGTTCCCGTCGCAGTGTCCGATGGTATTGTGAATATCGTCTTTGTCGTTCCAGTTGAAATACTATACTGTTCAATCGTTGTTGGTGTTGAGAAATAAATCACACCATTTTGTGCCGCCATACGTCCGAAATAAGCTGACCACACACCATTGTCTGCGGTTGTCCATTTCGCGTATGCCGGTCCATATAAACAGGTAGTTGCCTGGCTTGCATAATTATACTTAGAAAGTTGGTATTTCGCGCTGCGATCAGCCGTCACATACGATCCTTCCAGATAATACCACTCTCCATTATACGGATACATATACGTTTGTACATCTTTCCAGAAATCAGCTTCATAACGCGTGTCCGTCGCCTTTGTGTATGTATATCCATACGGAACGCTCGTTACATAATCTTCTCGTTTTTGATCCAACGACAACAGCGTTGCATCCGAAATCATAAAATATGTATGTTTTACTCTTCCAAGATTATCCCATGTCGGATCATCCCATGTGGCATCCATCTGATACCACTGGTTATTCAGATATACAACATTCCACGCATGATTCGCAGCGCTACTCGAAACATAACCACAGACAATATTCTGGCGCTTCATCAGATACATAAATGTCAGTGCATATCCCTGACAAACCGCCTTCTTCTTAACAATCGCACCATATATATTAAAGTCTTCGTCCGGCATAGAATCAAACAGATAATTCTCATAATCATATGCCACATCTGTCACAAGGTAATCATGATATGCAAGTGCAATCTCCACATCACTCAACCCAGTTATATCGATCGCCGCTTCCATCTTCGCAACCTCTGCATCAATTTCCGCTTTCATAGAAGTAATCTGGGCTTTCGTATAATTGTATGTAATGATCAATTTTGTAACATTACTTTGGCTATCCATATAATACCTAAATCCACCTGATACATAAAACAATTGCGGATTCATATTCAAAATACCGTGAATGATATCTCCCACATTGGTTGTTGTCAATCCATAGCCTGTCACATCTATGGTATCCTGCAGATTCTCCATGGACGCCACAATCGCCGCATCATACGAATGGTCATAACTGCTGTCCGCAACCGCATCGCCGGCTTCCAGCAAGCCACCTTCCGACAGCAGGCCGCTTCCGCCCTCATGAACAATCTGCGTTGCCTCCTGCAACGGCTCGTCCAGCTCTGCCGCAACTCCTGTTACAGTATTTGCCAGCAACATCACAAGCACAAGCAAATACGTAAATAGTTTCTTTCCTCTTTTCATGCAACCCTCTCCTTTACTACATCCTGTTTTCAATTTTACCCATACATTCATTACAGTTCTCACTAATAAAACATTAACATATATTGGGGGGAATGCAAAGAGAAAGTTTTGAAGATTTTTAAGACGGAAAATCATATGCATGTAAAAAAATAGGAGCGACATCCCTATAAAATATAGGATATATCACTCCTTCCAAAACGATTGAAATCGTTTTCAATACTGATAATTAGTATATGCTTATGCCCGTAAATTGTTAACTACTCCAATTTTTTGTTGGTATTTCAATATTATCCCCACGCTATGTTTTTAGCATATTTATAAGATATAAGCTGCCCCTGTTCTGTTGACTTATATCCTTCTTCATTATGTGAATATTTAGATATTTCTACTGATCCATAATTTTGGAATTTATCAAAAACACTATTCATAATTTCTATTTCCTGATCTGACAAAACACCTCCAAACTTGTTATAATCAGAAACTATTTTATGTTTTTCATATTCTCCATCAAAAATATATTCTATCTGTATTACTTTATCCATTTCTAGTGAGTGCATTAAAATGTCAAAATTACTCGGCACCGGTCCATATGGCATATGCACATATTGCATTCCGGAAATTGAAATTCCATTCTTTTTATAAAAAATCATATCTGAATAATTTAATAATTTAAATAATTTTGTTTTTAATAATTCACCACTTTTCCATGCAAAAAAAGAAACCATCGCACATAACTTTTCATAATCAAATTTTTTATATCCATTCCATTCAGAAGGTGCATCTTTCATAATTGAATCCAAAAGCTTTTTTCTCTTCTGTAAATTTTTTTCTTGCTGAGATTCTTGAATCACAGTTTCTATTTTTTTCCTCTGTTTATCGTCTATGCAAATTTCATTCTGTGCAAGATATGATCTCATGTTATCTGGGTCTTTCAAAAACAAAAGCATACTATTATGTGCCTTATCCTGGATTGCGCCATTTTCATAGCGGTTAATAGTCTTATCTCCCCAGTTTAATAATTTTGAAAAAGCTCTTTGGCTCAAGCCATATTGTTCTCGAATTGATTTAATTTCTTCTGCAGTTAATAGTTTATGTTTTTTTCGATAAATATTATATGCATCTACCAATGTTTTATTATCAAGTTCCTCGCAAAACATTTCCTCTCCACAAGTCTCACATACTAATACATTTGCTGTAACTTCAATATCTTCATTATTTATCATATAATGTTCATTCTTTGTAATTACTTTTGTATTTTCTTCTTTTCCGCATATTTCACAATATCTTTTCATTGATGCCACCTTCCTATCATTTTAATTATATATATCTTCATGAAATCCCATACATTTTAAGATTTCCTCTCCAGTCTCATTAGTAATTTTCAATTTTATGTATATTGGCATCCCATTTATTCTTCTTTTAAATTCCCAAATTTTCCCAGGTCGGCTTCTATCAAAATCATCCTTGGGTCCTTTATAATAGTCACCTAATGAAATATCAAAAATTTCATTTTTTGCATCGATAATTGTAATCCCCAATTGCGCTAATGACACAAGATTCTTTCTTCTCGGTACAAAATCAAATTTTCCATTATTTAACAAATATTTTGCTTTTTCCAGAAACTCTAAAATCTCATCTGTTGTTGCTCTTTCCGTCACACAATCTCCTCCATGTTTTTTTCTAAATTATAACGCTTTAATTTTGTTTGTCAATATTTTTGTGGTTTTATGACCGCGTTTTCGTCATCATTTCAAAGTCACAACCGATCATGTTATTACTACATAGATGAATGACTCTAAAAAAAAATCTGATGTATCAAACATCAGATCTTTTTTATAACTATCAACTTATCTCAGCACATCCAGATATTTTCCATCCAAAACATCTTTCAAATACTGTCCATACTGATTCTTCTTCAAAAGCTCGTACACTTCCAGTACTTCTTCCTTGCTGATCCAGCCATTCAGATATGCAATCTCTTCCAGACATGCAATCTTACGATGCTGATGCGTCTCCATCGTCTTTACAAAGTTCGTTGCATCAACCAGACTCTCGTGTGTACCTGTATCCAGCCATGTGAAGCCCTGTCCAAGCAATTCTACATTCAGATTTCCCTTCTCCAGGTAAATCCGGTTCAAATCGGTAATCTCCAGCTCTCCACGTGCAGACGGTTTCAGATTCTTCGCATACTCTACAACATGATTATCATAGAAGTAAAGACCGGTTACACAGTAATTGCTCTTCGGTTGCGCAGGCTTCTCTTCGATCGAAATTGCCTTTCCATCCTGATCAAACTCTACAATGCCAAAACGCTCCGGATCATCTACATAATAGCCAAATACAGTAGCACCCTTTCCACTCTCTGCATTCTCCACAGCCGCCTTCAGGCGCTTCTTCAAACCATGTCCAGCAAAAATATTATCGCCCAATACCATTGCCACGGAATCATCGCCAATGAAATCCGCACCAATGATAAACGCCTGCGCCAGTCCATCCGGTGATGGCTGCACTGCATAAGTCAGATTCACGCCATACTGGTGTCCATCTCCCAGCAGTTCCTCAAAACGTGGTGTATCTGCCGGCGTTGAAATAATCAGAATATCACGAATGCCTGCATTCATAAGTACTGACATCGGATAATAAATCATCGGCTTGTCATAGATCGGGAGCAACTGCTTCGATGTTACTCTGGTCAATGGATATAAACGTGTACCGGAACCTCCGGCTAAAATAATTCCCTTCATAAATTAGTTTCTCCTTTTCGTTGAATACTTATTTATATTGTACATATATGATTGAGTATTGCAAGTCCCTAAATACAATTTATATATTTTTCCGCCATCTCATAATGGCAAAATAGAACCGATCTATCATGTTTGAACTATACTTCTATGCTGTTTTCTGCATAGCCAGCTCCTCGACCACCTCTAACGGAAGCCCCGTCCCCTTAGAAATGTCTTCATGCGAAAGTTTTCCTAATGCCAAAAGAGACTTTGCCGTTTCTTTCGCCACTCGCTCCGCTGTCTCCTTTTCAACTTCTTCGCACATTTCCTCCAGAATTCTACACATATGTCCTCGGCCTCCTTCCGTCTCTTTTAAATATTTTACCTCTTCTGCCAGCACTTTGCTATACATATCCTCAGATTTCGTACAATGGAAATCATGCATCAGTCTGCCTATCGGTGTATCTGCATCCCGGTATTCACCATTTACATATAGGATATGCAAACCATCTTCGAATAACGCATGTTCCCTTTCCTCGATCGTCCGTTCAATATGATATACCGGTACGCCACACTCGTACTTATCATTTTCTGTGATAAATATAATAAACGATTCCGGCAATTCCTTAAAATCCTGATTTTTCTCCAGCAATTCCCGGTCAATCATACTTCCATGAAATCTCGCTCTCTTCGCGTCAGCTCCGCTATCCGCTCTCTAAATCTCAATATCAAAATGTTTGTTCATCCGGTCTACTGCCTTTATATCCAGCCGGATCGACCGTTTCGTAGCACTCTTGTACTCCACCTGTGCTCTCGTCTCGATCACTCGCAGATCATCCCGTCCCAGCACAACCCGCAAAATAAATTCTACCGCTTCAATCTTCCCATCCAATGCCTCTGAGAAGAAATCATCATCCATCAGCTTCAGCCTGTCTATCCGGGCCAAATACTTCTCCATCTTCGCCACACACTCCTCCTGTACCGCCCCGGGTGATGGTTTATCCATCTAATCTTGTCGACACAAAAACCATATCACACCATGGATAACATTGTAAAGCGTATGTTTGGAACATTTGGAATAAGCACGCAGGAATGCGGGGCTACAAGGATAAGTTCACAGAAAATTCATAAGGAACGATATCTTTACATTAAAAATCTACATCAACTGTTTCGTCACATAAAATATGCCCTATGCTGTTTTCTGCATAGCCTGCTCCTCGACCACCTCTAACGGAAGCCCCGTCCCCTTAGAAATGTCTTCATGCGAAAGTTTTCCTAATGCCAAAAGAGACTTTTACTCTTTCCTGACATATATTGTATATTTGTTTGACTTTGAAAAATACTCGCCATTCGCCTTCGTCTGTAATTGTATTGTATATGCCGTTTCACTATCCTGTATATAATACTCCGGCAGCCGAACTAATACTGCATCGCTTGCATTAGAAACAATAATACAATCTTTATTCCATTGGTTATTTACATAAACCGCAACCGTATTATCCAATTTTTTACCTTGTATCGTAACCATCTGTCCCGTTATATGGTTCTTCTCATCCTCTTTGTTTGTAGATACAACTCCGGTTATAACAGGTTTTGGAACATACACTCTCGGAATTATCAAAACCAAAAGTACAATTATAACAAGTATCAACACAAGTTGCACATATTTATGCTGCCTAAAAAATCCAACTATTTTCTTTATTTTAGTATTCATCACGTTTTCTCCCAAACATCTCGTAATATTGAACCTTTTTATAATCATCTACAAATGTATTTGATTCATTCCAGCTATGCCACACTTCGTCATTTGTCTGATATCCAACGACATTCATTATCGGAATCTCTTTTTCAAGGTTTAACAAATAGTTTGTATACGTTGACCGATACCCTATAACATCCAATAAATTTGCCCCCAAATAGTTCAAGCTCATATCTTTCTCAACCTGGTTTACCCCTGTATCATAATTGCTCCATATCATATATGGTGTAATGTATCGTTGCTCCATCCTTTCTACGTCACTATCCCCCGTATACGAAGATGTTATATCATTTATAAATGAATCATCTAATGCCGGTTGGTGATCTCCAAACATACATAAAACGACCGGACGATCCAGTTTTTCCAGATACGCGATTAATTCTTCATATGCATGATCTGATTCCTGAATCAATGTCAGATAATTAACTACATCCTCATAACCTGCATACCGGTCTTCTACCGAAACAAGGTCATATCCATCTTTAAGCTTAGATGTATATCCTCCATGATTCTGCATTGTTACGTTAAACAAAAACAATGGTGCATCCTCATTATCTTCTATAATCTGTTCTACTTTTTGATAATCACAGGCATCTGATGCTCCCCAACTTACATATGTTAACTCATCTTTTGTCATATCATCTATCGAAATAAACTGATCAAAATTAAAATTACGATATACAGTAGTACGATTCCAATTATTTGCCTTATAAGGATGAAACGCCACTGTATTATATCCCTGTACATCTTTTAGGTACGCCGCGATATTAAATGTTGACTTTAAATTATAATTTTGATACAAATACCCGCCTGATCCAGTATTTACTGTAGCATCTCCTGTCAAAAACTCAAACTCTGAATTACATGTTCCTCCACCAACAACCGAGGTATACACATTTCCACGCATCACATAAGAATCCAAAGAATTCCAATATTCCAGATAATCATCGGTCTTCATTGATCCCAGAACACTTAAATCTGAAAAAGATTCATTCATAACGACAAGCACAAGTGGCTTTTCTTTATCTGTATCTTGTGTATCCTCTACTACATAGTCACTTAAAATCTCCTGAACTTCCGCTTTGGAATATCCATCTGGCACCTGTGGTTTTGCATAATCATAACTAATCAGCATGGATATTGGAGCTCCATTACTTTGTACACTTTCAGTCGGGTCCCATGCATTAATACTCAATCCTGATACACTTCCTGCATCTATACTCAACAGCATTATAACTATACCTACAGGCACCGCAATACGCGAAATATGAAATATAACCCGAAAAGACTTTTTCTGTGTCTTTATCTTTATATCAGCAGGCTTCACTATATGCATGCACACCAATATAATCAAAAGCAGCAAGGTACAAATAATAATCCTTCCTGTCAGTTCATAATTATAATTGCCCATAACGGTTGTTGCAGTTCCTGCCGCCAATAAATCCGTATATAACGGAGGTCTTCCCTTAAACAACAATACATAATGATTCACCAATCCATATAACCAATACAGAACTAAAACCACCGTATATGACACCCAGATCTTACATATAATCAGGCAGATGCACATCGCCAAAATAGCAATCAAAATATAATTTACCAGCAAAGCCTTAATCGGAATCTGTCTCCAACTATCATTCCACAAAAATTCCTCTACAAAAAGTGCAATCGCCGGTATCATTATAAAGTAAATAATATTCAGTATCTTAGACTTTATGTTAACCACATGCACTATACCTTGTAACTTGCAGTAATACAGTACAAATGGTGTAAAAGTCAAAATTGTCACAACCAAAAAGCTGGATTTCTTCTGAAACATCAGATTGTTAGCATATTGTTTCGATATATACATGAAAAATACAATGCTTATAGCAAAAATACACATTGCCATAAGCCATTCCATAATTACTCTTTTCTTTTGTTTTTTGTCCATAATATTGCTCCTAAATCTCTTTTAATTTTTTATCAACCAATTTTGCGGTTGGTCGTTCAATAATATAATAAGAAATTGTACCTACAATATAGCAAAATGCAGCATAACATATCATTATTACATAACTATCCAATTTTAAATTCCAATTAAATACCTTTATACATATATACATCACCAGAAAGAGAGGAACATGCCAAATAAAGGAATCAAAAGAAATCCGTCCAAGCTTTCCAATAATCTTTCTGTTAAGAATCTTACTAACTGACTTTGATCTGCATAAAAGAATCAATGCAGGATAATATATAAATGTCATAATATAATTAATTCCCAATGCCATAAAATCATATTTAAATATGATCAAAAGTGTAATTACCATTATCATAATTGCACTTATAATGGCATCTACTTTTCCTACATCATGTTTCTCTAAGAATTCTGCCAGCAACAAGCCAAAGAAAAATGCATAATACCCCCTACACGACGATGCATTTAGAAATGGTAAATTAATGCCATACGTATTAATACCCATTCCTAGAAAAATCATAAAGACAAACAAATATTGAACCTTTAAATCTAAGCGTTTCGCTATATACACTAAAAAATAAAATATAACATAACAAAGCATCAACACACTTATATACCATGTTGGATTATTTACACAAGGATTTGGTAACGCCCATCCATCCTGAATTCCAAAAGCAGAAATAATAGTCCCCCAGAACGTAGTTGTTGTTCCAAACCAAGAACTTTGATATACATGCTGATAAATTACCTGTAATATTTCATAACTTATAGCCCCAACTGTTAATAATGGAAATAGTCTACCTAGGCGTTTTAAATAAAACTTTGGAAAGGTAACTCCTTTTTGTATCTTTTCAATATATGAATACATAAAAAGCCCAGATAATACAAAAAACAACTCAACCACATATCCAAAATAAAATTTACCATTAAAGAAATTAATTCCATTTTCAAAATAAATTCCCAGTACTTGTTGATAGTGATAAAATATAATAAAAATGGTAGCTATAATTTTTATAAAATCAAATGAATAATCTCGTTCTCTTATGTTATTTATTGAATTTTTCAGCACCATACTCTATACTTGTTATCTCCCATAAAAAATCCCCAAATGATATTTTTTCATAATATCAACTCCTGATCTAACCATTTCTGGTGAATTAGCCTGAAACGAATTTAATTCATCATCTGAACAATCATCAATTTGCATCATTATCTGAATAAGATTATCATCAAATTGTTTTCTATATGGTGCTCTTTTTACTTCTTCGTAATCAGCCTTTAATACCCCAACTAAGAAAAATAAAATCATTATGCTTCCAAGAACAATGCTATATTTTTTCTTTCTTTTACATTGCGATAAAACGCATGTTAACACAAGAATATCCGCCAAAATTGCAAATAAAGAATCAATGATATATCTTGAAGATATTAAATACTCTATACCATTACCACTTCTACCTAAGAAAATCATACAATAGAATCCAAAGGTATATATGTATAAAAATACTGGTAAATATGTTTTTTTATACACCTTATTTGATATATATAGCACGATACATATGATATGACAGCATATTATAACTATCCCCAACACCATCAAAACTGTAAGAGAATTGTAAGTTCCAAACAAACTTGAACCACCAACCAAAAAAAGCCCTTTAAAAAAATATCTTATCAATTCACTTATTCCAACGGATGTATTAACATCTCCTCCAACTTGCAATCCATACAAATAAAGAAAATCACCAAGAAATAGGCCTATATATAAGACGATATAATTAAAAATATTTATTCTGTTCCCATTTACTTTTTTATATATCGCATCAAATAAAAGTATCATCATTACAGTAATAGATAATGAAATTGCAAATGCCCCCCCTAATATGTCTATTACCAATAGATAATACAAAGCCAAGTAACTAGTTTTCTTATCAAATGTCTCGCCCCATGTCTTTAGTAATTTATCTGTATAAATATATAAGATCAAGAAACAAAATACTCTAATTTGTGAAGCTAATGCAAACTCCTGAGCAATTATTTCATATGCTCCTAAAGAAAAAAAGAAAAATATACCTACAATCCCCATGACATTCGCAATCTTTTCGTTTGAAGTGTTTTTCTTAACTACTTTATAAAACACAATACTATTAATCATAGAAACTACTACACCTAAATACATTGCTATTTGAGTGTTATAATGAAAAACCTTAACATTTATTAAGAAAATGAATAATTGAAACGGAGATCGATGCACACCATTATTGGAATACAAATCAACAAAAGAAACTCCTCCAGTATATGATTTTTCAACCAAAGCATTAATATATTTCCAATAATCCATTATTGGTACATTTGAAGATGCTATTGAAATATATATTACCATGAATGATGCTGCCAAAAGCAATGCACATATAAATAAACTATTATTATAGCATTTTTCCTTAATTTTCTTCATAAGACACCTCTTCTTAACACTCTTATTTATATTGAATAAATCACTATCCCCGTCAATATACACCCTAATGCAATCCACTTTTTCTTTGACATTTTTTCTCCAAATATCTTTACTCCAAAGAAAGTTACATACAAGTAACTTGTTGCCTCAAGAATAGGACCCATAGATAAAGGAATCCCCTTATATGCTAATATTGATAAGAAAGTGGATGCAAAAAAAATACCATATGCTATGATTACAAGCGGATTCAAATATTCTTTTATGACAGAATCATATTTTTTCAGAGCAGCCTTTTTTAACATTACCTGTGAGATTGCACTAATAAATACCCCAAACAGAAGAATACATGAATATTTAATAACTACACTATTCATCTCCAGCCTCCCGTCTTGTCTCTCCATCTGCAATCGCATATAAAACAACGCCTACAATTACAATAACTGCCCCTATGATCTGGTTCACAGACACCCTCTCTTGAAAAAATATCATTCCCCATATGATTCCCCATACAATCGTTACGGCTTTATTTGCGAACGCAGTTGTGAGTGCCAATCGCTTAATGATTTGCTGCCATGCAATTGCATAGAGACCTAAAAGCAAAATAATGCAACCATAAAAAAGGCAAAATTTAAAACTAAGGAATTTTTGTTTTGATGCCATTTTACTACAGACACCAGACAGAGAATATACCATTAACATCAAATGCAATAGTATAAATGTTTTTGCTTTATTTTTTTGCATTTGTTACTCCTCCATCTGTTTGGGAAGATAGGGTTTCAAATCTTCCACCGACTTGGCATGCATCAGACATACTCCCATTCTTGTTGAACTATCTGTTACCTGCGCATTCCCCTCATGGACATCCTTTAACACAATAAATTCCGAATGTTCTTTCTCTAATTTTGCTAAAATCTCTTTATCTTCATTATTTAGAACAAAACGTACAGCCGCTATTTCCGGTTGTTGAACTACACTTAAATCAGGTGCTTCTCCAACAGCTACCTGAATCACTGCCCGTACAAAATCTACCCCTGTTGATATACGTACCAGATCACTGCCTATGTAATCGCCACCCATACGTCCACCAATCTCAATCAACTTTATATCGCCATCTTTTGATATTTTCAGCTCCGTATGAGATGCACTATCTGTAATCTTTAGCGTGTCCAATGCATGAAATACAACCGCTTTTACTTGTTCTAATACATCATCTGCCACGCCCGCTGGCTCAATGTGTCCTGTTTCAATAAAATGTGGTGCACCTGTAGTATATTTCCTGGTCATTGCCAAAAAATGATGTTCTCCATGATAAGAAATACATTCTACACTGTATTCATCCCCGGTTGCAAATTCCTCCACCAATGCATATTTCTCAAACCCTTGATCCTTTGCATCTGCTATTGCTTTTTCTAAACCGTCTGCGCTCCGCAATTTCGTTATTCCGCGACTTCCAGAACGGTCTAATGGCTTTACGATCACTGGATATGTGAGTTGTATATCTTTTAAATCTTCAATGCCTGACACACGAATACTTTTGGGAGAAGGACAATTCCCCGCCAAAAAAGCTTTCCGCATATAATATTTGTTGCTTGCCAATAAAGATGCTTCTTCTGTGTTTCCCGGCAGTCCCATTTTATTCGCCACATAATTCACTGTAACCGCAGCAAGATCCGATGCAATCGTACATATACCACATATTCCAATATTTCTACAGGTGTTCAATATCTCATCTTTTTCTACGATACTGATTGGATAAAAGAAATCTGCACTTTTTTCGCCAACATCATTGGCTGCCCATGCAAATACATGCGTCTCATATCCTAATTCTTTTGCTCGTTCAATTAATGGTTCTTGGAGATATGATGCTCCAATGATTGCTAACTTTCGCATTTTATAAATTCCTTATATTTTATATTTATTTACCAGCACATACACAATCCACTATCAAAAATAATGGCACCGAAAAACATCATTACATTAGATCTGTACTTTTTTTATGTTCCAAAACAACACTTCTTGCAGGCACAACTACATCATAAGGCTTTGTATTTTTTTTCGCATACGCCGCTGCCCCTACCAAGGTATAATCCGCAACTTCCATAAAATCATTAAGTATACAATGTTGCCTATTTTTACATATCCACATAAATCTGCATAACTCGAAAAAGTATTAAAATCTCCCACAACACAATCATGCGATATAAGAACATGATCCCACAACAGGTTGCCTTTTCCAATTTTAGAATATGGATACACAAGACAATTCTCTAATAAAATATTTCCTTCACCTATATCATTTGAATGTATACTACAGCTTGAATGTATAAAACTTGCAACTGTATATCCCTTTTTCTTACATTCTTCAAAAATCTTCTTTCTCACATTATTCATTTTACTATTTCCAATAGCTATCAAAATCTCATAATCTTCTGCAGAATATTTTTTATCTATTGTCTCAAATTCAACTACCGGTACCCCTAGGAAAGAATCTTTCTCTATATAATCACGATTCATAGTAAAAGCAACAACGTTTCTCGGATCATCCTTCTCTATATAATACTTTAATAATCTTCCAAAATCGTTTGCTCCAAAAATAATTATATTTTTCATCTTAATTCTCCAAAATATTTGATGGTACTTTTACAATAGATTCACCGTCTACAACAACTGCACCATCCTGATTTTTTACACAACTTGTTAACCTTACAATACCTTTTTCTTTTTTTATATACTCCTTTACCGTTACCATCGCCGTCAATGTATCCCCAATAAATACAGGCGATACAAATTTACAGTCCTGCTCTAAATATATCGTTCCTTCTCCGGGCAGCCGCATTGCAATCACAGTGGATATAAGACTTGCTGCCAACATTCCATGTACAATACGCTTTCCAAATTGTGACTTTTCAGCCGCTACTTTATTAACATGCAATGTATTAAAATCACCTGTTATTCCGGCAAACAAATACACATCGGATTCTGATATCGTTTTTGTAAAAAAACTACTATCACCCAATTTCATCTTGCATCCTCCGTTTCTTTATGCATTTTTTCCAAATCAACATACTCTTTAATAACATACTGTGGTGAATTATTAATAGATATATATATCCTACCTATATATTCACCAACAAATCCTAGCAACAACATTATCATTCCACAGAAGAAGCTTAGCGCAGCCATTAATGATGTATATCCCATTACAACATTTCCAATACATAGTTTCCTAATTACTAATACAATCCCCCATATAATTCCAAGCATCGCAAAAAAAGCCCCTAACCCACTTGCCAAACGTAATGGTTTCACTGAAAATGCTGTAAATCCATTTATCCATAAGTTTAACAACTTACGTATATTGTACCCTGATCGACCAGAAATTCTTTCGCTCCTTTGCAGACGCACAGTTCCCCAATTATTGCTAGCCTGCAAAAACAAGCCTGCAATATAAGGATAAGAATGTTCATATTTTATTGCCTGATCTATAACAAACCTTTTAACAACATAATAACTTGTCAACGTAAAATCTTTTGGCTTATCTAACATGTAGCAAGCCATCCAATTATTTACACGAGTTCCAATGCTTCTGAAAAAAGAAGTGTGAGACTCATATTCTGCACACACACAGTCATATCCCTCATTTAATTTATCAATAAGCATAAATAGCTCTTCTGGACGATTTTCTCCATCATCATCCATTCCAACAATTAAATCGCCTGTTGCCATCCGATACCCCGCCATCATTGCAGAGTGTTGACCAAAATTTTTAGAAAAATTAATAGCCTTAATATGGGAATCACATTCTGCTAAGTTTTTAATAACATTCCACGTTTTATCAGCAGAACCATCATTTATAAGTATAATTTCCCATGAATATTCTTTTTTCTCATCTATAGTTCTATTAATCCGATCAACAACCTGTTCAATCATTTTTTCACAATTGTAACAAGGGATTATAACCGATATTTTAATTGTACCCATAACTTATTACCCAAAATAGTCCTTTACTTTTGTTGTTATATAATCCAATTCACCATCTGTTAATCCATAATACATAGGCAAACGCGCAAGTTTTTCACTTTCCTTCGTTGTAAATTCATCTTCTCCATGGAAACGACCAAACCGCTTCCCTGCGGGAGCCGAATGGAGCGGAATATAATGAAATACTGCTAATATACCATTTTCCTTTAAATAAGAAATAAAAGCTGTTCTTTCTTCTAAGGATTTCGTTTTCACATAATACATATGTGCATTATGTACACACCCATCCGGGATAGTAGGTAACTCTATTTTACCAGCTTCTGCTAATTTCTGAAATGCCTCATTATAACGATTCCATGACCGCAAACGATTCTCATTTATTTCATCTGCCTTCTCTAACTGTGCCCACAAATACGCCGCATTCAGATCACTTGGTAGATAACTGCTTCCATAATCAACCCATGTATACTTATCCACTTGTCCGCGGAAGAATTTTGCACGGTTTGTGCCCTTTTCTCTTAAGATTTCCGCTTTCTCATTATATTCCGGATTATTGATGACCAAAGCTCCACCTTCACCCATAGAATAGTTCTTTGTCTCATGGAACGAGTAACAGCCAAAATCACCAATCGTACCAAGATACCGACCCTTATATGTACTCATAACACCCTGTGCAGCATCTTCAATTACTTTCAAATTATGACGCTTGGCAATATCCATAATCGTATCCATCTCACAGGCTACACCCGCATAATGCACAACCATAATTGCCTTTGTCTTATCTGTAATCGCATCCTCGATTTTTGTTTCATCAATATTCATAGTATCTGGACGAATATCAACAAACACAAGCTTTGCGCCTGTTAAAACAACAGATGTAGCCGTACTTGAGAATGTATAGCTTGGCAAAATCACTTCATCGCCCTCGTGCAGATCACAAAGTATAGTTGCCATCTCCAGTGCAGTTGTACCACTTGTTGTAAGAAGCACTTTCTGTGCATGAAAACGCTCTTCTAACCATTGATTACATTTTTTTGTAAATGGACCATCACCACAGATCTTTTTATTTTCGACAGCCTGTTTCATGTATTCCATTTCTTTGCCAGTATATGGCGGTATATTAAAATTTATCATAATGTCTCCTTCATACTACTTTCCAAACACCGCTTCTTCTACCATCAAACACAAACAATGGTACACCGGCAAATGAAGTTCCTGAATCTTAAAGGTCTCTGTCTCTGGTACTACAATTGCTACATCAACCAAGTCCTTAACTTTACCACCATCACGCCCGGTTAATGCAATGGTTTTCACACCTTTTGCCCTTGCAGCTACACATGCATACAATACATTTTTAGAATTACCGGAAGTAGTTATACCCAGGAAAGTGTCGCCCTCCTGTCCATATCCATATACCTGCTGTGCAAAT